>Ga0193727_1000329_pt1 | contig 17872 bp, 14 predicted proteins | sample H2c2metaG_FD_143051 | JGI IMG/M metagenome (GOLD analysis project Ga0193727, IMG submission 143051) | Soil microbial communities from a riparian zone of the East river system, Colorado, United States - H2c2 | ecosystem: Environmental > Terrestrial > Soil > Riparian zone | place: USA: East River...
TCGTCGAGAAGATCGCGCCGAACGACGTACCGGACCAGTGCTTGTTCTGGAACCAGTAGGCACCGATCGTCAGCAGCCACGAGCCCCAGATGAAAAACTGGAGGAAGTTCATCACGATCAGGCGAAGCTTCAGATTCACGTGTTGCGATCTCCCCGAATGTCACCGCAGCGTAACGACGGCGATGAGGCGGCGCAATAGCGGTCGGCTCAGCCGGCGCGAGCATTGGTTCAGAGATTGCAAGAGCTCATGGAGTTCTGCTCGACAGGGTCCGACGTGCCGCCAAAAAAGCGCGAATACATCTCCTGTGCCCAAGCATCACCGGCGTTCTGGTCGGCTGTAGTCAGGCTTTGCGCTGCATCGGCAAGTTGCCTGCCAAGAGCGACCGCATTCTTGTCGGTGGCACCGAGTCGCTGCAGCTTGAGGTAGCGGTAGTACTGTACGACGTCGCCGCCCGTCAATTGCCCGAGCGGAACGACGCTGAGCGTTTCCCCGTAGGCGTTGCGCAACGCCGCGACCATGCGCCAGTCCCCGTGCTCCAGTGCGGCCTGCGCGATAGTCATCGCGTTGCTCTTGTATTGGGTCAGCCATTCGGGGTGATCGAGCAGCCCGCCGGAATACAGCAGGATTCCGCTGACGTAGCAATCGCTGGCGGCCGCATCACCGAGCTGCGCGGCTTGCAGCGCGAGCGGCGCGAGCTGCAGTTGCTCGTGCGAAATTCCTTCGCACAGTTCGTTTTCGGCACGAACCTTTGCCAGGTGCTCTTCGAGATTGGCGAGGTGTTTTTCGCGTTGACTCAGCTCTTCGGCGCTGAGCTTGGATGTGTCTTCTTCCAGGAAAAAATTCGCTGAACGAGGCAACATGCGGACCGCTTGCCGGGCGCTGAAGCAGCGTTGCGCCTCGGTGAACAATCGCGACGCCGCTTCCTTGTCACCTCCATCGGCGCGCGCTTTCAGCTCGTCGTAGATTCCTGCGAGCGGCGTTCCGGGCGGCGGCAACAGGGCGGAGTCAGTCGCTCGCGACACGGTTGCCGGCGTCACCTTGGTGGAACCGCGACTTTGCACGGCGGAGTTCTGGGATGGGCCGCGGGTGGCCCCATCGACTGCGTTCGCGGTGCCGACTGGATTTCGCACAACAGAGTCATTGTGCAAGTACCAAGCGCCGAGTGCAGCACTGACGAGCAACGCGGCCAGGACGAAGGCGATCCTGGCGAGCTTGCGCTTGTCGACTGTCGGGACCATAAAAAAATGCCGTATTTGCGCCTGTCAGTTGCCGATGTTCTGACAGGGATTGAAGCCGCGAGGCGTGTTGATCTGCGGATTCGCGCCGAAATACTGCTGGTAGGTACTCTGCGCCCAGGCGTCGCCCTGGGTGACGGCATCGGCCGGGAGGTTCTGTGCGGCGTCGGCGAGCTGGCGGCTGAGGAAGGAATTGCCCTGCGGCGTCACCGCGCCGAGGCTGCGCAGTTTCAGGTAGGCATAGGCTTGCGACGGATCGGCCCCGGCGACCTGGCCGAGCAGGCCTGCGTTGTTCGACTGCGCATAGGCGCGCTGCAGCTGGTTGACCATCACCCAGTCGCCCTGCTCGACCGCGGCGTTCGCCAGCGAGAGCGCATTGCCCTTGTAGTCGTGCAGCCATTCCGGATGATCGAGCAATCCGCCACCGGCCGTCAGTCCCGCGCCGACATAGCAGTCCGCGGCCTGGGCATCGCCGAGTTGCGCCGCGCGCAGCGCGACCGGAGCGAGCTGCAGTTGCGCCGGCGTGACGCCCTCGCACAGGCTGCTGTTCGCACGCGCCTTCGCCAAGTCGTCTTCGATCGTGCCGAGCCGCCGCTCGCGCCGCGCCAACTGGTCTGCGTCGAGCTTGGACACATCGTCCTCGAGCAGCCAGCCGGCCGCACGCGACCGGGAAGCCAGCACGTCGCGCGTGTCCAGGCAGCGGCTGACATCGCGATACAGCCGCGACGCCGCCGACGCATCGCCGGCATCGGCGCGTGCCTTGAGGTCTGCATAGACCTGGGCCAGAGGCGCATTCGGCGGCGGCAGCGGAATCGACAATACATGGATCGGCCCGGTCTTCTTCGCAACCTTCGCGGCAGCCGGCACCGTCGTCGCATGGCGCGGCGTGACCGCCAGTCCGGTATCGGCACCAGCATCAGCAGATGGCGGCGCGGACGTGGCTGAACGATCGCTGCGATACAGCCAGGAGGCGGTCGCGGCCGCTGCGATCAGAACGATCGCAAGCGCGGCGAAAAAAAGACGATTGCGGTTGTGCAGGTTCATGGTTTTCGGCAGTGTGGAGCCTGCTCATCGTAGCCGATTCAGTCGTCGCCGATCTGGCAGATGTTGGCGCCGTTTGAGACTTCGTCGGACACACTGTTGAAGTAGCGTGAGTAATAGTCATTGGCCCAGGCCTCGGAGTCGAGGGCCTGGGCCGGCGACAAAGCCCTCGCGGCCGCAGCGGCCAGCGGCGCGAGCTTGTCGGCAAACGCGCCGGTCGCGCCGAGCTGTTCGAGCCGCAGCAGGCGGTAGTCCCTGACCCGGTCGGTGCCGAACAGCTGGCCGCGCGCCGAAGTGTCGAACGCGCCGCCGTAAGCGTGGTGGAGCAGATCGACGATGACCCAGTCACCGCGATGCAACGCGGACTCGACGAGACCTGGCACCTGTGACCGATATGTGTCGATCCATTCCGGATGATCGAGCAGCCCATCCATCCGCTCGAAATCGGTACCGACATAACAGTCGAGCGCCTTGAGGTCGCCGAGCTGAGCCGCCTGCAGCAGCAGCGGCGTGAAGCTCGCGAGCTGCGCGTCCGTGGCGCCCGCGCAGCGCGCGTCGTTGGCCTCGATGTAGTCCGTCATCTCGCGTACCCGCTTGATCTCCGGCGCTTGACCGTAGTAGATCACGCCAAGCGACCTGTCGTCCGGGTGGCCGGGGGTTTCGACGGCAGAGGGCATTTCCGCCAACAAGCGGCGTGTCTGTCGGACTGCAACGCAGCGGTGCACCTCATGAAACAGACGCGTCGCCGCCTCGGCATCGCCGGCATCGGCGCGCCGCTTGAGTTCATCATAGACGGTAGCCAGCGACGTGCCCGGTGACGGCAGCGGCGTCCGCGCTTGCAGCATGATCGACGACGCCTTCGGAGTGATACGGGTGTGCTGCGTGGCAGTATTGGATGCAACTGCGGCCGCTGCTGCTCTCGCATCGCCAATGTCCGCTGCGGCCACAGGCGGAGGAGCGGCGACATTGCCGCGCAGGTTCCAGACAGCAATGGCGATCGCGATGGCCGTCGTCGCGGCAAGGGTAATTAGATCGCGTTTGCGCCGGGCGTTGCTCTCGAGCATCGAGCGGGACTCTTCTCGAAGTGGTGGGCCTCGATTGGTACCGCGCACCGGAATCGTCCCGCGCGACGTCATGGAGTGGTATCGCCATGGTTCGTGCACGAGCTCATGTGACTGATGCCCGGGCTGTCCGGGTTGCCGGCGAAATATCGATGGTAGGCGTCGTCGGCCCAGAGATCGGCAGCGCCGATCGTGGCTTGCGAAAGATCCCTGGCAAGTACCTGCTGTTGCTCATCGATCTCAACCGCGGAGATGTCAGTGGTGTTCACCACGCCGAGCCGCAGTAAGCTTCCATAGCGATACGCAAGGGCAATATCGGTGCCGGTCAGTTGCTGCAAGAGGCCGACGGCGCCGCCAGCCGGTGCCGGTCCATAGGCATAGTGCAGCAGCAACACCATGGTCCAGTCGCCGCGTTCGACGGCGGCGTTGGCGACGTCGAGCGCCTGCGACTTGTATTGCACCAGCCATTCCGGGTGGTCGAGCAAGTGTCCGAGAACGGCAAACGGCAGATCGACATAGCAATCCGCCGCAGCATCGTCGCCCAGTTGTGCAGCGCGTAATGCAGCAGGCACGATCTGCAGCTGGTCGTCGGCGAGGTCCGCGCATTGATCGGTGCGGCTGGCGTCTTCTCTCGCCAGCTGCTGCTGGAGCGAAGCGAGCGTCTTCTCTTTCTCTGCGAGGTCGTTCGGCGCGAGCCTGCGGTCGTCGCGTGCAAGCATCGCATCGATCATCCGGTGCAGGGTCGGCACGATATCGCGCGCTTGCCTGCATCGCATAACGTCACGATAGAGGCGCGACGCGGCCGCCGGATCACCTGCGTCGGCGCGCGCCTTGAGCTCGTCATAGGTACGCGCCAGCGGCGCACCGGGTGGAGGTAACGGCGGAGCGCCGGATGCCGACTTCGCCTGGGCGTTCGACGATCTCGCTACGCTGCGGCCTGACCCGGCGGAATGAGTGTCCAGCGGCGAGGCAGTGCGGGTCACCGCAGTGGCAGTCGCCGCCAAGTCGTCGTTACCGCGGCTGCGCAGCAGCGCCCAAGTGCCGATCGCGACGACGGCAACCAGCGTCAGTGCGATGACGGCGCGGCTTAGTCGGGTGTTGCTCCCTGATGGTGGCATTCGAGCGGCGGTCCATCCGTACCTCTCGAAATGCTATCACGCGTGAAGGCATCGACGCTTGAAGGCATCGACGCTTCAGCTCCGCATCGCGTCGATCGTCGCGCGCGACGGGCGCCGCCTGAGGTGTAGGCGCTGCGGCCGGCGCGGAAGGCGAAGCTGGCGCTGCCGGCGCTGCGGGAGCCGACGGCACGGCATGTCCAGACGACACCGGTGGTGGCGGCGGTGGCGCGGGCGGTGCCGGTGGCGCCGGCAACGCTGCGCGTGGCGTCGGCGCTGGCGGTGCTGGCGGTGCCGGAGGAGCCGGCGGCGGCGGAGGTGGCACAAATATACTTTTGAACTCCGGCGTCTTCATGCTCAGCATCAACGGCTTGTGCTGGCGCATGACCTGCACCTTGACGTCGCTGCCGGCCGGTGGTTCGCGCAGCAGGCGAAACGCATCTTCCGGGCGCTCGACCTTGCTGCCATCGATGTCGAGCAGCACGTCGCCGGATTTCAGCGCCTTGAGCGATTCGTCGCTCGACAGCACCAGCACGCCGTGGTCGGTGCCGAAGTAGCCGCCGAGATCCGCGTTGAGGCTTGCGAGATTCAGGCCCCACCACGGCATCGAGATGTTGAAGCGCTCCATCGACCGGCGCACTTTTTCACCGGCCTTCTGGCCGGCCTTTTGGGCCACCTGTGCGCGTTCCATCGCGCGCTCGACCTGCACCTCCATGCGATGCTGGAATTCCGGGGATTGCAGTTCTCCGGCGGCCAGCACATCGAGTTTGCCGAGCTTGGCGAGGTCGTTGTCGCCGAACGCGAACGCAAAGTTGTATGGCTCGCGACGCTCGGCCTTGATGGTGACCTCGCTGTTCCTGCCGTCGCGCACCAGGCTGAGTTTCACCTGCTGGTCGACCTTGAGGTCACGCATCGGCCAGGAAACCGCGCCATCGCCGTCAGCCGCCAACGGCTTGCCGTCGACCGCGGTGACGATGTCGCCATGCTTGAGCCCGGCTTTCTCGGCCGGGCCGCCCGGCGTGACGGCGTCGATGCGCAGGCCGCGCGGCTTGTCGCTGTCGCTGAACACCACGCCGATCATCGCGCGCTCGGGATCACCGATGTAGCGATAGGCATAGGCGCGCGGTCCGACTTCGCCGAGCTTGGCCGACAAGTCGGCCATCTTGCGCGACATCTCGCGCATCTGCTCGCGCATTTGCTCGAGGTCCTTGCGTGCCTGCTCGGTATCGACCGCCGACGGGGCCGGGATTTTTTCCGGCACCGCTTTCGGAGTCGCCTCTGCGGCGAGCGCGGGAGCGCTGCCGACCGCCAGCGCGAGTGCAGCGGCGATGCAGGTGCGCAGCGTGAGCGCACGTGCCGGTCTGTAGCGAATTGCCTGATGCATGTTGTTCAACCTCGATGATCCAGTTTGTGGAGTCAGCGCAGCGCGACTCCGGTTTCGGCCAGTTTGTAGCTCGAGTAACGCAGCGCGGTCAGGTCTTCGAGCAGCGCCACGCGGTGCTGCCACAGCGGCAGTTCGCTCTCCTGCGGCGCGCTGTTGAGCTGGCCGTCGACGAGTCCGATCATGTCCTCGATCTCGGCTGCTGCGGCCAGGTCCTGGCCCGACAGCGGTGCTGCCGCGCGTCCGGTTTCGTGCAGCCAGCGTTCGAGCGCCTGCGAATGTTGTTGCAGGGACGCCAGCTGCGTGTCCGCATTTCGCGCATCGGTTGCACTTTGTGTACTTGTAGTATTTGTTGAATTCGCCGCATTTGTCTGTATGGATGCAGCGACGGGCGCAGCGGTCGCAACGAGCGCGCCCACGGCCGGCGCCGGGCGCTGCAACAAGGGCCACGCCACGGCCACCAGCACGATGCCGGCAGCAAGCGCAGCCGGTACGGCCCAGCGCCAGTTGCGCCGCGCCGGTTTCGGTGCAAGCACCGTCGGCGCAGTCCCGGCGATGCCCTGCGCGGCGAGCTGCGCGGCCAGCTGCGGCCACGCGCTGCGCTCCGGCGCAACCTGCGGCAACGCGCGCAACGCTTCGGGCAGGGATTTCATTTCGGGCGGGGATTTCATAGTGCCAGGGACGGTGTGATTCGACATGGTTCGGTTTCCGCGAGTGGAGCAAGCAGGTCGCGCAGGCGGGCGGTGCCGCGCGCGACTTGCGACTTGGAAAAACTGATCGTCTTGCCGACCAGTTCGGCGATTTCGGGGTGCGAATAGCCTTCGACGTGATACATCCACAACACGCTGCGCGTCAGCGCCGGCAGCTTGCCGAGCGCACGTTCGAGCGCAAGCGAGTCGGCGCGCACCCAGGGCGGCGCGGCGCCGTCGACGATCTGTTCGGAGTCGCTGTCGACATCCGTGCGATGTTCGCGGCGCAGGCGCATCAGCGCCTCGTTCATCGCGATCTGGCGCAGCCACGCCCAGAACGGCGCGTCGTTGCGGTACTGATCAATGCGCTGGAATACCTTGAGCATGGCGTCGTGCAACACGTCGCGCGCGGCTTCGGCGTCGGCGAGCATGCGCAGCGCAAGCGTATAGACCGGCCGCTCGAAACGCCGGTAGATCTGCTCGAACGCAGCCAGGTCACCGCCGCGCGCGCGTTCGATGAGGCTCGCTGGTACTTCGAGTTGTGCGAACGATTCGTTCAAAATAAGGTCCCGAACGACCCCTCAAATTGCCGTCATTCCCGCGAAAGCGGGAATCCATTTTGCTCTTAGGATCAGCAGGGCAAGATCAAAATGGATCCCCGCGTTCGCGGGGATGACGAAGGGATGGATTATTCGCCTTTCCTTGCTGATCGCCGCGCTGCTGAACCGAATTGCACGTGGCTTATAGATGCCTGAGCGCCCGCCTTGGTCGCAAGTGACATGAGTTGACCCGGCGCGGAAGTTTGTCCGCGCGTCTGTCCGCACTGTTCGCGCGGACACTTGTCCGGCGCTGCCCGCTGGATTATTACACAGCAAAATCAATAATTTGACTGCTTGGCACATACGTTGCTCAACAGTACCCATTGGCGCAATCTGCCGCTCGACTTCACTGCCAACGGACCCAAGATGATTCGTGACACTTCCGCCCAGGACCGCCGCATCGAGCCGCTGCGCTCGAACAAGCGCTGGATCGTGATCGGTGCGGTCGGCGCCGCCGTGGTCGTGGCGCTGATCTGGGTCGTGCCGACCGTGGCGCGCCTGATTTCCGCCGGCAGCGCGGTCAGCACCAACAGCGTGCGCATCGCCGCGGTGCATCGCGGCACGCTGACGCGCGACATCTCGGCGCAGGGCAAGGTCGTCGCCTCGGTCAGTCCGACGCTGTACGCAACTGCCGCCGGCATCGTCACGCTCGCCGTCCACGCCGGCGACAAGGTCGAGAAGGACCAGGTGCTCGCCGACGTGTACAGCCCCGAGCTGAACAACAAGCTCGAGCAGGAACAGGCGACGTTCAACAGCCTCGGCATCGAAGTCGAGCGCACCAATATCGACAACCGGCAGAAGCAGCTCACGGCGAAGAAGGTGTTCGATCAGGCCACGATCGACCGCCAGACCGCGGCGCGCGAAGTCGACCGCAACGAACGCGGCTTCAAGGCCGGTGCGATTCCCGAGATCAATGTGCTGCGCGCGCAGGATGCGCTGGCCAAGGCCGACCTTGAGGTTGTCCACGCACAGGCCGATGCCAAGCTGCTCGACGAGACCCTGACGTTCGAACTCAAGACCAAGCGTTACGCGCTGGAAAAGCAGAAGCTGATGGTCGGCGAACTGCAGCGCCAGGTCGACCAGCTCAAAGTGCACTCGCCGGTGTCGGGCCAGGTCGGTCAGTTGCTGGTGCAGCAGAAGGCGAACGTCGCGGCGAATGCCGGACTGCTCAGCGTGGTCGACCTGTCCGCGCTCGAAGTCGAGCTGCAGGTGCCGGAAGTGTTCGCGCACGATCTGGCGATCGGCATGCCGGCCGAGATCCAGGAAGGCTCGGAAAAATATTCTGGAGCGCTGTCGGCGGTATCACCGGAAGTCGTCGACGGCCAGGTCGTCGCGCGCGTGCGCTTCGGCGACAACAAGCCGGCCGGCTTGCGCCAGAGCCAGCGCCTGTCGACGCGCATCCTGATCGACGAGCACCCGAACGTGCTGATGGTCGACCGCGGGCCGTTCGTCGATTCCGGTGCCGGCCGCGTCGCCTACGTCGTGCGCAACGGCGTCGCCGAACGCACGCCGATCCAGGTCGGCGCGACCAGTCTCAATGCGGTCGAACTCGTCTCGGGCGTCAAGGAAGGCGACCGGATCGTGATTTCCGGTACCGATTCGTTCAATGGAGCGCCGCGAGTGGTTTTGAATTGAACGTAAGAGCGTGAGGGGTCAGGAGTGAGGAGTGAGGAGTGAGGTCACAAACGCGGCTCGGATTTTTTCTGACTCCTGACTCCTAACTCCTAACTTCCTCACTCCTTACCAAGGCAACCCCCAACCTGTTTCCTGCATCCAACCTACAACGTCACTACCGCACCGAGGCCGTCATGCTGAAAATGTCACATCTTTCCAAGGTATACCGCACCCAGATGGTCGAGACGCACGCGCTGCGCGACTTCTCGATCCATGTGCGCGACGGGGAGTTCGTGGCGGTGACCGGACCTTCGGGTTCCGGCAAGACGACGTTCCTCAATATTGCCGGGCTGCTCGAGGATTTCACCGGCGGTGAATACTGGCTCGACGGCGTCGACGTGCGCGGCATGAATGATGACCAGCGCTCGCGCCTGCGCAACGAGAAGATCGGCTTCATCTTCCAGAGTTTCAACCTGATTCCCGACCTGAATCTGTTCGACAACGTCGACGTGCCGTTGCGCTATCGGCGCTTTCCGGCGGCCGAGCGCAAGCACCGCATCGACGAGGCGCTGACCCGCGTGGGCCTGGCCTCGCGCATGAAGCACTATCCGGCCGAGTTGTCCGGCGGCCAGCAGCAGCGCGTCGCGATTGCGCGGGCACTGGCGGGAAGTCCGAAGCTGCTGATGGCGGACGAACCGACCGGCAACCTCGATTCGCTGATGGCACGCGGCGTGCTGGAACTGCTCGAGGAGATCAACCGCCAGGGCACGACCATCATCATGGTCACGCACGACGCGGAACTCGCCGCGCGCGCCCAGCGCAACGTGCACGTGATTGATGGCCAGGTCACCGATTTCGATGACGAACCGGTACTCAGGAGAGCGGGACTTGGGACTCGGGACTCGGGACTCGGGGAAGAGGTTGTGGCGTGATCGAAGTTATCGGGATCTCGATGTCTGGCAGCACGCGATGAAGCTGGTTGAGCAGGTGTATGGATTGTCCAAGAATTTTCCCGCAGATGAACGATTCGGGCTCACGGCGCAAATTCGTCGCGCCGCGGTTTCGATTCCAAGTTGTATCGCCGAAGGAAACGTGCGCCATACGACACGCGACTATCAGCGTTTTGTTTCAATTGCTGCGGGCTCCGCGGCTGAAGTAGATACTCAGGTGTTGCTCGCGATTCGCCTTGGCTACGCCAGTTCCGCAGCGGCTGCGGAGGTGCTTGAACTTTGCGATCGGGTCGGCCGAATGCCGAATCGATTGCGGCAAGCGCTGGATAGCAAGCTGGAAGAAGCGAAGAACTGATCCCCAGTCCCCAGTCCCCAATCCCGAGTCCCCAAATGTTTAAATACTACCTGCAACTCGGCCTGATCAGCCTCAAGCGCAACCCGATCCTGACGGCGCTGATGGTGTTCGGCATCGCGCTCGGCATCGCCGCGAGCATGACGTCGCTGACGCTGATGCACATGATGGGCGGCGATCCGATTCCGTGGAAGAGCGACAAGTTGCATTACGTGCAGCTCGACAACTGGGATCCGAACCAGCCCTACGACCAGGACGGCAATCCGCCGGAACAGGTCACCTATCGCGACGCGCAGGCGCTGATGGAAGCCGGCAAGGCCGACAAGCAGGCGGCGATGTTCAAGGTGGGCTATCCGATCCAGCCGGAAAATCCCGAGGTCAAGCCGTTCCTCGCGCTGGGCCGTGCGACTTACGCAGACTTTTTCCCGATGTTCGAGCCGCCGTTCCAGTACGGCGGCGGCTGGGACCATTCGCAGGATGCTGCGCACGGCCGCGTCGTCGTGCTGAGCCGCGACACGAACGAAAAACTGTTCGGCGGCCAGGACAGCGTCGGCAAGAAGGTGCGCATGAACGAGATCGACTACACCGTCGTCGGCGTGCTTGGCCAGTGGAAGCCACGCGTGAAGTTCTACGATCTGACCAACGGCACGCTGAACGATCCCGAGGAATTCTACGTGCCGTATACGACCGTGATCGAAAACAAGAGCAACGCCTCCGGCAACAACAGTTGCTGGAAGAACAGCGAGCCTGGCTGGGAGGGTTACCTTGCTTCGGAGTGCATCTGGCAGCAGTACTGGGTGCAGCTCGATTCGCCGGCGCGCGCGGCCGAGTACAAGTCATTCCTCGACAACTACGTCAACGAACAGAAGAAGCTCGGCCGTTTTCCGCGGCCCATGAACAATCGCCTGTACAACGTCACCGAGTGGCTCGAGAACCAGAAGGTCGTGCCGAAGGATGTCGAAGTGCAGGTCGGCCTGTCGTTCGCGTTCCTGCTGGTGTGCCTGGTCAACACGATCGGACTGCTGCTGGCAAAATTCATGCGCAAGACCGGCGAGATCGGCCTGCGCCGTGCGCTCGGTGCGAGCAAGCCACAGCTGTTCTCGCAGTACATCGTCGAGTCCGGCCTGATCGGCATCAGTGGCGGGCTGTTCGGCCTGCTGCTTACGCTGGTCGGTCTGTGGATGGTGCGTCTGCTCTATCAGTCATATGCAAACGTCGCCCACCTGGACTGGTCGATGGTGGTGACGACGATCGCTCTGGCCGTCGCCGCGGCGGTACTGGCCGGTTTGTATCCGACCTGGCGCGCCTGCCAGGTCGCGCCGGCGGCGCAGTTGAAAACGCAGTAGTCATGCGAAAGATCGAACATCCTGTCCGACTTTCGCCCCCACGAGTCCGGCAAAGCCGGCCTACGTACTCCCGCTCAGACTTCGTCTTCGCGGTTGGCGCCTCCCTGCGCCAAGATTTGCACATTTTTACCTCGAGGTGATGCATGGAAATCCGTCCGATCATTTCCGCCCTGATGCGCAGCAAGGTCGCGCTGATCCTCATCGGCCTGCAGATCGCGCTGACGCTGGCGATCGTCTGCAACGCGCTGTTCATCATCAGTCAGCGCATCGAGACGATGGGCCGGCCCAGTGGCATGAACGAGACCGACACATTCATGATTTCGAGCAACGGCTTCGGCGCGAAATTCAACACGAAGAATACGTTTGCCGAGGATCTTGCGCTGATCCGCAATCTGCCCGGCGTCGTCGACGCGAGCCCGATGAATACCGTGCCGATGGCTGACAGCGGCTGGAGCGAGGCGATCAACATGGCGCCCGGCCAGAAAGTTTCGACGACCAGCGCGGCGCTCTATTTCGTCGACGAGCACGGCATCAACACGTACGACCTGCATCTCGTCGCCGGCCGCAACTTCAAGCCGGAAGAAATCACCACGCGCGATCGCGGCTCGGTCGACTGGCCGCCCGGCATCATCATCACCAAGGCGTTGGCCGACAAGCTGTATCCGGGTCAGGATGCCATCGGCAAGCAGATGTACCTGGCCGATCCGGACAAGACCAAACCGCAGACCGTGGTCGGCGTGATCGACCGTCTGATCGTACCCTGGCCGCGCAGCTTCAGCGTCAACGGCGACCGCGCTGCGGTCGGCTACTCGATCCTGGTGCCGCAGCTGACCGCGTACGGCAACAGCACGGCTTACCTGGTGAGAACCGAATCGGGTCGTCGCGACGAGCTGATGAAGACGGTCGAGAGCAAGATGATCGACAGCAACCACAACCGCATCGTGCGCAGCCTCAGGAGCATGCAGACGATCCGCGCGGATTGCTACGTGGAGGACAGGGCCATGATGATCATTCTCGGCACCGTGATCTTTTGCCTTCTGACGATCACCGCACTCGGCATCGTCGGCATGGCCAGCTTCTGGGTCACGCAACGCACCAAGCAGATCGGCACGCGGCGCGCGCTCGGCGCGACACGCGGCTCGATCCTGCGCTATTTCCTGACCGAGAATTTCCTGATCACCACCGGCGGCCTGATGCTCGGCGCGATCCTGACCTACGCCTTCAGTTTCTGGCTGATGGCGCACGTATCGGAGGCCAAGCTGTTGCCGTGGGGCTATTTGCCGATCGGGTTCGTCGTGCTGTGGCTGCTTGGCCAGCTGGCCGTGCTCGGCCCGGCAACGCGCGCGTCGCAGGTGCCGCCGGCGGTTGCAACGCGCAGCGTTTAGGGGTCCTGTGTAACTTTCCAACTGCGGCAGATGATCGCCGGCCGCCCGGCCGGCGAAATGGATGGATTCCTTATAGTCGCGCTGACTTTCCGCACTGTCGCCGCCCCGATTCGCTCGGCATTGTCTGGCGCACGGCGCGCCTGACTTGACGTTCGCGCCATTGTGTCTGCCTGCGAGGAAAGGACATGCGCGCGCTCCTGTTTCTGTTGCTCGTGTCGATGGCATGGCCTGGCGCCGTGCGCTGCGCGGAGCCTGCTGCCGCGCAGGCCGACGATCCGGTGCTCGGCGCCTGGGCCGGAAGCGAAACATTCCGCGGCGAAAGCAAACCGATCGCGTTGCGCTTCGAGCGGTATGCGAAGAAGAACAACGCGCTGGTCGCCTGGTACGACAATCCGCGCATGAAGTTCAACAATCTGGGCCCGATGGCGGTGACGCGCTCGGGCGAGCGCTACGACAATGTCTATTTCCACCTGACCCTGTCGGCAGATCGGGCGGCACTGACCGGAACGAAGTCCTTCGACGGCCACGACCTGCAGGTCGACCTTCGCCGCGGCACGTTGCCGGCCGCGTCCGAGACCGCGCCAGCCGCTATTCCGACCGCAAGTCCGCTGTGGACGTTCAAGACGGACGGCGCGATCTGGTCGTCGCCGGTCGCCGCCGACGCCACGGTCTATTTCGGCAGCAGCGACGGCAATGTCCGCGCGCTGCGCGGCCGCGACGGCAAGCTGCTCTGGCAGCAGCGCACCGGCGGGGCAGTGATGGCGCGCCCGACGGTCGTCGGCAATGATCTGTACGTGCCTTCGGACGATGGCTTCCTGTACAAGCTGCGGCGCGCCGATGGTAGCGTCGTCTGGAAGTTCGACCTGCACGGCGCGATCACACGCGACCTGCCGAGCAACGAGTCAGCGACCTACGACCACGAGACGTCGGCTGCCACGATCAGCGACGGCACGGTCTACGTCGGCAGCCCCGACCATCATTTGTATGCGATCGACGCCGCCAGCGGCGCGCAACGCTGGCGCTTCGAAACGCAAGGCAGTGTCCGCTCGACGCCGGCGGTCGCGCGCGGCCGGGTGTTTTTCGGCAGCTACGATCACTTCATCTATGCGCTCGATACGAAGGACGGCAAGCTGGACTGGAAGCGCGACACGCTCGAGCCGGTCATTTCGGCGGTATTGGTCGACGATGGCGTTGTCTATGTCGGCAGCCGTAGTTCGGACCTGTTCGCGCTCGATGCGGCGACTGGCGCGGTACGCTGGACATTCTTCTACTGGGCATCCTGGGTTGATTCCGGGGCGACGATCCGCGACCGCGTCATCTATATCGGATCGTCGGACTACCAGCAGGTGTTCGCGATCGACGCGGCCAGCGGCGCGGAACGCTGGCGCTTCAACACCGATGGCTCGCCCTGGCCGACGCCCGCCGTGACGAACAAGCGTGTCTACATCGGTGCGGTCGGCGCGAGCGGCTACTTCATCGACCATCACGGCGCATTCTTCAGTCTGGATCGCGCCAGCGGCAAGCCGGTCTGGCGGTTCGCCTTGCCGGCAGTTGCCGGCTCGATGACCTGGGGTGTCGCCGGCTCCGCGGTCGTGGACCACGGCCTGGTCTTCTTCGGCAGCCTCGATGGAACGTTCTACGCATTCCGTGCCGAGTGAGGTTGCCCGCGCGGTGTCGGGGCTGACTTCCTGCACTAGTGACGCGCGCGCTTCCGCTGGAGACTGACGAACGTTCGTTGTCCGGAGATCTGGAAATGACTCGCATGACTATCGGCGCGATTGCATTGGCAATCGTCGCGGCGCTGCTATTCGCCAATCCGTCCGCAGCGGCACCGCCCGACGTTGCTACTCGCGTGAAGGCGCTGAACGACCTGCTCGGCGAGCAATGGGAATATCAGCTCAAGGAGTCGCCGGAATTCGCCACGATCCTCGGCGATTACCGCTACAACGACCGCTTCAGTGACGTCACGATCGCGCACGCGCTGCGGCAGAAGAAAGACGCGCAGGCCTTCATCACGCGCTTCGAGGCAATCGACAGCAGCGGCTTTGGCGAACAGGACCGGCTGAACAAGGAGTTGATGCTGCGCCAGCTCAAGGACGGCATCCGCGGCATCGAACTGAAGACCTACGAGATGCCGGTAGACCAGTTCAACGGCCTGCATCTGCTGCTGGCGCAGTTCGTTGCGGCGTTGCCGTTCGACAGCACGAAGCACTACGAGGACTACATTGCGCGCCTGAACCAGGTACCGCGCGTGTTCGACCAGCTGATCGAGGTATTGAAGCAAGGCGAGAAGGACCAGCTGATGCCGCCGCGTTTCCTGCTCGAGAAAGTCGTCAAGCAGTGCCAGTCGATCGCCGAACCCGCCGGTGAGGCGAGCGCGTTCGGCCAGCCGGTGGCGAAGTTCGCCGACAGCGTGGCGCAAGCCGATCGCAAGCGCCTGCACGATGCGGTGATCGCCGCAGTCGACGGCAAGGTGCGGCCGGCCTACCGCAAGCTCGCCGACTTCATCGCCAACGACTACGCGCCGAAAGGTCGCACCGAACCGGGCCTTTGGGCATTGCCGAACGGCGATGCGCTGTACCGCTACGACGTCGAACAGCAGACCACGACAACCAAGTCACCTGAGGAAATTCATCAGCTCGGCTTGGCCGAGGTCAAGCGCATCGAAGCCGAGCAGGCGAAGATCGCGCAACAGCTCGGCTACAAGGACCTGGCTTCGATGCGCGTCGCGATCGACAAGGACCCGAAAACGCACGCGACCTCGCGCCAGCAGATCGTCGACCTGTACAAGAAGTACATCGCGCAGATGCAGCCGAAATTGCCGGAGCTGTTCGGACTGATGCCCAAGAGCAACGTCGAAGTGTTGCCGGTCGAGGAGTTCCGCGAGAAAGAAGCCAGCGGCGCGCAGTACAACCAGGGCACGCCGGACGGCAAGCGTCCGGGCCGCGTCTACGTCAACACCGGCGATTTCGCCAAACGCACGCTGCTCAACATCGAGACGACCGCGTATCACGAAGGCGTCCCCGGCCATCACATGCAGATCTCGATCGCGCAGTCATTGCCGGACCTGCCGCCATTCCGCCGTCAGGCCGGCTACAACGCCTACGCCGAAGGCTGGGCGTTGTATTCGGAGCGGCTCGGCAAGGAAGTCGGCTTCTTCCAGGACCCGCTGAGCTATTACGGCCATCTGTCCGACGAACTGCTGCGCGCGAATCGACTCGTGCTCGATACCGGCGTGCACTACAAGCACTGGACGCGTCAGCAGATGGTCGATTTCTTCCATGAGCATTCGTCGGAAGATGAGCCCGAGGTGCAGGCCGAGACGGACCGCTACATCGCCTATCCGGGCCAGGCACTGTCGTACAAGCTGGGCCAGCTCAAGTTCCTCGAGTTGCGCGAGCGTGCGAAGAAGGAGCTCGGCGACAAGTTCGACATCCGCGCGTTTCACGACGAAATGTTGAACGGCGGCGCGCTGCCGCTCGACGTGCTCGACGAACGCACGAATGCGTGGATTGCGGCGCGCAAAGCCAAAGCCTAGAAGAGTCGGGACTGGGGACTGGGGACTGGGGACTGGGGACTAGGGAGACGTCCGGTATTCGTCTGTGCCGCAACAATCAGTAGAGTAAAGGTATCTATTGTTCCCGCTCGGGTCAGCTTTTTCCCGAATCCCGAGTCCCCAACCAGCCGCGCAACCAATTCGCCCCATGGCGCATCCAACCGCCCATGCGCTGCCGAATCCGTCACAATGTCCAGATGCGAACGATTCTGGTAATTGACGACAATCCGTCGGTGGTGACGGCGCTGGAAGTCCTGTTCAGCCTGCGCGACATTCGCACGCTGCGCGCCGCGACGCCGCACGAAGGCCTGGCGATGCTCGATGGCGAGCGTGTCGATCTGGTCGTGCAGGACATGAATTTCCAGGCCGATACGACCTCGGGCGAAGAGGGCATTGCGCTGTTCCGCGCGATCCGCGAGCGTCAGCCCGATCTGCCGGTGATCCTGCTGACGGCTTGGACGCGCCTGGAAACGGCGATCGAGCTGGTCAAGGCCGGCGCCGCCGATTACCTCGGCAAGCCGTGGGACGACAACAAGCTGCTCGCCAGCGTGGAAAACCTTCTGGAACTCGGCGAGAGCACGCGCGAGGTTTCGAAATTGCGCGGCGAGCGGCGCGCGAACCGCAACGCGCTGCATCGGCGCTTCGACCTGCGCGGCATCGTGTTCGCGTCGAGCGTGATGGAGCGCCTGGTCGAACTGGCCTGCCAGGTCGCGCGCGCCGATGCGCCGGTGCTCATCACCGGACCGAACGGTGCCGGCAAGGAACGCATTGCCGAGATCGTGCACTACAACTCGGCGGTCAAGGACGGACCGTTCATCCAGGTCAACTGCGGCGCGTTGCCGTCCGAATTGATCGAGGCCGAATTGTTCGGCGCCGAAGCCGGCGCCTACACCGGCGCGAACAAGGCGCGCGAGGGACGCTTCGAAGCCGCCGATGGCGGCACGTTGTTGCTCGACGAGATCGCCAACCTGCCGCCGGCCGGTCAGATGAAATTGCTGCGCGTGCTCGAGACCGGGCAGTTCGAGCGACTGGGTTCGAGCAAGACGCGCCAGGTCAAGGTGCGCGTGATCAGCGCGACCAATGCCGATCTCGTGCAGATGATTCATCAGGGCCGCTTTCGCGAGGATCTGTTCTACCGGCTCAACGTGATCGAGTTGAACCTGCCACCGCTGGCGACGCGCCCCGACGACATCGTGCCGCTGGCCGAATCGTTCCTCGTTGCGTCCGGAACGGCGAGTCTGAGCGACGCGGCGCGCAGCGCGATTCTCGCCCACGCCTGGCCCGGCAATGTGCGCGAACTGAAAAACGCGATCCAGCGCGCCAGCCTGCTGTGCCGCGACGGCTTGATCCAGCCGGCCGACCTCGGCCTGATCGCGCGCGCGACCGCGCCGCGCACGTCGAGCGATTCCGAACCCGATCGCCCCGCAATCGAAGCGGCGCTGGCGCGCGCGCGCGGCGTCATCAGCCAGGCCGCCGCCGAACTCGGGCTGTCACGTCAAGCCTTGTACCGGCGCATGGAAAAGCTCAGCATCTCCAACGCAGGCTGA
>Ga0193727_1000330_pt1 | contig 17862 bp, 13 predicted proteins | sample H2c2metaG_FD_143051 | JGI IMG/M metagenome (GOLD analysis project Ga0193727, IMG submission 143051) | Soil microbial communities from a riparian zone of the East river system, Colorado, United States - H2c2 | ecosystem: Environmental > Terrestrial > Soil > Riparian zone | place: USA: East River...
CGAGGCCGAGAACGCCTGCGGCGTCAGCGGCGGCAACGCGCGCGCTTTCTCGACGCCGTCGACGAACGGCGCGAACAGCCCGGGCTGGAACGGCAGATCGTTCTGCGCAGCAGAAAGCGCGGCGTCGAGCGTGGCGCGATCGGGCAGCTTCGCCTGGCGCGCACGCTGCGTCGCCAGGCTCGGCAGATAGCGGCTCGGCAGCTCGACGTCGTCGACGATAGCCGCCTCTTTCCACTTATCCACTTGTGGATCGATGCGCTCCGACAGCGCCAGCAGCTCCTCGTCGTCGGCCGCGTCGAGCACCAGCAGATAGCGGATATCCGGTGCGCCGAGTGCGCTGCGCAGTTCGCCTTCGCGTTGCAGCAGTGCCGGTGGCACCGGCGTCAGCGCGGCCAGATCGTTCTGCCAGAACGGCGCCGGGGCGATCCACAGCAATGCGAGCCCCAGCACGAGCGCTGCCCATGGCAGCCAGCGTGGGCGCGGTACCGCGTTCAACCCGGCGCGGGCGCGTTCGAGCCAGGCGCTTGTCGCGACGTCGACGAACTGCGCCGGCATTGCCCGCGGCAACAACCAGCGCGTCGCCGCGCCGGCGACGAGCAAGCCGACGATCGTGAACCAGGCTAGTTGCTGCAATCCGGTCACGCCGGATGCATAAAATGCCAGATAGGCAATGCAGGCCGAGACGATTGCCAGACGCAGCAGTGGCCACACCCCCGCCAAGCTGTCATGCACCGTCGTGCCGGCGCGGCGATGGCTGAACACGCGGATCGGATATTCCTGCGCGACGCCGAGCAGCGTGAAGCCGAATGCGAGCGTGATGCCGTGCACCGAGTGAAACGCCAGGGCGGTCGCTGCCAGACCGGTCACCGCGCCGCTGGCAATCGGCAGCGCTACCAGCCCGAGCACGCCGACGCTGCGATAGGCCAGCAGCAACAGCAGCGCAAAGCCAAGTGTGCCGATCGCGCTGAGCCACTCGGCCTCGCTGCGCGTGCGCGCGCTGACCAACACGCTGAAATAGCCGGGGCCGCTGATCTCCAGCTGTGCGGCGTCGGCGCCGGGCAGCGCGGCGAACGCACCCTCGAGCGCGTCGATCGCACTGTGCTGCGCGCCAGGGTCGAATCCCGCCGCCTGCGTTTGCACCAGCAGCAATGCCTCGCCGCGCGGCGAGAACCAAACGCCGTCGCGCAGCTCCGGTGTGTGTGCCGGCGTCCAGCGCTGAGCAAGGACGAGCGTTTCGAGCGTCGGATCGCCGGCGAGCAGCGGCTTGAGCAGTTCGGCGCCAGGCGAACCCAGGTCGGCCACGCGCTGTTCGAGCTGGTCATGCAGGAACGCCGCATCGAATGCGGCGTGATCGAGCGTCGGCGCGAGCAGATAGCGGTACGGCAGCAGCTTCGGATCCAGTGCCGACAGGTCGTTCTGGCCGTCGAGCACCTGGGTGAAACGCGCGTCGCCGTGCAGCCGGGCGGCGAGATCGCGACTCAGGGCGGCCAGACGTTCCGGCGTCGCGCCGGAAATCGCAAGCAACAGCAGGCGCGATGCCGGCCCATCGCCGATCTGGTCGAGCAGCAGCTTCTGCTCGGCGGTCTGCGCCGGCGGCATGAAGCTGCGCAGGTCGTTGACGACGACCAGGCGGCACTGCACGACGAGGGCCACGAGGATCAGCGCGCCAAACCACACGGCGGCGACCGCGAAGCGCCGCGGCAACCTCATGGGGCGCCGGTCTGGCACAACGCGGCAAGCGCCGCTCGCGTCGGCGGTTCGGACGACAGCTTGGCGGCGAGTGCGCCGAGCAGCATGACGCTGCTGTCGCCATCGGCCTGCTGCAAGGAGAAACACTGCGGCTCGCTGCCGTTGCCGTCGACGACGACCGTGCGCAGATGCTTGGCAAGATCTTCGCCGCGCGGCGTCAGCGTCAGCTGGAAGTGCGCGCCGTCCTGCACCGCATCGATCGTGTAGTACTGCGCCAGCGTCGCGGCGTCGCCGCCGAGCAGTGCGCTGAACGCGGCCAGCAACGCCTGCAATTCCGGCGCACGCTCGAGCGAGAAATGCTGGGCCGGCTTCCCGGCGCGCTGCAGCGCGACCTTGCCGGCGCTGATCGTCGTCGTTTCGCGATAGGGCTGGTCGACGCGCTTGCCCAGTTCGCCGGCGCCGCCGTAATGCAGTTCACCGTGCAGCCGCAACGGCTGCCGGAGTACGCTGACGAAGCGCACCTCGACATACGCCGTGTCGGCCGGAGCCGGGCGGGCCAGGCGCGCGATCAGGGCCGAAGTTTCAGGCGTCGGCGCGGACGACGGCGACGGGCTCGCGGCGAGCAGTGCCGGGATCAGCACGACGATGCCAGAAATCATAGAGGTTGAACCAGTTGTAGGGGTTGAGACGGGTGTAGTGCTCCAGTCGCGCCGCATAGCGCTGGGCCCATTGGCCGAACTGCGCGGCACGCTGCACGCGCGCGATCTTCAATTCCTCGGCGAACGTTTCGAAGTACAGGTCGTAGCGGTTGCCGCCGCGGTACAGGCCGAAGCAGAGCACGACCGGCACCTCGAGCAGCGAGGCAATCAGGTAAGGCGCGACCGGAAAGCCGGCGCGTTCGCCGAAGAAATCGACTTCGCGCAGCGCTTCGCCGGGCCGCGCACGATCGGCGAGCAGACCGATCAGCGCGCCGGCGCGCGCGGCCGTGTGCATGGCCAGCGCGAGCTCGGCCGGATCGGCGCCAGCGTCGATGATGTTCGCTGCGATGTGCGGATTGAGCGCATGCAGGGTGTCGTTCATCAACCGCGTATGCTGCCGATCCATGACGACGCAGATGCGCACGTCGGGCCGCTGCTCGCCGAGCGTGCGCAGGATCTCGAAGCTGCCGACGTGCGCGCCGAGCAACAGCACGCCGCGGCCTCGGTCCATCTGCCGGTGCAGTTCGTCGAGGCCCTCGACGCGCACATCGAAGCGGCGGAACGACTCGGACAGCAGGAACGCTCGGTCGAGCATGGTCGCGGCATAGATGTAGTGGTGGCGCAGCACTTCCCACCAGTGCGCCGGGCGGCCGAATACGCGGCTCAGGAAAGCGCGTGAAGCGCGCCGTTCCGGTCCGCGCCGCAGGAAGAAATATAGCGCGGCAGGCGCCAGCAGCAGGCGCGCGGCCGTGCGTCCAATGCGCAATACCAGCGCCACCGAGAAGGTGATGACGCCGCGCGTGCCGGCTTCCGGCCGATCGACCCAGTCCTCGCTCACAGCGCTGCCTCGAGGCTGCCACTGGCGATCAACGCCGTCGCGTGGCTGATGCTGAAATGTATACTTTTACCGGTATCGGTCAGGAGCAGCGCGACGGCGTTGATCGCCAGTGGCAGCCTCGGGAACTTCACTTGCGCCAGTCCGGCGATGCGCTGTCCGCGCCAGCGTTCGAGCGCCGCCGCCACCCAGTCGAGCAGCAAAACGCCCGGCACGACCGGCTGGCCCGGGAAATGCCCCGGCAAGGCTGGATGTTCGCGCGTGATACGCCGGGTTTCGTGGTATGTCGTGACGCTCATGGATGCATCGGTCGCTGGCCGCAGTCGTGCGCCGCAAGCATCGCGGCTTTCCGCGCGCGAGGCAATGCCGGCATCGGCTCGACGATGGCGGGGCTCAATCACTCAACGCCGCCGGCCAGGCGCGCAGCAGACCGTGCAGGAACTGCGGCAGCGTGCGCCGCGGCGCCTGCGGCAGCAGGCGTGGGCGCAGCAGGAACTCGCCGAGCAGCAGCGCAATCACCGCGGCCGGCAGCAATGCGGCGCCGAACAGACGCGGGCCGGGCAGCCAAGCCGTGGCGGCCGCGCAGCAGCTCGCGGCGACGGCGAGCACCACGCCGATCAGCGCGAGCGCGCCCTGCCAGGCCGCCCACAGACCGGTCAGGCGGCGCGCGTAGTGCGCGATGCCGGGGTCATGCAACATCCCTTCGCCGTCCATCGCGGCGATCATGCGCGCAATCAGCGGCCTGCGTCCGGCGCGCAGCGTGCGCGCGAAGATCCAGCCGATCAACGCGGCGATCAGCGCCGGCAGGGCGGCCAGGGTCGCGTCACCGTAGCCAAGCACGACCGCTATCAGCGCGCAGGCGGCCAAGCCGAGCAGGACCCGGCGCAGCGCGGGCATGCCGGCTGCCACGGCAAGCAGCAGCGCCGGCGCGCACAGCGCGCGCAGCAACGAGTTGTTCAGGTAGGCCGAAACAACGGCCAGCGCGATGAAGCCGAGCCATGCGGCGATGCGCAGCACGCGGAGCTAAGGCTGGCGATGCTGCTCGATATGCGTCGCCAGGGCGCGCAGCGAGCCGAAGATGCGTTTGTTGTCGGCATTGTCGGAACGCAGGGCAAAGCCGTAGCGCTTCGACACCGCAAGGGCCAGTTCCAGTGCGTCGATCGAGTCGAGTCCCAGATCGCCGCCGAACAACACCGCTTCCGGGTCGATGTCGGCAGGCGCGACGTTTTCCAGGTTCAGGCTGCTGACGACGAGCTGGGCCAGCTCGTGCTCGGCAGGTGTTTGTAGCCCCATGTGTTTTCGTTCCGTAGTGCCTGCCGTTCACTGCGGCAGCTGCCACGCAGTGTATCATGCGTCCCGCCGCAATCCGGTTCATGGAACGCACTGCAGTCGACAATGACGGAATCTTCGCTTTCCGCCGATCTTGAAGTCCGGATTCCGGAACAACGCGCCACCGCACAGCTGTCGCCACTGCAGCTGCGCTACGAGCGGGGCCGGCTGGAAGCACTGCTGTCGGAAACCGACCTGCTCGCCGTGATCGGCTTCGGTGCCGGCGCGCCGGCAAACGCCGGCGATGCGCGTTACCTGCACATACCGCTCGAGCCCGTCGATGGCGCCGCGCCGTTCGAAGTGTGGCGCTGCGGCGGCAGCGCGCGCCGCGGCAACAGCGGCCATCTGCGCTGGGCCGGCAACGGCGACTACAGCTTCGTCATGCTCGAAGTCGACGAAGGCCAGTGCGGTGGGCTGGTCGAGGCCGCGCGCCAGGCCTACAGCGATCTGGGCGGCTGGCTCGCCGATTCGGCGACGCCGCACGTATTGCGCATCTGGAACTATCTCGACGCCATCAACGAAGGCGAAGGCGACGCCGAACGCTATCGCGAGTTCTGTCGCGGCCGCGCCGAGGGCATGCGCGCGGCGTTCAGCCAGGGTTTTCCCGCGGCCACCGCGATCGGCGTGCGCGACGGGCGGCGCGTGTTGCGTGTGTACTTCATCGCCGCGCGGGTGCATGGCGGCACGCTGGAAAACCCGCGTCAGCTCAGCGCCTGGCGCTATCCGCGCCAATACGGACCGAGTGCGCCGACGTTCGCGCGTGCCATGCACGCGCCGACCATTTCTCCGCAGTTATACATTTCCGGGACCGCGGCGATCGTCGGCCATGCGTCGCATCATCCCGGCGACTTCACCGCGCAGGTCGACGAAACGCTGGCGAATTTCGCCAGCCTGCTCGCCGCCGCCGGACTGCCGCCGGCGCTGCACTTCGGCGCCGGCAGCACGCTGAAAGTCTACGTTCGCCGTCGCGCCGACGCCGGCCGGGCGGCAATCCTGATGGCTGAACGCCTGCCGGCCGGGACCTCGTTTCTGCTGCTGCACGGCGACATCTGCCGGCGTGAACTGCTGATCGAGATCGACGGCGTCCAGACCGGCTGAGGCGCGGACGTCCGCTTGTCCTGCGAGGCAACGCCGGCGCGGCGCCCGTGCGGCTTGCAAACTGCGAAGCAGTTCACCGTTGCCACCGCGACCAGAGACCGGTGCGCCTGCCAATCCTTGCACGGGGACGCGCGCTGCGCGGTGGTAGTATCTGACGCACTTGTCAACCGGCGCCCGGCGCCGTGGAGTCGGTATGAAAACGCAGCTAGGTCACTACGACATCGTTTCCGAACTGGGTCGCGGCGGAATGGGCGTCGTCTACAAAGGTTACGAGGCGTCGCTCAACCGCTATGTCGCGATCAAGGTGCTGGCCGATTCCCTGGCACATGACGCGTCGGTCAAGGAGCGCTTCCTGCGCGAAGCGCGCTCGATGGCTTCGCTCAACGATCCCCACATCATCCAGATCTATTTCATCGGCGACGATGAGGGGCAGACCTATTTCGTGATGGAGTTCGTCGACGGCGAATCGCTCGGTTCGGTGCTCAAGCGCGAGGGCAAGCTCAAGCCCGAGCAGGTGGCCAAGATCATCTTCCAGACCGCGCAGGGGCTTGCCGCCGCCCACGACAGGGGCGTGATCCATCGCGACGTCAAGCCCGGCAACCTGATGCTCTCGGGCCGCGGCATGGTCAAGATCGCCGACTTCGGCATCGCACTGACGACGCAGGACTTCAGCCAGAAACTCACCTCGACCGGTGAATTCGTCGGCACACCCGGCTATCTGTCGCCGGAAATCTGCCTCGGCAAGCCGGTCGACCAACGCTCGGACATCTTCTCGCTCGGCATCGTCATGTTCGAATGCCTGGCCGGGCGCATGCCGTTCACCGACGAATCGCCGCTCGGCCTGATGCTCGAAGTCGTCAAGGCCGATATACCCGATGTGTGCACGCTCAATGCCGAAGTCGACGCCGAGTTGTCGCGCATCCTGCGGCGGATGATCGCCAAGGAACCGGCCGACCGCTACCAGAGCTGTCACGAACTCGTCGCTGACCTGCAGCAGCACCCGCTCGTCGCCAAGGGCGGCCCGGTCACATTGCAAACGAAGATGACCACGGCCGCGGCGACCGTGATCGGCCAGAAGACGCCGGTCTCGGGCCAACGCCCACTGCTGACCACGCCGACGCCGCAGCCGATGCGGGTGCCGTCGACGCCGAGTCCGGCTTCTGCGGCGGGCAACGCAGCGCATACGCCGAACGAGCCGGCGCATCGCTCGGTGCTCGAGCGCGCGCCGCTGCCGCCGCGCCGGTCGCCGGCGCTGCCGCTGACCATCGCCGCCTTGCTCGTGCTTGCCCTGGCCGGCGCGGCCTGGGCGTTTCGCGACCAGATCCCGATGTTCAAGCAGTTCCTGCCGGCGCAGACGGCAGCGGTTCCGTCGCCGCCGGGGCCGGCTTCGGCTCCTCCGGTAATGGTGACGTCGACGCCGGCTGCGCCGAGCCCGCCGAGCGCTCCGCTTGCACCGCCGCCACCGCCCGTTGCGACGACCGCGGATGCCGGCGTTACGGCACCGGCGAACGCCGCGGCCGGGGCTTCCGTCGCCGATATCCTCGGCGCCGCCCCGGCCAACACGGACAACGCGAACGCGGCACCGGCGACCTCGAGCGCCATGGCCAGCGACGGCCCGACCGGCAACACGTCAGCCAGCAGCGCCGGACCGGCGCCGCGCGCATCGCAGGTCGAGCCGCTGCGCGATCTGCCGGCCGCGCAGGCGGCGCAGGCGGCGTCGACCAAACGTATCGCAAATGTGCCGCCAGCGCCGCCGGTCAGCGCGCCGCCACGGCCGCATGTCCCGACCATCGCCGTGATTGCCGGCGGCGACATTGCCGTCTCCGAGCCGGTCGAGCGTGCCATCGAAGATGCGTTGGCGCACAAGGGCTATCACCTGGTCGATCAGTCGATGATGCCGCGTGTGGAAAGCATGCTGCACGGCCCGCGCCCGAATGTCGCGGCCATCCTCGACCAGCTGGCGCAGCATCGCAGCAACATCGATGCGGTCGTGGTCGTGCACGTGCGCGCGGTCGGCGAACAGCAGATCACGTTCTACGGGCAGAGCGACACGATGAAGACGGCGCAGCTCGACATCACCGCCTACGCGGTCGAGGGACGGCGCAAGCTCGGTGCCGGCTGGAGTGACAACGTCAACTTCACCGCGATGAGCGCGCGCGACAAGGCGCGCGAAGCGGTCGAGCCGATGCTCGGCGAGATCGAGGAACGGTTGAGCGAGTTCCGCCCGGCGGGGCACAAGGGGTAAGAGCGTGAGGTCGCGCGCTGCGCGCGCTTGTGAGTAGTTAGGAGTTAGGGCGCGCGCTGGCGCGCGCTTGTAAGAGCGGAAGGTGACGACTGCTTTTCTCACAAGCGAGCACGGCGAGCGACCTGACGAGGCCGCGCAGCGGCCGACCTCACGAAGCCGCGAAAGCGGCTGACCTCAGTTTTCTCACGGCAACTCCCGCGGCGCGCCGGCGCGTCCGATCACCTCGCAGGCATGCCGATAACCGGCCTCGATGGCGCGCTCATAGGCATGCCAGTCGAGCAGGTCGATGTCGGTCAGCGGCGGCGATAGCAGCAGATTGGTAAAGGCGCGTCGTTCGACGCTTGCCGCTTCGGCATTGACCATGCCCGAGCGCAGCAGGATGTCGAGGATGCCCGGTCGCCGCGGCCGGGACATTTTTTCCATGAGCAGGCGCCAGGTCGACGGCAGCGCATATTCCTCGACGTCGGCGCGCAACACGTCGTCGGCGCTGATATCGACCGCGACGATTTCGCCGACACCTTGCTGGCGCATGATATCGGTCGGCAGGTTGTTCATGACCGCACCGTCGACATAGACCTCGCTGCGGTGGAATACCGGCGGCAGAATGCCGGGGATCGCACTCGACGCGCGCAACCAGAGCCAGATCGGCCCGGAGCGATGCACGTGCACCTTGCCGATGCTGAGGTTCGCCGACACGCAGTAGAACGGCAGCACCAGATCCTCGATATCGCGCGCGCCGAACGCCTCGCGCAGCAGATGCGAGACACGCCGTCCGGATACGAGCGAGACGAACGGAAAGGTGTAATCGCGCAGCGGCCGGCCGTCGACGAATGCCTTGCGATATTTCTCCAGCATCTCCTCGTCCGACCAGTCGGCGGCGACGCCGGCACCGATGATCGCGCCGATCGACGTGCCGCCGACGCTGTCGATGCGCATGCCGGCTTCGCGCAGTGCGCGAACGACGCCGATGTGGGCGAAGCCGCGCGCGCCGCCGCCCGACAACACCAGCCCGATACTGCGTCCGGTCAAAAGGCGTGCGACACGCTCGACATCGTCGCCGCGGCGTACGTGGTGCAGCTGGACATCTGCCATCGTCGCTTTCCACGCGCGCCCGCTGCCGGGCAGGATATCGCCACGCTGCAGCAGGATCAGGTGACACGGCCGCTGCATGTAACGGTCGGGTTCGGCGTCGGCAAATTCCGGCCACGCGCTCGGCGGCGAATCGGCGTTGGCCGGCAGCACGAAACTATCGGCCTGGCGTACGCACAGCTCGCGCCAGGCGGTTGGTTCACTGTCTGCGAGGTAGACGACGAAACGATGACGTGCCTCGATCGCGCTGAACCAGGCGCTGGTGTTGCCGGCGGCTGTCTTTGCGTCGATCAGCGCGCACGTGCCGTAGCGGCTCAGTGCTTCGCGCAGCTGCATGGCGAAACCGCGCGCGTCAACGTCGGCATCGTGCGGCAGCAGGGCGATGGTTCGCGCTGCCGTCAGGGGCCGGTGGACAGTGCGTTCGATCAGCCGCTGTACGGCCAGCCGCGCCGACTGCAGCATCGCATCGGGATGGTGTTCGACCAGGGCCATGAAGCCGCGCCGCGACAAGCGCAGCAATTCCGAGTCGCGCAGCGCGCGCACGGTGGCCGAGCGCGGCTGGTCGACAATCAGGCCGAGCTCACCGACGGTTTCGCCGGCGGCGACGATGCCGTCGAGAACGAACTTGCCCACGCTGTCCGGCTTGAACGCGCCGAGGCTGCCCGACTTGAGCACGTACAGTGCGTCGGAAGCTTCACCGAACTCGAACAGCACGGCGCCCCCCGGGAGCGCGAACCATTCCAGTTCGCCTTCGAGTTCGGCGAAGGCGGCAGCATTGAGGTGGCGGAACAGGGGCACATCGCGCAACAATTCGCTCGTGTCGAACGGCTTTGCGTTGGCTGAGGTGTCGTTCATCCGGCTTGCCTGCCCCTTCGGCTACATGCTAGCGCAAAGCCGCGACGATCAGCGCTGCCCGGGCGGGCGCCTTGATTTTTGTGCGGTGCTGCTTCACCTCCTGTTACTTTCCCGAACAAAAGAGCACATGACCACGAGCAATCCCCTTCTGGCCGACGGCGCGCTGCCGGCATTTTCCAAGATCGAGCCGCAGCAGGTACTGCCGGCGATCGATGCGGTCCTGGCCGAATACCGCGCTGCGATCGAACGTATCGTGGCCGATCCGCAAGCGCGCTCGTTTGACAGCGTGCTGCAGCCGCAGGAGATGCTCGAGAGCCGGCTCGAGCGCGCCTGGTCGCCGGTGTCGCACCTGCACGCGGTCGCCGACAGTCAGGCACTGCGCGAAGCCTATGCGCAGGCGCTGGAAAAGATCACCGAGCATTCGACCGAACTCGGCCAGAACCGCGACCTGTACGCCGCCGTCGACAGCGTTGCGCAGGGCGCCGGGTTCGCGGCGCTGTCGCGACCGGCACGCGCACTCGTCGAACACGCGCTGCGTGACTTCCGTCTGTCCGGCGTCGCGCTCGAAGAGCCGGCGCGTTCGCGTTTCAGGGAGATCGCCAATACGCTTGCGCGCCTGTCGAACGAGTTCGAGAACGCGCTGCTCGATGCGACTGAAGCGTGGAGCGAAGCGATTGCCGATGACGCAGCGCTCGCCGGGTTGAGCGACACCGATCGCGCGCTGCTGCGCGAATACGCGCGCGAAGCCGGCCAGGACGGCTGGCTCGTCACACTCAAGCAGCCGAGCGTACAGGCCGTACTGACCTACGCCGACGATCGCGCCCTGCGCGAGCGCGTCTACACGGCATACCAGACGCGTGCGTCGGACCAGGGCCCGCACGCGGGCCGCTTCGACAATTCGGCACGCATCGAACAGATCATGGCATTGCGCCACGAAGCTGCGCAGCTGCTCGGCTTCGCCAACTCGGCAGAGGAGTCGCTCGCAACCAAGATGGCCGGGACGCCGGAGCGCGTGCTCGCGTTCCTGCGCGACCTGGCTGCGCGTGCGCGCCCGGTCGCCGAACGCGAGCTGGCTGAACTGCGTGCGTTTGCGCGCGAGGAATTCTCGATCGCCGAGCTGCAACCGTGGGACGTCGCCTACGCCGCGGAGAAATTGCGCGAGCGCAGATACGCGTTGAGTGAGGAGGAACTCAAACCGTACTTTCCACTGCCGGCCGTCATCGCCGGATTGTTCGCGATCACCGAACGCGTGTTCGGCGTGCGTTTCGTCCTGCGCGAGGGCGTCGACGTGTGGCATGCCGACGTGCGCTTCTACGACGTGCTCGATGCCGACGGCAACGTCATCGCCAGCGCGTATGTCGACCTGTATGCGCGCAGCGGCAAGCGCGGTGGCGCGTGGATGGACGTGTGTCGTTCGCGCTTCCGCGAAGGCACGACGACGCACCTGCCGATCGCCTACCTGACCTGCAACTTCGCGCCGCCAACGCCCGAGCAACCATCGCTGCTGACCCATGACGACGTGACTACGCTGTTCCACGAATTCGGCCACGGCCTGCATCACCTGCTGACCGAGATCGATTATCCCGGCGTGGCCGGCATCAGCGGGGTCGAGTGGGATGCGGTCGAATTGCCGAGCCAGTTCATGGAGAACTTCGCCTGGCAGCGCGAGGCGCTGGCGCTGTTCGCGCGCCACTGGCAGACCGGGGCGGCCCTGCCGGATGATCTGTTCGCGCGCATGCTCGCGGCCAGGCATTTCCATGCCGGCTTGTTCCTGGTGCGGCAGCTCGAATTCGGCCTGTTCGATTTCCGCCTGCACCTGGAGTACGAGCCGGCGCGTGGCGCGCACGTGCTGCCGCTGCTCGACGAGGTGCGGCGCGAAGTCGCGGTCTTGCTGCCGCCGTCATGGCAGCGCATGCCGCACAGCTTTGGTCACGTCTTCGCCGGCGGCTATGCTGCCGGTTACTACAGTTATCTGTGGGCGGAATTATTGTCGGCCGATGCGTTCGGCCGCTTCGAGGAAGCCGGCGTGTTCGACCGCGCCAGCGGCGAGGCGTTCCGGCGCAGCATCCTGGCGATCGGCGGATCCCGGCCCGCGCTGGAATCGTTCGTCGAATTCCGCGGGCGCGAGCCGTCGCCCGATGCGCTGCTGCGAAGCTACGGACTGGCCGCCTAAGTTAAACTAGGCAAAGCTCCGAGCCGGTCTGCGCAGACTCCCCTGGATGAAAATCGCGTCGTGGAACGTCAACTCTCTGAACGTGCGTCTGCCGCATCTGTCCACATGGCTCGGTGACGCGGCGCCCGACGTCGTCGCCTTGCAGGAGACCAAGACCGAGGATGCGAAATTCCCGGTCGATGCATTGACTGCGCTCGGTTACCGGAGCGTTTTCTCCGGCCAGAAAACCTACAATGGCGTCGCGCTGCTCACGCGCGAACCGGTGCGTGACGTCGTCACCGATATTCCGGGACTCGAGGATCATCAACGGCGTATTCTCGCGGCCAGTGTCGGCGACACCGGTTCGGATCATCCCGGATCGGGGCATTCCGGATCTCAGGCGCCGGTGCTGCGTGTCGTCAACCTGTACGTCGTCAACGGCCAGAGCGTCGGCAGCGAGAAATATGCCTACAAGCTCGACTGGCTTGCGCGGGTGCACGATTACCTCGCTGCCGAATTGCTGCGTTTTCCACAAATGGTCGTGCTCGGCGATTTCAACATCGCGCCCGAAGACCGCGACGTGCATGACCCTGCCGCCTGGCACGAGCAGGTACTGTGTTCGACACCGGAACGTGCCGCGCTGGCGCGACTGAGCGCGCTCGGCTTGCACGACAGTTTCCGTTTGTTCCAGCCGGACGGCGGGCATTACAGCTGGTGGGATTACCGCCAAGGCGCGTTTCGCCGCAATCTGGGCATGCGCATCGACCTGATCCTGGTCAGCGATGCGCTGCGGGCACGTTGTCGCGCGGCGTCGATCGACCGGCTCACGCGCACCTGGGAGCGCCCGTCGGATCACGCACCGGTTATCCTGGAGATTGCATGAGCGAAACGGACGATCAGGGCGGCTGGCCCTCGACCTTGGACGATGCCGATCTGGAAGTGCTCGACCGCTTCCTGCGCGCGCACGCCGGCGAAGACGATCTGCTGCTCGACGGCGTGCACGGCCTGCTGACCGCGATCGGCATCGGGCCGCAGCCGGCGCTGCCGGACGAGTGGCTGCCCGAAGTCCTGCACGAACCGTTTGCCGACGAGGGCGAAGGACGGCACATCCTCGGTCTGCTGGCGCGCTTGAACGAAAGTGTCGAACTCGAACTGGAATCGGACACTTACGAGCCGATCCTCGGCGAGGTCGAGCTCGACGACGGCGACACGACGCTGAGCGCGCACGGCTGGTGCGAAGGCTTCTCGCGCGGCGTCGATCTGCGCGCGCGCGTCTGGGAATCGCGCCTCGGAGCCGATTCGCAGTTGACCGAACTGCTCGGCCCGATCATGGCGTTGGCAGTCGAGGAAGGCGTGTTCGCGACCGATGCCGACTTCGCCCCCTTGAGCGAACAGGAATACGACGATTGCCTGAGCCAGCTGCCGAACGCGGTCGCCGCCGTTGCCCGCTACTGGCGGGATTCACCACCGACCAGCAACGAGCTCGCCGCATCGACCGAGAATGCCGCGGACGGAAGCGGCCCGCGCCGACGTCGCGGCGGGCGCTGGGTGCATTGAGAGCGGTGAGGGGTTAGGAAGTTAGGAGTTAGGAGTAAGAGCCGCTCGTGCCCTCACCTCCTAACTCCTCACCCCTCACCCCTCACTCCTCACGCTTTCCCTTCACCTTCGCATCGAAGAAATCCGCGATCGCATGGAATGCGTGCTTGCGCATCTCCGGCGTCGACAGGCCGTGCTTGCCGCCCGGATAGGTCATCAAATTGAACGGCGTGCCGCGCTGCTGCAGCGCCGCCATCAACTGCGTCGAGTTGGTGAACTGCACGTTGTCATCGGCCATGCCATGCATCAGCAGCAGCGGCGATTTCAGGCCGTCGAGCCAGTGCAGCACACCCGACAGCGCGTAGCCTTCGGCGTTGTGCTGCGGCGTATCCAGATAACGTTCGGTGTAAAACGTGTCGTACAGGGACCAGTCCACGACCGGCGCGACCGCGACACCGGCGGCGATCTCGTCCGAGGCTTTCGCCAGCAGCATCGCGGTCATGTAGCCGCCGTAACTCCAGCCGAACACGCCGATCCGCTGCGCATCGATCCACGCTTGCGCCTTGAGCCAGTGGATGCCGGCGACCTGGTCTTCGACTTCGATCTTGCCGAGCTGGCGATAAATGCCGTCGCTGAAAGCGCGTCCGCGCCGCGCCATGCCGCGGTTGTCGAGCGAGAACACGACGTAGCCATGCTGCGCCATGTATTCGCCGAAATGGTCACCCCAGCCACGCAGCGCGACCTGGCCGTGCGGACCACCATAATACGTGTCGAATATCGGATAGCGCTTGCCCGGATCGAAGCCGGCCGGCTTGTACAAACGGTAGTACAGCGCTTGTCCATCCGCTGCCTTGATCGTGCCGAACTCCGGCACGATCAGCGCGTCGCGATACGGCCAATACGGATGCTGCGCATCGAGCCTGTTCTGCTCGATCCAGGCGAGGAAGCGCCCGTCCGCCGCGCGCACCGATACCTGTGGCGGCGTGGCCGGATTGGCGAATGTGTCGACGTAGATGTTCGGCTGCTTGCCGAATTGGCCGCCATGCACGCCGTCGCCACTGCTGATGCGGTGCGGCGCCGAGGCGCCGCTGCCGTCGAGGCGCAGCGTGTAGATCTGGCGATCCGGCACGAAGTCGCGATTGGAGTCGACGTATACAGTGCCGGCGTGTTCGTCGACCGCGAGCACGCCGTCGACATTCCAGTCGCCGGCACTGAGCGCGTGTTGCAGCCGGCCGTCGAGTGTATACAAGTACAAATGATGATAGCCGGAGCGGTCGCTGCCCCAGACGAAGGCATCGCGCTGCTTGAGGAAATGCAGGTCGTCGTTGAGATCGATCCAGGTCTTGCTGGTCTCGGTCAGCAGCGTGCGTTGCTTCAGCATGGCGACGTCGACCAAGTTCAGGTCGAGGCGCTGCTGGCTGCGCGGCATCAACTGATAGGTCAGTTGCTTGCTGTCCGGAAGCCAATCGACGCGCGTCAGATAGATGTCCGCATCGGCGCCGAGATCGACCCAGCGCGCCTCGCCGCCAGCCGCCGCGACGATGCCGAGCCGGACCTGCACGTTGGCCGCGCCGGCTGCCGGATAGCGCTGCTCGATGACTTCGCTGCGATCGGCATACACTTCAAAACGCTTGACCAGTGCGACGACGGCCTCGTCGAAGCGCTCGAACGCGACGCTCGACTCGTCCGGCGCCCACCAGTAGCCTCGGAATCGGTTCATCTCCTCCTGCGCGACGAATTCGGCTTCGCCGTTGTGCACCGTGCCGCCGCCGTCATGGGTCAGCTGGCGCGGCTTGCCGTCCTTGAGGTCGATCAGCCACAGGTTCTGCTGGTGCAGGTACGAGACGTAGCGCCCCTTCGGCGAAACCTCCGGATCGATCGCCTCGCCGTCGGTGTCGAGCTGACGCAGAGCCTTGGCGCCTGCGGCGTCCAGATTGTAAATGTATAGTTTGCCGCCCAGCGGGAAGAGCAGCTTCCTGCCGTCGGGTGACCAGGTGTAATCGATGATGCCGTGACGGCCGGCGACACGGGCGCGCTCGCGCCGTGCTTTTTCCACATCGGACAATTGTTCGCCGTTCGGCGCCAGGACTTTCGAATCGACCAGCAGCCGGGTCGCGCCGGCCTTGACGTTGTATTCCCACAGGTCGAACGTATCCTGGTCATCGGCCTTGGCGCGCAGGAAGGTCACGCGCGCTCCGTCCGGCGATACGCGCACGTGGCTCGGTGTCGGCCCGTTGAGGCTGCCGCCGCCGTAGATCCTGTCAATGGTCAATTGTTCGGCGGAGGCCACAGCCGCAGTGAGCAGCAGCCCGCACGTGATGATGACGCGCACGAAGTTCCCCCTTCAGTGGATCGGTGGATTATTGCCGCGGCGCGCGGAAATCGCCAGCCGGCAGTCTTTCACCCGCGGGCATCAATTTTCGAACGCTCTTTGTGCGGATCAAGAGGAGCCCTTCAAACGCGGGTTTCCCGGATCAAGCAAGAGCGTTCTTGGACGCGCACTACGCAGATCAACGCGGATGAGCATGGATCAAGGTTCCATGGCTCTATCCGCGCAAATTCGTTCTTCATCCGCGTCCATCGGCGTTCGGGCACTCAAGGCGACTGCCAGTCGGCGCTACTTGCCGATGCAGAACGTCGAGAAGATTGCGCCGAGCAGGTCGTCGCTGCTGTACTCGCCGGTGATTTCGCCCAGCGCCTGCTGGGCCAGGCGCAGCTCTTCGCCGGCAATCTCGCCGGCACGCGCGACGCGCAGCGCTTCATCGGCAGCGCGCAGATGTTCTGTGACGCGCTGTAGTGCGTCGACGTGACGCGTACGCGCGCTGAAGGCGCCGGCGATGTCGTCGCCATGTCCGGCCAGGCGCGCCAATTCGCCGCGCAGCGCGTCGAGTCCGTCGCCGCTGCGAGCCGAAAGATAGACGTGGGTTTCATCGTCGCCGCGGGCGAGCTGCGCCGTCTCGCCGGCGAGGTCGATCTTGTTGTGCACGATCAGGCGGATTACTCCGGCCGCGCAATCTTGCAGGAGCGCGCGGTCGTGCTCGACATGGCGGCTTTCAGTCACCAGGATTGCCACGTCGGCTGACAGCAGTTCGGTCCGCGCACGACGCATGCCCTCGCGCTCGACGATGTCGTCGGATTCGCGCAGCCCGGCCGTATCGACCAGCGTCAACGCGATGCCGTCGAGGTTCACGCGCTCGCGCAACACGTCACGCGTCGTGCCGGGGACTTCCGTGACGATCGCGCGTTCGCTCTGTGCCAGCGCGTTGAGCAGGCTCGACTTGCCGGCATTCGGACGGCCGACGATGACGACATGCAGGCCGTCGCGCAACAGGACGCCGCGGCGTGTTGCGGCCAACAGATCGTGCAGCTGCGCACGCACGGCCGCAAGTTCGGCGCCAAGCTGCGGTGCGCTGAGAAAGTCGATCTCGTCCTCGGGAAAATCGAGCGCAGCTTCGAGCCAGGCACGCAGGTGGATCAGCGCCTCGAGCAGGCGGCGGACCTCGCGCGAGAAATCGCCCTCGAGACTGCGCTGGGCCGCACGCGCCGCCGCCGCCGAGCCGCTCGCGATCAGGTCGGCGACCGCTTCGGCCTGGACCAGGTCGAGCTTGCCGTTGAGAAAAGCGCGCTCGGTGAATTCGCCGGGGCGCGCGGCGCGCGCGCCGAGTTCCAGGATCCGTCGCAACAGCAGATCGAGCACGACCGGACTGCCGTGTGCATGCAGCTCGACGACATCCTCGCCGGTGTACGAGCGTGGTGCCGCGAACGCTACGGCGAGCCCGTGGTCGATCGCGCCACCGTGTTCATCGTAAAAAGTTGAAAAGTGGACAATGCGCGGTTTCAGCCTGCGGCCGGTAATGCGCGCGCCGATGTCGCGGCTGCGCGGGCCCGACAGGCGCAGGACGCCGATGCCGGCCGCGCCCGCCGCGGTGGCGACTGCAGCGATCGTGTCCGCCGCTAGCGACTCACCGGCCGTGGCGCGCGCGGTGCGCATCTCATGCCTTGGCCGGACCCGCTTCGGCGCGCTTGGTGATGATCCACTGCTGCAGCAGCGACAGCCAGCCGTTTGCGGCCCAGTACAGCGTCAGGCCGGCCGGCGCGAACGCCAGCATGACCGAGAAGATCAGCGGCATCGTCTTCATCATGCGCGCCTGCATCGGATCCATGCCCGGTGCCGTTGGCGTCATGCGCTGGGTCAGAATCATCTGGATGGCGTTGAGGATCGGCAGAATGAAATACGGGTCCGGCGCGGACAGGTTCTGGATCCAGCCAAAGAATGGCGCCTGGCGCAACTCGACGCTTTCGAGCAGTACCCAGTACAGGGCGAAGAACACCGGGA
>Ga0193727_1000331_pt1 | contig 17854 bp, 14 predicted proteins | sample H2c2metaG_FD_143051 | JGI IMG/M metagenome (GOLD analysis project Ga0193727, IMG submission 143051) | Soil microbial communities from a riparian zone of the East river system, Colorado, United States - H2c2 | ecosystem: Environmental > Terrestrial > Soil > Riparian zone | place: USA: East River...
CCGCTTGAAAGACCGCAAAGGCGCGGACATGGCGTTGGGCATGACTCACGAAGAGGTATTCACTACCATCGCTCGGAACTCGATCAACTCTTATCGCCAGCTTCCGCAGGTCTGGTATCAGATTCAAGTAAAGTTTCGCGATGAAGCTCGCCCGAAGTCCGGCTTGCTGCGGGTGCGCGAGTTCACGATGAAGGATGCTTACTCATTCGACGTCGATCGCGCGGGACTCGACAAGTCGTTTCAAGACCAGTACGACGCCTACTGTCGAATCTTCACGCGATGCGGGTTGAAGTACACCCCGGTCGAGGCTAGCTCCGGAGCGATGGGCGGCAGCCAATCGACGGAGTTCATGGTTCGAACCAACGCCGGTGAAGATAACATCGTCGTGTGTGAAAACTGCGGCTACGCTGCCAACGTTGAGAAGGCTACGTCAAAGCTTGCATCGATAGACGAGGGCGAAGGCCCGCCGGCTCCCGAAGAGTTTCCAACTCCGGGAGTTCGCACGATCGAAGACCTTGCGAGTTTTCCGGGTGGGGCTTCGGCGGACAGACAAATCAAAACGCTGGTTTATGTTCTCGACGATCGCATCGCGCTGGTGTTGATGCGCGGAGACCACGAGCTGAATGAGACAAAGCTTATGGACGCTAGCGGCGCGTTCAACGCGAGGCCGGCGCAGCCTGAGGAGATTCGGGAAGCGCTCGGCGCATCGGCCGGTTCGCTCGGCGCAGTGGGCGTCACCCGGGATTCGCATCCGAAGATCGCTGTGGTGATAGCGGACGACGCGTTGCGTGGCCGGCGGAACATGACCACGGGCGCTAACAAGGATGACCACCACTTGCGCGGAGTATCTGTCGATCGCGACATAACAGTGGATAAGTGGGTGAGCCTTCGTACGGTCAAAGCGGGTGAGGCTTGCTCGAAGTGCGAGAGCCCGCTCGATGTCTTCAAGGCGGTCGAGGTCGGGCACATCTTTAAGCTTGGAACGAAATACTCAGACAGCATGGGCGCGCGAGTGTTGCTGGCGGACGGCACCGAGGTGCCGATCATTATGGGCAGCTACGGCATTGGCGTCGAACGGGCGATCGCGGCGACCGTCGAGTTGTACAACGACCAGGCCGGGATAATGTGGCCCGCTTCGATTGCGCCGTTTCACGTAGTCGTGACACCGGTCAACATCAAGGACCCGGACATTCTGTCGACAGCCGAGCGCATCTACGATGAGCTTAGCGCAGCGGGCGTCGAGGCTTTGCTCGATGATCGCGACGAGCGGGCGGGCGTGAAGTTCAACGACGCTGACTTGATCGGGGTGCCTTATCGGATCACGGTCGGCAAGAAGATCAAGGAAGGCAAAATTGAGCTGTTTACCCGCGCAACACGCCAGTCCGAAGACGTACCGGTCGATTCGGTTGTTCACGCGGTTCGCGACAAAGTCGAAGCCGCGCTTAAGTGAGCGGTTCCAGCAACGCCTTGCTTGCGGCTTGATTAAAACCGGGCCGAAATCCAAGTCGAGTTTCGCCTGTGAGGTTAAAGAGATCGCCGCGAGTGTTATCGATCGGAGCGAGGATGAATCATCGAGCAAGGATCATCTTGTTGATTGGAATCGCTTTGATCCTGTCGCTGGGTGTAGGAGATTCCGCCGCCGCGCAGAAAACCAGTTCCAAAGATCCGGCCTTGAGCCTCGTGCGCTCGTTCTACCAATTCCACTTTGCCCACAACAAGAACTTCACTACTCGCAACGTTCAGCAGTGCAAGCGATGGCTCACGCCTGAGCTCTACAAGCTGCTGGTCGACGAGTTGAAGCGGCAGGCTCAGGAAAGCAAGGCCCATCCGGACGAGGCGCCCGATTTCGAGGGCGATCCCTTTACCGATTCGCAGGAATATCCCGATTCGTTTCGCGCGGGCGAATCTCAGTTCGACGGAGATCTTGCCAAGGTCACGGTGACGCTTTTGTGGAGTGCGAAAACCAGCAGAGGCCGCGACAAGCGAGACATCGTTGTAGAACTGACGAGGAGCATCGGAGGATGGCTGATCAATGATGTGATCAACAACGAAGGTTCCAGGCTTCGTGACGAGCTGAAAAAGAACAACTAGTCAAGGAGTGAGCATATGAAAAGAATGATTCTGGTTTTGTTGCTTCTCTTGTGTGGGATGACCAACAGCGCCGCCGCCGGAAGCGACTTTGATCGCTTGAAGACGCTCGCAGGCCAGTGGGACGCGACCAGTCCGGAAGGAAAGACGCGCATCACCTTCCAGTTGATCTCGGAAGGAACTGCCTTGATGGAACTAATGGCCAACGAGAGTATGGTGACTGTGTATCATCCTGACGGTGAGTCGATAATGATGACTCACTATTGCGCCGTCGGGAATCAGCCCCGGATGCGCGCTCAACGTTCCGGGGGCGATTCCCTTGCCTTCCAGTTTGTGGACGCCGCCAATTTGAAGGGAAGCTCAGACGGTTACATGCAGCGGCTGGTGATCAAGTTTCAAGACAAGGATCACGTAACCGAAGAATGGACCTGGGCCGCGGGCGGGAAGGAAACGACGTCTGTGTTCCAGCTTCAGCGCGTGAAGTAACGCCCGACGCGTTGGCCGGCGGAAGTTCCAGCGTCGAGTTGGCTTTAAGGCGAGTCCAGGTGATGTGTCCTTAGCGCGAGAGGCCTGCTCGCGGAAATGTCTCTTTGGGTTTTCATAGCTTCCTCTATTGCGCTCCGTTAGAAGCAACGGCGCCCTCATCCCACGTATGAAAATAATTCATTGCGGGTAGTACCCTTCTGAAAAAACTACACTGTTTAGACAGCCTTTGTCTCGTTGGGATCTAGTCAAATCGCAGAACTGATCGACTTAGAGGCTCGATCGCTTCTTGCACAGTGGTTGCAGAGTACTGCCGTGGATGACCCGGTTCCAAATCGAACAAGATTGTTTGACTCTGAGTTCCGTCCCCGGCAGGAGCGTTCGTAACGCAGAGGCGGCAGGTCGCACTTGCTGCCCGCTCCCAGCCTCTGCGGCAGGCCGTGAACCGCATCCGAATGCAACTTGTCATAGCATGGGCCGGTCCCATTTACCGACTAAATGGCTCCGGCCCTCGATCCATACGAAACCAATCTTAGCCTTTCTGTCTGGGCTGTAGGAGAATGTAATGAAAAAACTGTCGATGTTAAGCGCCCTCGTAGTAGTGAGCATAGCGTTAGTTGTTCCGGTCGCGGCACAGCAAACCGCCGGCTCAAATACAAACAAGACTCAGGTCACATCCGGCGCGAAGATGAAAGTCAAGGGTACGATCCTAAAGAAAGAGAACCAGACCTTGACGCTGCGCGATCAGACCGGATCCGAATTGACCGTGCGTTTGGCAAGCAATGCCAAAATAGAAGAGAAGAAGGGCAACCCGTTCCGCGGCGGCCATAAGTATGCTGAAGCTCAGTTGGTCCGCGGACTTTTCGTCGAAGTGGAAGGACGAGGAGATTCGTCGGGCGACCTCATAGCCGACAAGATAAAGCTTGCCGATGACGATCTGAGAGTTGCTCAGACGATTGACTCAACGGTGGTGCCAATCGAGAACCGAATTGGCGTGGCCGAAGACCGGGTCACGAAGACCGAGCAAAACGCGGAGCGGCTGTCCGGACAGCTTGACGAGTTGAGCCAGGTTGCCAATCTCGCGAAGGGCGGGGCGGCGGCGGCGCAGGAGACGGCGGACGTTGCTGTTGAAGGCGTCAACAAGACTAACGACCGCATTTCGTCGCTGGATGATTATGAAGTGAGAAAGACCGAGACTATCAACTTCAAAGTTGGAAGCGCGGTCCTTAGCCCGGACGCCAAGGCCATGCTCGATGGGCTTGCGACTCAGGCGAAGAGCGAGCGCGGATTCGTGATCGAAGTGCGCGCGTTTGCTTCATCCGATGGCTCCGAGAATATGAATCGCTCTCTGAGCCAGCACCGGGCCCAGAACGTAATGCGCTATCTGGCCGAGAATCACGACATTCCGCTGCGGCGAATCATACTGCCGTTCGGTTATGGCGAGGCGATGCCGGTAGCTGACAACACAACGCGCGACGGGCGCAAACAGAATCGACGTGCCGAAGTATCGATTCTTGTCAGCAAGGGCATCACCAGTCCGGTGAACGTCAATCGCCCGGTGGGCTCTAATCGTTAGAGAAGATCCCACTCCAGGCGGCGATCCAAAAGGGGCGTGATCTTAGATTCGAAGCAGCGCGCTGTCCGCATCCCAGTGATCGGATAGGAACCGGCTTTCGAGTTTATGGTCACGCCTCGATTGATGTAGAGTAGAAGGTGGCGCTTATTCGAAGGAGCAAACCATTGCGTTGGTCATCACTATTCGTATCGCTGGCATTATTGGTGAGCCTGACTCCGGCAACCGGCGGAGCATCGGGACTTCCGCCCACTCTTTGCGATCCGGCGATCGGCGGCCAGTCATTGCCTCAGAACAAACCAGCTCAGAATCCGCCTCAGGATCAGGACGAGGCTATTCGTCTGACTTCTCGACTGGTCCTCGTGCCGGTATCGGCGTCGGACGCGGCGGGCAAACCGGTGCGAGACCTTACGGCTGATGATTTCGCAATCGAAGAGGAAGGACGGCCCCAACCGATCGTTTCTTTAGGTGAGCCTGGAAAGGTGCCAACCGAGATCGCCCTCTTGTTCGACGTTTCGGTCAGCATCCACGCGCAATTCACTTTCGAACAGCAAGCGGCGGTGCGCTTCATCAAAGAAGTGCTCAAGCCTTCCGATGCTGTCTCCGTGTTTGCGATTGGCACTACGCCGAATCTGGTGAAGCCGCGCACCACGAGCAGCGAGGAAGCGATCACGGGGGTCATGTCCGTCGCGCCAATAAAAGCAGCGACTGCATTCTTTGATTCAGTGGTCGAGGCCGCGCTTTATCTCGGCAAAAACGCCGACCCGGGCAGCAGGCGGGTGCTGATCGTTATCTCCGATGGTGAAGAGAATTTTAGCAAGACTAATAAATTGAACGATGCACTTCGAGAGTTGCAGAAGAATGATTGTCTTTTCTATTCGATCAATCCAAGCGGAGCGGCGATAAGCCTGAATAACAAGATCAGTCTCAAGGGGCAGAGCTTCATGGAGGCGATGTCGTCACAGACCGGCGGCAAAGCTTTCGTCCCGGAAAAGATCACCGATCTCGAAGCAGTGTTCCGCCAAATCGCGGAGGAGCTTCAAGCGCAGTATCTGTTGGGATACTACTCGACGGATAAACGAGCGGATGGCGGATTCCGGCAGATCGCCGTTCGTGCGCCAAAGAGGCCCGATCTTCGCTTGCGCGCCCGCCAGGGCTACTACGCGCCAAGTTCCTGAATAAAGAGAGACGGTCCAGTTCAGCCGATCGGCACTCAGCTATCGCGAGTCAACCGTCGAAGCTTGCGTTTGAACTCGCGCGGGTCTACGCGGTACTTGAAGGCCTTAGTTCCATTGATCAATACGACAGGGATGTGGTCGCCGTAGCGCTCACGCAACTCCGGATCGAGATCAATATTAATCTCTTCAAGCGTGAACTCGTCATCGCACCCGGCGGCATGAATCGATGCTCTGGCTTCGTCACACAAATGGCAACCTGGGCGAGTATACATGACGACCTTGGCCTTCTTCATTACAACAATCTCAGCGGCTACGTCTTTAGCGGTAATCGTCGTTTCGGGGCCGCCCACGCATGTCCACCGAATTATGATTGTAGGAAGCTATGAAAAATATGCATTGGATGCCTCGCCGATTACGTCTATCCTATTATGAACGTCTTCGTGGAGTTTGCCTAAGCTAAGAGACTTGGGTACATATGCACATTGGGATTCTTAGAATGAAAGTGAGGTAGACTTATGAGACGCTTTGCTTATTCGGTAACCAGCCTGCTGCTTTCTTGCTTCGTACTTGTCCAAATACCGAGCGCTGTCGCGGCGGGACCACAGCAACAGACCCCAAGACCATTAGACTCACCTGATAGACAACCCGTACCATTCAAATCTCCTCCTGGCGATTTGAAATTAGAGAAAGAACGGAGAAAAGGATATCTCGAGCCACACAGTCTTCCGAAAAGCGAAGTACACGATTCGGAAAAGAACCTGGCGCCGGCACAAAAGAAACTCTTAGACCCTGCGCCTGAAGACTTGGCCCGCTTCAAGGAGATCCTTCGGCAGCCTGACACTGGGATTATCCGCTTAATCCCGTTTACTTACGAATTTCCTGCAATGACCGTAGCCGCCGGTCCAAATTCAAGAAATGCAGTGCCGATAATAGGAGGTGGAGCCTTCTATTCATTCATGAAAAATACCCACGTCCAGAGCAGATGGTCAGACATACAATTACGAGATAATCATCTCTTGTCTGGATTCTCTGGTGGAGCCCTCGGCCTGATGGTCCAAATAGGCGATACTCCCATTGAATCTGTTACTGCGAAGAGCCCAGGCGTCGATTTCCTTGTTAACATGGTCCCGCCTACCACCTACCAGGAGGCAACGGATCAATCCAAACGAAACTCGGAAGGGTTTATCGTAAATTCATTGACATACAGATCATTTCTCTCTGTAGCAGTCGATGTCACTTATGCTCTTCGTTCAATAACTTATGAGAGATCTGACATGATAATTGCCTTTCGTATCATTCGCCGAGATGAGGATGGTAGTGTGACCCTTCTTTGGAAGAAACTGCAAAAACTTCAAGGTCCGAGACTCAAGGACTGAAAGCTACCTGGCAAGTCATCTGCTAGACGCGATTCGGCGGCGACAAAAGGCTGCTACGTTTGGCGATAGAGCCGCTTCCTGACTTCCTATTCGAAAGTTACCTCGGCCACGCAAAGCGGGAGCACGTCGAGTCATCTCCCCGGTAGCTCAACACGAAGCTGTTCCACTCTCAAATTGCTCGACCTCAGTATCAATTGAAAGGCGGGGCCCCCCAATCCTTTTCTGATCAAACCCGAGGGTTAGGCTTAGATCCAAAGAGGCCGGCAACGGACTGACGTTTCTATTCCCCAAATCCGATTTGGAATACAATCATCAAGGCGCATGCGGAAGCGCCTTGCTGTTTCGGGCGCGTTGCTTGACAAAGCTTTCAGCAGCGTGATAAATACGAGGCAATTCATAATAACGCAGCAAAAACGCAGGCTCAGTGCAAAGCAGTTTGGGGTTCCAATGGAAAGAGTGCAGCACAACTCATACAGTATAAGTCGACGAGGCGCGAACCGCGCTTCAGGTCACGGACTTTGTAATAATCGTCTTCCTTTTGATAGACGCGATTGTGGAGACCTCCGGCATGGACATCGTTCAGGATACGAACCAGAAGGTTGAGAGCGAGGAGAAGCCGAAAGAAGCTCCAACGGTGGAGCAAAAGCCGACATCATCACCACCGATTCAGAAGGCGTCAGTATCCGCAGACAAACCAGCGCCAGTCTCCGCCAAGCCCGCAGTAGGCACTTCGGCGGCGGCTAAGACCAAAACGGTCGAGAGCGAACCTGATCCCGTCAACAAAATGCGTCGCCGTCTGATCTGGACGGCCGTCGGTGGATTTCTTGCAACCAACTTCCTGATGTTCCTCCGCTTCTTCCTTCCGCGCACCATTTTCGAACCCAGCACAGTCTTTCGAGTCGGCTACCCCGGCGACTTTGGATTTGGCGTGGATACGAAATTCCAGCAGCAATATCGCATCTGGGTCGTGCGCAACGCCGAACGTTTGTTTGTGATCTATGCCCGATGTACTCACCTGGGATGCACGCCGGACTGGAAGCCCAGCGAAAACAAGTTCAAGTGTCCTTGCCATGGAAGCGGCTACACCAGCGAGGGGATAAACTTCGAAGGCCCCGCGCCGCGGCCGATGGACCGCGCACACGTCGAACTCGATCCGACCGGTCAGATAGTCGTCGACACCAGCCGGCTTTTCGAGTGGCCGAAGGGCGACAAGGGTCACTTCGACGACCCCGGCGCGTTCCTGTCTGTGTAAGAGCTCGTCGCAAACAGCGTCCTTCTGTTTTCTGTGACAACCTGAACCGGGAGCTTCGATGGAACCTGACAAGCCTGATACCCCAAAAATAACAAGCGGCACGGGTGTGACCGTCACCGATGAGGCCCCGCCCAGCTTCAAAGAAAACGTGCGCGAAGAGTTGGACCTGCTCAAGAAAAAAGTCCAGAAGGACTCGGTTCTTGAAGAGGTCGAAGCGCTCAAGGACCCGACACGCACTCAAATCTACAAGTCGATGTTCAGGGTCAAGCACGAGCCGACGCCGCGGTCTCGTTCGCTGGGGGTGCTGACCAATGTTTTCCTGCACCTTCACCCCGCGAAGATCAATCGCGACGCGGTCCGCTTCAGCTACACCTGGGGGATGGGCGGCATCACGTTCTATCTTTTCATAGTCCTGACCTTCACCGGCATCCTGTTGATGTTCTATTACCACCCCTCGAAGGGTCAGGCGTTTCAAGACATCATCTATCTCGAGAACGACGTGCCGTTCGGCAAGCTGCTTCGGAACATGCACCGCTGGGGCGCTCACTTGATGGTGATCACTACCTGGTTGCACATGCTGCGGGTGGTGATGACCGGCTCGTACAAGACGCCGCGCGAGTTCAACTGGTCGGTGGGAGTCGTGCTGCTGGTGCTGACTCTGCTGTTGAGCTTCACCGGTTACCTGTTGCCCGACGATCAACTTGGCTTCTGGGCGGTGACGGTGGGAACGAATATGGCTCGCGCGACTCCGGGGCTTGGGCACGAAGGGCCGTTCGGCGCGCAGCTCGGAATGACGCCTTATAACGACGTGCGGTTCGCGCTGCTGGGCGGATCGATTGTTGACGCGAACGCGCTGCTGCGAAGCTACATCTGGCACTGCATAGCGATACCGGTGATCGTGAGTGTGCTGTTAGCGATTCACTTCTGGCGAGTGCGAAAAGACGGCGGCATATCGGGGCCGGCGCCCGTACAGCTCGAGTCGGAGATGCGAGCGCCCGGCGCAAGAGCGGTTAAGAAACAGGTGGGATAAATTGCGAATTTGGAATTGCGAATTTCGAATCTGAACGCGCGCTGAATCAATTCGCAATTCGAAATTCGCAATTCGAAATGGAGTCATCATGGATTGGGGTCAACTCTGGACAATCGTCTCGGCGCCTGACAACGTGCCCATCGTTGGTTTGCTGTTCCTCGTTCCGTTCTTTCTCTGGATGGGCTTCAAGCAGGCAAAGGCAAATGACCGGCTGATCGAAGATCTCGAGGCCGATCCCAAGCTTGCAAAGACTCATCACCGCAAGACGTGGCCATGGAAGCCTCACTGGTCGCGAGAGCTTCACGTGTGGCCTTACTTGCTGCGGATCGAGTTTCTGGCGGTCATCGTCGTGACGGTGTTGTTGTTCGTCTGGTCGATCACGCTCAACGCGCCGCTTGAAGAGCCCTCGAATCCGAATCTGACGATGAACCCTTCGAAAGCGCCCTGGTACTTTCTGGGGCTTCAGGAGATGCTCGTTTATTTCGATCCGTGGATTGCCGGCGTGGTGATGCCGACCTTGATGCTCGTCGGATTGATGGCGTTTCCATACGTCGATTCGAATCCGCTCGGCTCGGGATACTACTCCTGGAAGCAGCGCAAGGTTGCGGTGGGATCGTTTTTGTTCGGCTTTATCATGTGGATATCTCTGATCTTCATCGGGACGTTCATTCGCGGTCCGGGATGGGTGTGGTTCTGGCCGGGTCAAACGTGGGACCACAACGTTCAGCTCTACGAGATCAACCGCGACTTGCCGGACATCTTTGGAATAACCGGCCAGCCGTGGAAGGGCGTGTTCGGGCTGGTGGTTGTTGGGCTGTTCTACGTTGTCGCGGGATTGGTCATTCATCTGCTCGTCACCTGGAGCAAGTTCGATAAGAAGATATTCGTGCGGACTTCATTGCTTCAGTACCTGGTCTTTCAGTTTTTCGCGATAACGATTCTGGCCAGCATGCCGGTGAAGCTGCTCATCAGGCAATTGTTCCGAATCAAGTACGTGATGGTCACACCGTGGTTCAACATATGAAGAAGTGATGCGTGATAGGTGATGCGTGATTCGCAGTCACGCGTCACGCATCACGGATCACGAGTCGGGGAGCTAGATGGCAGAGAACACTCAGAGCGAGCAGTTAGAGAAGAGGGCTGCGGAGACGCCCGAACCGGACCCGATCGCAGAAAGCTCGATGAGGACTGTTGCTGATATTTTCGCTCTTGCTGATCGTGACGCTGGTGTGGGCGCTTTGGGACGAGGTCGAGGGTCAGCGGCCCTGGAAGGGCTATCAGAAGGACTTCGTTTCGAAATACTCCAATTACCTGGATAAAGCGAAGAAGCGTCAGGGAAACTCCGAAAAGGAAGTTAAGAACTCGTCCGAATATGAGCAACTCGACGATGCTTACAAAGAAGCCGCTGCCGCCGCCAAAGAGAAGACAGATCCCATCGACGCCCAGGTCAAGAAGATTGACGAGAAGATCAATGCAGTCACTCCGCCTTTTCAGGACTCGCGCTCGTGGATCGTCGCTAAGACTTACCAGATCGAAGTGACCGAAAGCGAGTCCGGAAAGAAAAGCCTGCACGAGGCGATAGAGAAGAAGAAAGAAGAGAAGATCACCTTCAAGATGCCGAACGATGAAGGCATCGAAGAAGAGAAATCGCTCCCTTTCACCGATCTCGAGAACCTTTACAACAGCTTGAGAGATGAGAAAGCTCGCTTGCTGGCCGAACGCGTTCAGATCACCCAGCCTCGCGATGCCGACCAGAAAAAACGCGACGAGTACATGCAGGACCACCTTGGCGGGTTGACAGAGCAGCAAGTGAGCGGCTTGCAGCAAAAGGTCGGGGATTTCAAGTTCGACATCAAGCAGATCAACGTCGGCGGAGTGGTGATCGACCGATGCGAGTCGTGCCACCTTGGCGTGCGCGAGCCGATTAAAATCACCAAACGCGATATGGGTTGGACCGGTAAGGACCCGGACGATGATGCTGAAGCGGCGGCGTTCGTATCGCACCCGGTGAAGGACCTGTTGAAGACTCACGATCCCGAACGATTCGGATGTTCGACGTGTCACGGCGGCAACGGGCGGGGCACGACTTCAGTCGAGAAAGGCCACGGGCGATACGAACACTGGCTGTGGCCGATGTATTACAAAGAGAACGTGCAGGCCGGCTGTAATCAGTGCCACGGCAAGGATCGCGTCCTGTCCGGCGCGGACGTGTTGAACCGCGGCAAGGACCTCTTCCAGAATCGTGGCTGTGTCGGTTGCCATCGCTACGAAGGATTCGACCGCGAGGCCGACGCTCTGAGCAACGCCCGGCAGAGCATGAAGACGCTCGATCTGGAGCGCGATGATCGGCGCCGGGAAATTTCGCAGACCAGCGCCGCCGCCGACGCAGCCGAATCCGACGAAGAGGCTCAGGCCTTGCGCAAGCGTGTCGAAGCGCTCCGCCAGATGATCAGCCAGCTCGACGCGCGGATCGACGAGTTCGACACCCAATCCAAGTACCTGATGCAGGACCAGAAGAAGGTCGGGCCCAACCTGAAAGAAATCCGCGCCAAGCTGCGAAAGGAATGGTTGCCGGTTTGGCTTTCCGATCCTCAGGCATTCAGACCCGGAACCAAGATGCCGACCTTCCGCCTCGGCGACGACGAAGTCAAAGCGATCTCGGCGTTCCTGTGGCAGTCCGCCCTTGATGTGAAGTTGCCCGCTCAGCCTCAAGGCGACGCGAACCACGGCAAAGAGTTGTTCAAGTCACTCGGCTGTTTGGGTTGTCATTCGATCAACGGCAGCGCGATCGATATGCGCAATCAACCGCTCGGCGGCGACTTTGCCGCGAACCTTTCGCGTGTGGGCGAGAAGGCGAACTACGAATACATAGTGCGTTGGGTGCACAATCCGCGTCAGCGACTGGCGCCCTATTCGCCGAGCCAGAAGCGCGATCTCACCCCGGCCGACTACAAGGCTAAGGGGCTTCCTTTCGTGTTCGACGACGAGCATTCAACGAGCCCGATCGACGGGCGCGAGATTCAGATTCAGAACATGACCGTAATGCCGAACTTCCGCCTGTCGGAAGAAGACGCGCGAGACATCGCCTCGTTTTTGAGCTCGCAGAAGCGCGAGGGCGTCCAGTATCCCGATGCGTCGTATCTGGATGACTCGACGCTGAAGGCGCGCGGCGAGCAGCTTGTAAAGCGATACGGTTGCGCGGGTTGTCACGAGATCAAGGGGCTTGAAGACGAACAGCGAATCGGAACCGAGCTGACCGTCGAAGGCAGCAAGCCGATCGAGCGGCTCGACTTTGCGCTGCTTCAACGCCCGGCGATGCGCGGGGAAGACCCGATAACCGGCGACAAGATCGAACGTCGAGGACGCGAGTCGTGGTACGACCACAAGGGCTTCTTTGAAAACAAGCTGCGAAGCCCGGGCATCTACGATCGCGGTAAAGAGAAAGCGCCCGACGAGCGATTGCGAATGCCCAATATTTATTTGCCCGACACTGACGTGACCGCGCTTGCGACGTTCTTGCTGGGCAGCGTCGAGACTAACTTGCCTGAATCGATTCGCTACAATCCGGCCGGGCAGAAGAAGTCGGTGCAAGACGGCTGGTGGGTCGCTCAAAAGTATAATTGTATGGGCTGTCACAATGTGCTGATCGGTCAAGACTCGATTCTGATGGGGCTTGACATGTATCAGAGCGCCGACGGGAAGGAACAGTTGCCGCCGCGCCTGACCAGCGAAGGCGCGCGGGTGAATCCGGATTGGTTGCTGCGATTCCTGAAAGACCCGTCGCTTGCGACTCCCGCTGAACGAGCTTCGCTCGAGCAGTCCCTGAAGGCGCATGCCGCCGGCAGCCAGGCGGGTTCGGCATCGGGCGGCGACGACTGGCAGCAGAGTCTTCAGCTTCACGCGCAGCCGGGAATGAATCGCGCCGGCGTGCGCAGGTACTTGAAGGCGCGAATGCCGACCTTCAACTTCTCGCCGAACGAGCTCCAGGCGCTGGTGAACTTTTTCATGGGCGGGTCCGCGCAGCACCAGCCTTATGTTCCCGACCGGCTTGATCCGTTGACCACCGACGAGCAGGGACTGGCTCGCGCTTTGTTTACCTCGAACGCGGCGCCCTGCTTGAAGTGTCATATGACCGGGGACCCGGCTCACGACGCGAAGGCGACCGCGCCAAACTTCTTGCTGGCGCCCGAACGGTTGAAGCCGGCCTGGACGAGGCGGTGGCTCCTGGACCCGTCGTTGATTTCGCCCGGCACGTCGATGCCCTCCGAGCTCTTCAAACGCGACCAGTCGCATGATCGATGGGTGTTCAGCGGACCAACGCCACCGGCGTTCCAAAGCTACGATAAGGATCATGTCGACTTGCTGGTTCGCTACATGTTTCAGATTACGCCCGACGAGCAGAAGCGGTTAGGGGTTGGGGGCTCAGCGCCGGCGCCGGCTTCGAGCGCGCCGGCCAAAACCACGGCGAGAAACTCGCGGTTCAGAGGCGATCGCGGTCAGATCGGTGCCGGCCGCGCGCCATAGTTGAGTTGCCGGGTAGTGGGGTATTAGTGTGTTGCTTGTGTGTTGGAGCCTGTCTTGCCACCAAGGCACTAAGACACAAAGCCGGCACAAAGAAAGCCTTAGTGGACCTTCGTGGCTTGGTGTCTTTGTGGCGAGAGTTCTCAACATGCTGTTGCACAACTACTCGGGAATTCGGGCGATGGCGCTCGAACAAGTTTGATGTCACAATCATACGTTTCAACGAACTAAATTAGTCCTGATAGAAGACAGGATCGGAGACAAAGTCATGTTAAGAAAAGTGGGTATGATCTGCGTGATGCTGACGGTGGCTTCGTTCGTGATCGTCGCCGGCTGCAAGAAGAAGCCCGTCGTCGAAGACGCGGGGGAAACAAAGCCAAAGTACGCCTCCAAGGGCGACGAAGGAACCATAACCGGCAAGGTCGCCTTCGACGGAACTCCCCCAGTGGCCAAGAAGATCGATATGAGTCAGGACGCGAACTGCGCGGCCGCCGCCGCGGGCGAGAAGACCACCGAAGAAGTCGTCGTTACCGATGGCAAGCTGGCTAACGTCTATGTGTATCTGAAGGGTGGAGGGCTCGAGAAGTTCAGCTACTCCGTTCCGTCGGACCCCGTCGTGCTCGATCAACAAGGCTGTCGATATCATCCGCACGTGCTGGGAATACAGACCCAGCAGACTCTCAAGATCGTAAACAGCGATCCGACGACTCACAATATTCATCCTTCGCCGAAGGTGAATCAGGAGTTTAATCAGTCTCAGGCGCAGGGCGCGCCGCCGATCGAGAAGAAATTCAATCGCAAGGAACTCTTGATCCCGGTGAAGTGTAATCAACACCCCTGGATGAAGGCTAACATAGGGGTGCTCGATCATCCTTACTTCGCGGTCAGCGCGAAGGACGGTTCTTACACGATCAAGAATGTTCCGCCAGGCAATTACACGGTCGTGTTCTGGCACGAGACTTTGGGCGAGCAGACCGCATCGGTCACCGTAGGCGCCAAGGAGTCGAAGACCCAGGACATTACTTACAAGGCGGGAGCCGCCGCGGCGCCAGCTTCGCTGGAGATCGCTCCGACGTTGATCCTGCCGTAACGCGCTATTACGGAACGAGCTTTAAGTCGAGGGAGAGGTTTGAAGCAACAAGAGGGTATCCAGGAAACCGTGAAGCCCAACCTCGGCGTTCACCGGTTTGCAATCGTACTAGCGTGCTTAACCATCGTGCTCTTAGCCGCTGGGGCGCTGGTTACCAGCAATGAAGCCGGGGACTCGGTGCCGGATTGGCCCTTGTCGTTCGGGCGGTGGCTGGTCAGCAGGAATCACTTTGTAGCGAACGTCCGTTACGAATACTCGCATCGGTTCATTGCCGGTGTTGTCGGAGCAACAACGTTTTTGCTTGCCTTGTGGGTGTGGTTCGTCGAGCGCCGCGGCTGGTTGCGAAAACTAGCGTTGATTGCGTTCGCAGGCGTTGTGGCTCAAGCGGTCATCGGCGGAGTGAGGGTCTACTTTCCCGAGTACAAGGCGCTGATCGCGGTGCCTCACGCGCTTGTCGCTCAGAGCTTCTTCGGCGTTGTCGTTGCAATCGCGGTTTTCACTTCGCGAAGCTGGCTCGCGCAGCGCGAAGTCCGTTTGGACCGAGGAAAGCCTTCGGTCCGAATGTTGACTGCTGCCACAGTAGCTGCGCTGTTGATTCAATTGGTGCTCGGAGCGGGATTCAGGCATCAGGCTTTCGGGATCGCCCCGCACATCGCCGGCGCGGTGGCCGTTGCCGGCTTGATCATCTGGACTTCGATTCTCGTGTTCCGACATCACAACGAGGATGACTATTTGACTCGGCCGGCGCGATTCGCTGTGGCGTTGCTTTTTGTGCAGCTCTGTTTGGGAGTAGCGGCTTATTTCGCGCGAGTGGCTTCGGCCGGCGATCCTCAGCCGCTGGAACCGATGATCTCGCTGACGGTTGCGCACCTTGTAGTCGGAGCGGCGACGCTTGCAACGGTGCTGGTGCTTACACTCAGGTGTTATCGCGTTCTTGCCGCGGAAGGCGCGCAGGTTAGCGGCAATCGAACGCTCGCGCGGGCTGCGAGAAGGGTAGCGGTTTAGATCCTATGGAATCAATTGCAGCACCAATTACCGCCGTCGAGGTCGAGCAGACGAAACAGCGAGGGCTGTCTGCCAGCGCCGGCGCCTATCTCGAGCTCACAAAACCTCGAATCACCTTCCTTGTTGTGCTGACCGCGGCAGCCGGGTTCTGCCTTGGGTCAGACCAGATCGACTTCCTGCGGTTGGTTAACATGGCGCTGGGTGTCGCGTTGTTGTCGTCGGGCATCGCCACGCTGAATCAGTACATCGAGCGCGATCTCGACCGGCTGATGCGGCGGACCCAGGACCGGCCGCTGCCATCCGGAAAACTGACCGCTCGCCGCGCGCTTGTGTTCGGCGTTTCACTCTCGGCCGTCGCGCTCGGATACCTGGCGGTGACGGTGAACCCGTTGTCGGCAGTGTTGGGGTTCGCGACGCTGGCGAGTTACCTTTTCATCTATACGCCGCTCAAGTTGAAGACGACGCTTTCGACGGTGCTTGGAGCGTTTCCGGGCGCGATGCCGCCGTTCATCGGCTGGGTCGCCGCGCGCGGCGAGGTGACTATCGAAGCCTGGGTGTTGTTCGCGATTCTGTTTCTGTGGCAGTTCCCGCACTTTCTCGCAATCGCCTGGATGTATCGCGACGACTACGCGCGCGCGGGAATCAAGATGCTGCCGGTGGTCGAGCCCGAAGGCCGGGTGACCGGACAACAGATTGTAGTTTACACCCTATTGCTGATTCCGGTGAGCTTGCTGCCTGTGCTGGTGAATCTTGCGGGATCGGTTTATCTGATTGGAGCATCGGTGATCGGCGTCGTGTTTCTGTACTATGGCGTGCGGGCGGCTGTGGCTCGAACAACGTGGCAGGCTCGAAAACTGCTGCTGGCTTCGGTGTTGTATCTGCCAATACTTTTTTTGTTGATGGTGATGAATCGATAGCGTGGTTTCTGGTTTGTGGTTTCTGGTTTCTGGTTCGTCTTACGACTTCAAAACCAGAAACCAAAAGGAATTCTATGGGCAAGATCGTAGGCCTGCTGCTCGTGATTCTGTCGGCAGTAACCGTGTGGCTGTTCGTCGGGCAGCACACCTGGTGGTTTCCTCACAACATCGCCGCCCACGGCAAAGCCATAGACGACCAGTTCATGCGAACCCTGGTGGTCGTTGGCATAGCCTTCACTCTTGCACAGCTTGCGCTCGGCTACGCCGTGGTAAGGTTCGGGCGGCGCGGCAACGAGCGAGCGGTCTACACTCATGGCAGCAACAAGCTGGAGGCCATCTGGACCACGGTAACAGCGGTGATCTTCGTGTTGCTGGCGGTGCTCGGCCAGCAGGTCTGGGCGCAGCTTCATCTGCATTCGGCGCCCGAAGGCGCGGTCAAAGTCGAAGTCGTCGCCCAGCAGTTTCAATTCAACTTTCACTACGCCGGCAAGGACACCGTCTTCGGAAAGACCGACGCGAAGTACATGGATGATTCGGCGCTGAACTATGTCGGCCTCGACCCCGCCGACGCGAGCGGCAAGGACGACGTGCAGACGACGACGCTCGTCATTCCCGAGAACCGCCCAGTCGAGTTGACCCTGAAATCAAAGGACGTGATTCACAGCTTCTTCGTGCCGGCGCTTCGGTTCAAGCAGGACACGGTGCCGGGCCTTGCGATCAAAGTCCACTTTACCGCTCTCGAGCAGGGCAAGTTCGAGATACCGTGCGCCGAGTTGTGCGGCCAGCTTCACTCAACCATGAAAGGCAACCTGATCGTGGTTTCGGGTGAAGACTACGACGCGATGGCGGCGATGACCGAGGAGAAATTCAAAGAGCGAATGAGCGAGTTGCTGCAGCAGTACCAGTAGACCCACAGGAGGCGAACGAAGATGGCAGATGTTGTTCATCCGATTCATGGCGAGGTTCACCGGCACCCTGCGCCTACCGGCTGGATCCGAAAATACATCTTCAGCACGGATCACAAGGTCATCGGCATTCAGTACTGGCTGCTGGCGCTGGTGTCGGTGTTTATCGGGATGGCGCTCTCGGCGCTGATGCGCTTGCAGCTTGCGTGGCCGGGTCAGGAATGGGAGTTCCTCAAAACGATTCTGCCGAATGCCGCCGAGAATGGAACCATATCGCCGGAGCTATATCTATCCCTGGTAACGATGCACGGGACGATAATGGTCTTCTTCGTGCTGACCACCGCGCCTCAAGGAGGGTTTGGAAATTATTTCCTGCCGATCCAGATCGGCGCCGACGACATGGCGTTCCCCGTCTTGAACATGCTTTCGTTCTGGG
>Ga0193727_1000332_pt1 | contig 17814 bp, 18 predicted proteins | sample H2c2metaG_FD_143051 | JGI IMG/M metagenome (GOLD analysis project Ga0193727, IMG submission 143051) | Soil microbial communities from a riparian zone of the East river system, Colorado, United States - H2c2 | ecosystem: Environmental > Terrestrial > Soil > Riparian zone | place: USA: East River...
GCGGGACAAAACCCAAACAATTTTTTGTGATCGCCAACGTGACTTCTCCAGCCGCTCTGGTCGAAGGAGGATTTCTAACCAACAAAGAGGACATATCCAAGCTGGCAAGTGAGGATTATCGCGAGGAGATCGCCGCAGCCATCGCCGACGGAATCGTGCGTTATCGTGACGCAGTAAGACAGCGTCAATCAACGCTGGCGGTGACGAATCCCGGAGAGCGCTGAATAAGCGCAAAGTGAGGGCGTCAAAATAAAATCGTGATGAAAGCCAAAGTGGCCGCGCTGATTTTTCTCGGATCGGTTGCGCTTATGCGAGCGGATCAAACGATCGAACGCGTGCAACAGGCCCTGAAGGATCAGGGCTTTTATTATGGCGAAATTACCGGAGAAGCGAATGCAAATTTGACCGCCGCGATTCGCCGCTATCAAATTCGCAACGGGCTCCAGGTGAACGGTGAACTCAATAGCGAAACGCTACGGTCGCTTGAAATTGATTCTTCCGCTCCCGCGCGACCGGCAGCAAAGGCTAACCCCTCGCCCAGCCCTGGTTTACCTGACCTCCGCGATCAATCTTCCGGCGAAGCAGCGCGGGTGACTCCTCCCCCAGTCCAGCCTTTCGCCAACGCGCCACAAGATCGGCCGATCTATCCATCCAGTCCCGTGCTGCCCGGCGTGTCACCGGGAGGACTCCTTGCCGGAACTCCCTACGCGGCTGCCCCGCCCGATGTGCAACACAATGTGGTGGTCTCCGCGCAAATAGCGCTGGCCCGTCGCGGGCTTTATCGAGGTGAGATCGATGGAGCCTATGGATCAGCAATGGAATTGTCGCTGCGCGCCTATCAAGCGCGGACACGTCTTCCCATGACAGGCCGACTCGATCTCGAAACGCTTGCCGCACTCCGATTATTGCCGCGGCCACGCGAACCCGTTTACGATCCGTTCCGTAAACGTATGCGTCCTCGGCCCGGCCCACCCGTGGGCGATGATGTTCCGGAATAGACCTCCAAGCTTGGACTGTCCAGTGGGGATCGTAGCCACGACGGCATCAATGTCGTGCACCGTCGAAACGCACAGACTGCAACTCGGCGAAAACTGTGCCAACAAAAATCTGTGCTTCGATGCGAAGCAGAATGCGGTCGCGGTCGTCCGATACCCAGATCGTGCCGTGACGGAATTTCCGGTGCGGCTCCAACTCGAGATGTTTGCCGACCCGGTCAAGTCGTAAATCGACTTTGATAGCCTTGTAAGCGCCGGCGCGCACTGAAATCTCGTCCCGCCCGACTACCGTGACGGTAGCAAGATAAGCGTTAGTCGCGGCATAGACGACGACGCGGTGAACACTGCCGTCTGTGAGTGGCTGGCTCCGCAGATAGAGCATGGCCGAGGGCAGATCGAATAGATCGGTAAAATCAAATTGGCGAGTTTTAGTTCCGGTCGACCCGTCCCGGGTTTCTGTTCGCACTCGAGTTACACCCTTACTTGTAAAAGTAAGACGGGTGACGAGCTTTTTTTTTCGATAGTTCTCCGTTTGCTGAGTCTCGATTGGACGCAGTGTTTGCGAATTGGCGACCGCATGGAAATCGGCATCCAGTTTCCATAAGGCGCGGACAAAGCCGATCGTTTGCCCCGTTGCATCAAGCTGAAATTTGGCGGCGGATGGCGCTGTAAAGTGGGCCTCTCCGGTAGCCGCGGTAAACCCAGCCCATCCGAAACGGTAGCTTGCACGAAGGGGGCGAAGCTCCGGGAAATTTCCCGGCGGCTCCCTTGTGAGCCTTGACTGCCAATCGGCTGCGAGTGAGCCGGAGCAGAGCCCAAGAAGTACGATGGCTGTCCTGTAGATCGACCGACATCCGGGTCGATGGGCAACCACGTTTCGAAGAGACATTTCCGAGGTTTGCACCCGCTTCCAAATGGTTTTCCGTCGAGGCGCGCGACTGCTTTTCACCTGTACGAAAAAATACACGCGAGTTTGGCCCGCGTGTATTTAAGTTGTCGAAATTAGACTATGGTTTGACGGCTTTTGCTGGCGTCGGGGATGGGCTCACCGCGGTCTTTTGGGTTGATGAAACTGCCGTGCTGCGGCCCGGCTTATTTAGCACGGTGATGATATCGTTGGTGAAATCAACGTTGGCAGGGGCGTACAACACAATAGGGACGCCGTTCAGGCTCACGCCCGACTTGTCAAACACGAAGTCCATATTGGTGGTTTTCACCTTTTCCAATACGACATCAGTAATTTCCTTCACGATACCCTCTCGCATGCGCATCAACTGTTCTTGCAGCTGCCGGTCCCGGGTTTGACTGAACTCGTTGATTTCGCGCTCCATCTTTTTAATAGCTGCGATCTTGTCGTCGCGTTCCTTGGCTTTTTGTGTTTTGGCTTCGGCAGTCAAAGCGGGAGCATCAAGCTGTTTGTTCAGGCTATTGATTTCATCAAGCGCCTTCTTGTAGGCCTCTGCCCGATCATCGTATTCTTTTTTGGCCTGACTCCTGGCGTCATTAATTTTCGCTTCCGCGTCCTTGGTCTTGTTGTACTCCTTGAACGCGCGCTGCATATCGACAGTTCCAATTTTCAGTGCGCCCTGCGCGAAAGCCGCAATCGGAAAAACGATCGTTAAAACGAGGATTATAGAGAGAGACCTTTTCATAAGACAGAGATAACGGTGGTTGGAACCGCGTTAGACTGCAACCATTTATATTCGTTCAAAATTGATAACCAACGTTGAAGTTAAATCTCCCGCCGCCGTTGTACCCATCACGCTGGAGCGGCCATGCGTAGTCAATGCGCAGCGGCCCGATCGGCAGATCAAGTCGAAGTCCAATGCCGACGTCGGAAGCGATGTGATTGAAGCCAAATGACCACGACTCACTATTGACGAAACCCGTGTCATAAAATATTGCGCCGCGTGCTTTTTCGATAATTGGAAAAGTAAGTTCCACGGTTGCGCGCGCCAGGGAATTGCCACCGATTGGTTCGCCGAACTGATCTTTCGGCCCGACTTCACGGAATGGAAACCCGCGGAGGTTGTTGCCGCCGCCGAGATAAAGCCGCTCATAAATCGGCACATTCGAAATCTCCACGGGAATCGGGGTAGGCGTTGGACCTGGTGGTGGAACTGGTGATGGAACTGGTGATGGTCTTGGCGTAGGAGCCGGGAAAAACAGCTCGGTATGCGTTTTCGGCTGATCCCAAACACTGACAGTCGCGATTTCACCGTTGACGAGCAAGATCATGTCCCAGGGAAGATGGAAATACTGAGAACCCTCGAGATCGAATCCGTAAATCTGCACATCGCCTCCGAGAAAACCGCCCGAAATGTAAGGCGAAAGGCTCGCCCGTTGCCCAGTCCGCGTAAGCATGGGGCTGTCGCGCCGATCAAATACGACACTGTTAAAGATCTGACTCTCCGTCGTCGTGCCCTTTGCTGCCTGGATCTGCGTGGAAGCAGTTGAGCTTACATCGAAAATATCCACGTTTTGCAGGCGGTACCCCAAGCTTGCATACATGTATTGGCTGAGTCGGCTGAGCGGCGTGCGCCCTTCGATCGAAAACCCATAATTGCGCTGGTTATATTCCGAGCTCAAGTAATCTGCCTCGTTAAAAAATAGCTGACCACTGAGCGATAGCCTCCGATCAAGGAAATACGGTTCGGTCAACGCCAGAAGGAAATCCTTTCGCTCCGAGCCGTATTGGATCCGCATTCTAAACTTCTGACCACCGCCAGTAAGCCCCGGCCAGCTCGTTATATCGAAGTTTCCCTGGGTCAGTTCTACGAAACCGACTATCTTGTCAATCGTGCTGAATCCCCCGCCGAAGCTAAGTGACCCGGTGCGCTTCTCCTCCACCAGGATCACAAGATCTTTGCGACCGGCTATGTCGGTGTCTTCCGGATAAGTTTCGACTTTGGAAAAATAGCCAACGTTCTCGAGGCGTTTCTTAGTCGTCTCCACGCGAACCGTGTTAAAAACATCACCTGGCGCAACAAGAACTTCGCGGCGGATAACCTTATCTTTCGTGCGGGTGTTACCGATAATGTTGACTCGTTGCACAAACGAGCGGGCACCTTCCTCGATCTTGTAATGCACGTCGATTAGCGCAGGACCGGCTGGCGTGCCTTCCGGCAAAATCACAAGATCGGCATAACCGCCACTGCCGTAAGCGTCGGCCAACGCCTTTGCATCATCGCGCAGTTGTTTGGGAGAATAGACGCTCCCCTCCTTCATTTTTAATAACGCACGAATCTTAACTGGCGAGGCCACTGCCTGTCCCGAGATAGCAAGCTTGCCGACGTGATATTGCGGGCCTTCGTTAATCACAATCGTGATAATGATGGGACCATTTTTGCCGTGCTCCCTGCGCACCTCCTTAACGTCCACGTCGATGTAGCCATGGTCTTGGTACCACTCCCGAACGCTGTCCAAGTCTTGTTGCAACTGTGTTTCGTCGAGCCGGCCGGATTTATCGAATAGCGAAATGAGCGTCTTGCCCTTCGTTTTCATCTGTTTGCGGAGTACCTTTTCGCTGAAGTGAACGTTGCCTTCAAAACGAATTCTGCTCACCGCTCCCTTGATTCCTTCGTTGACCGTGAAAACCACCCGCGCTGTACCACGATTCTGATCGATGGGATCGACGCGAAATTGAATGCTAACGTCATTGTAGCCGTGGCCCTGATAAATCTCGATCATCTTCTGGCGCGCTTCCTCTAAAAGCTCCTCATTGACCGGCTGGTTGATTTTCAGTTTGATTTCTTTGCGGAGCCTTTTTGGCTTGATTCGCTCGGCTCCATCGATTTCGATTTCGCGCACGACCGAACGCGTTTGCACCGCCACGATCACCTTCACCCCGTCGCCTTCCGGTTGAGCGAAGATGCGAACGTTTAGAATCGAGCCGGTCCTGTAAAGAGCCTCAATATCCTGCTCGACCACTAAATCGTTATAGGGCTGGCCCACCTTGGTCCGCATTTGCGCGAGAATCCGCTCCTTGCTTACCAACTTTGGCCCGGCGTATTCCACGTCGATTGACCGAATGACCGGCGGCCCCTCAGGCGCCTGCGCTCGAGCTGAGACGGCGCCAAGCAGCGCGCAAATGAATGTGACCCAGATCGCAAGCGGCACGGGACGCAGCCATCCAGCTTGCCACCGGACAAGTCCGTCCGATCCACCCCCGGAAGCATTCGTCCGACAGGCGAACTGGCGGCAAAAATATCTCATAAGGTCAAGAAGCGCAGACCCGCTAAACGAATCCACGCGGGATAGGCGGGTATATCGGGAAGAAAGGCAATCGTCAAGGCGGATTTTATATTGAAACGGGCCGTTTGTTCACAAAGCAAATCGCCCGCAACGCTAATTCAAAAGCTCGTACCAATTATTTCGTCGGTGTGGTTCGTAGCCCGCATCGCGAATGAGCGATTCAATCTCGGTGGCGTCTAGCCGAAATGTTGTCCCGGCGCTGCTCACTACATTTTCCTCCATCATCACCGATCCGAAATCATTCGCGCCATACTTGAGCGCGATCTGGCCGATGCCCGGGCCCTGGGTCACCCATGAGCTTTGCACGTTGTCGATATTGTCCAAGAAAATCCGAGCCAGCGCTTGCGTCCGCAAATATTCGGTAACGCCAGTCGGGTGCGTCACTTTTAGAACAGTATGCTGCGGCTGAAACGTCCAACAGATGAACGCGGTGAACCCGCGGCTGCGGTCCTGCTGATCGCGAATACGCTGCAAATGCTCTATCCGATCCTCGATTGTCTCGACGTGGCCGAACATCATGGTGGCGCTCGATTTCAATCCGAGCTCGTGCGCAACCTGCATTACCTCCAGCCATTGGTTGCTGTTGATCTTCAATGGTGAAATTTTCTTCCGCACCCGGTCAACCAGTATCTCGCCGCCTCCGCCCGGAATTGAGCCGAGCCCTGCCTTTTTGAATTCGAAGATCGCTTCACGCAGCGGCATCCGAAACGTTTCCGCGAAATGCTGAAACTCCGGAGGGCTGAATCCGTGAATATTAATGTGCGGATATTTTTTTCGTATGTGATGCAAAAGAGGGCTGAATCCGTGAATATTAATGTGCGGATATTTTTTTCGTATGTGATGCAAAAGATCAATGTACCACGCGAACGGCAATTTTGGGTGGTGCCCCCCTTGCATCAGGATTTGAACACCGCCCGCGGCCGTAAGTTCATCGAGCTTCTGATCGATCTGTTCGACCGAGAGCACGTAATGATCTTCATCGCGCTCAGTGCGGTAAAATGCGCAGAATTTGCAGTACACGTTGCAAACGTTCGTGTAATTGATGTTTCGATCGACAATGTAGGTCACAATCTCGCGGCCGCGCCCGTCGTAGTTTTTCGCCTTGGCCAGATCGCGCCGCGCATTTGCCAGCGCCCCCAATTCCTCCAGGGGAAAGCGATAAAGCTCTAGCGCTTCATCCGGCGAAATCCGTTCGCCCGCGAGGACTTTTTCCGCCAGCCAATCTCGATTCAACGAAACCATTCCCGGCCATTTTATATGACGCAGCGACTCATTGCACGTAGATCATTCTGATGAAGCGCGGCGTGGCAATTGTCGGTGGGGGCGTTTCCGGTTTGACCTGCGGCGTTCTTCTTGCCGAACGCGGATATCGCGCAGTTATTTTCGCCAAAGAAACGGGGCAGCAAACAACCTCCGCCGTCGCCGCGGCAGTGTGGTATCCTTACGATGCCGAACCGGCCGACAACGTCATCGCCTGGGCGCTGGACACCTACAAAGTGCTTGTCGATCTGAGTGGCGAGCCGCACACTGGTGTATCAATAATTGAGCTGCGCCAATTTTCGCGATCGGGCAGTGTTCAAATTCCCGGTTGGGCGCACTTGTTAGGCGATTCTATCATTTCGACCGAAGCAGAGAAGTCTCTAATTATTGCCCCTTCGCTATTTAAAAGCGGCTTCGCTCTCACCGTTCCGCTGATGGACACGACGATTTATCTCGACTATCTCGCGAGCCGCTTCCTAGCCGCCGGTGGATCAATCACCACAAATGTCTTCTTCGAAAAACTCGAAGATGTTGACGACGAATTCGTCCTCGTAATCAACTGCGCCGGCATGGGAGCGCGTGAGCTCGTTCACGATATTGATCTTGAACCTCATCGCGGCCAGGTGGCGATCGTGGCGAAGATCGATTTGGATTGCGCGATCGTCTGCGATGAGCCGCTGATGTACGCGATCCCGCGCGCGAACGATTGCGTTTTCGGCGGCACGAACGAATTGAGCGACGTTCGCGATATCGATCCAGTGGTTACATCGCGCATCGTCGCTGAATGCAGTCGCGTTTTGAAGATCAGCAATCCGCAGGTACTCGCCGAACGCGTGGGCTTGCGCCCTTTCCGCAAATCAGGCGTCCGCCTCGAACGCGATTGTTTGCGCGACGGCCGCACCGTGATTCACAATTACGGTCACGGGGGCGCCGGCTTCACGCTTTCGTGGGGCTGCGCCAGCGACGTTGTCAATTTTGCACACTAGCACTTACGTCAGCGCGATGGCTTGGAATGAGCTGACGACGTCGTCGGGGCCTTTTTCGGCGAAGAAGCTCTCGTAATATCCAGGACCGAGGTCCCAGTACGGGCCCTTGTAATAATCATCGCGGTAAAAACGCCAGACGCCGCTCACCACGATGAGGCAACTGATACGGTCATTCCAAAAATCACCGACGTAATGAAAACTCAGGTTCGTACGCGCGTAGGCTCCCCCAAATCCGGTGTGATCGTAAAGGACGATTTCCGGCAGGCGGATGAGTTCTTTTGACGGCTCTACCTTGACTTTACCGGCAGCGCTCGCGTGATAACTCAGTGGGCCGAGTGTCCATTTCGTGTCGATGATGCAGCCGTTGTCCGGCGATAGTTCGGTTTTTGGTATTTGTTTCATAAACGTGTCCGGCGGAGTTCGTTTATGATTTCAGCAAACGAAAGTCGTGCTGTCGAGCACGAACATGAGACTGCGCCCAGTTAGGGTAGTAGCGGTCAATTTTCAGTTGGGGGGTCGAGGGGATGAAGATCAATTGGGGTTCACTTTGATTTTCGCTTTTGCGATTCGGCTGAGCCCTCGTGAAATTGACACCCTGCCCTGCGCGAAGTCGAATGGGTCAATCTGCTATCTCTGTAATGAACTATCGATAAAAGAAATCGTCTGTCGCAGGTTGTCTTGCTCGGTCATGCGCTTTTTTACCAGTTTACAAGCATGCAGAACGGTGCCGTGATCGCGTCCACCAAATGCATCGCCAATTTCGTTAAGCGACGCCTTGGTAAGCTCGCGCGCCAGATACATCGCCACCTGCCGCGGAAAGGCGATGCTGGCCGGACGGCGTTTGCTCGTCATATCCGCCACCCGCACATCAAAGTGTTCGGCTACGCGTCGCTGGATTTGCTCGATCGTAATGGAATGGCGTCCTTCTTCCTGCAAAATATCCTTCAGCAGATGCTCAACGACTTCCTGGGTAAGCTCCTTTCCGCTGAGTGACGCAAAAGAGGCTACGCGCATAAGCGCACCCTCCAGACGACGCACATTCGTGCGGATGCGACTGGCCAGGAACTGGAAAATGTCATCGTGCAATTTGATCTGCATAGTTCGCGCCTTTTTGCGCAAGATCGCAAGGCGGGTCTCGATGTCCGGTGGCTGAAGCTCGGCGGTGAGTCCCCACTCAAAACGGGAAACGAGGCGGTGCTCCAGGTTGGCGATCTCCGAAGCAGGCCGGTCGCTCGAGAGCACGATCTGTTTGTGGCCGTCGAAGAGCGTGTTGAATGTGTGAAAAAATTCTTCCTGCGAACGCTCCTTGCCGCCGAGAAACTGGATATCGTCGATTAAAAGGAGGTCGGCCTGACGATAGCGCTTTCGGAACTTCACCAGATTACTGTGTTGGATCGCATCGATGAACTCGTTGATGAAGAGCTCGCTGGAGAGATACATCACTTTCGTGTTTTTTTTCTTCGCCCACACATACTGACCAATCGCCTGCATCAGATGCGTCTTACCCAAGCCGACGCCGCCGTAAACAAAGAGTGGATTGTAAGTGCGCGCCGGTGACTGCGCGACAGCGAGACTGGCGGCATGCGCAATCTCGTTGTTCGGACCGACGACAAAGGATTCGAACGTGTTTCGTGGATTGAGCCCGAGCAGGCTCGCGCCTGTTTTTGTGTCGCCTTGTAATGCTGGCAAAATCTCCTTTAAGGTCACGGAATCCTCCAAAGGCGTTTGCCCCGCAGATCCAGAGGGAGAGGAAAACCTTACGGCGCGAGGGGCGCCAAGTGAATTGACGACCGCGGTCTGCAATGCCGTCATATAGTTACTCTCGATCCAAAACTGATAAATGTTATTTGGGACCCGAAAAGTGAGCGATTTATCAGTGACTTGGACCAATTCGACGGCAGAAAACCAACGTTTGAAACTATCAGGGCTGATCTGTGGTTTGAGCGCAGCGGATAATCGCTCCCATACCTGGGCACATTTCTTGTCCATAGCCACTTGTTAACAGTGTTACACAATCGCCACAGAGGCTGTTATGAGGGGAAATTGCCCTGCGAGCCCAAGGCGACATTGGGCTGATTTCCACCATGGCTTCCCAAGGAAGCGCTCGGAGAAAACGCCCAAAATGGGTAAATACGAGGGAAAATTGAACTTTGCGCAATTTAACAGCGAACGGGTTGGAGCAAGAAAGCGATGCGCAGGAGCTCGTTTGTTTTGTGGAAGTGCGGTGCCGTTCATTCTCGCTGCTCAAAAGTTTCAAGAAATGTTCACATCTTATTCACAACTGCTCCCTTTTTGCCCTGCCAGCGGGCTTGAGACTAGAAACCGGAACTAAAATCGACAAGAAAAAAACTGAACTTTATTTTTCATCACGCGAAAAAAATTTCTTGACTGAAAAGAGAAACGCGCGTGTCCCCGGAAACGACAAAACGGATGCCCATGGCGCGTGGCGAACTCGAAAACTTTTGACTCATTCACTGCAGATCAGTTGCCGGCCGAGGTTCGCCGGTAATCTGGGTCTCGTCGCTGGGAGATAAATCGCGAGTTGACCGAATTGAAGAGCCTGCGCATTTTGCCGAGTCCAGTGTGCTATTGGATGACAATGCCCTGCGAATCGAAAGCGCAGGCAACCCAATCGAACTGGAAAATGAACAGTGTCGTCAATCTGAATCGGACCTGGCCAATCCGGCAAATACTTCCAGCCGGTTTGATCGCGTTCTATCTCTCCATGTCGTGTGCCCCGAAAGCTTTCGGCGCTGGCGAAGAGCTGTTGCCGCCGTTTGGCTTTCGTTGGAACGATTCCATGGCACGTGTGGACGCTGTGCTGCATGGCGCAAAAGCGAAAATTATATCGCGGGGAAAAAAAGAGAACCGGGAGATTTGGACAGTGGAAGGCCTCGTTCATCCCGGATTGAAGCGCACCATCTTTACCTTTAAGGAGCGATCGCTCCTCGAAGTAGAACTCCAGTATGAGTATCCCGACCGGACGATCGAGTGGTACAACCAGCGGATGGGAGAAATTCGGAAATACTTCGACGAGAAGTACGGAACAGGAAAACTAGTCTCGCGGTCCCGCGACACCGACACCGATGTCATCCAGACGCTGGTCGGCTATCAGTGGATGGTCGGCGCGACGATGCTTGAACTTTTTTATTTCTCGGCCCAACACGACGCGCTTATTTACCGAACGATTTCGGTTGATTACAAAGCTCTCTGATTTGTAGCTGCTTCACTCTGCTAAGCGCCCGCTGAGCATATTTGCATAGCGCCACGTCGCTCAGAGATCGACGGCTACAGGGTCGTCTCGCTCACAAGCGCTTTTTCGTCCTCGGGGCGAATGCGCTTGCCGCGCTTCGTTTGCTTTTGCAAGCGTTTCAAGCGGCTCGACAAAGCGGCCTTGGCTGCTGAATTCATGCGATCGATAAAAAGAATGCCATTAAGATGATCGACTTCGTGCTGAATCGCGCGTGCCAGCAAGCCGCTCGCCACGATTTCGATTTTGTCGCCTTCCAAATTTTGTGCACGGGCCATCGTTGATTCTGCGCGCTCGATTTGTCCGTTAATTTCCGGAAAGCTCAAGCACCCTTCCGTTCCAATTTCTGTTTCGCCGCCGACTTCGATCTCGGGATTAATTAACACAAGCGGCATCGATTCCGTCGGATCGACGTCTTTGCCATTCAACCTCAGGGTGCTGGGCCGATCCTCGATTTGCGAAATGTCCAGAACGGTGAGCTGCAAAGCTTCGCCCACCTGCTGCGCCGCCAGGCCGATGCCGTTGGCAACATGCATTGTCTCGATCATGCTGGCGGCCAACTCGCGAATGTGATCGTCGATCTTCTCGATCTGTTTGCCCTTCGTCCGCAGAATCGGATCCCCGTATTGCAAGATCGACAGGATCATTTTCCCTCGTCAGTAAAGGCGGGCAAATTTCTCACACCCGCCAGCTTTAACGCGTCCATCACTTTGATGATCGTGCCGAAGGAAGCTTTTTTGTCCGCTTGCAGTGCAAGCGTGGACCTTCGCGCCTCGGGCAGGCCGCGCACCGCGCCCTCCAGTTCGTCCACGCCCATCGCTCGTCCGTCCAGTTTAATCTCGTCATTTTGATCGATGCTTACGATCGCGTGTTCGAGTTCAGCCGGGAGCTTCTTCGCAGTCTTCGATTCCGGCAGATTAATTTGAACTTCCGGCTGATCCTTCTTGAAAGTGGTGGAGACGACAAAAAAGATCAGCAGGATGATGAGAATATCGACGAGCGCGACGATGATAATGAGGGGCGCTCGCCGTTTTCGCACCGCGAAGTTCATAGCGTGAAGTGCGCTGCGCGTTTCACGCCACCGGTGTCGGAAGCGATACGGACCCGACGGGCGGCGCTTTTGCTGGCTCGAATTCGCGCGAGGAACGTCCGTAATAGCACTTGTTAATTAACTCGACGACTAGCGTTTCCATCTCTACTGACATCACTTCTACTTTTCTCGAAAAATAGCTGAACCCGATCAGTGTCGGCACGGCGATCGAAAGCCCGAAAACGGTTGCATTCAGCGCTTCGGCGATGCCGAGTGCGATCTGGCGCGTGTCCGATGCGCCGGAGCTTAATCCGAGATGGGAAAAAACGTGCACCAGTCCCGAAACAGCGCCGATCAAACCGAGCAGCGGCGCAATGCCTACGATGACTTCGAGAACGATGAGACCCTTTTCAAGGCGCACCATCTCGTGCCGTGCACGCGTTTGAACTACCTCCACGGTTTCAGAACGCGGCCCGCGCAAATATTGCAGCGCAACCCGCGTGATCCGCGCTAGCGACGAGGGATCATGATACACCATGCGCGAGAGCCGCTCAGTACTTCCGCCCGGCACCAAAAGTTCAATTTCGCCCTCAATTGCTGGTGGCATCACATTTTTCTCCCTCAAGGCGAAGCTGCGCAAAATCATTGTCGTTACCGAGACAATCGAGCAGGCCAGCAGCGGCCACATGAAAAGACCGCCCCTCAAGAAAAACCCGATCATCGCATTTACGGTTCCCGGCATTTCGGCAAGTATCCAGGCAGCGCTCATTAGTTCGCAAAAATCGTGAATGGAATGTCCATGTCCAAACCCTCGGAAGGCAGGGTGTCCGCTAAATCATCCGGTATCGGAGGCAGTTGCGCCTCTTGGATCGATTGAATGCAGACATTGGCAGAAGCCTCGTTTGCTGTGTTTTCGATGACCTTGAGATTGTTCACGCGTCCACTTCGGTCAACTACAAATACAACGCGAGTAGTACCGATGTTGATCAAGTCCCTTTTTTGGTCGATAAAGGCGTACCAGCGGGAGCCAACTGCATCCAGGAGAATCTTCATATAACGACCAAGCGGTGTGCCCAGCGCATTAACGGACGAGATACCGCGGCTTGTAATCCGGCCCGAGATGCGAGTTCGTTCCTTGTAGGCCCGATATGAGGATCGCGCTTGCGCTGAAGCAGGCGCAACGGACGGATTGACCTCCGGATTGGGTTTTGCGGTCAACATCGCAAATTGCTCCGCTGCGGTTAGCGGGGGTGGTTGCACAGTCGACTGCGGCGAGGGGGAAGGCCTCGAATTCTCCTGAGGTGCCGCACCGGGCTGCGGTTGGGCCCCGTTCATTTGAAGCGAGTAAGCATGCGTCTCCAAATCCACCAACGGTCGATCTTTCCCCGTCTGCGATGGCAACGGCGCTTCGCCAGTGGCCGGAAGTTCGCTCGCCGCGATGGAGTTGGCGTTCGACTCAAATGTTTTCTCGTTCGGCGGCTCGACCGATTTTTTGGACTCGTCCGTCTCGATGAAAGCAGAATTCTTCGGAACCAGCGGGACAGGCGAAAGATCGACAAACGTCAGCTCGACCGGCTTTTCCTCCATTGGAAGTGGCGGTGTGAAGACGCCGCCCAGCACGGCGAGCAGGTAAGCGAGCAGCAAATGAATGAAGATCGCCGCGAGCAGCGCCCACAGAATCGTTCGGGCGTTGTGTTCGTGGTCGATCGTTCGGCCGCCCGGTTGGGCGAACATGATCTCGGCCGTCATAATTAGAGCGGACTGTTAGGTAATGGAGAAGGAATTCGGGCTGAGAGTTTCCCTCAGCTTAGCGCTTGAACATTATCTCAGCTCAGGGGCACTGACAACTTGCCCGCGTGCCCGGCTATCTGCTCCTACTCTTAGTCTTATTCTTGATCTTGCTCCCGCTAACACTCCGCCTCGTTCGCTCTCTCTCCTTGTCGGTCCGAGCCCCGGAACGCTTTCGGGGTCGAGGAATCTCTTAGTCCTCCTGACTTCTGTAAAGCTGTCCGCGCCTCCCTTTTATTGTCATTCCGAGCGGAGCGAAGCGTAGTCGAGGAAACTCTTACTGCTTCTGATTTTCGGGATGTCGCGCGCGCATAATGAAACAAGTATTGCTGCGCGTAACCACGGTGTTCGCCAAAATAGGTTTCAGAAAATTCGCGCAGCCGCTGCACCGTCGCCTTCCCTTTCCGCGGAAAATATTTCTCTCTCAAAACGCGCTCAATCCAGACATCGATCGGGAAAGCCCGCAGACGTTCGTAGGCAAATAGCATGACACAATTAGCGATCTTTGCTCCCACACCTGGCAATGCGCAGAGTTTTTCTCGAAGATCGGCATCCGAAAGCGCCGACCACGCATCGAGATCCGCTTCGCCTGAGCCGACGAGACGTGCGGTAGCGAGAAGATTCTTCGCGCGGTAACCGAGCGCGCATTTCCGCAGTTCGCTCTCGGAACTTTCAGAGAGGCGCCGCGCGGAAGGAAACGTATGAACCACGTGAGGATCGATCGTGCGCGGGACGCCGAATCGTTCGCGCAACGCTTTCGAAATTTGCCGGATGTGCGCGACTTGTTTCATCGAAGAGCAGATGAACGTGGCGAGGCATTCCCACTTCGGCTGTCGAATGATCCGTAGTCCGCGACAAAAATCTCGGGCCACGCTCATCGCCGGGTCGTTGGGAAACGAAGCGCAAATGGCCGCCAGTGGATGATCGAGCGCGAGATAATTGGCGATGATTCCGGGGAGCGGTCGCCGCGGCGACCTGGTCGGCGTGGCTCCGCGACGAACTTTCAATCTCTCGGCACACTGCTCAACGTAAACGGGCAGGTCGCCGATCGTTCCCACAAATCCATTGCCGAGCTTTTCCCAATGAAAGACCTGACCGGAATCGAGAGTCATCGCCAGATCGAAATCTGGCGCTGAAATTTCAACCAGCTTCATTCTTGCCACAGATTAACACGGATTAAACACGGATGATCCAGGTTGAACTCTTCGTTTCTTTATCTGTGTAAATCTTTGTTCATCTGTGGCTAAGTAAGCGCCGAGATGGACGCCCGTCTGGCAATCGATACCGGAGTCTTGCTCCTTTATTTCTTCGGCATAGTCGCGCTTGGTTTGTGGGCGGGTCGACGAAATAGAAATCTGCGGGATTTCTCGCTTGGTGGGCGATCGATTCCCTGGTGGGCAGTTCTCGCTTCCATCGTTGCAGCCGAAACCAGCGCCGCCACATTTCTTGGAACGCCGGCCGAAGGTTTCAAAACGAGGGGATACTTTTACGGCCAGCTCGTCATTGGGACGATCCTAGCGCGCGTGTTTATAGCTTTCACGTTCATCAAGCCGTACTACGACTATCGGGTGCAGAGCATCTACGAGTTCCTCACCGTGCGCTTCGGAACAAAAACCAAGAACATGGCAAGCGGCATCTTCTTGTTTACGCGCGTGCTGGGAATCGGCGTTCGTTTGTATCTTGGCGGTGCCATCATGGTAGTGATCTGGATCACGACGATTTACACGGCGGTCGGCGGCATCAAGGCCGTAGTCTGGACTGATCTCATCCAGGCGGTGCTAATGTTCAGTTCAGTGATTTTCGCCATTTTTCTGTTGCTTCACAATATTCCAGGCGGGCTCGAGACCGTGAAGCAAAACCTGGGCGGGCTCGGGAATGTTAAGGTGTTTCAGACCGGGTGGAACGCCGATCTGCCGTTCGGTCCGGCGCTCAAGGCGATGCTGGAGGAACCCTACACTCTCTTTGCCGCATTCATTGGCTCGACCATGTTGACGATGGCGACACACGGCACTGACCAGGACATGGTGCAACGAATGTTGACCGCGCCCAATTATCGCAAGTCGCAACTCTCGCTCATCCTCAGCGGCGTAATGGATTTGCCGATCGCCGGGGCATTTCTCACCGTCGGTATTTTGCTTTCCGTCTTTTATACGGTGGTGCCGAGCCCAGATTTGCCAGCCGCAGATAACGAAATCTTCGGCTACTATATCGTGCATGAGATGCCGGTCGTGTTCCGCGCTACTATATCGTGCATGAGATGCCGGTGGTATTCCGCGGACTCATCATCGCAGGGGTTTTTGCAACCATGATGGGCTCGACCTCGGCGGCGCTCAACGCGCTCGCCACGAGTTTCACAAAGGATTTTTACCTTCCCTACTTCAACCGCAACGCAACCGACCAGCAGGCTATCCGTGCCGCGCGGATCGCCACATCTGTGTTTGGCATTCTCATGATCCTCGTCGCCACGATGGCGGCTAACGCGGTCTTGCACGACGCGAAACTGACGATCATTCCGATTGCGATCGGAATTCTCGGGTACACCTACGGAGCATTGCTCGCCGTCTTTCTTCTCGGGATGCTCACGCGCACTCGCGGCCGCGACGGAGCGAACGTGATCGGGATGATCGTCGGCATCACGTCGGTGCTAATCCTGTGCAAAGTCGCGCTGCCCGCGTTCGATGTAGGTGCACTTTTACGGGGCGAGTTCAGGCACGCGGACTGGAACTTCGGCTGGTTCATGCCTGATTGGTGGCCGAAGATCGCCTGGCCTTGGTTCGTCTGCGTCGGGTGCCTCGTGACGGTTGCCATCAGCGTCCTCTTCCGTACGCCGGAGAGCCAGATCGCGACTGCCGGAGCGCATGTCAGGTCGACGTCGGACGCTTGAGCAAGCGGGCCTTAGCGTGTCGCTTTCGCAACCTCGTCACTTTCTCGGTAGCGATTCTTTTCCGGACTGGCCGCGAGCATCACCCGCCCGCGGCCTAGTGCGACATTGAAACAGGAATTGACCGCACCGGCATCACCAATTACTTGAGGCGTCAACGGCAGTCTTTTCACTCAACCACGCAAATCCATGCCTCACATCGTGACCGACAAATGTAACGGATGCAAGTTCACCGACTGTGTGGAGGTGTGTCCCGTCGCCTGCTTCTACGAATTGGACAACCAGGTGGTCATTCACCCGGAGGACTGCATTGATTGCATGGCATGTGTCGACGTATGCCCCGTCGCAATCTTTTCACTCAACCTCAAACACGCACTTCCATGCCCCACATCGTGACCGACAAATGTAGCGGATGCAAGTTCACCGACTGTGTGGAGGTGTGTCCCGTCGCCTGCTTCTACGAATTGGACAACCAGGTGGTCATTCACCCGGAGGACTGCATTGATTGCATGGCATGTGTCGACGTATGCCCCGTGCACGCAATCTACGAGGAGAACGACCTTCCGCCCGAATTCACGAAAGATGTCGAGTTCAACGCGGTTCAGTCCAGGCAGCTGAAGGACTCGGGCATGGAAGCGATCACAGTCCGCAAGGAGCCCCTGCCCAGCGCAGCGGAGCGAAAAAAGGCCCTGGGTTATTGAGCGAACCAGCCCGCGCTCGGGATTTTGCGCCGGGATAATCCGTCCTCGCTCATTTCTTTTCTGCCAGCTTGAGCGACAAATCGCGCAGTTGGCGCGGCCCGACTTCGGCGGGCGAGTTGGCCATCAAATCCATACCACGGTTATTTTTTGGGAAGGCCATGACGTCGCGAATGGATTTTTCGCCACAAACGAGCATGACAAGCCGATCGAGGCCGAGCGCGATACCGCCATGCGGTGGCGCGCCAAGATGCAATGCACGCAGCAGATGGCCGAAGAGTGATTGTCGATCTTCCGGGCTGACGCCGAGCGTTTCGAACATTTTCTCCTGCAATTCTGGCTCGTGAATTCGAATGCTGCCGCCGCCGATCTCCACGCCATTGAGCACGATGTCGTAGGCCTCGGCGCGAATCTCTGGGAACTTCTTTGCCTCAAATAGCGGCATGTCTTCCGTTTTCGGTCGCGTGAAGGGATGATGCATGGCGTTCCATTTGTTTTCTTCAGGGCTCCATTGGAAGAGCGGAAAGTCTGTGACCCAAAGAAAATCCCAGATTTCAGACTTCGGTATTAGTTTCTGAATCTCTGCGATGCGCAGTCGTAAGCGGCCGAGAACTTCACAGGCGATTTCCCATTTGTCGGCGCCGAAGAAGATGCAGTCGCCCTCCTCGATTT
>Ga0193727_1000333_pt1 | contig 17789 bp, 14 predicted proteins | sample H2c2metaG_FD_143051 | JGI IMG/M metagenome (GOLD analysis project Ga0193727, IMG submission 143051) | Soil microbial communities from a riparian zone of the East river system, Colorado, United States - H2c2 | ecosystem: Environmental > Terrestrial > Soil > Riparian zone | place: USA: East River...
TACCGCGCTCATCTCAAGGCTTACCCGCACGGTCCACTTCGCGCCGTCCGGACTCAGCTTTCGAATCGTCAGATTCCTGATTTCAATTTTCTCGTTGTCGCTGAAGACTTTTTGTATTTGCTGCTTCGTAGCAGGGAAGTCGGGAGATTTCACGTCCATCATAGATTGTAGCTCGTTGATATCCTCCTTCTGATAAGCCGCGAAGAATTTGTCGACAAGAGCGCGAAGTGCGGGTTCTTCGGGCGATTGCGCAAACGCAAGCATCGGGGCGAAGACTATCAGGCCGATGACAGCCCTCCTTGCCCATTCCTGGATGAATTGTAGCCAACGAGATGTTAAGTAAGGCAATGAAGGAGCCTCCCGCAAATTTCCCCAAGTCTATCTCTAGTGACGGTATTAAGATCCGTGCGAATCCGTCGAATCAGCGTCATCGGCGGTCTATGCGGCACTACAATGTATTAAGTAGCCGCTTTGAGATTCGCGCTTGATACGGACATGCAAAGAAAACCAAGATACTTCATATTCCAGCGGCGCGGCAATTAGAAGTTGATAGACGGGTGCGCGTCAAGTTTTCGCGCGCCGCCACCTGCGGATGCCATGTTTCAACACGTCGTACTTGATGGTACTTAGGAGTGCAGGCACTCCAGCGGAGTGCGATGTTTGTAGGACGGCGAGCCACACGCGGTGCGCACTCCAGCGGAGTGCTGTGTGACGACGGCGCAAGACCATATCACCGCAAACGGGGTGAGCAGCCGTCGTCGCTCCGTACTATAAACATTCAATTCCTAACGGAGTTGCGCTGGCTTCTGTTAGCTACTCAGATCGTTGTCTTCCTCTGAGCCAGCATTCTGAGCAATCCGTTTATCGCCAGATGCAGCATCAGATAGACAACCAGTGCGACGAGGTAGGAAACCTTGAATTGGAACCTTCCGCTGGCCAGATCCGGCACAAGCCTGTTGAAAGGCAGCAGTAACGGAGCGGTGAGTGTGTCGATGAAGTTCTTGAAGCCGTTGTTCTCTCGCGCTCCCAGCAGTTCGAGAAGGATCTCCAAACCGATCAGCGAATAGATAACGTAGAAGATGTAATCAACGACCTGTGAGACACGCGCGGCCGAGCGGCCTCTTTCGATCTCGGCTTCGGTGTCAACCAGTTCGCTGACCGCCTTATCCTTCAAACGTTCGCCTATCACCGCAGCCTCCGCCTGGTGCTGTTCATCACTCTGCTGCGCCTGGCGTGAAATCTCTTCTTGCATCTCTCGGCGCACATCTCCTTTCACGGCTTGATGCCGCGCCGTGCGCTGCGATTCGTCAATGGCCAGCTTCTCGTCTTCCAGCATGAATTGGTCTCCATTTTTGCGAGTGACGGTCAGATGATTGGGCGCGGCGTCGCAACAGACTGAGTAACACCACAAAGAGAGCCGACCCAACGATCGACCACACAAGCGGAAAAGGTCTCCCGCCGACGCTGATCGCAAACAGCTCGCTCATGCCGAGCGCGCCTGCTATCCAGATGCCCAGCAGCGCCCCCACGAACCCGAGTACGATGGACACCAGAAAGCTGCCACCGTGATATTGGGCCAGGTTCTTTCCGACGACGCCGCAAATCCCGACGATAGACAAGACTACTAAGAATGATACGAGTGTCATTGCTCGAACCCTCCTTGATCAAAGAGTGCCTGACATCTCGATCAAAGGCGCCAATGCTCGGCTAGCGTCATTGCTGGCCGCTCATCTCATCCGCAATGATCAGTTCCACTCTTCGGTTCATCTGCCGGCCTTCGGACGTGTCATTAGTTGTGACCGGCCGGGTCTTGCCGAAGCCGCGCACTGCGACGATTCGGGTTGATTCGATTCCAGCTTGCAACAGATAGTCCCGTACGGAGAAAGCTCGCATTTCAGAGAGCTTGAGATTGTACTGATCCGATCCGATCGCATCAGTATGACCCTCGATCTCCATCCGAAATCGGTCCGGGTAGGCGAGCAGGATACCGGCAAGCTTGCTCAGCTTCTCTTTTGCGCCGGGCTTCAACGTCGCTTGATTGAAGTCGAACAGCACATCGGAGAGGCTGACGATCAGACCTCGGGCCTCACGGCGAGTCTCGAGTATCGCCGAGAGCGAAACAAACAGACGTTGTTGCGCCGCGTCGCGTTCGCCTCGGGCCTGATCGGCCTCCAGACGGGCGTGCTCGGCTTGAACTCGCGCGAGTTCTTCGTTGGCCTTGGCCCGGTCGGCTTCGGTTTGCGCCTGGTCGACGCGCTGACGTGCTTGAGCTAACTCGGTCGTGGAGCGCTCCAGTGCCTCGCGATAGGTTGCCGCTTGTTCCTTCGCCCGGTCCGCCTCATCTCTTGCGCGGTCGGCCTCTGACTGAGCCCGGGCGATTGTCCGATCTGCAGTCCGGCGCTCAGTATCGAGTAGCGCTTGTTGCTCGCGCTCGGTAGCCAGGCTCCGCGCTTGTTCGGCTAAACGCATCACATCGCGCGCCTCGCCGCTGAATCGTTTGTCGTCCTTTTCTCGATGCCGAGGCCAAATTGATTCCAGCGCGGCAAGCTTGATCTCCGCCTCACGCAACTCCGTCTCAGCGTACCGAGGGGCGCCCGCTCTTCGCGCAATTTCGACGGCACGCCGCGCGCCGAGTACGACGAGCGGCGTGTTGTAGTCAATCTCTCGTCCTGGACGCACCGGCTCCGAGACCGAATACAACGAACCGCTGTCTCCGCGATACTCGATCTGGCTGGCCGTGATGTCGCCCTTGGTGTGCTTGCGCAGGATATTCTCCGCGACTACTGCCGGACCAGGGAGCCTCACCAGACCGTGCGGTTCTGCTGTTACGATCAAACCAAAGGTTTGGTACGGAGTAGTAACTTCGATTTCGCGTCCGGTCATGGACAACTCCGCCAGATTATCGGCTTGGCCTTCCGGGGCCACGGCCCACAACACATACGTAGTGTAGTAGCCGCCGAGACTCTGCGGATGCTCGAGATTGGAAATCGTCACTTTGACACGCGTGCGACCGGCGGTGCGCTTCACGTCAGCTTTCCCGCTCACTCTCGGATTTAGGGCGGTGCCGATTATGTCGACTGAAGTGCCTTCGCTTTCCGGGTACTTGATCGCCACCGTAGCTCGGCTCGCAATCATCTGCGAAGCTCTGTCTGCGCGCTGACCGAGTGCCGGCGGCGCAGGTGCGAGGAGGAACAACAGCGCGCCGGCGATTATCGTTCTTGTAGGACTCATGAGTTCTCCTTAAGGTCTTCCCGAAAGAGTTTCGGTTCGCTTCTAAGGACGACTCCGGATTAGCGAGTCATCAAAGAGTTAGGAAAAGGCGCCCGCTAGAGCGCGACTCGTCGTCCGCTCAGAAGCTGAATTAGAAAGACGACAAGCGCCACGACAAGCAGCAAGTGGATAAAGGCGCCGCCGACCTGGCCCATCAACCCCAATAGCCAGAGGACTAATAGAATCATTAGAATCGTCCATAACATATTAATCACCTCCGTTCTTCTCTTGCAGACATCTCAAGGCAAAGACTGTTCCCTCTGGTTTGTCCGTTACTTATTGCACGGCTTGGGATGGATTCGCCCCTTAGCGCTTGCCCTGCTCACTTAACTTGCAGCCAGCAGCGTGAGGATAGAGATTGCTCACTCGTGGTAGTGTATGTTTTTCACCCCGACTGTACGCGCTCCGTACACACGATGGACTCGGAGGCATTGGGGAGAATCTGGTGAAGTTGGTGAAGCTAAACCCCCAGCAAGTTTGGGACTCTTGGTCCATATTTTGCTGAATTTGGAGCCGCAAGGGGCCGGGCTGACCACGGATGCGGTTCACGACTGGGCTGATTAGTTGGGGGACGTCGCGCCTCGTAAACGGTCAGCCGGGTCGAGATTAGGAAGGTAAAAACTCAGCCGGGCCCCTTTTTTCGGTGCAGACGTGACTGATGTGGTGACTGATGAATAATTCCACTCTGAGCGCCGCCGCCAGGCGGGTGCCAGGGATCGTGAGCCTGAGCGTTGTTATCATCGCCAGCCTGGCACTCTTAGGCTGGGCAACGGACAGCGAAACCTTGAGGGGAGTGCTGCCCTCGTTGCCGCCGATGCGACCCAGTGCGGCCGTTGGCCTTATTGTGGGCGGCGCATCGCTGTGGCTGCTTAGCCGGACTCGGATTAATCGGGCAGGACGAAAAATCGGCCGGGCCTTCGCGTTGATGATTGCCCTGTTGGGTTTCGTAACTCTTATCGAATATCTCTTCCATTGGAACCTGAGCGTTGACGACTGGCTTTTTCGATCGAAGCTGGAAGAAGCAGGCAACACCTCGGGACGCCTGCCGGTTAGTACCGCACTGGCCTTCCTGATGTCCGGGCTCGCTCTGCTGACGCTCAATGTTGAGACTCGACGTTCGAGCCGGCCGGCTCAGTTTCTCGCGCTGACGGCGATCGTGATTTGTCTGCTGACGCTTCTCAGTTACGGGTACGGAATTGCGCCGCTCTATCACTTCAATCCCGGGATGGCGATTAATACCGCCGTCGCGTTCGTGCTGCTTTCATTAGGTATTTTGAGCACCCATCCGGATCGCGGACTGATGGCGGTCGCGACCAGTGACAGCGCAGGTGGATTCATGCTGCGCCGCCTTGTGTTGGCGGTCATTGGCGTTCCGTCAATTCTGGGTTGGTTGAACGTAGCTGCTACCCAGTCAGGTTTGTACAGCAGAGAGCTAGGCATTGCGCTGCTGGTGGCGGCGAATGTGATTCTCTTTTTGATCGTGATCTGGCGCAACGCTCAGCTCCTGCACTTGACGGATATTCAGCGGCAGCGGGCAGAAGACGCGCTGCGAATGTCAAATGAAGAGTTGGAGTCGAGCGTTGAGAGGCGGACGGCCGAGTTGACCGAAGCCAACTCCGCGCTCCGGACTCAGATGGACGAGCGCGAGCGGGTTGGGGAGGAGTTGCGCCGCAGTCAGGAGGAGTTGGCGGACTTCTTCGAAAATGCGACTGTGGGTCTGCACTGGGTCGGGCCCGACGGGACTGTTCTGCGGGCGAACCGCGCCGAACTAGACATGCTGGGATGCACACGCAACGAGTACGTCGGACATGACATCGCCGAATTTCATGCCGACCCCGAGGTTCTTGAGAAACTTCTCGATCATCTTTCGCGCGGTGAGACGCTTGTCGACTATCCAGCGAGGCTTCGAGCCAAAGACGGTTCGATCAAACATGTGCTGATTGACTCGAACGTGCTTTGGGAAGGCGGCCGATTCATCCATACTCGATCTTTTACCCGCGACATCACCGAGCGCAAGCGCGCAGAGGACGAACGAGCGCAGCTCCTCGGCCGCGAGCAGTCGATGCGCGCGATGGCCGAGCAGGCCGAGATTCGCTATCACAATCTGGTTCACGGCTTGGACGCGATCGTCTGGGAAGCCGACGCGGCGACCTTACAGTTTACGTTTGTGAGCCGGCGAGCCGAAGCGATGCTGGGCTATACGGTAGACCGATGGTTGAGGGAACCCGATTTCTGGGTCAACCTCATCCATCCGGAGGATCGCGAGCGCACGGTGGAGTTATGCCGCAGTGCAGCGGCGGCCGGCCGTGACTACGAAGTCGAGTATCGCGCAGTTGCGGCTGACGGTCAGATTGTATGGCTGCACGACAAGATATTTCGGGTCCGGGATTCGGGCGGCAATGCGCTGCAACTACGAGGCTTCATGCTGGACATTACCGAACGGAAGCGCGCCGAGGAAGAGCGCAATCAGCTTCTGGTTCGTGAGCGGGCCGCGCACTCAGAAGCAGAGGAAGCCGCTGAGAGAGTTCGCCGCCTCCAGACCGTAGTCGATACCGCACTGTCGCATCTCGCCCTCGACGACTTGTTGCGCGAGATGCTGGTTCGCATCCAGGAATTGCTGGGCGCCGACGCGGCGGCAATTCTGCTGGTGACCGAGGATGGAAAATACTTGAACGGACGCGTGGCGATCGGCCTCGAGGAGGAAGCGCGGGTACGCGTGCCGATGGGCCGGGGCGTCGCAGGACGTATCGCGATAAGCCGTGAGCCGCTCATCGTGGAAGATCTCTCGAAGACGGAAGTAGTGAGTTCGGTTCTGAGCGAAAACGCTCGCTCTCTGGTCGGCGCGCCGCTGATGATCGAGGACAGGGTGATAGGCGTGATTCATGCCGACACGATCGAACGCCATTGCTTCACTCAAGATGATGTAAAGCTGCTGCAACTCGCTGCCAACCGGGTGGCGCTGGCAATCGAGCATTCCCGCCTTTACGAAGCCGAACAACGAGCACGCCTTGCTGCCGAAGCCGCCAATCGGATGAAAGACGAGTTTCTCGCCACCATCTCCCACGAGTTGCGCTCGCCCCTCAACTCGATACTCGGCTGGGTGACTCTCCTTCGCGAAGGCAAGCTCAACGAGTATGCCACGACCCGAGCCCTGGAGACGGTGGAACGCAGTGCGCGTTCCCAGAATCGGATCATTAGCGATCTGCTCGACGTGTCCAGAATCATCAGCGGCCAGTTGCTCCTGAATGTGCATCCCGTGGAACCGGCGCCGATGATCGAGGCGGGAGTGGACGCAGTACGGCCCGCTGCTGAGGCCAAGGGGATTCGCATACAGATGGCGCTTGACCGCAACGCGGGCCGTGTCGCCGGCGATGCCGACCGCTTGCAGCAAATTGTCTGGAATCTTGTTTCCAACGCCATCAAGTTCACTCATAAGGGAGGGATCGTTCAGGTCCGATTGGAGCGAGTTGATTCGCGCATCGAAATCACGGTTAGCGACACCGGCGCTGGAATAAGTCCCGAGTTTCTTCCGTTTGTCTTTGATCGTTTCCGCCAGGCCGATAGTTCGAGCACACGCAAGCAAGGTGGATTGGGGTTGGGATTAGCGATTGTCCGGCACCTGGTTGAATTGCACGGAGGCACCGTTCACGCTGACAGTGAAGGCGACGGAAAGGGCTCGACCTTTGTCGTTGAGCTTCCGCTGATGGTAAGCCGTGTGGCCGGGACCACCGAAGAGCGCGTGCACCCGGCCGCCGCCCTTGATGCCATCAAATTGGATTCTCCGCCACAACTTGCGGGTCTGCGCGTTTTGGTCGTGGACGACGAGCCGAATGCCCGGGAGCTGCTGAGTGCGATTCTGGCTGAATCCGAAGCGGAGGTGAAGACGGCCGCCTCGGCGGAGGAGGCGCTTGCGATCCTGGGCAATTCCGCCGAATGGCAGCCGGACGTGCTGATCTCTGACATCGAGATGGCAGGCGGAGACGGTTACGAGCTAATGCGTCACGTGCGAACACTGCCGCCTGAATGCGGTGGGAGAGTGCCGGCGGTGGCGCTAACGGCTTATGCGCGAGTCGAGGACCGGCTAAAAGCGCTAGCGGCCGGCTTTCAGATGCACGTGCCCAAGCCGGTCGAGCCTGCGGAGCTGCTGACGGTGCTGGGCAGTGTCACCGGACGGCTCGCAAAAGGCACGGGGCCGCTGTCTCCCTACTGAGAGTGCACTTTGAAAACGAAGCTGATAGAGTTTTCACATCGAGCCTTTGAACAAAAAGAACCAATGTCTCAGATCAAGATCGTCAATGTAGAGGACTACGCAAACAGCCGGGAAGCAACCAGCGCGCTTCTGCGGTATGAGGGCTATGCCGTTTTTGAGGCTGCTACCGGGGGTGAGGCGTTGCAGTTGGTGAAAGACGTCAAGCCGCAGCTCGTGCTCCTCGACGTGAAGCTGCCCGATATCAGCGGACACGACGTCTGTCGGCGACTCAAGGCTGATTACGCGACCGCATCGATTCCCGTCCTTCAGATCTCGGCCTCTTATGTCACAGGTCAGGACAGGGTGCGTGGCCTGGAGAGCGGAGCCGACGCCTACCTCGTCAAGCCGGTCGAACCAGAGGAGATGATCGCTACCATAAAGGCGCTGCTCCGAATGCGCGAGGCAGAGCAGGCTCACCGGGAGTCTGAAGAGCGCTATCAGCTTTTGTTCGAAGGCAGTTCGCTCCCGACCTGGATCTACGACCTCGATACGCTTGAGTTTCTGGCTGTCAATCAGGCTGCCGTCGCCCAGTATGGTTATTCGCGAGAAGAGTTTTCCGGCATGACGATTCGAGATATGCAGCCTGTCGAAGACGTTCCCGCCATAGACGAGTTTATCTCCAGGATACCTGAATCGGTTCCAAACGCCGCTGAGTGGCGGCATAAGAAAAAGGATGGAACGATCTTCCACGTCGAGGTGATCTGGCATGAAGTGATCTACCGGGGACGGCGTGCCGCGCTGGTTTTGGCCAACGACATCACCGATCGCAAGCGGTCCGAAGCGGAACAGGAGCGATTGCTTGACAGGGAGCAAAGAGGCCGCGAGAAAGCCGAGGCCGCAAGCCGCGCTAAGGACGAGTTCCTTGCCATTGTCTCGCATGAGCTTCGCGCGCCGCTCAACGCCATGCTCGGCTGGGCGCACATTCTCAGATCCACGCGTGTCGATGAGGCCACGATGTCTCACGCGATTGAGATCATCGAACGCAGCGCGAGAACTCAATCGAGGCTGATTGAGGACCTGCTCGATACGGCTCGCATAGTCAGAGGTCAACTCCGGCTTGATATCAAACCGGTAGATCTCACCTCGGTTATTGAAGCCTCGGTGGAAGTCCTGCAGCCGGCCGCCGAAGCTAAGGCGATCGACATCCAGCTCGCACTCAACGTAGGAAGAGAGGTCATAACCGGCGATGCGGACCGCTTGCAACAAATCGTGTGGAACCTTCTGTCCAACGCCATCAAGTTCACGCCGAGCGGCGGGCGCGTCGCGGTGCGCCTGCAACGCGCCGATCCTCACGTGCGCCTAACCGTGAGCGATACCGGCAAAGGCATCAGCCCGGAGTATTTGCCCTTGATCTTCGATCGCTTCCATCAAGTAGACAGTTCCAGCACTCGCCGCACCACCGGTCTGGGGTTGGGTCTGTCACTCGTCCGTCAGTTGGTGGAATTGCATGGCGGGACCGTCTACGCCGAGAGTTCCGGAGAAGCGAAGGGAGCAACCTTCACCGTCAACCTGCCGTTGCGCGCGGTTCTTCCCCAGGTAAGCGAAGGGGAGCCGCCGGTGTTTGGAGGGGCGGGGTTGTCGGGCGCGCCTTCGCTCAAGGGAGTGTGGGCACTCGTTGTGGACGACGAAGCGGATGCTCGCGAGCTTGTTACGACGCTGCTCCAGCAATGTGGCTCGAGGGTCAGCGCGGTGGCCTCTGCTCAGGAAGCTTTGGCGGTGCTCACTACCGAAGACGGTGGCCAGCGACCCGACGTCCTGGTATCCGACATCAGCATGCCGAACATGGACGGCTATGAGTTGATCCGGCAGGTGAGAGACCTGGCGCCGGAACTCGGTGGAAGAATTCCGGCGGTTGCGCTGACGGCTTATGGCCGCTCTATCGATCGGATCCGCGCGCTGTCGGCGGGTTTCCAGATGCATATGCCGAAACCGGTCGAACCGGCGGAACTCGCTACGGTTGTCGCCAGCCTCACCGGACGCGCCGGTAAGGGAAGGGGAGCGTGAGAAGCTCGGTCTGCAACGTACGGGCGTCCCTCCGTGGGCGCCCCTCGTTCGACGCACTGCGCTTTGAAATTTAGGGAGGGGCGCCCACGGAGGGACGCCCGTACGGGTTCATCCTTTACAGTGTGTGAAAGCCAACTACGAAAAGGTTATTAATCATGCCTAAGACAAGAGTCCTTATTATTGACGACGATCAGTCGATGATCGAACTAGCGGAATTTCACCTCCAGGCACAGGGTTATGAAACGGGCCGCGCGGAGACCGGCGAACAAGGGCTGAAGCTCGTTGAGGGGAGCCACTTCGAAGTGATCCTGACTGACCTGCAGCTTCCCGATCTCAGTGGCATGGAAGTCGTCAAAAGACTCAAAGAGTTGTCACCCGAGAGTGAGATCATCATGATCTCCGGACATGCCTCGGTATCCAAAGCGGTCGAGGCTACCAAAGCCGGAGCCTTCTACTTCGTCGAAAAGCCCATCGAGTTTGACGAGCTGATGGTTTTGATCGAGAAGGCAGTCGAGCGAAGCCAGCAAGCCGAAGAGATCAAGCAACTGCGAGGGAAGCTCACCAGCCGCGCCTCGTACTGCAACATCATCGGCGGCAGCAAGGCGATGCAAGACATTTACGAGATCATCGACAGCGTCGCTGAATCCGACGCGAACATTTTGATCATCGGCGAGTCGGGAACCGGCAAGGAGCTGATCGCGAATGCGATTCACTACAAAAGCCTTCGAGCCAAGAAGCCGTTCGTCAAAATCAACTGTTCGGCTCTGCCCAAGGAGCTGATCGAGTCGGAGTTGTTCGGGCACACGAAGGGAGCGTTCACCGGGGCCGCTATGGACAAGATAGGGCTCATCAGCCGAGCCGACGGCGGGAGTCTCCTGCTGGATGAGATCGGCGAAATGCCGGTCGAACTGCAACCCAAACTCCTCCGAGTGCTGCAAGAGCGAGTCTTTTATCGTCTGGGTAGCGATAAGGCCCAGGAAGCCAGTTTCCGGCTCATTTCTTCAACCAACCGCGACCCGATGGAAGCCCTAAACGAAGGACGGTTGCGAGAGGATCTCTACTATCGCATCAACACAATCGAAATCCGCGTGCCGCCGCTTCGCGAGCGTCTCGAGGACATTCAGCATCTGGCCGAACACTTTTTGCTGGAGTTCGCCGAGAAATATCAGCGTCCTGTATGCAGAATCTCGGAGGAGTCTTACCAGCGACTGTTCGAGCACTCGTGGCCCGGCAACGTGCGCGAGCTGCAACACGCAATCGAACGCGCAATGCTGCTTTGTAAGGGCGAGATCATAGAAGTCGACGCCCTGCCTTTTCAGCAAACAGCGCCGCGAGCCATGGCGGCAACGACGGTTGCGGTGGCGGGTTTGCAATCCCGAAGTCTGCCCGCGACCGGCGCCGAACCAGTCACGACCATTCCTCTGGGTCAAAAGGTTGATCCCGGCGAACCCTCTTTCGAGACGATCGGCCGGATCATCGTCGAGAAAGTGCCGGACCCCAAGAGCGGAGCCGACCCGGTGGACGTGTTTTCAGAAATCGAGCGCGCAATCGTAAGCGCCGCGCTTAGTCGAACCCGGGGCAACAAACAGGCGGCTGCGAATCTACTCGGCCTCTACCGGCCGCGATTGTACAACATGATCAAGAAGCATAACCTCTCGAACAATAATTGACTCGGATTTGCGCGGATCAGGAGGTAGCTAGCCGTTTTCGACACGCGCCTTTATATCCGAGTACGCCGTATCGATGAGCCTCCTTAGCGCTGCGGCGTTTGTGGCCGTTCCCGGGCTCAGCTTCACATGGCGCATGGATTTGCCATTGCCTTGCAACAAGCGAGCCGGATCCGACAGCGATGCGCCGCGAAAGAACCCTACGTTGACGTGCGACGTGAATACATTGACATAGCCGAAGGGGGCATCTCCGAGACATGCAACCGGGCAGCCGTCATGTAAAAGCTCCCGGACTTCGTCCCCGCACTTTCGCATCACCTCAAACCAGTGATGCGCTATGGCTCCCAATTCACCTGCATGCTCCTTCATCCAAGCATCGATGGCGGGATCCCGCTCGACAGCCCCGTTGAATCGCAGCAATTCCGTTCTCATCGTCGCTCCTCTTCCTCTTGCCTTGTTAGCATAGGCGTCCGAACTGTATTAAGATCGCGAGCTGACATCAAGCCGCCGGGCGTGGTGGGATTTCAGGCTGGAAATTCTGTCAGGCTCTGCAACACAACTCTTAGGACACTACCGATGATTGATATTTTATCTTATTCTGATCAAAATATTTAATTATGACGCGTTCCACACTAGCCGGTGGCAAATCCCAACAGTTTACGATTTTAAACATCGACACGATATTCAACTTTTACAAACCGAAACCGCCGCTTTCGAAGTTTGTAGACAATTTTTGGCTATACGAAGGCTACGAGCCGGAGCGCAAGACCGAACGCATTCTTCCGACCGGCACGCTCGAACTCGCAATCAATCTCCGGCAAAACGAGCTGCGATTTTACGACGCCGAACGTCCTGAAAACTGCTCCCGCTTTTCCGGTGCCATCGTTTCAGGTGCGTCTGGGCGCGGCCTCACGCCCGATACTGCGGAGGAAGTCTTTATCATCGGGGTTCACTTCAAACCGGGCGGCGCTTTTCCGTTTCTCGGACTCCCGGCGGGCGATCTCGCCGACACTCACGTCGATCTGGAAACACTTTGGGGACCGTTTGCCGGTCGGCTGCGGGAGCGCCTTTGTGAGGCAAGAACTTCTACCGAGCGGTTTCAGTTGCTCCAGGAGGCTCTGTTGAGTCGCTTGTGTCACGGCGTGGAACAGCATTACTCGGTTTCGGCGGCGCTCGAATTGTTCGGGAAGAATCAAGCCGGGCCGAGAGTCAGGGAGGCCGCAAAGTATCTTGGTCTAAGCCAGCGTCGGTTCATTCAGGTTTTCAAGGCGGAAGTGGGCATAACGCCGAAACTGTTCAGCCGGATTCAGCGGTTTCAGCAAACCCGGACTGTCATCCAACACAATCCCTCGATCAATTGGGCGGACCTTGCCGTTGATCTCGGATACTTCGATCAGTCCCATTTTATACGCGAATTTCTCGAGTTCTCGGGTCTTAGCCCGACCGATTACATAAATCGCCACAAAAGCTTTATCGAACCCGACATACACGTCGAGCGCTACCACCTTCCCCATTTTTAGGTCAGGTCAATTTTATCCAATACGACCGTCGCTTTACGACGGCATAATGTGGGTAAGGAGACTTGAGTAATGAAAATGAAGAGCATTCTTTCAGGATTGATCGTGATTTGCGCTGCCTGCATGTTCCTGGCAGCCAGTTGCTCGCAAGCATCAAACAAACCAACGGAGGAAACCCCGATGGCTATAGTGAGCGTTCGTTACATAGTTGATGATGTTGATACAGCAATCGAGTTTCATACCAAATTGACTGAACCGGCTAGCGTCCGCTATCTCATCGACGATGCACGCGCAGCTGTCGCCTTCTATACCATCCACCTCGGCTTCTTCGAACCAACTCCCGTTCCTATCGGCATCACCCCCGGGCGAGCCCGAGCCCTCGTGGGCGTCGTGGTGGGGCTGATCAGCCTGGTCGTCGGTGGGTTGGCTCTGGCCCGCTCCGCCGGTCGTATCGGCGCCGGCAACGGGCGAGCCGGGGCCATCGTGGCCCTGGCGCTGGGGCTGATCGGCATTGTCCTCAGTGTGGTACATCTGGGCAACTCTCCCGGTGGTTTCGGCACCGGCGGCGGGCGAGCGGGAGCCATCGTGGCCCTGGTGCTGGGGCTGATCGGCATGAACCTCGGTTGGCTGGCTCTGGCCCGCTCTCGCCGGTCCCGCAGCGCCGACTGACCCGGCCATGGTGCCGGATCAGGCCTTGTCGGATGTGGCGGCCGAATATGAAGAGGCGATGCGAACGTTTCCGGTCAGATAAGTGGGTCCTTGTTGGGTCTTATCGCAGCTTCCCTCCTGTGCGTCCAATATGTATCCGATGAGTCACGTTCTCTTATTCATGTTAGTGACCGTCTAACTCTTTGACTTTCCAGATTTCTCACGCGATTCTATTTTGTCCAATACCTGGCCGGCGCCGACATCTTTCTTCAATTCTTCCAACTCCGGTCTCTTATCTACATCAACTCCCAAATGCTCGACGACGGCGTCCATGAGCGTGAGGAGGCGGGTGACCTCATGCTCGGATAACAGGTTGATCTGCAGATCCAGGTCGGCGCGCTTGTCGGCAATTGCGCCGGCGTGATTCTGACTGATGAGCACAAATGTCGAGAGGAATATGGCTTCCAGTGAGACTATCAACGTCAACAAGCTAAACGGGAACGGATCGAACGGCTTGCCTCCCAGCCAACCAATATTGAACGCGATCCACAAGCCAAACCAGATCGCGTGCACGTACACAAAAACCATGCTGCCGGAAAACCTGGTAAGCAGATCGGCTATCTTCTCCTGACGACTCTTTTTCCGCTCCGCGGCATTGCGCATCTCTACAATCGAATCGATATTCTGGTCGACGACGCGGGCCCCTCCCGAGTCCCCTCGATTGGTGCCTTCTTGCGAGGGATGAGAAGAGTTTACAGCGCTCATATGAAAGACTCCTTAGGCTTGTAAATCGGGCTAAACGAGGATCGCGTTCGTCGGCTGAACAGACCTGCTTGTAGGGGCGTCCCTCCGTGGGCGCCCCTTGATTGTGAGATGCGCTTCCGTGAAGGAGGGGCGCCCACGGAGGGACGCCCCTACAAGTTCATTCGACTAAGGCACCGTTATCTCGAGCGTCTGCTGAGGGCCCGCCGGGCTGTGATCGTTGTTAGCCAGCATTACCACAATTTGATGCTTCCCCGGGGTCAGCTCGTGGAAACTGAGCTTTGTCGTCGTAGTTGCTATGACCGGGCCGCTATCGACTCGATAATGCAGGTGTCCCTGGCCTTTTGTTGGCCGCTTGTTGCGGGATCAATCAGCTTGACTCCGGTTACGCTAACCTTCACAGTCGCAGTCTTTTCCTTGGCAGTGGTTTCAGGGTCGACGAGTGAAGCGGTCAATGTGGCCGACCCCTGACTCACCAGGCTCTTGCGCGGCGATTTGCTCTCGTTGGGCGCGTAGTGAGCGCCGGCTGACAAATTGAGGCAGAAGACCAACGCGACCAGCGTTGAAACTGTCCCCACGAAGTGTAAGTACCTCAGATTACTGATTCGCATACGATTCCTCCTTTGTTCGAAGCATTCAGTGTCAAAGACTTCGGAACTTTGAGAGCGACTCTCGCCGTCCAGGTTTCGTCGACTCAATCACTCCTTGCCAGACCGGCGGTGCGCAGCTCTTTCTGACGAACTGTGAGCGGGGCGGGATTGCGCGATTGATCTTCGGCAAAAGAAATGCGTGAGCCAAATCTGTTAGCGTAGACCTGTGTAAACTCAGCGCCGAGAAAAAGAACCTGTGCCGAGTAGTAGACCCAGACAAGCATTATCACGATCGAGGCGGCCGCCCCATACGTCGACATGATCGCGCTCTTGCCGAGGTACACTCCAATCAGAAGCTTGCCGATCGTGAAGAGCAGCGAGGTGATGGCTGCTCCGACCCAAACATCGCTCCAGGCGATTCTCGCATCAGGGAGAACTTTGAAGATCATTGCGAACAGCAATGTGATTACCGCATATGAGACCAGGACGTGCGCGACTTCCAGGAATTGCGCGGAAACCGGGGCTAGCCTTGCGAGTGAATCATTCAAAGCTGCCAGTCCGGCGCTCACAACCAGCGACACGAGCAACAAAAAACCACTTCCAAGCACCAGTGCGAATGATAGAAACCGATCCCGAATTACCACCCAAACAGTGCGCCCGGGCGACGGCGGCACGTTCCAGATCACGTTTAGAGCATCTTGAAGTTGAACAAACACGCCTGCTGCGCCTAACAGAAGCGTTAATATTCCGACAGTGCCGGCGATGATACCCGACGCCGGCTTACGGGCGCTCTGGATTATGGCTTCAACGGATCGCGCTGCGTCGCTGCCGATCAGACCTCCAATCTGTTCCACCACTCGCCCTTGAACGGCGTCTCGTCCGAATACCAAACCCGAAATCGAAATAACGATGATCAATAACGGAGCCAGTGAGAACACCGAGTAGAATGCCAGCGCCGCACCCAGCCGCGCCGCATTGTCCTCTCTCCATTCGGAAAAAGTCTCCTTCAACAGGCCGAGTACTTGCGCGAGAATTATCCGGCGTCGGCTTATTAGCTCCATTGGCTTCATTTCTCCCGCGACGGGGTTGCAGCTCGCACCAGCTCGGGTTTTTGGACCGCCGGGCTGTGGATCTCTTGCTCGATTGTCGGCCGCGTTTCCTTTTCAAACTCGGCGAGCCTGACTGCCTCTCCCGTGGCCGCCGACCGATAGAGGGCTTCAATGATCCGGACGTCGGCGAGCCCTTCCCTGCCTGAAGGCTCCGGGTCTTCACCGGTGATGACGCAATCCGAGAAGTAGATCAACTCGGAGGCGAACTGGTCCCGTTTTGAGAATGTGCGCTCTCGTGTCTTACCGTTGATCGTCAGGTGATGTTTCAGACCTTCGGCATGCTCGTAGGCCGGATCGACGCGCAAGTCGCCTTTCGTACCGACGATCTGATAGGCCGAGATGTCGGAAGCTCCGAAGCTTGTGGTAAAAGCTGCAAGTCGCTCGTTCGGAAACCGCAGAATCGACGCGGTCATTTCGTCGACTTCCTCGAAACGCCTCTCCCCATTGTTCGCGCTAGAGGCGAACACCTCGATTGGCTCCGCCTGGAAAAGGTAGCGCGCGGCATTAATGCAATAGATTCCGATATCGTAGAGCGTCCCTCCGCCCAACTCCTTACGCAGACGGATGTCACCTTCCTTGACCTGCATAGTGAACACTGAATTGAAGGCTCTGAGCTCGCCCAGCTTCCCAGATTTGGCAAGTTCGACCGCCTTCAGGTTCGCTTCTTCAAAATGGAGGCGGTAGGCAATCATGAGCTTGACGTTATTATCGCCGGCTGCGCTTATCATCCCTTCACAGTCCGCTTCGGTAACCGCCATCGGCTTCTCGCACAACACGTGAACGCCGGCGCGACAGGCTCGGACCGTATAGTCGCGGTGCATGCTGTTTGGCAGCGCGATGTATACGGCGTCGACTTGACCACTGCTCAAGCACTGGTCGTACTCGTCGTAGGAGTAGATGAGCGGAACCTTATACTTCTTGCCCAACTTCCGGAGCTTGGCGGGGTCGTCCGAGACGAGCGCCATTAGCTCGGAATTCTTGGCGTGAGCGAACGCCGGCAACACCGCAATCTGTGCGATGTAACCCAGACCGACTACCGCATATCTGACCTTCGGCTTCCCGGACGCTGCCGAAGACGTTCGCCTGTTCGTCGTTTCGCTTGGCACCATCGCTTCACCCCTCTTTGACTTAAGCAGATCGCGATTCGACTGCCGCGGGAACCCGGACCGCGTACGGGCGGCCGGATAGCCGCAAACTCCTGGCGACTATCCGAAGCCCGTCGATTTGAGGTTTACCGGTTCTTCGTCGTCGCGGTCGCTTGATCCGCTTGCTCCTTACATGACAATTCGTGCTCTCGCAGTGCCGCCTGCGAATCGAAAGACTCGCCGCACGACGAGCACTTGTAAGTTGGTTGGTTAGTTTGTGGCATTTCCCCTTTGTCTCCTTTGATGGTCTTTGGAATCGTGAATTTCGAACGCCTGTCAGCTCACTGTCTGCAAACTTGACCTCCCGAGATTCAACGCGCCGGTTTTCCAGGAGGTCTATTGCACGCAAGCATCGAGGCGCTTCGTCAACGGCAAGCCGAGTGCCACATCGGTGGTCTCCTAATTTCAATTCTCTCAGCGTGATCTCTGCGTCTCGGCGCCTCCGCGGTTAAGCAGGTTTTTGGTGCCTACTAACCTCCGGACGGTGAGACGCAGAGGTTACGCAAAGAGAGCATTTGAATTAGGACACTACCGCCACATCGAACTTTTTCAGACCGGCGGCTGCCGGAGGTTTCGCGTGGGGAACTCTCGCGAGCGTCCGCCATCAATGCGCTTCTGTCTGGTTTCGCGTCACCTGTGACGGTGTTGCCGCGAGAATCCGCCGTCACTGCGTACCGGCTGGGGTACTTAAGGGCTTTGGTGTCGCGCCCAGGCGAAGGAATGTCCTTTGCTACGTGACCCATCGTCGGACTACGAACTTCAACTTGGAAGTCGGCTGAAGAAGGAGGGCGGATCTATGAGTCTCATTCTGATCATTCTATTGATCGT
>Ga0193727_1000334_pt1 | contig 17774 bp, 20 predicted proteins | sample H2c2metaG_FD_143051 | JGI IMG/M metagenome (GOLD analysis project Ga0193727, IMG submission 143051) | Soil microbial communities from a riparian zone of the East river system, Colorado, United States - H2c2 | ecosystem: Environmental > Terrestrial > Soil > Riparian zone | place: USA: East River...
CGACCGCGGAGTCGACCCCCCCTGACAGCGCGCACAGCACGCGGTCGGAGCCGACCTGCGCCCGGATCCGCTCGACCTGCTCCTCGATCACGGCCGCGGCCGTCCACGTCGGCGGCGCGTCGGCGACGGCGTAGAGGAAGTTCTTCAGCACCTCCTGGCCATTCGGCGTGTGCACGACCTCGGGGTGGAACTGCACGCCGTAGAGCCCACGCTCAGGATCCTCGAAGGCCGCGATCGGCGCGGCCGGCGAGCCGGCGGTCACACACGCGCCGGCCGGCGGCGCGGTGACGGAGTCGCGGTGGCTCATCCAACCGGTCTGCTCGGCGCCGAGGCCGGCGAAGAGCGCGCTCTCAGGCTCGGCTCGCACCTCCGTCTTGCCGAACTCCGAGACGCCGGTGCGCTCGACCGTCCCGCCGAGCTCCTGCGCCATCAGCTGCATGCCGTAGCAGATCCCGAGCGTGGGCACGCCGAGCTCGAAGAGGCCCGGGTCGACCCGCGGCGCGCCGGCCGCGTACACCGACGCCGGGCCGCCGGAGAGCACCAACGCGCGAGGCCTGCGCGCCCGCGCCTCCGCCGCCGAGATCGAGTGCGGCACGAGCTCCGAGTAGACCCGCGCCTCGCGCACGCGGCGCGCGATCAGCTGCGCGTACTGCCCGCCGCAGTCGAGCACCAGCACCGGCCGCTCCTCCGGCGACGGCTCCGGTGTCGGCAGCGGGACGACCTGACCCAACTAGCCCATCCCGATGCGCTGGGCCTGCTGCAGCGACTTGCCCTCGGTCTTGATCGACGGTGCGAGCATCACCTCGGCCTTCTGGAAATCGTGGATCGACTCGTAGCCGCAGGTTGCCATCGAGGTCCGCAGCGCGCCCATCAGGTTGAGCGTGCCGTCGTTCTCGCGGGCCGGGCCGATCACGATCTCCTCGAGCGTCGCGTTCTGCTCGACCGCCACGCGCGCGCCTCGCGGCAACGTCGGATGGAAGGTCGCCATCCCCCAGTGGAAGCCGCGGCCGGGCGCCTCCTTGGCTCGGGCCAGCGGCGAGCCCACCATCACCGCGTCGGCGCCGCAGGCGATCGCCTTCGAGATGTCGCCTCCGGTACGCATGCCGCCGTCGGCGATCACATTGACGTACTTGCCCGTCTCGAGCAGGTGCTGGACCCGCGCCGCGGCGGCGTCGGCAATCGCGGTCGCCTGCGGGACGCCGACCCCGAGCACGCCGCGCGTCGTGCACGCCTGCCCCGGCCCGACGCCAACGAGCACGCCCTCGGCCCCGGTGCGCATCAGGTGCAGCGCCGTCTGGTACGAGGCGCAACCGCCGACGATCGTCGGGATCGGCAGCGAGGAGATGAACTCCTTCAGGTTGAGCGCGTGGCCGTTCGAGGAGACGTGCTCGGCCGAGACGACCGTGCCCTGGATCACGAGCACGTCGAGCCCGGCCTCGAGCGCGAGCTCGTAGTGGTCACGCACCCTCTGCGGTGTCAGCGCCCCGGCCGCCAGCACGCCCGCGGACTTGATCTCCTCGATCCGCTGGGCGATCAGCTTCGGCTCGACCGGCCGCGCGTAGATCTCCTGCATCCCGCGCGTGGCCTGCTCCTTCGACAGCTTGGCGATCTTCTCGAGCTCGCGCTCCGGCTTGTCGTAGCGCGTGTAAATGCCCTCCAGGTTCAGCACCCCGAGCCCGCCGAGCTTGCCGAGCTCGATCGCGATCTTCGGCGAGACGACGCCGTCCATCGCCGAGGCCAGCAGCGGCAGCTCGAGCAGGTGCGGGCCGAGCTTCCAGCCGATGTCCACGTCCTGCGGGTCGCGCGTCCTCCTGGACGGCACGATCGCGATGTCGTCGAACCCGTACGCCTGCCGCGCCTTCTTGCCTCGCCCGATCTCGATCTCCACCCGAACTACCTCCCCTCAAAGAGGGCCCGCCGCAATAGCGACTGTGCCGAGCGCTATCGCGACAGGCCCTCTTATGCAGAAAGGCCCAGGCATCGTCGCGATCGCCTGGGCCGAAAAACCGTTCTCGCTGCCGTCTTTCAAGTGGACGGCGATGGTAACACCGTCGCTGGACGTTCTAGCGACGGCGCAGGTACGGCACGCAGAAGGCGTTCGGGCAGTGCAGGCCCTTCACCTGGCCGCCGTCGACGTCGCGGTAGCTGACGAACGGGAGGCCGTCCGCGCCGACCGTGATCGACGTGCTCCAGCCGACCTGACCAGGCGTGTCGACCGCGACGGAGGTGGCCACGTCGCAGAGCACGTCGGCGCAGTGCGCGACCTTCAGGTCCTGCGTCCCGCCGGCGCCGTCGTAGTAGCTGATCACGCCGAGGCCGTCGACGCCCAGCGTGATCGCCGAGTATTCGCCTTTGATCCCTGCATCGATGATCTGCGTCGTGGCCGCCGAGCAGGCGGCGTTGGAGCAGTGGGCGACGTTCAGGCCGCCGCCGACGCTGCGGTAGCTGATCAGGCCGAGCCCGTCGGAGCCAACGGTCAATGAGGTGTAGAGGCCGACGGTGCCGGTGCTCTCGGGGGTCGTGGCGGTGACGCTCGCACAGAGCGCGTCGGCGCAGTGGGCGACCTTGAGGTCGGCGTTCGCGCTGTCGAAGTAACTGACCAGCGGGAGGCCGTCGGCGCCGATTGCCAGCGATGCGTAGGCGGTCGCGGTCGAGTCGATCGAGTTCGAGGTCGCGGCGGAGCAGGCGAGGTTCGAGCAGTGCGCGACGCGGAGCTGGCCGTTGTCCACGTACGCGATCAGCCCCAGGCCGTCGAGCCCGACCGTGGCCGAGGTGTAGTCCTGGGCGACGGTGCCGCTCGAGGCGATCGCCGCCGACGTGGAGGCGGTGCACGCGAGGTTCGTGCAGTGGGCGGCCTTGAGATTGCCGTTGGTTGCGTCCACGTAGCTGACCAGGCCGAGCCCGTCCGAGCCGATCGTGACCGACGGGTGCCGTCCGACGTCGGGGACCGAGGCATCCACGGTGGTGCTGGCCTTGCTCGAGCAGGCCGCGTCGTTGCAGTGCACGGCCACGAGGCTCTTGGACGAGTCGTCGAAGACCGCCACCAGCGGGAAGCCGTCGGGGCCGGCGGTGCTGGACGAGTGTGCGCCGCCCGTGTCGAGGCTCACCCTCGAGACGGTCGCGCGGCCGAGGTTCAGTAGGCCGAAGCCGCCGGGCGGGCCGACGGAGCCCTGCACGCCGGTCGTCCCCTTCGGGCCGGCGGGGCCGGTCACGCCCTTGAAGCCTCTCAGGCCCTGAGTTCCCTGCGCCCCCTGTGGGCCGACGGATCCTGCGGGACCGCGCGCACCCTCGGAGCCGGCGGGGCCCATCGGGCCCTGCACCTTGACCGGCAGCACCGAGGCCGGGAACTTGCCGTTCTTGCCCAGCGGGAGCAGCTTGCCGGCCTTGGGCTTCTTCGAGGCGGCGATCCCGCTGACCTTGGCGGCGTTCTTCGCGAACAGCGCGACGCGGACCGCGCTTCCGGCGATTCCGTTGGGCGTGGCGCTGAGGACTGCGACAACGAAGGCGGCCGCAGACAGCACCACAGGCAGGCGCTGACGTTTCATCGCCCGGCAGGTATCGGCCGCGGCTGGGAGCGGCTTTAGTTGCCGACGGGCTCGAGCTGCGCCACTTCGACCGAGCCGATCAGGCGGCCGGCCTCGCGCGGCTCGAACCTGCCCGCGCCGATCTCGAGCGTCGAGGCGGCCCCGGCCGCGACCGCGGCACGAAGCGCCTCCTCGTCGGAGCGGCCGTCGAGCCGCGCCGCGACGAAGGCGGCCAGCAGGACGTCGCCGGAGCCGACCGCTGAGATGGGATCGACCAGCGGCGCGGCCGCGCGGTAGCGGCTCGCGTGGCGCTCGGCTCGGAGCAGTGCCCAGCAACCGGACTCGCGCGTGATCAGGACGTTCCGCGCCCCGAGCTCGGCGATCGTCTCCAGGCCGGTGAGAAAGTCGTCGTCGTCGTTGAACTCCTGGCCGACGAGCGCCTCGGCCTCGCGCTCGTTCGGCGAGACCAGGAGCGGCTCGGCCTGCACGCCCAGGCGCAGCGGCTCACCCTCGGAGTCGAGCACCGTCTGCGCGCCGCGGCGGTTGAGCTCACGCACGGCCTCCGCGTAGAAGCCGTCGTCGATCCCGCGCGGGAGCGAGCCCGAGAAGACGACGTAGTCGGCGCCCTGCGAGAGGTAGACGAGCTTCTCGAGCAGCATCTCCAGCTCCTCGGGCGAGACGTGGGGACCCCACTCGTTGACCTCCGTGTAGCTGCCGCCGGTTGGGTCGACTATCGCGGTCGAGGTGCGCGACTCGTCGTCGATCCGGACGAAGTCGTTCAGGATCGCCTCGGCGGTCAGCTCCTCGACGATGCGCGTGCCGGTGCGGCCGCCCGCGAGGCCGGTGGCGACGACGGGCACGCCCAGCCGTTTCAGCGCCCGCGCGATGTTGATCCCCTTGCCGCCGGCGAGCGTCAGCCCGGCGCTGGCGCGGTGACGCTGGCCGCGCTGGAAGTTCGGGACGGTCAACGTGCGGTCGATCGCCGCGTTCATGGTCACGGTGACGATCACGAGACCCAGCCCCACATGTGGTCCAGGGTACGTGTCGCGTACCAACTTGCGCGGGCCGCGACGCCCGGGCGCGAGACTGAGCGCGAGGCGACCAGCGGCACGGCGCCGACGAGCTTGCCACGCTGGTAGATCCGGACCTGGCCGAGGGACTGTCCCCGGGACACGGGCAGCCCAGCCGTGTCCATCGCGACGACCCGGCGGACGAGTGGGAAGTCGACCCGCAGCGACGGCCTCAGCGACGCGGCCGCGACCAGCGCGACCGGCTCGCGCCCGTAGCCGACGAGCGCGCGCGCGTAGGCGTGCCCCTTCGTGACGACGCTCGCTGCGCGGTAGCGCGAGAGGCCCCAGTCGAGCAGCTTCGCCAGGTCGTCGTTCCGCTCGCCGCGATCCGGGCTGCCGAGCAGCGTCGCGTAGACCGTCACCGGGCCGCGCCGGGCGGCCGCGACCTCGTTCCAGCCAGCCGCCGAGGTATGGCCGGTCTTGACGCCGAAGATGCCCGGGTAGCTCGAGAGCAGGTCGTTCCAGGTGTGCAGCGAGCGCCCGCCCGAGATCGTCGCGGCCCGCTGGCGGACGATCTGCCGCACGAGCGGCCGGTGCATCAGGATCCGCGCCAGCAGCGTCACGTCGCGAGCGCTGGAGACGTGCCCGGTGGCGTCGAGCCCGTCGGGCCGGACGTAGTGCGTGTCAGGCAGCCCGAGCTGGCGCGCCCGCTGGTTCATCAGCGCGACGAAGTGCTCCTCGCTGCCCTTGCCCACGTAGTCGGCGAGCGCGTCCGCGGCGTCGTTCGCGCTCTGGATCAGCGCCGCCTCGAGCAGCTCGCGGACGGTCAGCCGCTCGCCCGCCCGCAGGTTCACGCTCGACTCGCCGACAGAGGCGGCGCGGGCACTGACAGTGACGACGTCGGAGGGCCGCGTCCGCTCGACCGTCAGGAGCACCGTCATCAGCTTGGTGATGCTCGCGATCGGCACGCGCTCGCTGGCGTCCTGCGCGGCCAGCAGCTCGCCGGTCGTGCCGTTCTCGACCACGTACGCGCGGCCGGTCACCTGCGGCGGAGCCGCAAGCACGGGAGCCGCGAGCACGAGAGCGGCGGCAACGAAAAGAAGGCCCTTCAAGCGGGCGGCAGTCTATGTCTATTTCACGCGAACACGCTGCCCGACGATCAGGTTCGTCGGCTCGACCCCGGGGTTGAGCGCCAGCAGCTGCTCGACGGTCGTGTCGAACTTGACCGCCACGTCGCTGAGCGTTTCGCCGGCCTTCAGCCGGTAGAAGCGGCGGCGCTTGACCGGGACCGGCGTCGTGGCGGGCAGGGTCGCGACGGTCTGCGTCGCCACGGTGCCCGCCGGAGCGGGGTCGCTCTGCAGGCCGGAGCGGACGAGCAGGACCCCGATCGTGACCGCGAGCAGAAAGGCGGCCGGGGCGCCGTAGCGCTTTGCCTGCCGTCGCCAGCCGCGCTCCACCGGCTACCTACCAGCCGGAGACGGCCCAGACGTCCCGCCGCAGCCGGGCGGCTTCGGCCGAGGCGGCCGCGCGCCAGTCTTCCTGGCCGTTGCGAAAGGCGTAGATCACGCTCCGCGAGGCGTTGACGAGGGCGCTGGCCGGGCCGCTCGTGAAGGCGCGGGCGAGGTCGGCCGGGGTCGCGCCCTGGGCGCCCACGCCCGGCAGCAGCAGGATCGCCTGCGGCAGCAGCCGCCGCGCCTCGCCGACGGCACGCGGATGGGTCGCCCCGATGACCGCGCCGACGCTCGAGAGCCCGCGCTCGCCGACGAGCTCTTCCCCGAGCTCGTGCACGAGCAGGGCGACGTGGTGCCAGACGGGGTGGCCGTCGGAGAGCTTCAGGTCCTGGACGTCGGCGCCGCCTTCGTTGGAGGTCTTGACCACGCAGAAGATTCCGCCGCCGTGGCGCCGGCAGGAGCCGAGGAACGGCTCGAGGGAATCCCGGCCCAGGTACGGATTGACCGTCATGGCGTCGGCGACCGGCGGGCCTCCGCCACGCGGCTCGAGATAGGCGGTTGCGTACGCGCGCGAGGTCGAGCCGATGTCGCCGCGTTTGGCGTCCGCGACCACGACGAGACCGGCCGAGCGCGCGTAGGCGCAGACGTCCTCGAAGGCGCGGAGGCCGTCCGCGCCGAGTGCCTCGAAAAAGGCGAGCTGCGGCTTCACCCCGACGACGTGCGGCGCGACCGCGTCCACAATCCCGCAGCAGAAGCGGCCACAGGCATCGGCCGCCGCCTCGGGCGAGAGGTGCGCGTCGCCGGCGAGCTCGACGGGCAGCAGGTCGGGACGAGGGTCGAGACCGACGAGGAGCTGTGAGCGCTTTCGCTCGACCGCCTCGGCGAGACGGTCGGGAAAGAGCGCGGTCGCGACTGCAGGCTCGGCCCCCACCTCGCTCAGAGGCTAGCGCGAACTTCGGCCGGGAAACGAGTGAGGGCCGCTTTCGCGGCCCTCACGCAAACCTTCGGAAGCCCGGGCTAGAAGCCGCCGCCGCCACCGCCGCCGCCGGTCTTGACCGCGGTCTTCAGCGAGCTGCCTGCGGAGAACTTCGGGACGGTCGCTGCAGGGATCGTCACCTTCTCGGTCGGATTACGAGGGTTGACGCCCTGGCGCTCCTTGCGGAACTGGGTCGAGAACTTCCCGAAGCCGGTGAAGTTGACCTCGCCGCCGCTCTTCAGGGTGTCGGTGATCGAGTCGAGCACCGCATCCACTGCCTCGGCCGCGTCGCGCCTCGACAGGTTTGCCCTCTGGGCCACCTTGTCGACGAACTCTTGCTTCGTCACAGTCGCTCCTCTCTTCCCGGTTGCCTAGTTGGGATCACGGCGCAAGACCCTAGCAGGGTTCAGCTTTCGGCTCAACCATGCGGTTTTGCGGCGCTTTTGGACAGTTCTAGCAACTCGGTCGGTCGGAAGAGCGCGCGCAGGCGCACGCCACCGCGCGCGAGAGCGTCCACTCCGCCCTCCTCGCGGTCGACCACGCAGACCGCCGTTCCGACCTCGAGGCCGGCTCCTCGCAGTGCCTCGACGGCCTCGATCGCCGCGCCGGCGGACGTGACGACGTCCTCGACCAGGCAGACGCGCTCGCCCGGCTCGAAGAAGCCCTCGAGCCGGTTCGCAGTCCCGTATTCCTTCGCCTCCTTGCGCACGATCACGAACGGCAGGCCGGAGGAAAGCGAGGCCGCGGCCGCCAGCGCGACGGCGCCGAGCTCGGGGCCGGCGAGCCGCACGGCCTCCGGCTCGTGCTCGCGCACCGTCTCCGCGATCAGCTCGCCGAGCGGGCCGAGCAGCTCGGGCACCGTCTCGAAGCGGTACTTGTCGAGGTAGTAGCGCGAGCGCCGACCCGAGCGGAGCACGAAGTCGCCCTCGAGGTAGGCGTGGTCCCAGAGCGCGGCGCCGAGCTCGGCCCGGTCCACTAGCCGCGGGCGGCCGCGAGCAGCTCGCGCGCGTGAAGCAGAAGGGGCACGGCCTCGGGCGAGCCCTGCGCGAAGGTCACGAGCGAGCCGTCGTCGAAGTAGAGCTCGACCCGGTCACGGCTGCGGCCGGCGCGCCGCCGCAGCAGAACCGCGCCCGCGGCGGAGCCGATCGCCGCGCCGACGGCCAGCGCCCTACGCGCTCGCATCGTCCTTCTTCCGCCTGGTGGTCGCGCGTTTGGCCGGCGTCCTCGGCTTGGGCTTGGGCTTGGGCTTCGGCTTCGGCTCGGCGAAACTGCGGAGGGCGCTCTTCAGGTCGTAGAACACGAGCCCGGCCGTCGGCCCCGGCCCGGTGGTCGCCGCGATCAGGCGCTCCTCGTCGCGGACGACGAAGACGCTGCCGCCGGCAAGCGCCGCGTCGAGCTGCACGAGCTCCTGCTCGCGCTGGGCATCGGCCTGCCGGAACAGCTCGAGGGCGGCACGCGCGATGCGACCGGCGCGCTCGTCGTCGACGGTCGCTGCCTGCACGCCGCCCTCGCGGTCGAGCACGACAGCAGCCTCGATCTGGGTCGAGATCTCGGTCAGGTGAGCGAGCGCATCGGCGGCCGGCGGCACGCGCCTGACGCTAACAGACACATACTCCGGGCTGATGCCGCCGCTGCCCCAGCCGCTCGCGAAGTTCTACGAGGACCGCGGCCCGCACCTCGCGGCGATGATCGCCTACTTCGCGCTGCTCTCGTTCGTGCCGTTGCTCTTCCTGACGATCTCGCTGCTCTCGCTCGCCGGGAGACCGGACGAGTCGAGCTACCTGGTGACGGAGCTGAAGCGCGCCTTCCCGGGCAGCTCGATCTCGAGCATCGTCCACACGGTGCGCGAGATCCAGAACCACGCCACCGCGCTCGGGATCGTCGGCGCGGTGGGACTGCTGTGGACGTCGCTGTCGCTCTTCAGCGTGCTCGAGTCGGCGTTCAACATCGTCTACGGGCAGCCGAACCGCTCGTTCCTACGCGGCAAGCTGCTCGCGGTCGGCCTGATGCTGGTTTCGCTGGTGACGCTCTTCTTCGGGCTGCTGGCCGGATCGTTCGGGTTCGACCTGCTGACGCGCTATGCGGCCGGGGTCGCGGGCAATTCGTATATCGCCTACGCGCTCTCGGTCGCGGTCTCGACGATCGCGGTCTTCGTCTTCCTGCTCGCGGTCTACTACCTGCTGACGAACGTCGAGCACTCGTTCCTGGACGTGCTCCCGGGTGCGGCCGTGGCGGCAGTGCTGCTGGAGGCGAGCTTCCAGGTGCTGCCGATCTACGTGCGCTTCTCGAACAACGTGGTCGCGCTGAAGGCCTTCGGCGGGCCGGCCCTGCTGCTCGTCTGGCTGTACGTGATGGCGAACGTGATCGTCTTCGGCGCCGAGGTGAACTGGCGCTTCGCCGAGAAGCACCATCGGCCGACCGCCGACGAGCAAGAAGCCGCCGGCCTCGCCTAGGAGGCGCCCCGAAGGTCCGCGGCGGCTTTGGCACGGTGCGAGTTGCGGCGCTTCCAGTCGTCACCGAGCTCGGCCACGGTCGCCTTCTCTCCGGCCGGCAGGAAGACCGGGTCGTAGCCGAACCCTTCCGAGCCGCGCGGCTGCTCGGCGATCCGGCCCTCGAGCACGCCGGAGCCGCGCCGTTCCTCGCCGTCTGGCCCGATCAGGACGAGCTCGCAGACGTAGCGGGCGCGCCGGTCCGCGACGCCCTCGAGCTCGCGCAGCAGCCGCTCGATCGCCTCGCCGCCCTCGGCGCCGTAACGCGCCGAGCGCACCCCGGGCGCGCCGCCGAGCGCCGCGACCTCGAGCCCCGAGTCCTCGCCGAGCATCCACGCGGCCGCGGGCCCGACCGAGCGCCCGTAGACCGCCTTCGCGCGGGCGTTCTCGTAGTAGCTGTCGCTGCCCTCCTCCGGGTAGCCGTCAGCGCCCAGCAACTCGAGCTCCCACCGCGGCAGGAGCGCCGCGAGCTCCCGCAGCTTGTTCCGGTTCCGCGAGCAGAGCCGGACTCCTAGTCGCTCCAGCGGACCTCCAGCACGTGGTCGAGCTGCGAGAGCTGCGACACGATCGCCGGCGCGTCCAACTTCGGCGGGAGCGTGACGTCCATCCGGACCGTCCGGCGGTCGGCTTCGTGCCGGACATCGAGCGCCTGCAGACTGCCGCCGAGCGACTCCAGCTTCTCGATCAGCGGCGCCGGGCTCTCGCCGGACGGCAGCTGCACGAGCAGGCGGTCGGTCTCCGGCCGGAACTGGGTCATCACGCGGAAGGCGAAGATCCGCAGCGGCCAGAGCGAGAAAAGCACGAGCGCCGTGGTGATCACCGCCGCCGAGAAGTAGCCGGCGCCCGAGGCCATGCCGATCGCGGCGACCACCCAGAGCGTCGCCGCCGTCGTCAGCCCGCGCACCGCCAAGCCCTGCCGGATGATCGCGCCCGCGCCGAGGAAGCCGACCCCGGTCACGATCTGCGCTGCGATCCGGGTCGGGTCGACCGTGCTGTCGCCGAACTCGCGGAAGCCGTACGCCGACACGAGGGTGAAGAGACAGGAGCCGACCGAGACGAGCAGATGCGTGCGAAAGCCCGCCTCGCGCTCCCGCAGCTCCCGCTCGAGACCAACCGCGCCGCCGAGGCCGGCGGCCACCACCACGCGCCAGAGCTCTTCCGACCAGGTGATCGACGGGATCTCAAGGAGCAGCATCGAGTGCCGCCTCCTGGGCCTCTCGGATCGCCGCGATCCCCCTCGCGCCGAGATCGAGCAGCTCGTCGAGCTGCTCGCGGTCGAACGTCGCCCGCTCGGCCGTCGCCTGCACCTCGACCAGCCGCTCGGCGCCGGTCATGACGACGTTCAGGTCGACCTCGGCACCCGAGTCCTCCACGTAATCGAGGTCGAGCAGCAGCTCGCCGCCGACGATCCCGAGCGAGACCGCGGCCACCGACTCGGGCAGCGCGCGCGAAAGGCCGGCCTTGCCGAGCGCGCGGGCGGCCGCGACCCACGCCCCCGAGATCGAAGCGCAGCGCGTGCCGCCGTCGGCCTGGAGCACGTCGCAGTCGACCCAGAGCGTCCGCTCGCCAAGCGCCTCGAAGTCGAGCACCGAGCGCAGCGCCCGGCCGATCAGCCGCTGGATCTCGACCGTGCGGCCCTTCTGCTTGCCCGCGCTCGCCTCGCGCTGCGTCCGGTCGCCGGTCGAGGCCGGCAGCAGCGAGTACTCGGCGGTCAGCCAGCCACGGCCCTTGTCGCGCATCCAGCGCGGAACGCCCTCGTCCAGCGAGGCCGTGCAGAGCACCTTCGTCTTCCCCTGCGAGTAGAGCACCGCGCCCAGCGGCTGCTCGAGGTAGTCGACGACGATCTCGACGGGCCGCAGCTCATCGGAGCGACGACCTTCCCTCACGCCGTCACCAGGTCGGCGACGGCGACGTGCTCGACCTCGTCCAGCGGCAACTGCAGGAAGCGCTCGCCGAGCACGCGGAAGGCCGCGGGGTCGCCGGTAGTCAGGAAGCGGTACGAGCCCTCGCGGGCCTCCTCGTTCTCGATTCCCTTGCGCGCGAGCGTCTCTGCAACCTCACGGGCCGTCTCCTCGGCCGAGAAGACGAGCGTCACCCCGCGCCCGAAGACGCGCTGGAAGATCGGCCGGATCAGCGGGTAGTGCGTGCAGCCGAGGATGACCGTGTCCACGCCCGCGTCTTTCAGCGGCGCCGCGTACTCGCGCACCGCCTCAGTCGTCTCGGCCGCGAACGGGTCGTCGCTCTCGATCAGCGGCACCAGGCGCGGGCACGCGACTGGGACGAGCTCGGCGCCGGCGTCGAGCGCGTGGACGAGCTCGGCGTAGCGGCCGGCGTTGACGGTCGCCTGCGTGGCGAGCAGCCCGATCCGCCGGTTGCGCGTCGCTTGCACAGCCGCGTGGGCCTCGGGCGTGATCACCCCGACGACCGGCACCTCGAGCTCCTCCTGCAGCTGCGGCAGCGCGGCCGAGGTCGCCGTGTTGCAGGCGACGACGACAAGCTTCACGTCCTGGCCGGCGAGGTAGCCGCCGATTTCGCGAGCGAAGCGCCGCGTCTCCTCGAGCGGCCGCGGGCCGTACGGCAGCCGGGCGTGGTCGCCGAGGTAGACGAAGTCCTCGTGCGGCATCGTCACCAGGCACTCGTGCAGGACGGTCAAGCCGCCCACGCCCGAGTCGAACACGCCTATCGGCCGGGGGTCCACGCGGCGATTCTAGGGGTACGCTGTCGGGCGCTTTGGGTCGGAGGGTCGCGTTCACTATTTTCGTCTCGCTCGTCGCGCTCTGCGCGTCCGGGCGCGCTTCCGCGGGCCAGCAGGAGCTGACGCTGCACATGGACGACGGCGTCGACCTCGCGGCGACGCTCTACGAGCCGAGCGACGCCCCGGCGCCGGCCGGCTATCCGGCGATCGTGCTCTTCCACGCCATCGGCGGCAAGCGGCAGGATCTCGCCGCGATCGCCCAGAGGTTCGACGAGGACTTTGCGGTGCTCGCCTTCGATGCCCGCGGACACGGTCAGTCGGGCGGGCTCGTCTCGATCGACGGCCCGCGCGAGATGGCCGACGCGCGTGAGGTCTTCAACCAACTTGCCGCCCGGCCCGAGATCGACAAGACGCGGATCGGCGCCTGGGGCATCTCGCTCGGCGGCGGCGCCGTGCTGCGCTCGCTCGTCGAAGGCGTACCGTGGGCGGCGGTCGAGACCTGCGAGACGTGGACCGACCTCTTCAGCGCGCTCGCCCCACAGAACCTGACCAAGTCGGGCGCGATCTTCCAGTTCCTGAGCTCGGTGCCCACCGATCGCCTCGATCCGTCCGTGCTCGCGATCCGCGACGACGCCTTGGCGAGCCGCAACCTCTCCGCGTTGCGCGCCTGGACCGACGCGCGCTCCAGCCTGAAGCTGCTGAAGACGGTGAAGACGCCCGTCTTCATGTTCCAGGGCCGCCGCGACTTCGCCTTCGACATCGCCCAGGCGAAGGCCGGCTATGCGCAACTGAAGGGGCCGAAACGGCTCTACATCGGCGACTTCGGGCACTCGCCCTCGACCTTCCCCGGGCCGGATTTCGCGCAGATGACGAAGCTCGGCCTCGCGTGGTTCGACCGCTACCTCGGCGGCACGTCGACGACGATCGCGCCGATCAGCCTGGCGCCGAGCCCCTGGCGTGGGAAGCTGCGCAGCTTCACGAAGCTGCCCGCCACCCGGCGGCTGACGATCGACCTGCCCGGCAACGACCACCTCGCCGGCGCGGGCCGCGCGCAGCGCACGAGTGGCCGCTTCACCGGTAACGCCGAGACCTTCGGCTCTGCGACCGTGCAGCTGACGGCGCGCCTGACCGGCGGCTGGTCGCGCCTCGTCGCCGTGCTGACCGCCGAGCCGCGCAAGGGCACGGTGACCGTCGTCAGCGAAGGCGGCATCAACACGGCCGGCCTCAAAGGCACGCGCAAGCTGGCGATCCGCCTGCTCGACACGGCGACGCTGATCCCGCGCGGCGCGCGCCTGACCCTGACGCTGGCCTCGAGCTCGGTCGCGCAGAACCCGGGCAACCTGCTCTACCTGAACCTGCCGATGCCGAGGACCTCCCGTATCGCGCTCGGCTCCGCCAAGCTGACGCTGCCGATCCTGCGCACCCCGGTCTCGCGGTGAAGATCGCGGCCCTCGGCCTGCTTGCCACGGGGGCGCTCGCGCTGCCGTCCAGCACACCCGGGGTGACCCCGACCGAGATCCTGATCGGCGGCACCGTCCCACTGAGCGGCTCGGCCTCGGCCTTCGGCACCGTCGGCCCGGGCGCGAACGCCTACTTCAAGTACGTCAACGCCCACGGCGGCGTCTTCGGGCGGAAGATCCGCTACCTCTGGCGCGACGACGGCTACGACCCTTCGCGGACGATCGACGCGACCCGTGAGCTCGTCCAGCAGGACAAGGTCTTCGCGATCTTCAACACCGTCGGCACCGAGCACAACGTCGCGATCCGCGCCTACCTGAACGCGCTCAAGGTGCCGCAGATCTTCGGCGGTACGGGCGCAAGCGTGGTCGCCCGCGGCCACAAGAGCTACCCCTGGACGATGGGCTATCTGCCGAGCTTCGAGGGCGAGGGCGCGATCTACGGCCGCTACGTCGGCCAGCACCGGCCGAAGGCGCGGATCGCGGTGCTCTACGAGAACAGCGACTACGGCAAGGACCTGCTGCGCGGCCTGCAGCGCGGGCTCGGCAAGCGGGCCTCGCGGATCGTGGCCAAGCAGAGCTACGAGGTGACCGACACCGACGTCAACTCGCAGATCGCGAAGCTGCGCCGCTCGAAGGCCGACACCTTCATGCTCTTCGCGCTCCCGTACCAGACGATCCAGTCATTCGTCTACGCCTACAAGCTGAAGTGGCGGCCCCAGTTCTTCGTCAGCGCGGTCTCGATCGAGCCCTCGATCATGGCCGTCGCACGGCAGGGCACGAACGGCAAGGAGACGGACAACGCTCTCAGCGTCGCCTTCGTCAAGGACCCGACCTCGCCGGCCTGGCGCAAGGACAAGGCGGTCGCGCTCTACAAGTCGATCATGAGGCGCTACTTCCCGGGCGGGCGGGTCTCGGACGTCTACAACTGGTACGGGATGACGGTGGCGTTCTCGCTGGTGGACGCGCTCGAGCATGCCGGCCGCAACCCGACCAGGGCGAGTCTTCGCCGAGCAATGACGCACATGGACGAGCACAACAACCCGTTTCTGCTTCCGGGTGTCGCGGTGGAGACGAGCCCGACCAACTACTTCCCGATCGCTAAGGCCCGGATGATCGGCTACCGAAAGAACCTGTGGGTGCTGTTCGGCCCGCTGGTCAAGGCTCGGTAACACGGTGTTAACTATCCGGGTGCGCGCGACGTCTCACTCCACGTCACCCAGGGGACAACATGAAAGAAGGGGCTACATGAAGAAGTCAATCCGCCTGGCACTGCTCAGCGGTGCCTGCTTCCTCGGGCTCGCGGTCGCGGCGCCCGCGTTCTCCGCGTATGACCCGGAGCTGATCATGGAGCAGACGAGCTACAAGCTCGGCGCCGCCACGACGGCCGACGTGTTCATCGCGATCGACCCGGACGCCGATCCGACCGCCAAGCTGACGATCTTCTCGCCGGTCGGCTACAGCGCCAACCTGACGGCAGCGCCCGGCACGAAGATCGGCAAGGTTGTCGCCCGGGTGAAGGCGAAGGCGCTCGGCGGCGCGCTGCTGACGCTCGCCGGCGACGTGGTCGTGGCGAACCCACTCGATCCGACGATCCAGATGGCGGCAGCCCAGTGCGACAAGACCAGGACCTCGCACACCACCATCTGGGTCCTAAACACGAGCCTGCAGGGGCAAACGGTCGCGATCCCTGTGTTGGTTGACCAGGTCGGCCCGCTGGTCCTCCAGCAGGTCTGTCTGCCCTCGCCGGACGTCCCGGAAGGATCCGGCGGCGCGAAGTTTGGTGCACAGCTGTTCGCGGCCGACTTCACGATCAAGAACGTGTTCACCAACGCCGGCACGAACGGCGGCTACGAGTGGTCCGGCATCTTCACGCCGTACACGCCTGGCACGGCTACGCCGAACCCCGCCGGCACGCTCGAGGCTCGCACGCTCGTTGGCCTGCCCTCGTCGCTGACGCTCAAGCGGGTCGCGGCGAAGCGGGGCTTCAAGCTCACCGGCCAGCTGAAGATCGCCGGCGTCGACCCCAAGGGCGTCAGGATCGACCTCTACGGGGGTAAGAAAGGCGGGCCGGCGCCGAACGCCGTCTCCGGCGGGACCGGCAAGCGCGTGGCCTCCAGCGCCAGGCTGCCTGCCAGCGGCAAGTACACGCTGGCCAGGCCGAGCGTGAAGTTCGCGACCTTCTTCCAGACGAGGTTCGAGAACTACACGACCAAGTGCATCGGGGCGTCGCCCTCAGGCCTCCCGGTTCCGTGCCACCACGAGCGCATCGCCGCGGTGACGAGCAACCAGGTCAAGGTCCTCAAGCCAAAGCCGAAGAAGCACAGGTAGTCCTTACGCTCGAGCGGGGCCTTCTTCGGAGGCCCCGCTCGGCGAGTAATGTCCGGATTCGCCGCCGTGATCATCACCAAGGAGAGTCCCTGGACGGTCGAGGAGACGGTCTCTCGCCTCGAGGCCGTGATCGCCGCGAAGGGACTCGAGCTCTTCGACGTGTTCGACCACAGTGGGGCCGCACGGGCCCACGGGCTCGAGCTGCGTGACACGAAGGTCGTGGTCTTCGGCAGCCCCGTGGCGGGAACGCCGGTGATGGACGCCGCGCCGCTCGCAGCCCTCGATCTGCCGCTGAAGGTGCTCGTCTGGGACGACGCCGGCCAGACGAAGCTCAGCTACCCCGCGCCCGCCGAGCTCGCCGCGCGCTACGCGCTCGACGACACCCTGGCCGACCGCCTGAAGGGCATCGAGCTCGTCACGGCTGCGACCCTGGACGAGTCGCGCTGAACGGTCTCAGCGCTCTGCAGGCAGGTCGTCGTGGCGCGACCACTCGTGCCAGGAGCCCGGGTAGTTGCGCGCGTCGTAGCCGGCAGACCTGAGCGCCAGCGCGGCGAGGGTCGAGCGCGAGCCGGAGTGGCAGTAGGCGACGATCGCCACACCCTCCGGAAGCCCGGTGAGCTCGCGGATCCCCCACGGCTCGTGCGGCCGGCCAGGCTCGGCGAAGAGACGCTCGACCTCGAGGTGCTTCGCGCCGGGGATGTGGCCCTGGCGCGGGTCGCACGGATAGCCGCCACGGCCGCGGAACTCGTCCTCGCTGCGAACGTCGAGGATCGTCAGCTCGGAATCGTCGAGCCGCTCGCGCAGCTCCTCCCAGGTCGGTACGGCCTCTAGCTGCGGCTCGAGCTGAGTCTTCGTCTTCTGCAGCTCCACCGCGCCCTGCTCCAGCTCGCCCGGCCACGCCGCGATCCCGCCCGCGAGCACCGCGACCTGCGGATGGCCGGCCACGAGCGCGGCCTGCTGCGAGGCGGCTGCGCCGACGCAGTCGCCACGGTCGTAGAGCACGAGCCGCTCGTGTCCGGTGACGCCGTGGCGGCCGAGCCGGCGCTGCACCTCGACCGCGAACTCCTGCACGGTCTCGCGCGTCGCCAACGGCGGTGGCGAGCCGAGCACCAGCGGGATCGAGCCGGGCAGATGCCCGCGCTGGTGCGCGTTCGGCCCGCGCACGTCGCCGAGCACGAGGTCCTCCTCGCCCAGGTGCTTCTCCACCCAGGCCGCGTCGACCAGCGGCGGCAGCTCAGACATCGGCGAGGAAGCCCGTCAGCGCGGCGTTGAACTCGTCGGGCTGCTCGAGGTTCGGCAAGTGGCGTGCGCCGGCAAACGCCCTGAAGCGCCCGCGCGGCGCTGCGTGCGCGAGCTGTTGCGCCTCCTCTGGCGGAAAGAAGGGGTCGCCCTCGCCGACCGCGACGAGCACCGGGCCGGCGAAGCCCGCCAGCGTGTCGGAGCGGTCGGCGCGGTCGCGGATCACCTCCAGGGCCTCCACCAGCTCCTCCCTCGAGCGGTCGAGCGCCTCCTCCCGGACCCGGTCGACCAGGTCGTCGCTCGAGTCCTCCAGCAGCAGTTTCGGCCGCATGCTCGCCCAGAGAGCCTCGGCGCCGCCGCTCTCGATCAGCGCCTTCGTCTCGGCCCGGCCCGCGTGACGCTCGGGCGAGTCGGCGTCGGCGCGAGCCCCGACGAGGCCGAGCGCCCGGACGCGCTCCGGCTCTTGCTGCGTCATTGCCAGTGCCGTGTACCCGCCGAGGGAGGCGCCGACGAGCACGAGCTCCCCCTCTGCCTCGGCGAGCACCGAGGCGGCGTAGTCGTCGATCGTCCGCCCGCGCCCGTAGAGCCGGGGCGTGACGAGC
>Ga0193727_1000335_pt1 | contig 17771 bp, 18 predicted proteins | sample H2c2metaG_FD_143051 | JGI IMG/M metagenome (GOLD analysis project Ga0193727, IMG submission 143051) | Soil microbial communities from a riparian zone of the East river system, Colorado, United States - H2c2 | ecosystem: Environmental > Terrestrial > Soil > Riparian zone | place: USA: East River...
GCTGCGCGGATGCACGCCAGCCGGTCGTGAGACAAATTTCGAGCGCTCGCACTACACGACGCCGATTCTGCATGTCGATTTTGCGCGCGGCTTGCGGATCGAGGGCGATGAGCCGCGAGCGCAATTCGCCAAGGCTCAAGCTATTCAATTTCGCGCGCAGCCTTGCATCAGCGACCGGTAGCGAGGCCAACCCATGCGTTAAGGCTTTGATGTAAAGCCCGCTTCCGCCAACAACGATCGCGAGTTTGCGGCGTGAATGAATTTCATCAATCGCGCGCGAGGAGGCGCGACGAAATTTCTCCGCGTTCATCTCTTCGTGAAGCGGAATTGCACCGATCAACTGATGCGGCGCCTTCGCAAGTGTTGCGGCATCCGGTTTTGCGGTCAAAAGATCGAGTCCGCCATAAATTTGGAAAGCATCAGCGCTGACAATTTCCGCGCCCGTTTCGCGTGCGACATCGGCCGCCAGCTCGGATTTCCCAGTCGCGGTTGGACCGACGATGAAGAAGGCATCGTTCACAATGACGAAATCCGAAATAGCGCAAGCGTCGCAGCGCAGCCCTTCGTGATTCGAGCTTTGTCATTCATTCACCATTCGTCATTCGAGGTTTGTCATTTTTGCCCGGACACGAAAATCGGGAGACGCGCGCAACTTGCGCCACATCTCCCGATTGAAATCACCGATCTCGGCTAACTTCGCACTTGATGCTCGCTGGACTTTGCGCCGCTTACCACGAGTCGGCGGCCGAGGAATTCCTTGTCATGGAGTTCCTGCACGGCGCGTTTCGCTTCCTCGACGGTTTGCATCTGCACGAATGCAAATCCCTTCGAACGCTGGTTGTGCCGATAACTTACGACCTCCGCGTTTTGGACATGCCCGACGCCATTAAACAATTCGAAGAGATCGCTCTCGGTGGCGTCGAAGGATAGGTTGCCGACGTAAAGACGCGCCGACGTTACTTCGACCGGCTCAGGTTTCCGCGACGGTCGTGAGGGCTGCGTGCCATTGCGCGCTGATGCCGTTGCTCCTTTCTTTGCAGTTTTCCCGTTTCCAAAAAATGCAGCGATCCGCTGCCAGAATGTCTTCTTTTGAGGTTTTGCTTCCACGTGTTGATAGCGCGAGCGGCCATTGCCTCTGCGTCGGGACCCACCGCGCGCGTGGCGCGAGCGGCTCCCGGATGAATAAGAGTTCATGTTGATCCTTAAGGTTAACCCAATTGTTAAATAGGCGGAGCGCATCGATCGATGCACGGTCCACGGCGTGCGAACCACCCAGGGTCCGTTCAAACAACAATTTGCAAACACTCTGCGACGCCGGCGGAAACTCTGCCTCGTTCAGCCGGAAATGCACTTGTCTCGAAACACAAGCCTGCGCACTCAACCAACGAAGCAGTAAAGATGCGGCTCGCATCATGGTTCCAAAAAATCTGAATCGTCGTAGAAAACGGAGGCTCGGAAGATCGAAGAAGATTCCCGACATCTCACGTGATTATGACTCGCGGCGTGTGTGATTGCAAGTGATATGCAGCTCAAGCTCCCAATCGCTCTGTTTAGCGTCGAATCCAATCGTCGCGAAACGAGTAGAGGCGCGATTTCAAATACTCTCGCGGACGTTCGCCCTGAATTGGCCGCATAAAATATCGCAGGTCGCGCCGGTTCAGCTTTGGCTCGTAGCCGAATTCCGGCATGAGATCGCGGCAATGCCATTCCACCCAGCCAATTTCGTCCTCGGAAAGCTCCCGCTGCCAGCGGGTCGCTGGTTCAGGGCTGATCTGGGAAAAATTGATCCGCGCCGCTGAGTTGCCGCTCCAGAACTGGCCTACTTTTGTCGGCGTCAGGACCGTTGCCGGATCAAACGTGATTTCCAGATAAGCGCAAACTTTTTCCATCATGCTTGCCGGTTCGCAAACCAGTTGCTCATACGGCACGACCAGACCCGGAGAGTCGCCATCGCGCACACGCTTGGCGAGCCTGGCAGCTACGCGCCAGTGGGCGATAACGTAATATGTTGAAAACCTGCCGGTTTTTCTTGTTTTCTCGAGCGCGATTTGCGCCGCGAAAATGGCACGCGGATCGCGCATTGTGACGACAATTTTTGCATGCGGAAAACGGGCGAGAATCGCGGGAATATGATTACGATTGGCCGGCGTCTTCTCCACCCAGCGCCGGATCGTGTCGAGCGGACGTTCGAGGGTCGCCGCGTACGCTTTCACCATCAGAACAAGCAAATCTTCCTGTGCGTTTGCGGGATCGAACGCCGCGCGCTCAAATGTTTCGAGAAATTTTTCCCGCGGAAAACTGCCGTAACTCCGCTTGCCCCATTTGCATGGCCCGCCGAATAGCACGTTGGAAAGCGACTGTTTCGTCAGGTAATCGAACTGTGCACGGCGGCCGCGCGGCCCATACTTCGTGAGGACGGTCGGAAAATAGGCGGTTTCCTCCGGGAGCACGAGCAACTCGGGATGATTATCGAGCAGCGCCACTAAAAGCGTCGTGCCGGATTTCGCCTGACCCGCTACGAAACAGGCGCGTTGATTAAACGGCAAACTCTCCGGTGTTGTCGCCACGGCGATTGTCGGTCTTACAGTTGTCGATCTTTCATTCAGAGAAACCAATCGATGAAACGAGGGAGCCCATCGCGAAGTCGCGTCCTTGGATTGTAACCAAGCAATTTTCTCGCTTTCGAAATGTCCGCGCAAGTCAGCGGCATGTCCCCCGGCTGCTCAGGTAGCCGGTTGATCTTTGCTTTTTTCCCAAGCGCATTCTCGATTGCCGCGATCAGGTCCTTGAGCTGGATAGTTTCACTCTCGCCGAGATTGAAGATGTCAAATAGAGGGCCGTCATATTTGAGCGCGGCCATCGTGCCTTCAATCACATCGTCGATGTATGTGTAATCGCGGCGCGTGCTGCCATCGCCGAACTGATCGATTGGCTGGCCCGCGTAGATGCGTCGCGTAAATTGGTGGATCGCCAGATCGGGCCGTTGCCGCGGACCGTAAACGGTGAAGTAACGCAGCGCTATCACGGGGATTTGATATAGATGAGAAAATGTGGAGCCAAGAAATTCGCCCGCAATTTTCGTCGCGGCGTACGGGCTAAGCGTCTGACTGAGATGTTGATCTTCCGAGAAAGGAACCGTTTTCGAAATGCCGTAAACAGATGAGCTCGATGCGAAGATAAATCGCTCAAGCCCGGTCACGCGCGCGGCGTCGAGAAGATGTAACGTGCCGCTGACATTTGTATCATAGTAAAGTTGCGGATGCTGAATCGATGGCCGAACGCCGGCGCGCGCAGCCAGATGAGCAATCGTTTGAAATTTTTCGCGATGAAATAAATTCCGCACCGCGGCGCTGTCACGGAGATCGACATGGTGAACGGCCACGTCTTTAGCGACGGCGGCGATGTTTGCCCGTTTGATTTTCGGATCGTAAAAATCGTTGAAGTCATCGAGGATGGCGACGTCGTAGCCGGCCGCGAGCAGTTTTTCGACAAGATGCGAGCCGATGAAACCAGCGCCGCCTGTGACGAGAATTCTCATTAACCACGAATAAACACCAATAGATAAAATGACGAAATCCGAATGACGAATGACGAATCAATAACCAAGCTTAAATGATCGAACGGGACCCGTCGCGGTTTGTTCGACATTTGTCATTTTGTCATTCCTTGGGACGTCGACATTCGCGCTTCGACATTTCCATGCTTCAGTTCCGGTCACTTCGTCTCAATTCGCGGCTAATCAATGAAAAAATGGATCGCGCTGAGCATGGCCGCCTTTGTTGGCTCGGGTTATCCCGAAGATACGCGAGGCTGGCTCGACCCAACCGCCTTTATCGAGGCACATCGAAGGATGATGTAGGGCGGATGCGCATTCGTTAGGGGAAAGGCTCAACGTTAACCAACGCCCTGCTCGACACTCAGACGCCGACGTCCAATAACAGAATCGCAGCGATGCAGTCGCTGTAGGCCAACCGCATCGGTTGCCGGTAATGTGCAGGCAAGATGGCGGGGAGCAGCGGTTAAGAAAACTTGCGCCAGTTCAAAAGCAGATAAATCCAATTTAGCGCGAGCAAAGCGACAACAGACGCGCGTATGAAAATTTTCTCGCATTGATCGAACTGCGCAATTCGCAAACGCGGCGCGCGCATCGCAAACGCCACGAACGCATAGAGATCAAATGCCGTCACGCCACACAAAAACGCGAACACGAGTGGGTTCCATTTCCAGGCCGCGAGGAAATGCCCGTGAAAAAATTGGATCGCCGAACGTGTCATGCCGCACGTAACGCAAGGTAGACCGGTGAGATCGTGAAATACGCAACGCGGCCACGGCAAGCCGAGCGCAAACCAGGCTGTTGCCAGAGCAAGGGATCCCAATGAAACAGCTAACCAGATCAGTTCGTGGTCGGTTTCGCCCGGCTCAAGCTGATGGCGGCAAAGCTGCATTCGCTGCTAACTAATGGTGTGAGGAGCTCCACGCGCCCAATGCGCCAAACATCGCGGCAAGAACGATTGCACCGCCACAACAAACTACCAGCGGAAGAAGAACCGCGAGCACGGCGCGTCCAGTGCTAGTCTCATGTGCACGGGCAAGCCCGATACAGTTTACGACCAACGCCCAAACACCAGCGATCAGTCCGCCACAGACTGGAATCATCTGCAACGGACCGGTCGAGCCTTGCGAAAACGCGAGTACGCGGAATGTGACCTCAAACGATTTGTTCGCGCCACCGACGATCATCAAACAAAGATGGACAATCGCTGCGCCAATAAACAATCCGACCACGATGAATATTGGAATGAGGACGATAAATGCAATCGAGCCAATGCCCACGCGTGCCATCACTCCGAAAACATCTCGCTGGCCCGTGAAAAGACCCATCGACTGCAGACCGAGCGAAAAGAGAAGCGACACTATTCCGCCTACGCATCCTCCGATCAAAGCATAGATGAGAGGTTCAGCGAGGCCACCCTCTGTCTTCATGGTTCTGAAGGCCAGGTCGGGTTTGGTCAAGACCATCGCGAGCGTCTCGATAAAAGCATTAAAAAAACCACGCTCTTGCCGGTGCTCCCAGGGCAATCCGCTGCGTGGCGCCGGAGTATCGGATGTCGATCCAGCGCTGGCTGGGGAAGTTGGCGACATTGCGCCGATTTGTGGGGGCGGCGCAGCAGGCGGAACGCCACCAAGCTCTGGAAATTGCGAAAGCGCTTGCCAATTCGCCATTCCTTCGCGCCAGCCGAGATCGGTTGGCGCAAAGCGACCCGTACGTAACCCCTCGCGAATTTCCTCTTCTGAAAAAGTGCCCAGACTGGTTGCACCGCGATTAACGTGGATCATTGCCATAGTGTTTCGGTTTTAGTGAGGCGCAGCGCTGCGCGCAAGTTAAATTGGTTAAAAGAGTTAGAAAGTTACAAAGGGCAGCCCTTTTCTTAACTCTTGTAACCCTTGTAACCCTTTTAACCCTTTTAACTTTGTAACTTTTTCGGCGCATCCAGCGCGCGCCAGAAATACCACGCGGCGACAGAGCGATACGGCCGCCATTTGTCGCCAAATTTCATCAGCTGCTTAGGCGTGGGCAATTTTTTCCGGCCAAACGTTTTTGCGAAGCCTTTGCGAACGCCGTAATCATCGACCGGCCAGACATCGGGCCGGCCCAGATCGAAAAGAAGAAGCATCTCGACGGTCCAACGGCCGATCCCGCGTACGGCGGTGAGGCGCACGATGATCTCCTCATCACTCATGCGGGCAAGTGCACGCCCGGACGGCACGATGCCTTCGATCGTCTTCGCAGCAAGATCCTTTAACGCAGCGGTCTTGCTGCGCGAAAGACCAGCCGCACGAAAAGTTTCGTCCGGCGTCGCGAGAATTTGATCCGGATCGAGCCATTTTCCTTTGGGATAGAGCGCCCGAACGCGACCGAAGATGGTCGCGGCGGCTTTGCCGCTGAGTTGCTGATAAGCAATTGATTCGGCAAGCGCGTCAAATGGACGGATGGATAGCGCTGGTTTGATATTGTAACGAAGCGATTGCGCGATCAGCGCGGCCAATCGAGGGTCGGTTGCCGCAAGATGTTGATGCGCGCGTTGGTGATTCACAGGCCCTCAATTAAAATGTCGAATGTCGAATGACTAATCAATGACAAAGCTGGAAAGCACCGCCGCCAAGGCTGCTCATGTTTCGTCATTCGGATTTTGACATTCCTTCGTCCTTCGCCATTCTCCTCATCGCCCTTGCCGGGCGGAATCTTTTCGATTTTGTGATTCGCATGGAAACACAACTCACTTGGTACGGCCAATCGGCTTTTAAGATCGTGAGCCCGACTGGGAAAATTCTTCTAGTCGATCCCTGGCTCACGAATCCGGTTTACGAAAAGGGCAAAGATGAGGTCGCGGCACTGAAGGACGTCGATCTTATCCTGGTCACGCACGGACATTCGGATCACGTCGGCAACGCGGTCGAAATCGGGAAACGCACACGCGCCAAACTTGTGGCGACGTACGATCTGGGCGACGCGATGGTGCACTTTCTCGGCTATCCAGCCGACCTGGCGGAAACGGATACGATTGGCCACTTTGGTGGCGAACTAACTCTCCTCGATGGGGAAGTAAACGTTCTTTTTGTTCGCGCGCATCACGGCTCAGGTATTACGGTTGATGACGAATCCGGACCGCGCTATGGCGGTTCTCCGGGCGGGTTTGTGATCACGGTTCGCGGCGGCCCGACCATTTATCATACTGGCGACACAGATTTGTTTTCCGACATGGCGCTGGTTTCGCGTTACCACAAGATCGACATCATGCTGGTTTGCATTGGCGATCATTTCACGATGGGGCCGGAGCGGGCGGCCGACGCGGTGAAGTTGGTCGATCCGCGTATGGTGATTCCAATGCACTACGGGACGTTCCCGGTATTGACCGGCACGCCCGAGGAATTGGATGGCGAAATGAAAAAGCGCCAATTGAAAACCGAGCTGCGTATTATGAGAGTAGGCGAAACAATCGCGCTGCCGGGATCATGAATTGAAGTTACAACTTTTACGCAGGAAACCGACAGGACCTAAGGGAGGACAAAGGGAAATGCTGACTCGGAAAGAACGCAACGCCACCGCCCTGTTAGAGCGCTTTACCGGATTACCGGATGATCTCTCCGATGCGGCCACGGCGTTCGTTGAATCGCTAAAAATCAATACAATTTCGGAAAAGCGCCGGCGCGGCCGGCTCGTGGTGATCAAGCGTCGTAATATTTTCGGTGAACGCGGCGCCGATCTGATAAATTTTTATTTTCGCCTTTCTCCAGCGGAACGCGCACGCCAAAGGCGGCGCGCTTCAATCAGTTGCCAGGAAATGAGTCCGGGGATGCCGAGGGCGAGTTCGCGCACTCTTGCGATCAGCGACAGGGCGAAGGCCGCATCTCCGGGGATGCCGAGAAGGTTGCCAACGAAAAGATAACCGCCTTCTTGCACGCCCAAACCTCCCGGAACCGCAAAAGCCGCTGAGCGAATCGTCAACACCATACTCTGCAAGATGAGCGCGTTAACGAATGTCGCGTGGAGATCGAGCGCGTAAAGTGCGATCCAAATTTCGCCGGAGCCACCGACCAACGAAATAATCGTCCACACACAACACATTATGACCGCACCTCGGCGAGCGTACAGCGTGCGAATGGTTCGGTCGAGCGTCTCGCCGCTCTGCACGAGCGATTGCCACTCCGCCGAATTCGCCAGGCGCGCGACGATGAGGGCGAGAAAACGGAACATGCCCCGCCGTTGCACGAAGTAGAAACCCGCAACACCAACAACACCGATGAGCGTTCCGACCAAGGTTGGGCGAACAAAATTTCTTTGTCCGGTTACCTCCACAAGCAATACCAGCCCCAGCACGGTAAAAACGGCCTGCGTGAAAACTCCCAGCGTAAGGTCCACGAGCACGCTTCCCGCCGCGACTGGCATTGGCGCGCCATTGATTGCCGCCAAACGCGCTCGGACGATATCCCCGCCAACTGCGGCGGAGGGCACGAGTGTGCTGACCGACTCACCGATCCAGCGCATCCAAAGCAGCCTTCGCAACGGCAGGCGATCGGATTTTGGAAAGAGGACCCACCACGCAACTGCGTCGAGGAAGACCGGCACGACGAAATGGTAAGCCACGACGGCGGCAATGGCCCAACCAGCGGCGGCGAACGCCATGCCAACCTGCGAGGCACCTTGATGGACGAGCAAGACGGTGAAGAGTGCAGCTCCGGCAAGGCCAAGCAGCCATACGGTGATTTGGATTTTGCCCGGCGCTTTCATCGTGTTCGAGACCAATTCGGGCGCGCGCGAGAAGATGCGCCTACGTCACGACGAAAGGCCAACGCCCGCGCAGATCTGCGCCGAACGGCGTCTGATTAGCCCAGGAGACTTTGCGCGGGTTGTTGTGTCTCTTCGACGCGCGCGAGGGCAGGTTCGCTAACAAGAGACACATCAGGGGTCAGAACCACGCTGCGTCGCAGCGGCTTACCGGCGATCAGACAGAACGCCAACCATAGAACACCGAAAATAATTGCCGCCAAAACGTCGGTCAAAAAATGCGAACCCAAAGCTATGCGGCTGAATCCCACCAGCAACACAATCAATGCCGCGCTGAAAATTGTTAACCTTCGCCAGTGCCGCGCTTTCATGGCGGGCAGAATAAAAAGAGCGAGCTGGCCGTAAAGCAGCGTCGCTCCAATCGAATGACCGCTGGCAAAACTGTAGCCGGACCAATCGACAAAGGGCCCTTCAAGAAAGGGCCGCTGTCGTTGCACAAGGATCTTCACCCACTCGATCCGAAAAATAATTGCCCTGATCGATAAAACCGCCGCCAGCCAGGTTTTGGAATTACTCCTTGCCAGAATATTTCCAATCCGATACATCGATCTCGCTGTGCCTATTCGATATATCGATGTCAGCGCGCCTTAACCACACCATGAAAAACATTCGAGTCTTCTTTATCAGCCTGCTTCTCAGTGCAGCAGCCTCAGCCGTAGCCGGCACGGCGACCTTCGAAGCCCAGCCTGCACCCACACCTCAGGACGAAAACTCGCACGACCTTTTTTCCTACGAGACGACCTACACGTTTCAGAGCGACTTCAAAGAATCCAAACTCGGCGACGGTGATTCCCTCTACAATGATTTTAGTTACGACCATCGTTTTCTCATTACCGGCAAATGGTACTTTCGCGCCGGGGTTGAATACGAACGCCACGATTTCAATGGCACCGACAACGGATTGCCCGATCACCTGCAAGCAGCCTATGCCCACTTGGCGCTCGATTACGTTGTGAAGGACCACGCCAGCGCAGGACTTGAGATCGATCCAGGCGCTTACTTTCAAGATAACGTCACTGGTGACGCTTTCGACATACCCTGGAAAATTTTTGTGACGTTCCCGTTAAAGAAAGACAAAATCTTCGCCGTTGTCGGGGTGGGCGGCGGCATTTACCAGGATCCTATCGTTGCTCCCGGTGGCGGGATCATCTGGTTATTCAGCGACAAGCTGCGCCTTCAAGCCGTCTTCCCGAGACCGGCGCTGGTGTATCAACCAAATGACGACTGGGATCTCCGGCTGCTTGGCGAACTCTATTTCGAAAGTTACCGCACGGATGATGTCATAACACCGGAAAAGAAACTGCAACTGCACAATGCCATCGTTCAATACGGCGAGTACCGTGCTGGTGTGCAGGCGGGTTACTCCGGCTTCAAACCGTTCAAGATCATCGCCGGCGCAGGCGTCACAATCAGACGGAACTTTGATTTCTTCCGTGCCGACGAATCGAGGCGAACGGATCCGGCTCCTTATGTCAGAATCGCCATGGAGGCGAAATTCTAAGGGAAAATCTCGTCGAGCTTTCTCGCCAGGCTTTGGCTGCCGCGAATTTTCAATCGGCCGGTGAAATAGGCCCATTTGCCGCCGAGTGTCCCATTTGAAAGTGCGACCCAATTCTGGTCGCTCGTCACGAACGTGACGCTCGGATTGTGGATCTTTCCTTTTCCCATCTTGTAGGTTCCATCATTCACATCGATCCACCATTCGCCGCCATTCGGGCCGCTGAGCTCCCACTGGTAGCGCGCATGCACTCCCTTTGCCTTTTGCGCTTGGAAACTCTGGCGCATCCCATCGAACACCTGTTGCGGTGTCGAACTCGAAGGCTCCTTTGACGCCGCGCTGACCGCGCCCAAACAGGCAGCCGTAATTATCGTCGCGATCGTCAGCGTCAAATATCCGTTGCTTGTTTTCATTGTGCTTGCTTCAAAACAAGATCGTTCCCGCCGCTCAAAGTGGCTGTTCAAGAACTTTACTGTTCGATTCGCCTTAGGAGAACGGCCGCGCCGATAAACGTAATTAGCGCTCCCGCCAGGAGCACGATAAGATCGACAATGTAAAACGAGACGCCGGCGTGATACATGTTTACCAGACGGAAGGCCCGGCAAAAATGGGTGAGCGGGAAAAGTTCGGAGATGTATCGGATTGCTTTTGGCAGTTGCTCGAGCGGCGCAAATGCGCCTGAGAGAACAAAGACCGGCAACAGAAAGAAAACGGAAAATTGGATCGCTTGCGTTTGGGTGCGCGAGAAGGTCGAAATCAATAAACCGAGTCCGAGTGAGCAGAGAAGGAAGAGCAGGCAGATCAACGCAAGCGCGTGAGGCTGATAAAATGCCACCCCAAAATGCCACCAACTAAGCGCCATAATCACCACCACCAAACAAATGGAGACAACCAGATACGGCAGCATTTTCCCGATCACGATTTCACCGCGCTGCAGCGAAGTCACCAGCAATTGATAGAGCGTGCCCGATTCGCGTTCGCGGGCGATGGTGCAAGCCATCAGCGTGACAGTGAGCAATTGCAAAATCAACCCGATCACGCCTGGCACGACGTAATCGATGAAGCGCGACTTCGGATTGTACAAGTACTTCGACTCCGCACTCCACGCGGTCATAAGTGAGACGAATTGTTTACGGATATCGACGGGCAATTTCTTGCCTAACTCGATCACCTCCTCCGGGAGTGACTCCACAAGGAGGTCGCGCTCTTTGGCCTGAAATGTACCCAGATTCTTTTGCACAGCGCCTTCGACTGCACTGGCAGTGTTGGTGTCGCTGTCGTCGAGGTAAAGAGGTAGCGGCCTCGGGTCGCCTTTGTTCAGGCTATCGGTCCAACCAACCGGGATAACCAGAGTCGCCTTCACTCCATTTCCGATCAGGTCCGACTCACCCTGAAAGTCGGGCGCTGGCATTCTCCAGTGAAACGTTTTGTCCTTGGAGATGATTTCGATGAAACGAGCGGTGCGCGGCGTCTGATCGCGATCGATTAGCAACGCCGGGACGTCGGTAAGCTCAGTATTCTCGAAGGCGTGCCCGAAAATTAGCGTAAAGAGCGGCGGGAGAATGATCAGTAAAAGCAGGACGCGCCGGTCGCGGTAGATGTGCAGGAATTCTTTGTAAGCGACGCTCGCAATTGCGCTCAATGATGGCCATCTCATGATGCCGATTTTTTCAAGACGCCATCGTAGCCCTGCGAATATGCGGTGAAAACGTCCTCCATGTCGGGTTCCACCCAGCGTTCGCCCAACAAACGAAGATCTGGAAAAGGCCAGTTCTCGCGCCATCTCGCCATCAATTTCTCCGGTTCCTGTGCGTAAAGGCGCAGACTGCCGCTGCGCAAGGAAACGCCCAGCAGCTCGGGCCGATCTCGCAACCGCACCAGTGCAGGCATGAGTGGTTCCACATCGATCTCGAGCAAGCGAGCGCGAAAGCTCGATTTCAAAGCGCGCGGCGACGCTTTCGCCAGCAGGCGCCCACTTTCGATAAAGCCCACTTCCGTGCAGCGCTCCACCTCGTCCATGTAATGCGTAGTAACAAAGATCGTTTTTCCCTCGTTACTCAGATCATAGAGCAAGTTCCAGATTTGCTGCCGGTGAACGGGATCAAGGCCTGCTGTCGGTTCATCAAAAAAAAGGAGCGGCGGATCGTGCACCAGTGCGCAACCGATCGCCAGCAATTGCCGCATGCCGCCAGATAGACTTCCCGCAGCAGCATTAACTTTTTCTTCCAAGTCGCTCAGCCGAAGCAAGCGCTCGATCCGTCGCTCCAGTTCCACACCCGGAACCCCATAGGCGCCGCCGAAAAAGCGGAAGTTCTCCAGCACGGTGAGATCACGGTAAAGGCTAAAGCGTTGCGGAACGTAGCCGAACTTGGTCCTAACATGTTGTCGATCTTTCCAAACATCCGTGCCTGCGATTGTTGCATTGCCAGCGGTCGGATGAGTCAGGCCGCACAACATTCGAATCGTGGTCGTTTTTCCCGCGCCATTCGCCCCTAGAAAACCAAAGATCGTTCCGGGCGCGATAGTGAGTGATAGATCCTGTACAGCATGGACGTCGCCGAAACTCTTACTCAAGTGGTTGAGCACGATTATTGGTTCACTCATCTAGAGGAAAGCCTATTGCGATGATCCCCGAAATTTGCAACCATCTGTCATACATCGTTCGATATCTTGTCTCATGAAATTCAAAATGCTGGAATCCTCTCAACGCCCTTTCGCAAGCGCTTCCGTCATCCTTTTGCTCCTACTCTTGCTCGCGAGATCAACAAGCGCACGTGCCGACGCCGTTTCTGAGCTCGCTTCGTTTTCCATTTTCAACAAGGTCGATCTTGCACAACTCGCGAAGAGCGAGGTGAAAACAGCCCATGGATCGCCTATGAGTAACCCGCGATTTCTGGCTGTCCAAAGCTGCTACGTCGCACCGGGTTCGCCTGCCCAGCAAGTCGAGGCTTTGCGCCGGTGGGACCCAACAAGACATCGCGAGCTAAAGGTTTTTCTGCACTCCGATCTCCCATCGAACCCAACGGCTGCGAGTTTTGAAAAATTGAAGAACGCCCCCGATAACGGGCCGGTGCGGTTGCTCGTCGCGGCGACTCAAAAACTCAGTTCCGATCTTCAAATCAGCCGGGACGAGGCAAAAAAGTTTTCTGACGCAGGCGGAGGCGGTCACGGCGGCGCGATGCCTGCATCGGTCGCAGCATTCTGGACCGATGTGTTGACCGGGCGCGCGAAAAGTTTTGCATCTAACGGAACATCAGGGCAGCCCCCTTACGATCATACTGGTAAGGCAATCCGTGCGAGCGACGAATTAAACGGATTGTTGCGCGAACAGGAAAAAATCCGGCGGCAATTTTCCGGACTCCTTGGAGCTACGGGTATCGGTCGCGGTGCTGGATCGCTGAGGCCGGAGCTTTACTGGGAACTGCTCGATGTAGATGATCAAGGCGTCGTAACGCTCGGCGCGTCATATAGCCGCTCCGGAGCCAACGGGACCTATCAAGCCGCTGATGCGCTCTATTATGCCAGCGGTGGTTATTATGTCGCGCTGACGTTGTACCAGATGTGGCCCATTACCGTAGAGGGCAAAGCTTCGACCCTGGTTTGGCGTGGCGACATGATCTCTGCGCCGTCGCTTGGCTCCCTCCATGGCGTGGAGCGCCTCGGATCGGAATCGGTCATGATGAAACAGATCTCTAAATCCGTCACGCTGTTTCGTCGCGACACGAGCGGAGGTCATTGAACAAGTGAAAAATTTCGTATATCGATTCTTCCTTGCGGCTTTTTGTGTCGCGTCATCGATTTTGTTTGCGGCATCGATCCTCGCCCAGGAAGGCAACCTCGAAGGCCTTCGGGACTGGTTCCTTTCGGGCGAGTATGTAGCGGAGGAAACATACGTCGGCGGCGGCGATGTTCGACGCAACTCTCGAAAAAGCGTTCGCGATTTTGATGAGCACGACTCGATCCTGCATTTTGTAATAACTCCGCGGATCAAACCCGGTGTGTTGCGTCTTGGCGCCGAATGGGAACGCTTTTCATTTGGTCTTCCGGACGGCACCCCGCTGCCAGATAACTTGCAAGCGGTCAACCTGGTTATCGGACTGGACACACAGCTTTCGGATTCCATCCTGATCCGAGTCGAAGCCCAGCCCGGTGTGTATAACACTGGGTTTGATGATTTGTCGGACGATTTCAACGCCCCGTTTGTTGCCGGCGGCACTTACATCTTCAGCCCGAATTTACAGCTGGTTCTCGGCGTGAGTGTCGATATTGAGCGTAAGTATCCGGTTATTCCCGTCGCCGGCATTCGCTGGAAAATGGCACCCCAGTGGGTACTCAATGCTGTGCTGCCAACCCCGCGCCTAGAGTTCGAGATGAACAGTGGCCTGACGCTTTATGCGGGAGGAAATTTGAAGCAAAATAGTTATCGCGTTGACGACCAATTCGGCGACAACACGGGAATTCCGCGACTCAATCATGCCGTGCTTACTTATAGCGAGGTGCGGACCGGCGCGGGATTCGATTGGAAAATTTCTCCTGTTGTGACGTTAACGGGTGAGGTCGGATACCAGCCGTACAGAGAATTCGATTTCTATCGTGCCCACGTGCGCTACCACCAGGAGAACGGGGCTCCGTACGGAATGCTTTCACTTCACGGCGCGTTCTAACTGTAACCGGCATCGTTGATGCCGGCCGGGGTCATCGACCCCGGCTACAATAACCCTGGTAGCGCGCCGCGCGGGTGGCTTTCACCGCAGCGTTTTGTCCAGCACGCCGATTTTGCGCGTTTGTGGCCAGCGCAATGCGACGCCAAGCACAACCAAAATTGTTCCGATACCTCCAGCGACGACGGAAATCACCGGACCAAACAGCGCGGCGGTTAATCCCGATTCGAGTGCGCCGAATTCATTCGATGTGCCGATAAAAATATTGTTCACGGACGAAACGCGTCCGCGCACTTCGTCCGGCGTGACCAGTTGCACGATCGAGCCACGGATGATCACGCTGACACTGTCGAACGCTCCAATAAGAAACAACACGCCAAGTGACAACCAGAGCGCTTTCGACAAACCGAAAATGATCGTCGCGATTCCAAAGCCGGTGACACACCAAAACAACGCTTTCCCAGCTTGTTTCATCGGCGGAAAATATGCCACCAGCAACGCCATGACGAAGGCGCCAACCGCCGGAGCGGCCCGCATCCAGCCTAGTCCGATAGGTCCACAGTGCAGGATTTGATCGGCGAAAATAGGCAACAATGCGGTCGCGCCCCCGAGCAGCACCGCGAACAGATCGAGTGTAATCGTTGCCAGGATCACCTTCTTGCTAAGCACGAATCGCAGTCCGGCCATCAGGCTTTTCCAGGTGCTTTTCTCGATCTGATTGCGCGATTGCGTGCTCCGACGAATCGGCAGAACGAGAAGGAAAAAGGAAAGTGCACAGATTGCGTCCAATGCGTAAACAAAAGGGAATCCGATGTGCGCAACTAGCAGGCCGCTAATGGCCGGACCGGCAACCGATCCAATCTGAAAAACGCTGTTGTTCCAGGTCACCGCGTTCGCAAACGAATCGCGAGAAACCAGCGTCGGGAAAAACGAGCTGCGCGCCGCCCAACTAAATGTGCGCGCCGTGCCTCCGACAAAAAGAAGGAGATAAATCAGCGGAATAGAAGCATCATCGAAATGGAACGCTGGATGATGGCGCTCAAAAATCGTGGCGATCGCCGCCAGCGCGCGATTGCCTTCGCGCAATGCGCCGACTGGAGGAATGGAAAGATGTTTCCAGGAGACCAATGCCAGGCCCACCGATGCGAGCGCACTAAAGATCTGCGAAACCAGGATGATTCGTTTTCGACTGAATCGATCCGCCAGATGACCGGCCGGTAACGACAACGCGACCACCGGCACTGCGATGACTAACCCGACCAAGCCAAGGGCGGTCGCGGAATGGGTGCGCGCGTAAAGCTCCCATTCCACGGCGATGGCGAGCATCTGACGGCCGGTGATCGAGAGCAAATTACCGGCTGTGAACAGGCTAAATCCGCCGAAACGGAACGCGGCGTATGGATCATGCGCTCGCGGCCGCGATTCTATCGGTTGAGGAACTGCCGGGCGCTGGCCCCGCGGTGATTCATAAGACGCTGGGTCGATTGGTGGCGGCATGCTCGGGGCGCGTCCGTTCGAACACGCGCACGAGATTGTAGATTGAGCAGAGGCTACCGCAACCCCGCGAGTCCGACCTTCGAAGGTAACGACGCGTTTCCGGGGCGTCCGCGGCGTTCGCGCTCGAATGGGGAAAGACGAAGACGCTATAGGCGAGAAAATCGCACAAAAGGCCGCCGATTTTTCTTCCATTCCGCAAATCCGCTGCGGTAAAGTCGGCGCCTCCAGTAAAAATGGATAACATCATCGAGGCGAGAGAACTGCAGATTGAGCGCAAGCATTTCTACGTGGAGCTCCGGGAGAACGAGCGCGGGAAATTCTTGCGCATCATCGAGGAAGCTCATGGCCGCCGCAATAGCATCATCGTGCCGAGCACCGGCGTGGATGATTTTACCGCGGCGATTTCTGAAGTTCTGACGAACAACGGAAGCGCGCCGGTTTAAATCGACGGGCAAACGAATCCCGGGCGGTTTTTGGCCACTTCCTTGGTTTTCTATTATTCAGTCGCGGCGTTGACACCGCGATGCCCGAAACTACTTTGGCGCGTTCGTCCACTGCCGCTCCCCTGCTCTTCTCAATCATGGCTACAAAGCGAAAATCCAGCGTTCGAAAACGAATTCGGCGCTCAAAGATAAGACCGACGTCCAAGGCCCGAGCGATTTCTGCGAAGCGCAGGAAAGCGAAAGCGCCACGCTACGTTTATTATTTCGGCGACGGGCACGCCGATGGGTCGGGCAGCATGAAACCGCTCCTTGGAGGCAAGGGCGCAAACCTCCACGAGATGACGCGCATCGGTCTGCCTGTGCCGCCGGGCTTCACAATCACGACTGCGGTCTGCAGTTATTTCTACGATCACAAACGCACCTACCCGCGGCCGTTGGAAGCGCAGGTGGCGGCTGCCCTCGCCAGGGTTGAGAAGTCGGCCGGAAAAAAACTCGGCGACAGAGATCGTCCTTTGCTTGTTTCGGTGCGATCGGGCGCGCGTGACTCCATGCCCGGAATGATGGACACGATCCTGAACCTCGGGATGAACGACGAGGTGGTGGAGATTGTTGCAAAAAAAACAAACAACGCGCGCTTCGCCTGGGATTCGTATCGGCGCTTCTTGCAGATGTACGGTGATGTCGTGATGGGCGTCCAAAAACGTCCGGGCGAAGACCACGAACCGTTCGAGAGCGTAATCGAACATTTAAAGGATGAACGTTACGGCAAGCATGACTTCCCGGATGTCAGACTATCGACTGCTGATTTGGCGGAGCTCGTGAAGCGCTTCAAAGCATTGATCAAGGAGCGGACTGGGAAATCCTTCCCGCAAGACCCGCGGGCGCAGCTCTGGGGTGCGATCAGTGCGGTTTTCGGCTCGTGGATGAACGATCGCGCCATCGTTTATCGCCGGAAATATGGAATCCCGCATGACTGGGGCACGGCGGTCAACGTCCAGACAATGGTGTTTGGGAACATGGGAAAAACCAGCGCGACCGGAGTTGCATTCACACGCGACCCTGCAACCGGCGAAAAAGTGTTTTACGGCGAATATCTGATCAACGCGCAAGGCGAAGACGTGGTCGCGGGCGTACGCACGCCACATCCGATCGCCGATCTGGCGAAGGAAATGCCGGCGGCACATAAAGATCTGATGAAGGTCCGCGCCATCCTTGAACGTCACTTCAAGGACATGCAGGACCTCGAGTTCACGGTGGAGGAGAACCATCTTTATATTTTGCAGACGCGGAACGGCAAGCGCACGGGGCATGCTGCCGTTCGGATT
>Ga0193727_1000336_pt1 | contig 17750 bp, 20 predicted proteins | sample H2c2metaG_FD_143051 | JGI IMG/M metagenome (GOLD analysis project Ga0193727, IMG submission 143051) | Soil microbial communities from a riparian zone of the East river system, Colorado, United States - H2c2 | ecosystem: Environmental > Terrestrial > Soil > Riparian zone | place: USA: East River...
AAATGACGAATGACGAAGGACGAAGGAATGCTGACCAATGACGAAGCTCGAATGACCCGCCTTCGCCAGGCTACGGCGTGGCAAGCGAATGACGAAGGAATGCTGATCAATGACGAAGTTCAAATGACCCGCCTTCGCCAGGCTACGGCGTGGCAAGCGAATGATGAAGGAATGACGAAATCCGAAGCTCAAAAGCCAGGTACCGCCGATGATTCGTTCTGGAATGAGGATGCAGAATGGGTTATCCGCGAAGAGCCGGAGAAGAAACGCGTTTACGATTTGGAAGAGCGCACAGCGCGGTTCGGCGAAGCGATTATCGATTTTGCGAGAAAAATCCCGAGAGGGCCGCTCACGGATCGAATCATTAGCCAGTTGGTCGGAGCTGTAACAAGCGTCGGGGCCAACTATGATGAAGCCGATGACGCAGTTTCCAAGAAAGAATTCCTAAAGTGTATCGGCACGTGCAAGAAAGAAGCGCGTGAGAGCAAGCACTTTTTGCGCATGGCTGCCCGAGCTGTTCCCGAACTGAGATCTGAAGCGCGAGAACTATGGCTCGAAGCGAGGGCATTGCACCTGATCTTTGCGAAGATTTGGAGGAGCGGAAGAGAGAAATGACAAAGCGCGAACCGCGTATCTTTCGGCATTCGCCATTCGTGCTTAGTTCGACATTCGACATTCGACATTCGTCATTCTGATCATGTCCGTTCTCATTGTCGGATCCATTGCAATCGACACGGTTAAGACACCGGTGGAGGAACACTCGGAATTGTTAGGCGGCTCGGCTTCGTACGCCGCACTCGCGGCAAGTTTCTTTTCGCGGGTCCGGCTCGTCGGCATCGTCGGCAATGATTTTCCGAAATCGGAATTCGATTTTTGGAGATCGCGCAAGATTGATACCGAAGGCGTGCAACGAGTGAATGGAAAAACGTTCCGCTGGTCAGGCGAATATTCGTGGGACCTGAACACGCGCGAGACGCGCTCTATCGATCTCAACGTGTTCAAAGATTTCAAGCCGGAGTTGCCGGAGACCTATCGGCAGACCGATTTCGTTCTGCTGGCGAATATCGCGCCGTCGCTGCAAACGCATGTGCTCGAGCAAATGGAGCGTCCCCGTTTCGTTGTCGCCGACACCATGGACCTTTGGATTGAGACAGCGAGATCAGATCTCGATGCGCTGCTTCGCCGCGTTGATCTTTTGATCCTGAACGACAGCGAAGCGCGCGAAATGACAAAGGAAACGAGCCTCATCAAGGCCGGACGGCGGATTCAGAAGATGGGGCCCGCTTACGTTGCCATTAAGAAAGGTGAGCACGGCGCGCTGCTCTTCGGCGAAGGCGATCGCTTCTTCAGTTGTGGCGCATATCCACTCGAAGACATACACGATCCGACCGGGGCAGGGGATACGTTCGCCGGCGGCATGGCCGGCTATCTCGCGGGCACGGTAAAAACGGTGCACTTCAACGATCTGCGCAAGGCAATGATCTACGGAAGTGTGCTGGCCAGTTTCTGCGTGGAAGCATTCAGTCTGGAGCGTTTGCGCAATCTCTCGATGGAGGAAATCACAAAGCGCTATGAGACCTTCAAACTGATGAGCCAATTCGAAGTGCCGTCAGAATGACGACGAACGAGGAGTATCGCAATCTGCTGCGCCTCAGCTTGATCGTAACGTGTTCGTGCATTCTTGCAGTGGTGATCTGTTACTTCTGGGTTGATCGCAGCGTGGCGTTCTTTGTTTACAACCATCACATCAACGGGATCGAAGTCTTTCGCTGGCTCACGTACCCGCCGCCGGAAGTGCAGAACTGGTCGGCTCTGGTGGTGACCGTGTTGGTAGTCAGACGGGCGTGGGGACCATTTTTGCCATGGCAGAAGGTACTGCTCATCGCTTGTATCAGCTTGATCGTTGCCGACGATTTTCGGATTTCCTTAGGCGATGTTTTCGGTCGTTACTGGCCGGAGACCTGGACACATGACAATCCCTCACTGATCGGAACCGGCACATACGGTTTTCATCCGTTTCAACGCGGCGACGACGTCGGCAGCTTTCCATCAGGTCACGCATGCAGAATCTTCGGATTCGCAGGGGTATGGATGATTGCAATGCCTGGCACTCGAGTGATAGCGCTCGTTCTTGCTGTTCCTATGCTCCTGAGCCTTGTTGCGATGAATTATCACTTTGTCAGTGACGTGATCGCCGGCAGCGTGTTAGGCGCGCTGATCGCTACATACGCGGTGCATTTGGCGCGGCTCAAAATGGCTTGAGAGAACGCTGCTACTTATTCAAAATGTGAGGCAAGGTGGCCGTTTGATTCTTCGTTTTTCGATCTTCTCGCGAGTCGGTGTAAGCGCGCTCATCGCCGTTGCTATTCTTGGCGCCTCGGCAGTCCATGTTGCCGCTCGCAACGGATCTAAAGACTGGGTTGTTCTGGAGAATTGCCGTCTCATTACAAACCCAGCCAATGACGGCGACAGCTTTCATGTGAGTGTCGGTGCGAAGGAATATCTTTTTCGGCTGTATTTGGTGGACGCTCCTGAAACGGATGGGCGGAATCCCGGACGCCTAATTGAACAGGGGAAATACTTCGGAATTACCGTGCCGCAGGCCATCGAAGTAGGTCAGGCGGCGAAAGAGTTTATACAAGAGAAACTGTCCCAGCCGTTCACAGTCTTCACGCATATGTCCGATGCGATGGGTCAGAGCAGATTGGAACGTTTTTACGCTTTCGTTGAGACCAAAGAAGGTGATTTGGGTGAGCAGCTGGTACGCAACGGTCTAGCTCGATCTTACGGTTTCAAAGCCGCTCCGCCGGGAGTAACGAGTTCGCGACTCGAAATAGAAAAGCTTCAGCAATTCGAGGACGAAGCAAAACGAGAGAAAATCGGAGCTTGGGGCGCCAACGCGGAGCGATTGAACACGCATGCACAAACGCCATCGGCTTTCAGTACTTTCGTTGCCGATGAAAAGACTCAGCCACGCTCGGCACCTGCGGTCTCGCATGGCGTCCTTCCGGTTGCGAAACCGGCCGCGTCCATTACGCGCAGCAGGCCAGTCGAGACGACAGGATCGCACGCGAAGGAGAAGATTCCGCTCGGGAACATCGACATCAACACTGCGACAGAAAAAGAGCTAACAACCGTGCCGGGAATCGGGCACGTAATGGCGGCGCACATTATCGCGGCGCGACCGTTCCGAAGCGCTGATGATCTGAAGCGAGTGAGCGGCATTGGCGGAAAGAAATACGCGCAGATCCGGCCGTATTTTCAATGACCGGTTTGAATTGAGATCACGAGCTGGAGCAGGGACGCGAAAAGCGCGCCCGAGAGGATTCGAACCACTAACCTTCTGATCCGTAGTCAGATGCTCTATCCAGTTGAGCTACGGGCGCCCGAGAGAGAGGAGTTAATTTGCGGAGCAGGAAGCGAGCGTCAAATGAAGCCCGAACGCAGTGAACATGACGGCTTCTTTATTTATTCTCTCCGGCTCAGGTTCGGAACGGAGGTACCCGCGATATCCGGCGCGGGGCTGGCGTGGGAGGGATCGCGACTCAGGTTTTCGAAGGGGAGGGTTGCGGTGCTTTTGAGCCGGCTTTCGCTGTCGAGCATGAATCGCCGGCGTCAGAATGCAGCGCCCAAGAAATTCTCCAACGCAGGACAATTCTTTCTTGGCTTTGGTGAGCCACTGGCGCAGGAGCGTCAACTAATTTGCGAATACCTAAAAAAAACCCGACCGCTTTCAAGATCAGAATCGATTAACTCGTTTAGGATTATGGGAATATCGCCCATCCTCCAATTCAAAATCGGCCGAACGGGCGTTTTCAACGCAGTTCGCCAAATACAACGTCACGTCTGTTTATTCGCGAAAACAGCGCAACCGGAGAAACCAATATGACCAATCAAAGCTCGAATCGTCTTAACCTCGACCACATTATCACTCGCCGAAAATTTCTCGGCACAACGGCGCTCAGCAGCGCAGCGCTTCTAAGCGGAGGGATTAGTTCCCTTTTACGGCAATCTGCATTTGCGGCCGGCGGTTTTGATTTCGTTGAAAAGAGTATCCTCGAACTTCAGGCTGCGATGGCCTCCGGTCAGCTCAACAGCCGGGACCTGACGCACGGCTACATTCGTCGCGTCCAATCGCTGAACCCGCTTCTGCATTCAGTGATCGAGCTAAATCCGAATGCGATGGCGATCGCCACTCAGCTTGATGCGGAACGCCGCAGGGGATTTGTCCGCGGTCCGCTTCATGGGATTCCGCTTCTCGTAAAGGACAACATCGCGACTGACGACCAAATGCAGACGACAGCGGGCTCACTTGCTATCTACGGCAACCATGTGCCCGCTGACGCGGTGATCATTCAACAATTGCGGGCAGCGGGCGCGATAATCCTCGGCAAATCGAACCTCGGCGAATGGGCAAACTTCCGCAGCAATATTCCTGTATATCCGCTGGCAGTCGGTTGGAGCGCACGCGGTGGCGACACGAAGAATGCTTACGACCTGAGCTATACGTCGTGGGGATCGAGCGCTGGTTCGGGTAATGGCGCAGCCGCGAATCTGTGCGCAGCCGCGATTGGCACTGAGACAGACGGATCGATCACCGGACCGTCGGCCGTTGAGAATATCGTCGGTTTGAAGCCGACGCTCGGCCTTGTTTCACAGGACGGAATTGTTCCCATTGCTCACGAACAAGACACAGCCGGACCAATGGCGCGCAGCGTTACTGATGTCGCGATTTTGCTTGGAGTATTGCAGTCGCCGTGGGGCGAAGTCATCGGACACCAGTTGCCGGATGATTACACGCAATTCCTCGATCCGGACGCACTTGATGGCGCAGTGATCGGACGCGATATGCGCTTTTTCGATTACAGCTACTACGGCAGCGGCATTCCGGGCGATGAACTGACCGTCGCGTTCGCCGAAAATGCACTGAGCGTGATGGAAAGCCTCGGTGCGACTGTCGTTGACGTTGATACGGGGGACGTATTCGCTTACAACGGCGACGAGTCCACAGCGTTGCTGTATGAATTTAGAGCGCAAATCGCGGACTATCTCGCGACTCTAACACACACGAACATGCGCACGTTGGCTGACCTCATAGCGTTCAATGATGCGCATTGTCCACAGGAGATGCCTTACTACGGCCAGGAAGTTTTCCTGCTGGCAGAAATGTTCCCAGGTTATCCGAACGATCCCGCATACATCGCCGCGCGAACGCATGCCCGCACTGCCTCGCGCTCTGGGATTGACAACGTTATCAACTCGGGTGTCGATGCGATCGTCGCGCCGCATCTAACGAACTCGACGGGGCCCGCTGTGTCGGGTTATCCAAACTTGTCGTTGCCTGTGGGCATTCGTGGCAGTGGAAGGCCAGCGGGAATGCTCATGTACAGCACGTTCCTTCATGAGCCGCAGCTAATCGGTTTCGGCTACGCTCTCGAACAGGCGCTGAACGTGAGACAGCAGCCGCAATTCCTAGGCTCGATCATCCCGATACCGAATGCCGATCTGTGCCAGGGCCACCAGAACCACGGCAGACCGCATCTGCCACACGGCAAGATCTTTTAAGATCGCGAAGCTTCGTCTTGAGCACGCGAGCAGAATGACCATTCTGCTCGCGTGACAATCTTCCTCGGCTGCGGGTTTGCGGCGAAGTATCGAGAAGGCGGCGGAAATTTCTCGGTTCCGCTGCAATGGATACTCGGGCTGCAGCGACTGAAGCTCGATGCGATCTGGCTGGAGCTCTTGCCGGGCACGGATGACGCTCTGGCTGACCAGTCAAAGATTAGGAATTTTCAGAGTCAATTGCGGGCGCATGGATTAGCCGGGCGGTATTGTTTGCTCTACCAAAAGTCGGCAACCGACACGCATGATCTGGATTCGCTGCAGTGCATCGGAATTTCCAAACGCGAGCTGCTCGAGCGCCTCGGTGGACCGAATGTTTTGCTCAATCTCGCGTATTCGATTCATCCGCCGTTGTTGTTGAAATTTGAGCGGCGCATTTTTTGCGATCTCGACCCGAGCGAAATTTTTTATTGGATGACGAAAATGGAAGTGGGGCAGTCGTACCATCACGAATTTTGGACGATCGGACTCAATGTTCATGGACACGATTGCCGGCTGCCGAAATCAACGCTCGGTTGGAAAACATTTTATCCGCTCGTGGATACGAAACTGTTCCGGCCACGATCGCGGCCTCGTTCACCGAAATTCACAACGGTCGGGCAATGGTATTGGGGTGGGGCGGTGGAGGTCGCCGGCGAATATCCCGATCTGTCCAAAAGATTTGCCTTCGAACCTTATCTACGCCTTCCAGCGCGCGTGCCCGAGGCGCGGTTTGAGCTTGCGATGAACATCGCTGCGCAGGACCCCGAAAGACAACGACTGCGCCAGCTCGGCTGGCAAATCGCCGATCCGCACTGTGTCGCCCGCACGCCTGGGACCTACCGCCGCTATCTCGCGAGCGCGCTCGCCGAGTTCACCGCGATTAAGGGCGTCGACGTGGCATGGCGCACCGGCTGGATCAGCGATCGCGCTGCCGCTTTTTTGGCGTTGGGTCGTCCGGTGATTACAGAAGACACCGGTGCAGAACGTTATCTCCCCGCCGAAAACGGATTCCGTTTTGTCCGGTCCGCCTCTGAGGCGGAGGCGGCTGTTCGTCAGGTGCTGCACGATTGGTCACGGCTGTCGAAGCAAGCGCGGCAGTGCGCAGTAGAGGTCTTCGACTCGGTCAAAAATCTTCGCCGAATACTCGATTTTTAAGCCCACGATTTGCCATTGCAAAACGATTTTCGGGTGATACTCGTTGTCCCGTTATGGCTGACTTGATAAAACAAGGCGAGCTCAAGGATCGCATGAAAAAGATCCCGGAATGGGAGTTGGAGAAAAATCAGATCGAGCGCACTTTCGAATTCGATGATTTTGTCGATGCGATCGATTTTGTCGACAGGGTCGCTGAGGTGGCTGAGGAAGAAGAACATCACCCCGACATAGACATCCGTTACAACAAGGTCTGTCTGGTGCTTTCAACGCACAGCAAAGGTGGTTTGACGGAGCTTGATTTTAATCTGGCCGAACGAATCGATACCTTGGAGGAATAGCCGATCGGAAATCCCAATCCCAAGGTCCAAGCTCCTATCACCCGATTGTCATCCTGAGCGAAGCGAAGGATCTCAGATCATTTTTCTAGCTCGCCAAGTTTATAATCAGAGATGTTTCGCTTCGCTCAACATGACATCGCGGAAGTGGCCGCGTAGTGTTGGCGCGTGAGGTTTGTTTGGAATTTGGATTTTGGGATTTGGAGCTTCTCCCGTCAAGGGAGTCGCCCTTCATCGGCGTCGATGAATTGGAATGAGGTCTGAATATCGGAACGGTCGGTCATTCCTGCCTCGGCTTTCCGGCGAACCACCATTTCCGAAACTTCGTCGTTCCAGCCGCGCTTCCGCATGAATTCGTTCCAAACGTAGATGTCGTCCTCAGATGGTTTGCGGCCGACTGTGAAGCACCAATCCAAAATTTCCTCATCGGTGCCGCCCTGTTTGACGCGCTCGACCAGCCGTTTGTAGTCGACGAGGAGAAACTTCACGCATTTTTCGTCGAAGCCTGTCCCAAGATTGGCGTGATAATCTGAAGGCAATTCCCCTTTGGCGTGCAGCCGGATCTTGTCGAGCATCCGAGCGAAATAAAAAAGGTCGCCTACTTTCTCTGAGGGGCTGCGCAGAGGAACCTGGGCCATGAAATGAAGATTGAGCCTTCTCTCGCACCATTCAAGTGCGCGAGACAAGACGCGATTCGCACGCCGCCGCGGGCGAGCATTTAATTATTGCTCAGTCGTACACGATGGCGCATCAATGTGTTGTCGTTCTCGTCATGATGAAGGAGCACTACTTTGATGATTTAAAAGTGGGTGATCGGTTCAAATCTGAGCCGTTGAGCGTAACAGAAAAAGAGGTGATCGAGTTCGCCCACAAGTTTGATCCACAGATGTTTCATCTTAGCCAGAGGCGTGCGGAGAGAAGCATTTTCAAAGGGCTAATTGCCAGCGGCTGGCACACCGCGGCGATGAGTATGCGCCTGTTGGTGCAAACGCTGAACTTTGCCGAGGGCGCAATCGGTCTTGGCGTGGATGAGCTGCGCTGGCCCAATGCGGTGCGGCCCGGGGACGTGCTCACGGTGGATACCGAGATTCTCGAATTGCGCCCCTCGCGATCCCGGCCTGGCCATGGGATTATTCGCTTCCGCAACGTGACGACCAATCAGCGCGGCGAAGTCGTGCAAACGATGCTGGCGAGCGCCATGGTGCCGAAGCGAGACAAAGACGACCAGTGACCACAAGACGGCGACCAGTCTGATTAGGATTGCCTCGATGCCCTGGTCCGGTAGTCAGTTGTCTGTGGTCTCGTAGTCACGTCATTTACAGCCCACTTACTGCGATCGCTCTGTTGAAATCGTCAGGCAATGGAGCTTCAAAATGCTTCCATTCGCCCGTGCGCGGGTGACAAAAACTCAGCTTCCATGCGTGCAGCATCTGGCGGCTAAAATTTTCGGCGAGCGCAGGCGCGTAGATTTTGTCACCCAACACAGGATTACCAAGATGATGCAGATGTACCCGAATTTGATGTGTGCGGCCACTGTGCAATGTGCATTCAACCAAGCTCGCCTGCTCGCTCGAACGAAGAACGCGATATTCGGTTTTGGCCACGCGACCGCGTGTTGAACTCACGCTCATTCTTTGTCGATGCACCGGATGTCGTCCGATTTTGTTCTCGATTACGCCCCTCTCTTTCCGCAATTTCCCGGCGACCAGGGCGAGGTAAATCTTTTCTACTGTGCGCGCGGCGAACTGTTTTGATAATTCCCGATGCGCCACGTCGTTTTTTGCTACGACGAGGCAGCCGCTTGTTTCCTTGTCGATACGATGAACGATGCCGGGCCGTTCCTTTCCGCCGATGCCCGACAACGTGGAGCAGTGATGCAGCAACGCGTTGACTAAAGTGTGTTCACGCTGGCCGGCGCCCGGATGCACAGTCATCCCGGCTGCTTTATTGATGACGATCAGATCGTCGTCTTCGTACAGAATCGTTAACGGAATTGCTTCCGGCTCGGTTTGGATTTTTTCGGGTGGCGGCGCTGTGACTTCGATTTTATCTCCAAATCGCACAGATTGGTGCGGCCGCGTGGTTGCGCCGCCGACACGAACAAAGCCGGCGCGGATTAATTGCTGAATGCGAGAGCGCGAGAATTCCGGAAGCGACTTGACCAGAAAAAGATCAAGGCGCATCCGGGCATGCTCTTTTGGCACGACCAATTTGAACATTGTCGGTGCCTCGCTTGTCGCTTTCAACGCCGCCACGGCCATCCTTTTGCCCCCAAACTCGTCAATGTTACAGTCGATTTCCATGTCGATTAGAGGAAGTTGTTCATGACGCCGAGCTGTTGGATATGCGGCGCCGCGCTCGATGCCGGCGGTCATGAACCGCTGGTGCGGGTAGTCTGCCGGCACTGCGGTCAAAAAAATCTGCTGCAACGTACGTTCGATCATTTTGTGCCCGTGGAGACGCTTGGTGCCGGTGGAATGGGCACAGTGTATAAGGCGCGCGACACGCAACTGGAGCGGTTGGTTGCGCTCAAATTGTTGCATAAGGATCTTAGTAGCGGAGCGGATCATGATGCTCAGTTGCAACAAGAGGCGCGGATCGCTGCCTCTGTGAATCATCCCAACGTCGTGCAGATATTCTCGTTGGGAACGGACCACGGCCAGTTTTATGTGGTGATGGAGTTAATCGATCACGGAAGTCTCGACGATCTCATGGAATCGCAGGGCCGGGTGCCGGAACATCAGGTGCTCGACATTGGCATCCAGATCGCGAGAGGACTACGCGCAGCTCACCGGAAGGGTTTGATTCATCGCGACGTGAAGCCGGCCAACATTTTGTTTGTCGATGAACAGGCAGCGAAGATTGGCGACTTCGGCCTCGCCGCCTTTGCGACGCAAGAGTCGCATCATACAGAGAGCGATCGTGTGATCTGGGGAACGCCGCCGTATGTCGCGCCCGAGCGATTGTGCAACCAACCGGAGGACGTTCGCAGCGACATTTACAGCCTTGGCGCAACTCTGTTTCATGCTGTCGCAGGGAAGGCGCCAATCGAAACCAGCACAAATTCCGCGACGGAGTTGTTCGCATTAAAGCAGCACCCGGCAGAGTTGCGGGCTATTGCGCCCGAGGTATCTCCGGCGACGGCGCGCGTTTTGCAGCGAATGATCGCACCTGATCCGAGGCAGCGCTTTTCTCTGTACGACGAGCTTCTAGCGGAACTCGATGGAGCGCGACGAGCACTCGAGATTGCGGACGCTCGGCGACACTCATCGCGTTGGTCCTTCTCTCGACTTTTTCGGCGTAACTGAAAGCTCTGAACAACCGTCACGCGTGGGGGCTAGACTCTAGACGAAGCGTTGCCACAAAGCCTCTTTGACTCGATGTTTGTCTTCACATGGCAGAAAACCCACCACCGTCACCACCGCAATTTCCTTCGCCCGAGGAGCTGAAGTCGAAGATCACGGAGTTCATGAAACAGAACTTCGGCGACCACGTCTCAGTTGCGACAATTACCGAGCCGGAGCCAGCGGTCGCAGAGGAGGAAGAAAAGCCGGAGAAAACCGAGCACGAAGAATTCGAGTTCCATCTGCTGCCGCGCGACATCAAGGCGCATCTGGACCGGTTCGTCATCAAACAGGACGAAGCGAAGAAAGTCCTCGCGATTGCGGTTTGTGATCATTACAACCACGCCAATTACCTTCGGCGGCTCGAGAAAGAGGATCCGAACCGCGCTCAGGAAATTGAATACATCAAGCAAAACGTGATCCTGGTCGGACCGACGGGCGTCGGCAAAACGTATCTGATCAAACACATCGCCGATCTGATTAAGGTGCCGTTTGTGAAAGCGGACGCGACGAAGTTCAGCGAGACTGGTTACGTCGGAGGCGACGTGGAGGATCTCGTGCGCGAGCTGGTGCACAAGGCCGACGGCGACGTAAACCTCGCGCAGTTCGGCATCATTTACATAGATGAGATCGACAAGATCGCGTCGGCTGGAAATTTGATAGGGCGCGACGTCAGCGGGCGCGGCGTGCAGACCACGCTACTGAAGCTGATGGAAGAAACCGAAGTGCCGGTGCGCAGCATGAACGATCTCCAGGCGCAATTGCAAGCGGCGTTCGAATTTCAACGGCGCGGCAAAGCTAAACGCGACACGATCAACACCCGGCATATTCTGTTCGTCGTCAGCGGCGCGTTTGGGAAGTTGAAAGAACAAGTGGCGCGGCGTGTCCGTCACGGTCAGATCGGGTTCAGCGCGCAACCAATTCAAGTGATGGATAACGAGTTGTTCCAACACGTCACGACGCAGGACTTCATGGAGTACGGGTTCGAGCCGGAATTCATCGGGCGTTTGCCCGTACGCGTCGTCTGTGAGGACCTCGACGCGAAGGATCTATTCGACATCATGAAGTATTCCGAGGGCAGTTTGCTCCGGCAATACGAGCGTGCGTTTCGCGCCTACGGAATAGAGATCAGCTTCGAGGACGAAGCGCTGCATTTGCTGGCACAAGCTGCGGCGACGGAAAAAACCGGCGCGCGGGGGTTGCTGACGGTGTTTGAGAAATTGCTTCGAGATTACAAATTCCATCTGGCCGGTTCGGGCCTGACCCAGTTGCGTGTGAGCGCGGCGCTTGTGCGGGAGCCGCAACGCGTCCTCGAACAACTAATGGCAGAAGGACACAAACTTGAGGCGCAAATGCTCGAAGCCGGTGCGCGCGAATTCGTGGAGAAATTTAGTAAGGAACACGCAGTAGAAATTGTTTTCGACGAGAGCGCGATCCGTCGCCTGGTCGAGCGCGCGCAAGCCGAGCGGATGACCATGACCGATCTGTGCGGGCATTTGTTTAAGGATTTCCAATTCGGAATGAGCCTCATCAAAAAGAACACGGGCCGAACGCACTTTGTTCTTAATGCAGCGGCAATCGATGCTCCGGATAAATTTCTGAGTGACCTTGTGGTCGAATCGTACTACCCGGCTGCATCGGCGCAAAACGCCTGATCGTCATGAAGCCGGCTAGTCTTGGCAGTTTTTTAATCTGGACTCATACAGACCGCACCCCTGCGGCAGCAAGGGTCACCTCTCCCTTCGCGAGGGAGAGGGGGAGGGTGAGGGTCGGGTCCAGCGGATGTCCGGCCTTTCTAGATCAAGCCCCTCACCGTAATCCTCGCCCCTTGACCAAGGGGAGAGGGGAGTCAAAACAGAACGTCGACGCGCGAGTATGAAGCGTTCGTTGATCACAACGCTCATCATTGGGGTCGTCGTTGCGCTGATTGTCGGAGCGCTGCATGCGACGAAAGTCATCGCCGGGTTTGATGCTATTGCTGCGCAACTCGTCACCGATTATGCAGGCGCGACACGCGTTGTAGGCGAAAAATGGCAATACGTTTTCCTGTTGCTGATCGCCCTCGGCGGCGCCTGGCTCAGCTTGAGCAACGTTCCCCGATGGCGCGTCTGGTTATTAATCGGGCTATTTCTGTTGGAACTGTTTGGTCTCGCGTGGGTTTGCTCTCTTTACCGCGTATTTTTTCAGCCCGCGCCGTCAGTCCTCGCGGTCGTGTTTGCGGTCCTCGCCGCAGAAGGGTGGTCGGTTTTTTTACGCAGGAACCGCTCACATCTAATCCGCACAGTGTTTGCCGATCGCGTTTCCAACGAGCAATTTCGCCGTCTTAACGACGGGAGAATTTCGTTCGAGGCTGAGCCAAGGACCTACGATGTAAGCGTTGTGGTATGCGACATCGGCAACAGACTTACATTCGCCGAAGGCGGCGAGCCTGCCGCGTTCACTGAGGCCACGGCAAAATTCATCCGCGAGACCGCTGCGCGTCTGGTGGAACAAGGTGCTTACTTGCAAGCCGCCGACGGAGAAGGCGTGGTCGGCGTTTTTGGATTTCCTGCGCCCGACCCGGAACACACGCAAAAAGCAGCGCGCGTTGTTCTAGATTTGATCAAGAATTCTCGCGAACGGGACGAAGATAAGGAGAAGGTTGCTTCCAGCCGGGACATCCGGGCCGGAATCAGCTCCGGCGCGATCATTGCCGGTGCATTACAAGAGAGCGGCCGTCCACTGCTCCTGGCGAGCGGCGAGCCCATCGACCTGGCGCGCAGATTTTGCGCTTTGAATCGGTTCTACGGATCCAGGGCCTTGATGGACACGGCGATTTTTGATCGAGTGAGCGAAGCAGTCGTCGCGCGCCCAATTGATTTTGTGAGCGGACTAAACTCGCATGACCGGCTTGAAGTTTACGAACCGCTTTGGCTTGCCGCTGAAGCCGGACCAGAACGCGTCGCGCAGCGCGATTCGTTCTGGAGTGGGGTAGTTCTGTATCGAGAGAAACGCTGGGCGGAAGCGTATACCGAATTTCAGAAGGCGCGCGGTTCGGAAACTGAAGACGATCCGCCGGTGGAATTTTATTTGCGGCGATTGGAGCCGCTACTCCTGCAATTGACGGAATGGCCGCCGGAATAAATCTGAGCACGTGTTGAGAAAGACCGAATATCCGGCGGCGATCCGGGACTTAATTGTGCAACTGCGGCAAATGCCCGGCGTCGGTCCGCGCTCCGCGGAGCGGATTGCGCTCTGGATGGTGCGGGCGCGGGGCGATCAACCGGAGCAAATTGCACGCGCCATCACGGACACGCGTCAGTCGATCCATTCCTGCAATATGTGCGGATTCTTTGCTGCCGACGAAATCTGCGAAATCTGCGCCGACCCGTCGCGCTCGACTGAATTGCTCTGCGTTACAGAACAGCCTACTGACATTCTCCCGCTGGAAAAAACGGGCGCGTTTCGCGGCCGGTATCATGCCCTCGGCGGCAAGATTTCGCCGCTCGACCATGTCGCTCCCGAAGATTTGCGCATTAAAGAACTGGTGGATCGCATCGATCGGGAAAAGATTTCGGAAATTATTTTTGCGTTGGCTGCGGATGTCGAAGGTGAAGCGACCACGAATTACATCGTCGACCTTTTGAAGAGCAAACCGGTCGCGCTCACGCGCATTGCCCGCGGGATCCCAGCTGGCGGCGGTCTCGAATCAGCCGATGAATTGACGCTATCGGCCGCGCTGTCTGGCAGGACGAAATTGTAACGCGCCGTCATCCCGAGGTGCGAAGATCGCATCGCATCTAATGAAACAGAGATAAAGCACGGCAGGCGGAGCTTTGTCTTCACTTCGTCCTTGCCGCGGAGCGGACTGTCGTTGGCTCTTCAATTGGTTAGGCCGCGTCGTATCTTCACCCCATTTAGTAAATCCTCGATGAACAGTATTTGGCAGCTGGATGAGGGGTGCCGTGGGTCTATGCTGCGGATTCGGATCGTCACCGCATACCAGCAGTCTGCGAATAAAAAACCGACTAAGGCACTTTTCGGCAAGTCCTGCGATTTAAGGCAGCGCCAAGCAATGTAAGCGGAAGGAGTGACACTAAGAATGTCAGGTGATACCAAACTGGGAGTTTACCCCAAAGCAGGTAGTGATTAGGAATGAAGAGACCAAGCAATACGATTCCGGTGAGCGTGGCCGCTTTCATCCGGCCCCTGCCAATCCATGCGGCCACAAATCCCGCCCCGAGAGAAGAGGTGGCTCCCAAAACGAGCCGGGCGAGCTTCATTGCAAAGGTAAAATTAAAGGCGGTTTCAGCCTCGTGGTAGTGTGGCCACAAGGCGCGTAGCGCCAGATTTAGCACGGTGGCGACAAAGATCCAGGTCACTATCGCTGCAATGACAGCGCCAACGGTCTTGAAGGTCGCATAGCTTCTGGAGGGCGTATCGGGCTGCGCGTTTTGCAAGGGTATTGTTTCCATATTAGTTTGATTGTAATAGTTTAATTATAATATGAAAGCCGAATTTTATATCCTCGGTGCCCTTCACCGCGGCGACCTTCACCCCTACGAAATTAAACGGCGGCTCAATAGCGCTCTGGTCGAGTGCTACACCGACCTCGACGTCGGCACCCTTTATTATGCTGTGCGGCAACTGGTCAAATCGGGCGATATCGCGCCAAAAACGAGGCAGAAGGTTACGCGCGGCGGCGAACGCACGATTTACCGAATCACATCTCAGGGCCGAAGGCGGTTTCAGGAGCTTTTGCTCGAGCGATTTCAGGAAGAAGGAACCGTGGCTCAAACGATTTATCCCGCTCTGCTCTTTCTCGATCTCGCCGACCTGCCAACTGTAGCCAAGCTATTGCGTGAGCGTCTGCGCCAAACCGAATCAGCGATGGCAAAGACCAGAGCGATTAAAGAGCAGCTCGGCGCCGATCTCGGCAGCGGTAACTCCCATCTCATGGATCACCTCATTCAAGTTCGCCAACTCGATTGCAGATCGTTGCGGCGATTGCTAGGCGAGGTTGAAACCGGAAAAATTCGAGTGCCTCAGTCTGGTGCAATCAAGCAGCTGGGTTCGCTGTCCGCGGGTGCGAAGCAGCGCTCTTAGAGCCGAGTTTGCCGGGTCGTAGCAATCTTTGCAAACTCAGGTTATTGGTCGTCGCTCAGCTGCAAGGGTTAACTAGCTCTCCCGCTGGAACGGTGGTTTAGGCGTGCCAGCCAACCGTCCGTAATCCAGGCGCCCGCGCGTCACGACGATGAGCACTATGCCTACCGCCCCGAAGCCGATGATGAAGGGAAGGACGCTCGATACTGCGCGAGCGGGGAAGATCTCGCCGAGGGGGACAGTGAACGCGTCGATAGAGGTGTGCACCAGTATCGCCAAAAGCACGCTGGCTCGTGTGTTGTTAAACACCCACGTTATTACCTATCGTGAACGTGATGGCGGTGACGATGAACAGTGTTATGCCGAGGATGCCGCCGCCGCCCGACGAGGCGGCCCAAGACGGGACCAAAAACTCGGGCAGGTGCCACAGGGCCCACAGCACGCCCAGGATAACCGACGCGAGAAGCGGCCCGTGCAACGCCTCCATGCGAGCAAGCGCGAAGCCGCGCCAGCCTATTTCCTCGAACAGCGGTCCTCCCAGGACCACCACGAAGACGTAGGTGGCGAGATAGCTAAGCAAGTAGGAATGACCACCGAGGGCCCCAAGGTTCGGCAGGTCCCCGGAGTAGATCATCGTACCTAACAGCATGATCAGGGGGACACCCAGGAGGGAGAACAGGTACCACGGGATGCCCACCCGCCACAACACCAACCGGCCTAGCAGATGGCGCACGCCCTCCCTCCCTTCGGTCGTGGCCGTCATAATGAACGCAGAGAGGGTTGGTCCTGCAAGGATGCCAGCGGCGAGTAACAACCTCGCCGCCGACGTCGGAACGCTCAATCCTCGCGGGAGCACCTGGGCGCCATCCTCGCCGAGCACCCACGGCGACCACACGATCCACGAGAAGGCGTAAGCCATCACGAAGAAGGAGATCAGCGGACAGCGGGCGAACACGCCCTGGTGTGAAGCGGCCGGCTGTACTGGAGTGGCGGTGGACATGGCGAGGCTCCTCTTATGGGTCGATCCGGCTTGAGTTTGAAACCTGATGCGACAGGATCGCTGTCATGCCAGAAATCGTAGGGAGAATGCCGCCTGCAGGCAAAGCGAAATTGCTCGACCAGTTGCGCGACGATGATGCGGCGTAGGCATTAGTAAGGGCGATGCGCAGCGATTTAACTTTTGTAACGTTTTTAACGTTGTAACTTTTCTTCGAAATGTCCTGCGCGAAGATCGATCCAGCCTTGCACCAGACGCAGAAGCCGCCCTGGATCAAAGTGCGGCTGCCGTCGAATCCGGTTTTCTTTTCGACCAAAGCGCTGATTTCCGATTTGCGGTTGCATACGGTTTGCGAAAGCGCGCAATGCCCGAATCGCTGGGAATGCTGGAGCCAGGGCACCGCTACTTTCATGATCGCCGGGGATCATTGCACGCGCGCATGCGGATTTTGCGCGGTGACGACAGCGAAACCGTTCGCACTTGAAGGCGACGAACCTAAGCGGGTCGCCGAAGCCGTGCATCGGATGAATTTGAAACACGTCGTGATCACTGCAGTCGCACGCGACGATCTAAAGGACGGCGGGGCTGATCATTTTGCGCGCACGATCACTGCGATTCGCGAGATGGATCCTTCAATCGTTACCGAAGTGCTGGTTCCGGATTTTCACGCATATGATTGGTGCATACAGACGGTGCTCGACGCTGGCCCGGACATTTACAATCACAACATGGAAACGGTCGAACGGCTCACGCCTGTCGTGCGTTCGCGCGCAAAGTATCGGATATCCTTGCAAGTTTTGCGGCGCGCAAAGGAACTTTCGCCCAAGGTTGTGACAAAGAGCGGGGTAATGCTCGGACTTGGCGAAAAGGAGACCGAACTGTTTCAGACCATGGACGATTTGCGCGAAGTCGGCTGCGAAGTCTTGACCATGGGTCAATACTTGCGCCCGAGTCCAAAATATTTGCCCGTGGTTGAATACATCACGCCTGAGCAATTCGATTATTACGGCGACATCGCACGCGGGAAAGGTTTTCTCTACGTCGCCTCGGGGCCGCTGGTCCGCAGCTCTTATCACGCGGCTGATTTTCACCCGGTTGTGCGGAGATAACCGCAACAATGGGAACAAATCTTCCGCTGTAGTGTCCGCTGTCCTCAGCGGATTTCTGTCGAGCGGCGGCTGTACAGTCGCTTCAAATGGATGCGCTGAGGACAGCGCACGCTACACCATCGCG
>Ga0193727_1000337_pt1 | contig 17746 bp, 12 predicted proteins | sample H2c2metaG_FD_143051 | JGI IMG/M metagenome (GOLD analysis project Ga0193727, IMG submission 143051) | Soil microbial communities from a riparian zone of the East river system, Colorado, United States - H2c2 | ecosystem: Environmental > Terrestrial > Soil > Riparian zone | place: USA: East River...
TAATCCATTCGCGACACGTGTCCGCAGCCGTCATCGAATCGTCATTGGCGTGCAATTGCTAACTCAGCTATTTCACTAAGCAGCTGCGAGGGATCATTCGTCGCCAAGTCCCTTGGTATGCCTTCGGGAATCCGATCGGGATCGCTAGTGTAGAAAATAAACGGGATGCCGTATCCGATCGCGGCAAGGTCTGCCGAGAGCGTTCCGCCAGTCTCCTTGAGGGGTGGATCGCGGCCGAAATCTGAAATCACGATGCCGTAGTCGTTGCGCCGAGCCGCATCGAGCGCTTCGGCATTACTAATCTTGATCGTTACGTGTGCTCCGGTGTCTTCGAGAATGCGTCGCAAATAGAAGTTGTTCTCGGGATGGTCGTCAACCCATAGGATTTGCAAACCTACCATTGCTGGCCCCGCGAGCTTGAGCTTGCGGAATGGGACCTCCGTCCATGCCGGATTGTTCGTCGGCAGGAGTGACGACTTAGCAGATTCCTGGAGGCGGGTGGCGAACGTCTGCTTCTCGAGCTTTACGCCAAAGACCTCAACCTTTGAGGCATTGCGCAGAAAGTCGGACACTTCTGAGTGATATATGAGGATCGCGACAAGCAGAGCGGCCCCCGGCAGGAGTTTCCCAAGCAGCCCCAGCATTGTTGCCGTAGTTGTCCATACTGAGCCCGCACGCGTGTCATCAGAAGGCGAATGGCTGGCCATGATTTCCAGCCGTACAGCGCCGACCGGTCGAGATTGTTCATCGGATTCTGCGACCTTCACAAGCCCTCCATATTCAACCTGGGTCTGATCCTTCTGTTGCCCCTGATCATGGGGGCTCATCTGCGGTTAGTCGTTCCAGCGGCCTTCCGATTGGCCATTGCTCTCGGCGCGACGGAAGGATATCGGCAAAGCAGGGCACCCTTCGTTCATCGCTTTCTGCCATGCCTAGACGGCTGCAACTGCAACAGCCGTCTGCGCGAAGACCGCATGTATTCAACTCTTCCCAACTATAGGGTGCGTCAACCAGCGCAAATGTCTCACACCACATCAGGGAGGTTACCCTCTTCTGGATCAATGTCTTGGTAGATCGACGGCACTATCGCGGTCGGATTCGCAGCTCCCCTTCCGACTTGTCGATGACCGCTTTGAGTGAAGGGTCGGCCATCACCTTTTCGAGCGCCTTCAGAAGGTCGCAGAGCGCATTTTTTTGCGCTTCGCTTTGATCCTGCGCCGTATTCGTTCCGGGATGCCGCGTGACCATTTGCTGCAAATCCGGCAAGCCTCGCTTCAGCGTTTTCAGCGCAGCGTCGATGTCGCCGAAGTAACTCGAAAGCGCTCCGAGCTGGTTGCGAAGGCGAATCCATTGGTGTCTATCCCACCCATTACTTTCGCCGGTCCAGATCGGCTGGCTGAAAGCGTCGTGAAGCTTCTGCGCCACGAGCTCGCCGCGAGCGGAAAGCGTCGAGATGACGTTCGCGGGCATCGACAAATTGAGGCCACCTTCGTTCGGATGCACGACAACGCTCCCAACGCGTTCACGATATCCCGGCAACCTCAGCTGGCCGTTATCGACCCAATTGCGGGCCGAATCGACGATCGTCGATAGAAACGCCGCGACGCCCGCGAGACCTTCGGTCTCGTGGAAATAGTTACGTGGTCCCTCCTTCCCGCTTTGCGCGTTCGTGGGCACGAACACGTCTTCCTGCTTTCTTCCCTCAGGGTTTGGCTCGACGAGATTGATCGTGAACGTCGGATGCGTCGGCAGCGGCGCGTCAAATAAATGCACCGGAAGGTTGCTGCAGATGCCTCCGTCGGAAAACCATAGCGGCTGCATGTGGTCTTCTTGGTCGCGCGAGTAGTCCGGCTTATGAAAACGAACGGCCGATAGGAGCAATGGGAAGCTCAGACTCATTCGCACCGCAAGCACTACGGGAAAATCCCACGGTGACGGTACCCGATGGTAGCCTTCGTCGCGGTATCTCGCGACCTTGGCTCGATCGTCTGCGTCTTTAGGTTGTTCGACTTCGTCGGCTTTGCGACGCATGTGCGCAACGACTCCACGCGGTAGGACATCGAGCAGATCATCCTCGCGGAAATACAGGTCCCTTCCATCGCTCGTCTCGAACGGTACGATAAACGGCCGCTGGAGATTCAGGGCTGTCGTCATCGCCTTGAACGAGATTGCCCGAGCGCGAGGCTCGATATTACCGGTTGCGGCCTTTCCGTCTCCGCGCCACAAGTGACCGAAAGTGAGCACGTCGCCTGCGTGCAGACCGGCGAGTTCGTTGAGGTAGCCCTGCAGCCAGCTTGACAACGCGGCGGGATCCTCGTTGCCCTGGGAGTCGCGGCGAACGCCGGCACAAAGGCCCCAGCCCTGTCTGGGCAGCACGGCCGAGGCGTCCTTCAACAATGTCCATAGCAGCGCAATCGCAACGCCGAGCATCAAGCCGACGGCGAATAGCAAGATCTGCAGCAGACAGCCAAGTACCGACGGTGAAACGGGCGAAATGGCTGCGCCGACGAGCATCGGAATGACGCCCAACACGACAGCCAGCGGGTACTTCCGGATCGCCGTACCCACGACACGCAAAAGGGCGATCTTTCCGCCGCCGGCCGCGGCGGTGACTGTGTCGAACAGCCGGTCCGCGGCCAGCGTTGGACGAAACATGCGAAACAAACGGTTCTCTTTGCCGTCGACGACTTTGCCGAGATCGTCTGGCAATCGCTTCAGACGCTCGAACGCATCCGAACAGTTCCCGCTGACCTTCCCGAGTTGCGCGGCTGCAGCGGCGCCGGCGGCGATCGCTCCGGCGGATGTGCCGCCGATTTGGTGTAGTTGGTACTTCTGGGCGAACCAAGCGATGGCGGCAGGATAAACGACGCCCGACGTGATCCCGCCTTTCAAAACAAGATCGCAGCGGTTTGGATAGCTCTCTTGAGAGCCGGTGTTCGCATCCGCGCTCTCGCTATGGCCCGTGTTGTCAGTCATATCGAAATCCCAGAATGAACGCGGTCGACTACCCCTTGAACGACGCCCCAAAGAAAGCCGTTGATCGCAATGCCTACGAGAACTAACTTGATCGCGGCCATAATAGCGGCCATACGCAGCACACCGTCGGTGCAGCGTTCGACCCGCGGGTTACTCTCCTCGTGCTTCACCGTCGCGAATCGCGTGAGTAGGCAGCTATTCTCAACGAGGTCGAATGCGCCGGCCGAAAGGCCAAGCCATGAGATCGCGTAGATGCAGGAGCCCGCCGCAGGCGGAACGTGCTGGGCAAGCGCTTGCAGAATGCTGCAGAGCGCCACGCTGTACGCAATCGCAAATGCCGAATCCCAGTGATGTCCACGGATCAACCGGTCGACGCCCGTTTTGTCCTGAAGTGTGGCGAGCAAGTTCGAGAACGCCGTGTAGTCCCACGCGAACTCGAGTTCCACGACAGTGAACCTTACCTCGCAAGCGTCGTGCATCAGGCGCGTCGTTCGGTAGCCGAGTGTTATCGCTACGATCGACGTGGCTGCGGCGGCGATTATTTCCGAAGCGGAAAAGAACTCGAACGTCACCGTACCTCCCGTCCTCAAACTAGACTGTGACCCAATTGAGCGCCTTTACCGTCCCGGCGCCGAATCCGACTTCAAATCAAGTTGCAATCAAATCAAGTTCCAGTTCTCGAAAAACGATATCGATGGGGTTGGCATATGCATACGTGCCGTTGTCCGGACAAGCAAAGAGGAGTCCCACGATGTCGTTGTCCGGTTTCGTCAAGACGAGTGAACCACTGTCGCCGTCCTGGGCGAAGAGTGCGTTGGGGCCGTTTGGAGCGAGGCGGATCTGCTGCGTGAATCGCGCGATACGTCCCGTTTGGGTTCTCGACAACGACAACATGAAATCCACGGACGGGTCATGGACGACGCCGCTGGTGTATCCGGTGGTCCGCCCGTGCTTGTGCACCTTTTGATTGAGCGCCGGTGACACCGTGCCACGTGGCGCTCCGAGCGTGCAAATCGTCGGTGTGAACTCGATGGTCGCATCCAGTAGCGCTGCCGCCGCATCAATGACGTTGGATGCGTGAGCGCCTTCTTGGATCGGCGCCGACCTTGCGAACGTGCCGACTTGGCTTGTCATTTGGCCGCCGTCCGCGGGACCCGGCTGTATCACGCTTACTTGGCCGTCGGAGTCGGCGCAGAGGACATGCCGATTGCTCAATATGAACCGCTGCGCTTCCTCTCCAGCTCGGGTTGAGCGACAAACGATCCCGAGTGTCCCCGCGAGGTTTGACGAGTTGGCAACGCTGATACCGCCTTGTATCGGCCTGCACGGCAAGCGCCGCGCGAACGTGCATGAAACTGCCAGGCGTGCGGGCGGTGCTTCGATCACGTCGGTGGGAATGCCGTCGAGCGATCCCGGTATGTGATTGCTTGGGGAAAGCATGCTGCCCGGTAGTTTGCGGTGGACGTAGAAACGCACGCACGGCCGCCGAGTCGCCTTGCCCATCGTGATCTTGTAGCCGACACCGACGGCGTGCGGATGGTGCGGAAACGCCTCGATCTCGCGCGCGCTGCATGGAGTGCGTTCCAGGCCCCGTTGAATCGCGTGCCAATGACGCTCGAAGTGCTTTCGGCTAACGTCGCCTTTGATGGCGAGCGCATCGGCAATGCGCCGATCGAGGGCGCTCTCCCTCGCCGAAACAGATGTCGTTGGCACGACCTAGAAACCCGTTTCGACGGTGTACTGGCCATCCTTGGTTGCCGTGATGGCGATGTTTCCGTCCCAGGCGTTCGAGTAGATCGCCTTGTCGATCGTCATTTGCGTGAAGCGCGGCGGCGCATTGGTGCCTGGATTGCGACCGGACAGGCCGACGCGCACGCGCGCGCTTGGTCTGGACATTGAGACACCACTCGGCGCTGCCAGTAGCTCTTGGATGCTTTGACGATTGGGGTGCCCGTAGCTGTAGGCGCTGAAGGTGGCATGACTCAGCGTGGAATCGCCCGCTTGGATCACGGCTATCTTCGGCGTGATCGCGTTGACAAAGTCCGGAGTCATCCCGTTCTTCGAGCCGTGGTGGTCGACCTTGAGCACGTCGACGTCGAGCAACGACAGGTCGTCTGCGTAGGACTGAAGCATCGCATTGATGGCCTCTTCTTCGAGGTCTCCGGTGAACAGAAACGATGCCTTTCCGAAATCGACGCGTAAGACCACGCTATCATTGTTCGCGTTCTTCGACCATGAAACGCTGCTGTCGACATGTCCCCAGAGCGCCGTGATCTTCGGGTCGATGCCTCCATCTGATCTGCAGTCGACGGGATCGATTGTCCTGTTGGTGAGGCCGGCCGTGGTTTTGATGTCGGCCTCTACGATGCCTTGGTAGTTCGCGCCATTGTCGGCGGCATATTTCTGAAGCTGCTTCTGTCCCGATATGCCCGAGCCGGTCTTTGTCTCACCGTTGTCTACGACATTGCGAATGGTGATCGACGGCTGCAACTCGAAAAGTCCTGCTACGCCGTCCGTGTGGTCGATGTGCGGGTGTGACAGCACGACTAGATCCAGCGTCCAAGCGGGTCTGGAATGAGTTTGGAAGAACGCGTTGAGGTAGGCCTTGAGGTTTTCCCTTCCCGATACCTCGTCGGTCTTTTCACCCCCGGTGTCAATGAGCACGACGCCACAGGAAAATTCGAGCAACGCCGCGTCGCCTTGGCCGACGTCGATGAAATGCGCAACCATCGTATTGGCATCGACGGCATTGCGAGGAAGCCCTGCTTGAAAAACTGCCTCGGGCGCTGGCACGCCCGAAAAGCGACGCCTGTCGACGACCTTGTGTGGCAGCGCGGCCGCAGACCCAGTCGGTTTCACGGTCCCCGGCATGCATCCTGGCAGGGCGAACAACAGTGAGGCGAGAAACAGCATCGTATTGACAGGCGAAGCGGCGGCTGTGCACGCTGCGCTCGAAGTTTTATCGCTGTTCATGCGTTAGTTCCTCTAGCGTCGAGGCCGTAAACGACGGCGTCAGTCCTGTGAAGCGTGCGCCGCAATCAGATTGGCCACACGGCGTCGAATGGTCAACGGTCACTTCTGGGAATAGCCGAATCCGAGCAGCACGCTGTCGACGCGATCAAACGTCACGTCCTTGCGGCCCTTGCGGTAGATCACGGTGAAGAACAGATTGTCGTTCAGCGCATAAAGGAAATTCGCCTCGCCATAGCCTCGATTCCAACCCTCGCTCAGGTCATACCGCTGGCGATAAGTCAGCTGAAACGTCAGATGCGGGCTGAGAAAGAGAGGCAACAACTGCAACGAGATGCTCGGAACAAGGCGATAGTACGTGCCGTCCTTTTGGATCATAGCCAAGCTCGCGTTTCCGGCTGCGTCCTGGACATGCCCGGCATCGAGCCCGAGCGACGGCTTCCACAGAACTTTCAACTGCTCATCGGCGGCAATGCAGGCGGGATCCGGGATACAAGTGAATTGACCCATGCGCCCCACTTCAGTGGATGCGAAACTGGCGCTGGCGCTGAGCTGGTATGCCTTGCGGTCAAAGTCGCGATCGGTCTGGTATTGGGGTGAGATCGACAGTGACATTGTGTCGAGCCAGGGCAGGGGCCTGACAAAATAGCTGGTGTAGGGTAATGAAAAGACCAACGAACTCTTCGACGCGGGGTCGGCCGTCGAGGAGTCAATAGCCAACTGAGCGGCTACGTCGGCCACACGGTCCGTCGCATCGAACAATCGGTACCCGATGGTGCCGTATACAGTGGACGTCGTCCGATCCTTGACTCGGTCCTCCTGCAAAGACGCGACAAAAGGCACCTGGATGGAAGTCCCCGTTGCGCCGCGAGGATCGTTGGAATCGCTGAGCTTACGCGTGAACGTCCAGCGGTCGCCAAGGAGCTTCGAGCCTTTTTCATCCTTTGGAGGCTGCGCGGCGCCATTTCGTGTCGCCACCTGGGCACGAACATATTCGACGGGAACGGGATCTTGGGGATAGTCGATGCGAAGATCTGTATCAAGGACTTTCCCGAGTTCATTGGCGATATACACCGTGTTGTAGTTCTTTTGAAGATCACTCAATCCCTTTACGCAAGCCAGAACGTAGGCCTTGAGTTCACAGTCGTTGAAGGAGCCCGCGTCGACTTGGGTCCGAGCACACGAGATCTCTCGACCATCGGCGACGGGTACTTTGCCGGCATAGGCATCATGGATGTCCTTGACAGTCGTCGGACACACCGGCTCGCCGACGCTTGCCCGGACCAATGTAGCCGCCGTAAGGATGAAACCGGTCAGAAAAGTTCTCATGCGTCAAAACTCAGCCCGCAGCCTTTGAGCGCGCAGCTGTATACGTCCATGACAGTCTGCAAATTGCCATTTCTGACTGCGGTCCGAAACGTGGCAGCATTGAAACCGATTTCGGACGCGTGGGGGTTCAAAGTCGCGAGCACAAGCGCGACCAGACGCGTCGTATCGTCGCTGAGGTTTTTCAAAAGCATGTTCGAGCTGATTGAGCTTGGACTCGCCTGGTGGCCGCTCCAAACGGCAATGGCCTGACGGGTCAGGGCAAGCACCGTATGTTTGCGAGACTGGTCGTCCCACAAAACGAGATCGACCTTAGCATTGGAGTACAGTGGCAGTTGGCCACCCTCTATCATCACGCGCAGCGGCGACGTGTTCGACGGTTTCCTTGCTCGCACAAATCCTCCTAATGCGATTCGTGATCGCTTCTTCATGGCATCGCCGTAACGGTCTGTCAGCCGCAATGCCTGGATTGCCAGCTCGCGCAGTAAGACCTTCGTCGGGCAGAGTCACGAAGTGTCGTAGGAGTCCTGAATGTCTCACTTCGGCTGGAGATCCGCTCATTTTCAAGGCGGTGCTCCACCGCCTTTCGGTTGAATATCAGAATTGACCGAAGCTCTCGTGGGCCCGGTCCACGCGTTCGGTTGTTCGGGTTCTGATGAATCGGTCGACTGGATATCATCAAGAGGGGTCGTGCCAGCGGCTTGAAGGCGGCCCGGCTTCCGGGGCGGGCCTGGACCAAGATCTATATGGCGGGGCACTTTTGCGCCGTCCAAGCCGAACGACAGGATCGCTTCGATCATGCGCCACCCGAGGATCTTCCTCTTGTCGCCGTATGCGGAACGTCGTCCTCCATCAGTGCGCGCGTGTGCTCGATCGCGCAAGATCACGATTCCTGCCAATTGTGATCAGAGCGCCAGTCTGAGTTGATCGTTACCTACGCCAATGCGAAGTAGCGGTCCGACTTATGGCGCGTACGCCTAGCATCTTTCGATCAAATCTGCGCCGCGAGCTGATCCGTTTCAACGCGTTTCGTTTGCGAACGCATGGACGGATAATGATTGCTACAAGGATGGGCTTTGCTGAGACAAATCTCGTCGACTGGACACTTGGTCAATCCAGGGAACGCGATCTCCCGGGAAAAAGGCCTCTAGCCGGCTGTGGGATCGATTGAACATATGACAGCTGGAAGGTGATTTGAATGAATCCTGCTCTAGTTATTTCAGGCGTATGCGGGCTAGCGTCGATAATCTTGGTTCTAGGGCTGGTGTTTAGCGGTCGATTTCGCCGTGATGTTCTTGGCGGTCAGGGCGAGGCCACCGTGGCGGGCGGCCTGGTGACAACGAAGGGCGCCGCAATAATAGTCCTCTGCGGTTTGTTTCTAGCGGGCATGATGTATCCACTTTTTCAGTCGGCTCAACCGAATCCGTCCTGCGCGTCCGCCGTAGGCGCGCTGAGCGCTCAACTGGAGGAAAAATTCTCCTCTGAGGTCACTTACGCTGCGAGCCAGCCGAACACCAAGAAGCTGGAGGGAATTATCGAGCGGCTTAAACAGTCCGCAAAAGCAATAACGGATACTTGCCATTAGGCGGCGCTATATTTGCCGCATCGGCCGCCGCGGATCAGGTTCGAGCCGATGCCATTTCGCGACGGTGGGCGATCGATATCCGGGCCGATCAACCGGGCCAGATTCTTATGCGAAATGGGACAAGGGGCTACCGGGCAACACTACTTTACTCCGTGGAGACTTAGCGCAGGCTATGGCGTGCGCGAATCCGCCGGCCGCGCTATCTGCACGACGGCGGTTGCGCCAGCGGTGATCGCCGTGCCGCCTATACCAGCCAGTGCATCCAAGACACGAACGGGAACTCCGCAGAGGACCAACAGTATTATCGACGCTAAGTTCTGCTTCTGGTAGCAGCCGCGCTGTAGGGCATGATTTAGAATCGCTTAGGGGATGCCGGTGGCTGCACTCGCTGATCGAATCAAGGACTCACGCAAGGTCGCGCGCCTGACTCAGGCGGAGTTGGCGCGACGCATCGGTGTTCAACCCAGCGCTGTCGCGCAGTGGGAGTCAACGCGTGGCACGGCACCCACCGTCCAAAATCTCATCAAGATCGCCACCGTCACTTCTGTGTCGTTCGAGTGGCTTGCGACAGGACGAGGTTCTTCGCGCAGGAGGGTTCATGTGGACTCGACGGCAATTCGGGTGGACGACTTTGCACACAACGAGTTCGAGGAGCAGATGTTGATGCTGGCGCGGCAATTGCCGACCGGCCTTCATAAATCGCTGACCGAGTTTCTAAATGCTCTGACTAAGCGAAGGAAATGAATCCTGACAGGTATGTCAGCAACAGCAATACTTAGTTTTTCAAAATTGTTTTCCGTTCTGAGCCCTTGAGGTTTAGCGGCTCTTCCTCTACCGTCCGCGACGTCAAGAATTTTATTTTAGGGATCCGAATCGCTCGACCAGGGAAGGTATGAGTCGCGCGGTGCGGAAGGGAACTCAAGGTTCGAGTCAGGGGATGGAATGTCCTTCACAGGGGAAGGACAGGAAAACGCCAACGGACATTGTTGTCGCCGGCGGCGCGTGGCACTGCCGCGCTGTTTCGTTTTCCTGTTATTGCTGTTCGTTTGTTTCCAGCCCATGCTTGCGCTTGCGCAGCAGGGTCTGTGCGCGACTGTTTCCATCCAGATTCAGCAGAAGGTTAGCCTCGAGCGGCAGGCGTTCACCGCCGAGCTCGACATCAACAACGGACTGACGACCGACTCGATTACGTCGGTCGGGGTCAACATCCTGTTCGCCGACGCGAGCGGTGTTGCCGCTGTCGCGACGACCGATCCCAATAACCTGGCGGCGCAGTTCTTTTTACGCCAGGACACGCTGTCCGGGATCAACGCAACTGACGGCACGGGCACGATCGGTCCATCGACGAACGCGGTAATGCGTTGGCTGATCATTCCTGCACCAGGCACTGGCGGAGATTTCCCCTCAGGTGCGGTGTACTTTGTCGGTGCATCGTTGACCTACTCGCTCGCTGGTCAACCGCAGACCGTCAGCGTCAATCCCGCAGCGATCACCGTTTTACCGCAGCCGATGCTGCAGCTCGACTATTTCCTGCCGAGCGACGTCTACGCCGATGATCCGTTCACACCGGCGGTCGAGCCGCCAGTGCCGTTCACGCTGGGCGTCCGCGTCACCAACGTCGGTGCCGGCACGGCCCACAGCCTGACTATCGACTCAGCGCAGCCGAAGATTGTTCGGAACGACCAGGGTTTGCTCATCGGATTCCAGCTGCTCGACAGCTATGTCGACGACAAGCCGGCTGCCGACACCTTGCTGATCAACTTTGGAGACATTGGGCCTCAGCAGTCGCGAATGGGCCGCTGGGACATGGTGACGACACTGAGCGGTCAGTTCACGGAATTTACGGCCAGCTTCACTCATGCCGACTCGTTGGGCGGCGCGCTGACCTCGCTGATCCAACCTGGCGGCGTCAGCACACACACGCTGATCCATGATGTGCTCGTCGATCTGCCCGGCCGCGACACGGTGTTGGATTTTCTCGCGCAGGACGCGGATGTGCCTCGGGTTTATGAGTCCGACAATTCCGTCGATCCAGTCATCAACGTTTCCGCCGGCGCAACGCTCGGGACGTTGAGCAACGGTCATGCGCCCCTGACGTTTGCGGCGACCAGTGGCCTGGCGTATGCGGTGATGCCCGATCCGTTCAACGGCCAGCTCGCGAGTGTGGGTGCCACGCGTTCGGACGGCAAGGTCCTACCGCCATCCAATGTCTGGTTTTCCAAGACCAAGAACTCCGCTGGCAACTGGGTGTATTGGATCAATCTTTTCGATACCAACTCTACGGGCGGCTACACGATCAATGGCAGCGCGAGCGCCGCCAACAGTTCGCTGTCCGGCAACGTGTTTACCGATGCCAACAGCAATGGTGTCCGCGACGCCGGAGAGGCGGGTATTACGAGCGTCGGCGTACACTTGCATGGAACAACGTCCGCGGCGACGGTCGATCTGGACACGTCGAGCGACGGTGCCGGCAACTACCAGTTCACCGGCCTCGGCGCCGGCACGTATTCGGTGACAGTCGCGCCGCTCGCGCAATATGTCGATGGTGCCGCGATCACCGGCAGCGTCGGGGGCAACGCATCGATCGGCGGTATCGACGGCATCGTACTCGCCGCTGGTACGGGCGCCGCGGAATATGACTTCCCGAAGGTGCCGCAGACAACGACCGACGTTGCAGACTTTGCTCTCACGGCGTTCTCCCTTAGTGCGACGAACGTGCTTGTTGGCAACACGGTGACGTTGACGACAACACTGAGCAACCTCGGACCGGCGACGGACAGCGCGAGCGTGCCGTTCGTCATCCCATCGGGCGTCACGGTGACCGGCAACAATGCCTCGAACGGTGTCTTCGATCCGAACGCTCGCCTGTGGCAGGTTGGGACGATGGCCAGTGGCACCACCTCGACGTTGAGCCTAACTTTGCAAGGCAAGAGCGCTGGCACGCAAACGCTCAGTGCGGCGGCAGTCGCGGGTTCGGCGGCGACCGATCCCAATGCGCTCAACAACTCGGCGAGCGCTACCCTCACGGTGAACTCGGCGGGGACGTTTACGCTCAGCAAATTGGCGCCCACGACCGCCGTCACGGGCAAGGCACGAGCAGTACGGCCCTGATTGTTGCTGACGCACTACCGTCCGGCGTGACGTTTACGAGCGCTATCCCGGGACCCGGAGTAGCCAGCGTAACGTGCGCGGGTACGACGAGCCTGTTGTGCAGCGTAACGCTTGTGTCGGGACTGCCAGCGTCCGCTGCGAACGGCGCCGCTTCGTTCACCATCAATACCACCGCGCCGAACACCGCGGGCTCGATCACGAACTATGCCTCGGTCGATCCGAGCGGTGGTGCGAACCCGCCGCTTCCGGGACCTGGTTGTTCTTCCGCCAGCTGTGCAAGCGCAACGACCACCGTCAGCACTGCGGCTACGTTCACGCTCAGCAAGACCGGTCCCGCGAGCGTTGTGACTGGTGCTTCCGCTGCCTACGCGATGGCCATTGGGAATAGTGGTCAGGTAGCCAGCGGCACGACTCTCACGTTAACCGACGTCCTGCCGATCGGCACGCAGTTCGTCAACGCGGTTCCTGGGACGGGTGTGTCGACCGTGAGCTGCTCGGGTACCACGACCCTGACATGTACCGTGGTGTTGTCGAATGCCTTGCAGCCCGGTGCGGCGAACGGTACCGCTGCGTTCACCGTCAATACGACTGCGCCTAATACGGCAGGCAGCATCACGAATTACGCGTCGGTCGATCCGACGGGCGGCACCAGTCCACCTACGCCGGGTGCAACCTGCGCGCCGACGACGAGTTGCGGCAGCGCGACGACGCCGGTGAATGCGGTCCCGAACGTCACGTTGAACAAGACGGCCCCGGCAAGCGTGTTGGCCTACGCCAACGTGCCGTACGCGATTGCGCTAGGAAACAGTGGCCTTGCAGCAAGCGGCGCCACGTTGACGGTGTCGGATGCCCTGCCGATGGGAATGACGTTCGTCAACGCCGTTGCTGGCCTGAACGTGTCCGCGGTGATCTGTGCTGGCGCACCGACGCTGACTTGCACCGTCACTCTGACGACGCCGCTGGCTCCCGGTGTTGCGAATGGCGCGGCCCTATTTACGATCAACGCCACGGCACCGGCCCTTGCCGGTACGGCGATTAACTACGCTTCGGTCGACCCGCTCGGCGGAGTCAATCCGCCGACGCCAAGCGCGACCTGCTTGCCGGCGACGAGCTGTGGAAGTGCGACGACCGCCGTACTGCCAGCGCCCTACATCACGCTCAGTAAGGCGGGTCCAGCGAGCGTAACGACGGGTGCGGCGGCAGCCTACGTAATTTCCCTCGGCAACCGTGGCGAAGCGTCTAGTGGTACGACTCTGACGGTTGCCGATTCGTTGCCGATTGGGATGGCGTTCGTCAGCGCAACGCCCGGCACAGACGTTGGCAGCGTGTCCTGCTCCGGTACGGCGCCGTTGAAGTGCACCGTGACGCTCGGTGCGCCGCTGCAATCCAATAGAGCGAACGGCGCTGCCTCGTTCACGATCAACGTGACCGTTCCGAGCGCTGTCGGCACCGTCACGAACTCCGCATCGGTTGATCCCACCGGCGGTGCAAATCCGCCCACCCCTGGTTCGTCATGCAGTCCCGCCACTGCTTGCGGATCGGTCCAGAGCGCTGTTGTCGCCGGTAGCACGGTCAATCTCGTTCTGGACAAGTTGGCGCCCCCCACCGCGATCCAGGGCGCGTCCTACGCCTACACGCTGCGCCTCGGCAACAGCGGCAGCTCGAGCAGCAGCAAGACGGTGACCATCAGCGAAGTGCTTCCGTCAGGCGTGACGTTGAATTCGGCCGCAGCAGGGACGGGCGTCCAGAGCGTCAATTGCGGCACGCTGCCGGTGACGGGCGACGGCGTCGCGGTTCGCAACTGCACGGTCAACCTCAAGTCAGCCATCGCGGCAAACACGACGACGACCAACGGCGCGGTGTTCACGCTGGCGACCACTGCTGCCAATCTCGGCGCTGTGACGAACTATGTCTCGGTCGATCCGAGTGGGGGAACGACGCCGCCGGCACCCGGTTCGACGTGTACGACAACCAGCTGTGGCAGCGCACCGATGGTTATCGTGTCGAGAACTGCCGCAAACCTGACGCTGGTCAAGACCGGAACAGCCAACGTGGGTGTCCATACGCCGTTCACCTATTCGTTCAGCCTCGGCAACAACGGTGCGACGGCAAGCGGAACGACGGTAACCGTCGCCGACGTGCTACCCGCAGGCGTAAGCATTACCGGGGTTGCGCCAGCCGTGGGAGAAACGGGCATCGATTGCGGCGCACTGCCCATTGTTGGCGACGGCCGATCTCCCATGACGTGCACGGTGACGCTCGGAGCGCCCATAGCTTCTGGGACCGTTAATGGGTCACCGGTGGCAACGCTTACCGCGGTTGCAAGCACGACAGGCAAGCTGACGAACTATGCCTCAGTGGATTCGACGGGCGGAACGCTCGCGCCGACACCAGGCCCGAACTGCACGTCGACAACGTCCTGCAGCAGCTGGGCGACACAGGTTCATGCCTCTGGACCTACGGCTTCGCCACCGACCACGCAAGCAGCCGAAGTGGCGGCGCCGACGGTCGGCGCAAGGCCAGTGCCGATCAATGCATTCTGGGCATTGATCACGCTTAGCTTGCTGCTGCTGGGCATCGGAGCAACAAGGGTGCGCAAATGGAATCGTTGAAACTCGCACCGCGCGTCGCGTCACGGCCTTACCGTAAGGATCGATCGACAACGATTGCATGGCGCTGGCTCCTCGCAATGGCGCTCGGTTTTACGATTAGCGCTGCGTACGCATCGACGTTGGTGAGAGGCTTTGCCGGAACTTCGCCGGACGATTTCGGCACCCAAGCTCTCGCGGCGGGCGACGATAACTCATCGGGGCCCATTTCCCTCACGTCGGTTTTCCCTGGAGGCATCAACTATTTTGGCCAGGTGTATTCAAGCTTCTACGTCAACAACAACGGAAACATCACCTTCAAAGGACAAGAGGGCGCTTTCACGCCAGTCCAGTTTCCAAGCTCCACTGAGCCGATGATCGCACCCTTCTGGGCGGACGTAGACACTCGCGGTATTGCACTGCCTCACCTCAATCTCGTCTTTTACGCCTTCGATGCGACGAGCATCTACGTCACGTGGGATTACGTCGGTTACTACAATCACGGGGTCGACAAGCTCGATGCATTCCAAATTGTACTAACCAATCGGTCAGATGTCGGACCGGGCGATTTCGACGTAGAGTTTATCTATGAGCAATTGCAATGGGACTCTGGCGGCGCTAGCAACGGAATTCCGGCTCAGATTGGCTTCGATGCCGGCGATGGGATCAATTACGTAAAGCAAAAGGATTCGTTCACCGACAATGTTCTTACGGTAACCGGAACCTCCAATATCGGGATACCCGGTGTTTGGAAATGGGAAGTCCGCAATGGTGCCGTTGGCGAACCACCTTTCCTTATCCAGATCAGCCAGCCGGCACCCAGTGCGACGATCGAAGCGGGCGCGAATGTGTCCTTTGCGGCCTCCACGACGAATGACGTTTCAATAGCGGTCATGGATTTCTATGTCGATCAAACGAAGATTGGCTCTAACAGCGGTTCGCCGGCGAGCGTCGCTATACCTCCAAACGATCTTCCTGTGGGACAGCACACCCTGCGTGTTGTTGCACAGAATGAAACGGGTCAATCGGAAGCCGTGTCCGAAAGCGTTACGGTGGTCGATACGACCGGTCCCACTGTCGACAATGTGACTTATGCAGGTACGCCGTTCTCGAGTAATTCGACGATTACAGACAACGGCATACTCGCGGCGCACATATCGGATTTCAGCGGCATCTCGACAGTCGTGGTCATGATCGACGGCACCTCGACATTCGGGGGTGTGCTAACGAATGGACAATTCACATCGCCGATCAACTTCGATCAGATTCCGAATGGTCAGCACACGCTAACGATCACCGCAATCGATAACGCGAACAACAGCACGATTGTTACCTATCCGCTCACCCTGGCCATTCCCCCGCCGCCTAGGCCATCGATCAACACCCCATCAGGTGGCACGATCGAGACGAACCCGATTGTGCAGGTGACGGGCGGTTCCGTCCCTCAATCGCAGGTACAGATGTACGTCAATGGCGTTGCGTCCGGCTCACCAATAGTGGCGCAGAGCGACGAGGTATTCGCGACATCGGTGGTGCTTCCGAGTGAAGGAACATTCACGCTGACGGCTGATGCGACGACATTGCACGGGACGAGTTCGCTCAGCAGCCCGGTCACTATCTCGTATGATATTTCAGGGCCGAAAATCCAAAACGTTCAGTACGGCGGCAGCGCGTTCGTTGATGGTTCGACACTGACCACCGTTGCCTCGCTTACGGCGCAGATAAGCGATCAAAGCGCCGTCGCTTCGATCAACGTGACGCTCGATGGCAATCCGCTGTCCGGCGGTGCTCTGGTTAACCAGTCGTATTCCATACCGCTGGGTCTGGATCAGATCACCAACGGATCGCACACCGTCGGCATAAGCGCAGTCGACATTGTAGGTAACGCCAGTTCGGTTTCGATCTCATTTACCCTCGCCATTCCGCCACCCCAGGCTCCAACAATACTCGCCCCTCAAAACGGGACCAAGACCAATCAGGCAAGTCCGACGGTGTCGGGCAGCTCAGTAGCGGGATCTCAGGTTCAGCTTTATCTCGATGACGTGGCCACTGGGTCATTGATCGCGGCAAGTGCTTCCAATACGTTCAGCGGCTCGGTCACGATCGGCGGAGAGGGAACGCACCAGATCTCTTCAGACGCGCGCAACACGCGGGGCACGAGCGCACGCAGCGCAGCCGTCCAGGTGATCTACGACACAACTCCTCCGTCTATCCAGAACGTTACCTTCCAAGGCGTCGCTTTCGCGTCCGGTGCGACAGTCACATCGGCTGGGACACTTGCGGCGCAGGCAACAGACGCGAACGGTATCGCCTCCGTATCCGCGACGATCGACGGAACGGCGGTCGCCGGCGGTGTGCTCGCAGGTCCGCAGTTCACGATCGCCTTGTCGTTTGCCCAAGTCGCCAATGGCAGCCATACACTCGTGTTGACCGCAACCGATACGGCAAGTAACGCGGCGTCAACGTCGATTGATTTCGTGCTGGCGATGCCGCCCCCCACGGCGCCCGTCATCAAGGTGCCGGCGGACGGTGCAATTGTCGGACAGGCCAGCGTTACGGTCTCGGGGACCAGCGATCTTGGCACTCAGGTGCAGCTTTTCGTCGACGGCAACGCGACGGGTGGCCCGATCGCGACGACGGGCACCGGTACGTTCTCGGGGGCCGCAGCGCTGGGAACGCAAGCCACTCATCAGATCACCGCGATGGCGACGAATAGTCGTGGATCGAGCAGTCCGAGTGCGCCGATCACCGTAATCTACGACTTACCACCCGCGGTAGTAATCACGACTCCGGCAAGCGGTGCTTCCTTATCGTCTGACACCAACGTTGCCGCGACGGTAACCAGCGGCAACGCGATTGCGGCTGTGGACTTCTACGCCGACGCCACGAAATTTGCGACGGTTTCAGCTCCGCCATACCAAGCGACCTGGTCGATCGCGAGCGTTGGTGCTGGTAGCCACACACTGAAGGCGGTAGCCACGGATTCGTTCGGCCAGGCCGGTCAAGCCTCTGTTGGCGTTACGGTCATCTCGACCGATCGACCGACGATTCAAAACGTCACATTCCAAGGCAGCCCACTGAGCGACGGCGCCACCCTGACGTCCGGTGGCGCGCTAGTGGCGCAAATCACCGATTCCCTAGCCATCAGTTCCGTCAAGCTCGCCATCGACGGGGCGAACGTAAATGGCGG
>Ga0193727_1000338_pt1 | contig 17723 bp, 18 predicted proteins | sample H2c2metaG_FD_143051 | JGI IMG/M metagenome (GOLD analysis project Ga0193727, IMG submission 143051) | Soil microbial communities from a riparian zone of the East river system, Colorado, United States - H2c2 | ecosystem: Environmental > Terrestrial > Soil > Riparian zone | place: USA: East River...
CCGGAACGATGCCAAAGGCCACTCTACGCGCTCTGGCGACAACCTCGGTCTCTCCCCGGAGGTCGGCCAGCTGCCGGTCGGCGAAGCCCATGCGCTTCATGCGCCGAAGGACGTCCTCGTCGACTGTCCTGAGTGCGGCAAAGGCTTCCTCCGCGTCGAGCAGCTCCATCATCTGGGAGAGGAACCACGGGTCGATGCCCGTGAGCTCGTTTATCTCTTCGACGGAGATCCCGGCATCGAGAGCGCGCTTCACCTGGAAGATGCGCTCCGGCGTCGGTTGCCTCAGCGCGCCACGCAGCGCTTCAACGGAATCGCTCTCGAGGCGGTCATCGGCGAGAGTCGTGGCGATGGTCCATCCGGGACGCCCGGTCTCGAGCGCGCGCAAAGCCTTCTGGAAAGCTTCCTTGAACGTCCGCCCAATCGCCATCGACTCGCCGACAGATTTCATCTGAGTCGTGAGCCTCGGATCCGCGGCCCGGAATTTCTCGAATGCGAAACGGGGACACTTCACTACGACATAGTCGAGCACGGGCTCGAATGAGGCCGGCGTCGTGCCCGTGATGTCGTTCGGGATCTCATCGAGGCGGTAGCCGACGGCGAGCTTCGTTCCGATCCGCGCGATCGGGAATCCCGTCGCCTTCGAGGCGAGCGCGGACGAGCGCGATACGCGCGGATTCATCTCGATCACAAGCATCTCGCCGTCGCGCGGGTTGATCGCGAACTGGATATTGCAGCCGCCCGCCTCGACGCCGATCTCGCGAATCACCTTTACGGCGGCGTCACGCATGAGTTGATACTCGCGATCGGTCAGCGTCATCGCCGGTGCGACCGTGATCGAGTCTCCCGTATGCACGCCCATCGGATCGATGTTCTCGATCGAGCAGACGATCACCACGTTGTCGGCCCCGTCGCGCATCACCTCGAGCTCGAACTCCTTCCACCCGATGACGCTGCGCTCGACCAGGACCTGGCTGACGGGGGAGAGATCGAGACCACGGCGAATTACTTCCTCGAACTCCTGCCGGTTGTACGCGATGCCTCCACCCGTCCCGCCGAGTGTGAACGCGGGTCGAATGATCGCGGGAAACGACGTGGTCTCGAGGAGCGCGAACGCTTCGTCGAGAGTCGTGGCAATGCCGCCGGGCGGGACCGCAAGCCCGATGCGCTTCATCGCCTCGCCGAACAGCTTCCTGTCCTCCGCCATCGCGATCGCACGAGCGTCCGCTCCAATCAGCTCGACCCCGTATTTCTCGAGCACACCCGTCTCCGCGAGCTTCATCGCCACGTTGAGCGCGGTCTGCCCACCCATCGTCGGGAGCAGCGCGTCGGGCCGCTCCTTGGCGATGATGAGCTCCACGTACTCGGGGGTTACGGGTTCGATGTAGGTGCGGTCGGCGATCTCCGGATCAGTCATGATCGTCGCCGGATTGGAATTGACGAGGATGACCTCGAACCCTTCCTCCTGGAGCGCCTTGGCGGCCTGGGTCCCCGAATAGTCGAATTCGGCGCCCTGCCCGATGATGATCGGGCCGGAGCCTATTACCAGAATTCGGTGGAGATCCGTGCGCTTAGGCATACCGTTTCATAAGGTTCACTTGAGCAAAGTTAGCAAACTGGCGTTGGGTCGGGTGCACTGAACAAACTGAACTGAACGGGATCCGAGATCTGAGAGGCATAGATACCAGTTTTTAGTCACAGCCGCGCCGACCGACCGCCGTGGAGCGAGAGCAACTGCACCTGCCTACGCATAGGAGGATCGGTAGTAAGGTCGTCGCGCAGTGACTGAACCCACGCATCTGTGCTTCTGACATCTCGGATCCCGTTCAGTTTTCAGTTGTCGTATCCCGTTCGGTTTGCAGTTCATAGTTAAGAAAAAGGGAGCCCCACGGGCTCCCTTTTTCTTTTGGATCCATAAAGATGTCAGGCAGCGGACACCCCTCTCGGAGCGCGCACCACTTTACCAGCGTGGAGGCATCTCGTGCATACCTTCACCTTCGTGATCTTGCCCTCGATGACAATGCGCGCGACCTGAAGATTCGGCTTCCAGGTGCGGCGCGTCTTGTTGTTCGCGTGCGAGACGTTGTTGCCGTAAGCGACGCCCTTGTCGCAGACGTAGCAACGGTTCCTCTTGATCTGTGCCATAGGTTAGCCCTCCGCCCCGATCAGCTCGATGCGCGCCATCTCGGCGCCATCGCCCTTACGGTGGCCGGTCTTGAGGATGCGCGTGTACCCGCCCTTTCGCGTCGCGAAACTGGGGCCCACTTCCTGGAATAATTTGTCGGCCGTAGCGCGATGCGGAACCTTGGCACCGGCTAGGCGACGGTTGTGAAGCGTCCCAGTCTTGGCTTTCGTGATCAGTTTCTCAATGAACGGGCGCAGCTCCTTGGCTTTCGCCTCGGTCGTCTCGATCGCGCCGCGCTCGATCAGCGCCTTCGCCAGATTCTTCATCAGAGCCAGCTTCTGCTCGCTCGTGCGGCGAAGCTGTCTCCCCTTTTTGCGGTGACGCATTTCTAGCCTTCCTCTTCGTCGTCGGCGCCGACGGTGGCGACGTTGCGGTTTGGCGGCGTGCCCTGATCCGTGATGCGAACACCGTCGGGGGTCTCCTCGTACTTCATCCCGAAGTTGAGGGTCTCCCGCTCGAGGAGGTCGGCGATCTCGTTCAGCGACTTCTTGCCGAAGTTCTTGACCTGGAGGATCTGGCTCTCGCTCTGACGAACCAGGTCACCCAGCGTGCGAATTGCGGAATTCTTGAGCGAGTTCACGGAGCGAACCGAGAGCTCGAAGTCTTCGATCGGAGTGCGCAGCAACTCGGCCAGACGATGCGCGTCTCCGCCCGGCAGATCGGTGCCGGGAACCAATGGCGCCGATGCGTGCGAGCCGAAGCCGGCGAAATACTGGAAGTGCGTCTGCGCCAGCGCCGCGGCGTAGCTCACTGCCTCTTCCGGCGTGACGGTACCGTTGGTTTCGACGGTCAGCGTCAGGCGATCATAGTCGGTGCGCTGGCCAACGCGCGTCTCGGCGACGGCGAAGTTGGCGCGGCGAACCGGATTGTAGATCGAATCGATGCGAACGACGTCCACCGGCAGCGTCTTGTCGATGACGTGCTGGTCTGCTTCGACGTAGCCTCTGCCGCGGCCGACGTACAGCTCGACGTTGATCTCGCGGTCGCCCTGCAGTGTGAACAGGTGCTGGTTGCGATCGACGATCGTGACGCCACCCTGACCCTCGATGTCAGCGGCCGTTACCGGCCCCGCTGAGTTCTTGGTGATGCGGAGAACGGTGTTCTCGACACCCTCGTCGAGCGACAGGGTGAGGATCTTGAGATTGCCGATGATCTGGTGGACGTCTTCGACGACGCCCGGGATGGTCTGGTGCTCGTGCAGGACGCCGTCGATGCGGAATCCCCACACGGCCGAGCCGCGGAGCGACGACAGGAGAAGACGCCGCATGGCGTTCCCCAGCGTGTGTCCGAATCCGCGCTCGAGCGGTTGAAGGCGAAATTCTGCGATGTTGGGATTGTCTTCGCGCTTTGTCGCTTCGACTAGCTGCGGACGGACAAGACCCCGGAGGTCAATTGCGGTTGCCATTTTTTTTCGATTCCTTAAACGTGCCACCCCGCCCCTAACGCGCGGTGAGCCCGTAACGAGAGTTAGGGTCTCGTCCTACTTTTGATTGCGGATTGCGGATTGCGGACTAAGTGCATTGCTGACTGCTGACTAATTGCGGATTGCGACCAATTGCGGATTGCTGACTAATTGCGGATTTGGAGATTAATTGCGAATTTGCGGACTAAACCGCTTCCCGCTTCCCTCTTCCCGCTTCCCTACTTGGAGTAAAGCTCGACCACCAACTGCTCCTGCGCGGCGATCGGAATGTTCGGCCTGGTCGGTCTCTCGAGCATCCTGCCGCTGAACGTGTCGCGATCCACCGCGATCCACGAAAGCGGTGCACCGCGGCTCGACTGATCCATCGCCGCCATTACGCTCGCCTGCTCACGCGACTTAATGCGAACGCGAATCTCCTGTCCCGGCTGCACGAGGAAGCTCGGGATGTCGACAGACTTCTGGTTCACCTCGACGTGACGGTGCCGGACGAGCTGGCGAGCGGCCTTGCGGCTGCCCGCGAATCCCATGCGGTAAACGACGTTGTCGAGACGCGACTCCAGCGCGGCGAGAAGATTGTGTCCCGTGATTCCAGGGAGCGGTGCTACGCGCTCGAAGGTGTTCCGGAACTGTCTCTCGCTGACGCCGTAAATCCGCTTGATCTTCTGCTTCTCACGGAGCTGCTTCGAGTACTCAGACAACTTGCGACGGCGCGCCGTCGATGAGCCGTGCTGACCCGGAGGTGTCGGTCTGCGCTCGACCGGGCACTTCTCGGTGAAGCACTTGGTGGCCTTCAGGAACAGCTTCGTTCCCTCTCGGCGGCACTGTCTGCAGCTCGCATCTGTATAACGCATCGGCTAGACTCTCCGACGCTTGGGAGGACGGCAGCCGTTGTGTGGAATCGGCGTCACGTCCTTGATTGATTTCACCTGTAGTCCCGCGGCGACGAGCGCCTGAATCGCGGACTCACGTCCCGATCCCGGCCCCTGCACTCTCACGTGCACGCGACGAACGCCGAGCGTAACGGCTTCGCGTCCGGCCTGTTCGCCGGCGACGGTGGCCGCGAACGGCGTCGACTTCTTCGATCCCTTGAAGCCGGCCTTGCCCGACGAGCCCCACGAGATCGTGTTCCCGTGCGTGTCGGTGATCGTGATCGTCGTGTTGTTGAACGTCGCGCTGACGTGGGCGATTCCCTCTGCCTCGATCACGCGCTTTGCTTTCTTTCCAATAGCCATAGGATTACTTCGTTACCTTCTTCTTGCCGGCGATAGCGCGGCGTGGGCCCTTCTTGGTACGGGCGTTGGTGTGTGTGCGCTGACCACGAACTGGCAGCCCGCGGCGATGACGAATCCCACGATAGCTCCCGATGTCCATCAGTCGCTTGATGTTCATCGCGATCTCGGTGCGCAGCGCGCCCTCGACCCGGATGTCCTTCTCGATGGCCTGACGAAGCCGGTTGACATCGGTGTCGTTCAGGTCGCGAATTCGCTGCTCGGCGTTGACGCCGGTCGACGAAAGAATCTTTCGCGCCGTCGCGCGCCCGATGCCGAAGATGTAGGTGAGGCCGATTTCGACCTTCTTTTCGCGCGGAAGATCCACGCCAGCAATACGCGCCATTATCAGCCCTGCTTCTGCTTGTGTTTTGGATTGCGCTTGCAGATGATGCGAGTCACGCCCTGTCTTTTGATGACCTTGCAATGCTCACAGATCGGCTTCACGCTGCTTCGAACTTTCACGTCCAACTCCCCACTTTGATGGGCAAAAAGGGCCTTAGGCCCACAGATTTTTCCGAGGTTAGCCTTTGAAATTACAAGGGCAGGACGGGCAAAGCAAGGGATCGAGTGCTGTCAAAGTGTGACGGCAGACGGGTTTAGATCGCTCCCTGGCACCGGAGCGAGATTCGTCGAAAAGCATCTACAAAACCAAAGCCGGGAGCTGGTGGCTTCCAGCTGGTCGCTCGGAGCTTTCGTACCGTCGTTAAATAGTCTTCATCACCGACCGGAGCTCAGACGCGGGCTCCTTTGCCTCCGTGATCATCCGCCCAAGAACGATGTAATTCGCCCCCGCCTTCGCCGCCTCGGCCGCCGTCACCGTCCGCTTCTGGTCGTCGGACCTTCCCCCCGCCGGCCGGATCCCGGGGACGAGCAACTTCAGCTTATCCCCGTACTTCGCCGCGATCTTCTGGGCCTCCAGCCCGCTGCACACCACCCCGTGTGCGCCGACTGCCGCGCACTCTCCGGCCAGACGGAGAACCTCGCCGTAAACCTCGATTGATTTCCGCCCCCACGCGCTGCGGAGCATCGCGGCATCGAGTGAAGTGAGGATCGTCACCCCCAGCACCCCACAGCTTGGGCCCGCGCCCTCGACCGCGGCCTCGATCATCTCCCGACCGCCGGTCGCGTGAACCGTCAGCAGCTTGGCTCCGATCGACGCGGCGCTGCGGGCCGCGCCTTTGACGGTATTTGGAATGTCGTGAAGCTTGAGATCGAGAAAAACGTCCTTCCCGAGCGCTCGGAGGGTCTGGACGACCTGGGGGCCGGCCGCGGTGAACAGCTCGCCCCCCACCTTGTAGAACTTGCATGCGTCGCCCAGCCGCTCGACCATCGCAAGGGCGAGCTCAGCGCTGGGAAAATCGAGCGCCACGATCGGAATCGGATGGCGCGAGCTCGCCGGCGCGGCCCGGGTCGCGACTTTCGCCCGCGTTGGCGCCGGTCGGTTTTGAGGGGTCATGGCAGATCCCGACGCAAAATCATTTCTCCCACTGTAGAGAGCCGCGTAGGTCGCTCAACGAAGTTACACCCTTGGCCTGGCACCAGCGCTGGAGGTCGGCAACCAGCTTTTCCGGAAGTCTGGGTTGCTGCATCGCCGCGGTGCCGATCGCCACAAGGCTCGCGCCGGCGATGACGTACTGAACGATATCTGTCGCGGCAGAGACCCCTCCCACCCCAATCACCGGCAGACGCACCGCTTTCGCAACCTTGTACGTCGCCAGCACGCCGACCGGCAGCAGCCCGGGGCCACTGACGCCTCCGGTGCCGAAGCCAAGCACCGGTTTGCGCGCGTCGACATCGATCAGCAGGCCGGGCAGCGTGTTGACCACCGAGATCCCGTCGGCGCCGGCGTCGGCCGCCGTTTGTGCGCTTCGTCCGATGTCCTGCAACGTCGGCGAGAGCTTGACGAAGATCGGCTTGCGGGTCGCCTTGCGCGCGCGCGTCACGACCTCGACGAGCGATTTCGGATCGGCGCCGAACTCGAGACCCCCGGCTTTCACGTTGGGACAGCTCACGTTCAGCTCGTAGGCCGAGACGGCGATCGAATCGTCGAGCACCGACACCACCGCGGCGAACTCTTCGACCTGGTTCCCCACCACGTTCACGAGGACCCTCGCCCGCTTCACGTTGTTCGCCAGCCACGGAAGGTGCACGTCGCGGACTTCCTGGACGCCGGGATTGGCGAGCCCAACCGCGTTGATCATGCCGCCCTCGAACTCGGCGACGCGGGGCGCGCGCGCGCCGTGGCGCCGCTCGATGCTCACCGCCTTCGTGACGAGACCGCCGAGGGCATCCAGGTCGATTACGCGCGCCAGCTCACTGCCGTAGGCAGCTGTGCCAGCGGCGAGCAATACCGGATTCTGAAATTCGATTCCCGCGGCGGTGACTGCGAGCGCGGAAGGAGTCACCGCTACCGGGCGCCCCCAATTCGGGAATCGTAGTGCGCGAGGTAGGCGATCACCGACTCCGCGATGTTTCTCGCCAACGCACGTTGGTTCGCCTGGTCGCTCAGATACGTCGCCTCCGACTGATTGCTGCCGAATCCGATCTCGATCAGCACCGCCGGCATGTACGAGCCACGCAGCACCGCGAAGTTTGCCTGCTGCACGCCGCGGTTCGGACCGGGATGCACGTCGATCAGACCCTGTTGGATTGTCTCCGCCAGATCGCTCGACTCGCGCAGGTGCTCGTTCTGCGCCATGTCGGTGATGATGAAGTTGAGGGGGTCTCCTTTCGGCGCGTTGGCGCCGGTCTCGAATTTCACCGATTCGTTTTCCATGTCCTGCACGCGACGCTCGTCCTCCGTCTTCGCCTCGGCCAGGAAATATGTCTCGAACCCGCGCTCACGGGCGCCTTTGGCGGTGTTGCTCCCCGGCGCGTTGCAGTGGATCGAGATGAACACGTCGCCATGGTTGCTGTTGGCGATACGGCCGCGATCCGAAAGCGCGATCAGAGTGTCGGTGGTCCTGGTCATCAGCACGTCGAACCCGCGGGCGCGTAATACGGCCTCGAGCTTTTTCGCCACTGACAGCACAACATCCTTCTCGGTGAACCATACCGGCGAGCCTATCGGACCGCTCATCCCGCGATCGGGTCCGCCGTGGCCCGCATCGATGACGACAACCTTATGCGCGGGAGGTCGCGGCGGTGGTCGCGTTCTGACCGGTGGCGTCGGCGGAGTGTCGGTAAGGACTCGGGCCGGTGCGCGGCCGGTCGCCGGCGGCGAGCCGACGCCCGAAGGAGGCGGTGCGCGCGCGACGATTGTTGACGCGAATGTCCGCAGCTCACCGAGCGCCACGTCGTAGGCGTAACCGCCGCCGTAGCGCGGAATCACTTCTGAAACGAACTGGAACGGCAGATAGAGCTGACCGCCATGCACCTGTGGCGCGCGGGTGAGCGGAACCGTCAGCGTATCGAGCTTGGCGAATGGAATCCCGTCGATCAGGTCCATACGCGCGCGAGGCAACGCGAGCGTGAAATGAAGATTGGTGCCGGTGATCAGAATCCCCTTCATCGCCCTCATCAGCGCATCGGCTCGCACGGAAGGCTGGCCGTCATTGATCGTGACGGGGACCGACGTCGTAACCGACCCATCGCGGACGACGACGAAGGTCGGAGCGGGAACGGCGGCGATCTGCGCGGCGAGAAGGAATGCGATCATCGAGTGCGGACCGCGCGCGCAATGTCGCGCTCGTCGTCGCGGCGCTTTTCATCCGCGCGCTTGTCGTACAGCTTCTTGCCCTTGCCCAGGGCAAGGGCAACCTTCGCCTTTCCGCGCTTGAAGTAGACCTCGAGCGGAATGAGCGTCAGCCCCTGGCGCTCGACGGCGCCGATCATTTTGCGGATCTCCTTGCGGTGCAGCAGGAGTTTCCGCGTCCTCGTGGGCTCGTGATTGAAGTAGCTCGCCTTTTCGTAGGGCGATATGTGCAGGTTGAGCAGAAAAACCTCTCCATCTTTAACGATCGCGTACGAGTCAGCGATGTTGGCCTTTCCGTCCCGAAGCGACTTGACCTCGCTGCCGGTCAAGACCACGCCCGCTTCCCAGGTGTCGATGATGTGGTAGTCGTGTCTCGCGCGTTTGTTCCGCGCGATCGACTCTTTCGCATCCTTCTTATCGACTGGCTCTGCCATTTGACTTCGTGCTCAAGTTAGACGCAACAGCTTTCGCCGCAAAGCGGCTTCGCACGCTTTGACATTTCCCGATAGCGGAACCTTCCGAGCGGTAAACTACCTCCTCGTTGACCTAACCATTCCCAACCGCGCGATCCTCTTCTATCTTGCAACCCTCGATATGCCGGAGTGGTGGAACTGGTAGACGCGCTGGCTTCAGGAGCCAGTGAGCGCAAGCTCGTGGGGGTTCGAGTCCCCCCTTCGGCACATAAACAGGAACGGCGCGTCTGCTGAGTCAGGCGCGCCGTTTTCGCATCCGATTCGGAAATCTAGACCGTCTCTAGAATCGGGAGGCCCGCTTTCTCCGACCCGCTGTGCTCGGCAAGCGGGAGTCCGACTCGCTGGCGCACGGTCGGCTCGTCGTGCAGAAGATCCGCCAGACTCACGCCCTGCAGCACTTCGTCGATGCGGCCCTGCAGCATCACCCATACAGGTCGGATGCTGCAGCTGTGCGAAGCGGAACAGCGCTCCTCTTCCACCGGGTGACTGACGCAATGGAGATCGAACGTCTCGAGCTCCGAAGCGTGGATCACGTCTCTGATGGAAATCTCGGCCGGGGTCCGCGCCAGAACGTATCCGCCCCGCGCGCCCCGTGTGCTGGTGATGACGCCGGCACGCCTGAGCCTCAGCAGAATCTGCTCCACGTAGTCCGCGGGAAGGCGCTCCTGTCGCGCGATCTCACGCCCGGTAACGGGCCCGAGCTCGGTGCGCTTGGCAAGGTTGAGCGCGCAAATCACGCCGTACTCCGCCCATGTCGTTATCCGCATGCTTCAGGATAGGGTTTCGGGGTGGGTGAGACAAGGGCCTATCGAGAAGCGACTACAACTATGACTACCGGCCGGGGGCTGCGGGCGGGCCGGCCGGTAGTCATACTTGTAGTTTCTAACCGACCGACGCGCCCCCATGCTTTCCGCCGGGCACCCCGATCTCCGTCATTTTGCGTAAGTCGAGAACTTCGTCGATCTCCTTATCGGGCAGGACCTTCTCGCGCTTAACCAGATCACGGATGAGCACGTTCTCCTTCACCGACTGCTTGCTGATCTCGGCTGCGCGGGCGTAGCCGATCTGGGGCGCGAGGGCCGTGGCCAGTGCGGCCGAGCGCTCGAGCCAGTACCTGCACTGCGCCTCGTTCGCCTCGATCCCCTTCACCGTTTTCTCCGCGAACACGCGGGCCGTGTTCCGCAGAATCAGCATCGAAAAAAGCACGTTGTGAGCGATTACCGGCATCATCACGTTCAGCTCGAGCTGGCCGTGCTCGGCGGCGGCGCCCACGCAGGCGTCGTTGCCGATAACCTGGAAGCAGACCTGGTTCACCATCTCAGGGATCGACGGATTCACCTTGCCGGGCATTATGGAAGAGCCGGGCTGCACAGCCGGCAGCCGGATTTCGTCGAGGCCCGTCCGCGGTCCGCTGGCGAGCAATCGGAGATCGCTCGCGATTTTGCTCAGGTCGAGCGCCAGAACTCTGAGCTGCGAGCTGAAGCCCGCGACGTCACCCATGCTCTGCATCAGCTGGACCCGGTCCTTGCCCTCGCGCAATTCCACTCTCGCGGATTCGCGAAGGTGCTTGACCATGAGCTTCGGATACTTCGGCTCGACGTTTACTCCGGTGCCGACGGCGCTCCCGCCGATTCCCAGGTCGCGCAGATAATCCGCCGCTTCGATCACGCGCTTGAGGCCGCGACGCAGCGATCCGGCGTACGCGTCGAGCTCCTGGCCGAGCCTGATCGGCATCGCGTCCTGAAGGTGCGTGCGGCCGGACTTCAGCACATCGTCGAACTCCTTCCCCTTTTTTTCGAATTCTTTTGCCAATCCTTCAAAAGCTTTCTCGAAACCGCCCAGCTCAGTCAGGCAGGCGAGTCGGATCGCGGTGGGAATCACGTCGTTCGTGGACTGCGCCATGTTGACGTGATCGTTCGGATGAACCGGAGCGTACGCCCCGCGCTTGGCACCGAGGATCTCGTTCGCGCGGTTAGCCAGGACCTCGTTGATGTTCATGTTGTGCGAGGTGCCCGCGCCGGCCTGATAGACATCGACGACAAATTGCTCGCGATGCTTGCCGGCGAGAATCTCGTCGGCGGCCTTGACGATTGCGTCGGCGATCTTCGGGTCGAGCCGGCCCGTTTCCTTGTGCGTGAGCGCGGCGGCGCGTTTGATCCGCACCGTTGCGTCGACAAAGGCCGGCATCGGCAGCAGGCCGCTGATCGGAAAATTCTGAACGGCGCGCAAAGTCTGCACGCCATAAAGCGCGTCGGTGGGAACGTCGAGCTTGCCCAGCGGATCCTTCTCGGTGCGAGTCTTGTCGCTCATTATCGTTGGTTGAGTAGAGCCAAGTTAGCGTCCCACGATGCGCGCGGTGCCGTTCAGAAATGGGTTCGACAACCGTTCCTGCCCGATCGTCGTCTCCATGCCGTGGCCGGGATAGACCACGGTCTCCGGAGCGAGCGCCGAAATCTTCTCGAGAGAAGCAGCCAGCTGCGGCGGATTCGAAAACGGAAGATCCGTTCTGCCGATTGATCCCGCGAACAGGCAATCACCGACCAGCGCGATTCCGTTGCCGTGAATGACGACGTGTCCCGGAGCATGACCGGGAGCGTGCAGCACAGTCATCTCCGCGTTCCCGATTTTGATCTTCTGGCCGTCCGCAAACTCGCGGTCGGGTTCGGGAGGCTCTTCGAACGCAACGCCATATACTTCCGCCTGCCGTCCCGCTGCCTGGTACAATCGGCGGTCGAGCGGATGCAGGTAGATCGGGACATCCCATTTCCGTTTCACGGAAGCAATCGCACCAACGTGGTCGACGTGGGCGTGGGTGATCCAGATTGCCTCGAGGGTTGCGCCTGAATTCTCAATCGCATCCACGAGCTTCTCACCCTCGCTGCCCGGATCGACTATCACCGCGCGGCGGGATTCATCGTCCACCACGAGGTAGCAATTCTCCTGAAACGCACCGACGGTGAGGGTCTGGACGTTCATGGGCAGCGCTTGGGAGGCCGACTCATCGCGTCCATACGAGAATCACAATGCAGTTGTCATCTACGCCACGATACTGAAGCGGCGCCTCATTCGGCCTGTAAACCTCCATTCCGATGACGTCCTTCGGCGAGACAAACAAGTCGAGGTCGCCCGGCTCGGCAATACGCCACTGGAATCCGTCGACATAAGTGCGTGGGCAAGCGCCCGTCGGGCGACCTCCGCTCAGAATTGTCCTCGATCTTTCGTCCTGGACGGTGGATCCCGTAATGCCACGCACGACGCGGATGCCGGGCAAGTCCCTCATCATGTCAGTCAGCTGGTATGGGTGCCTTTTTGCGATCTGCTCGGCCGTAATGTATCTGCCCCAGCCCGTGCGTTGCCGCGCCGCAAAACCATTCTTGTCGAGCGCGTAGTTCCGTGCAGCCGTCACCAGAACCGGATCCAGCACGTTGACCGACGGTCCCAACGTCACTCTCACCTCAGTGGGCTGCCGCGAAGTCACGTTCACGTTGACACGCGCTGCCTCGAACCCAAGGTGGCGAACGATGATCAACTGAGTTCCTGTCGGAACCTGATCGAGACTGAATGTGCCGTCTTCTTTCGTGAGGACCGAGTTCCCCCACATGGGCGTCTCGACCCTCGCTCCCGAGACCGGCCGGTCGTCCAGCCCGACGACAGTCCCTCGTACTGTTCCCTTCGACTTTGCCGACGAAGACGCGATTGCGAGATTCTCGAACGTGAGCATGCTGCCGCTCGTGCTGATCTGGACCTCGCCGGTCGATAATCCGGACCTCGTGCCCTGTACCGTTGCGTCGAGGTCCTCCGGCAGGCCGCAGAACCTGAAGAAGCCGGTTGAATCGGCCGCCGTGTGAAGCTCGTGGGGAGTGCGGACGATACCAGTCTCCTTGCTGACAATAATGTCTGTCCAGGCGAGCGAAATCGTCGCTCCGGAGACGGGTTCGTCGGTGTCCGGATCGAGAACCCTCCCCGCAACGACCGCGGGATGCGAGCTCGTGACCGCGCTGCCACAATAGCGGGACGCGAGAGTCGTTACCGAGGGAATCGCGAGGCTCACGACTCCCGTGCTGTCAGGTCCGACGCCGAACGGCTTCGAGGCGAGCGTCAGCCCCAGGCTTTCGATGAGCGGATGGAATACACCAACCTGGTAGGTGCCTGGCGTGAGGTTGTCGATCGCAAAGCGTCCCAGAGAGTCGGTTGTCACGGGCGATGACATTCCCGACACGATGACTTCTGCGCCCTCGAGTCCGCTTCTGTGAATGCTGTCGACCACGATCCCGATTATGCGCGAGGTCTTTGGTGCCGGGTTCTGAGCAGGGAGGATGACGGGCGAAAACACGAACATCGCTCCGAACACGATTTCCCTATGGCGCATTAGGTGTACCCTCCCGCGCTGATGTGGGAGCTCTCGACCGCCTCGCGCGTCGCGTCGCGCGCGCCGTCGCGCTCCGTCTCCTTGAACCGGGTGATGTACTTGTCCGCCGCGATGGCCGCCGTCGTCGCGTCACCCGACGCAGTCGTCACCTGCCTCGTGAGCTGCGCCCTCAGATCACCGGCAACAAAGAGGCCCGGGATCGACGACATCATGGCGTTGTCAGTGAGCACGTAACCCATCACATCGTGATCGAAGTGCCCCGTGATTACGCCGGTGTTGGGGCGGAACCCGACAAAGATGAAAAGGCCCGTCGCATCGAGAAGCCACCGCTTTTGCGTGACGAGATTGTGCAATCGGAGGCCGGTCATCCCCTGCTGAGGATCACCCTCGACTTTTTCCGCAATGGTGTCCCAGATCACTTCGATCTTCGGATTTTCGAAGACGTGCTGCTGAAGAATCTTCGATGCACGGAACTCGTGGCGGCGATGGATCAGATAGACCTTGGTCGCGTACCGCGTGACGAAATCCGCCTCCTCGACCGCGGCGTCGCCGCCGCCGACGACGGCCACGATCTGCTGCTTGAAGAATGCCGCGTCGCAGATCGCGCAGTAGGACACACCCTTCCCCGCGTATTCGAGCTCGCCCGGAATTCCAAGCTTGATCGGAGTTCCGCCGGCGGTCACGATCACGGCCGGCGAGCGAAAAATGTCCCCGGTTTCCGCTTCGGTGTGGAAATAGCCGTCGGGCATCTTCGTCACCGATGTCACCGACGTGGTCTCGAAGAACTCCGCGCCGAACTGCTTGGCGTGAGCCGCGAACTTTTCCGCCAGCTCGTAGCCGAGGATCTTCGGAAAGCCGATTACGTCGTCGAGATACTCGGTGTTGAGCAGCTCTCCACCGGGAAATCCGCGCTCGAGCACCGCGGTGCGAAGCATGGCGCGACCCGTGTAGAGCGCGGCCGTCATTCCGGCCGGACCGGCCCCCACGATGACAACGTCGTATTCACGCACTGTTGCCAAAGGATTCACCTGAAAAGAGATGCCGCTGATAACACGTCCACACGTGAAATATACCGCGCTGCGTTATCCCTTTGCGCCCTCAGTGGCGGACGTGACGGCCCCCGTCGACGATGATCGTCTCCCCAGTCACATAGTCGGCGCCGAGCAGGTAAAGCACCGCCTGCGCCACGTCGTCGGGGCTGCCCAGCCTTCCTAGCGGCGTAGTCGCAATGAGCTTGTCCGCCTGTTCCTGGGTCCATCCTTCCGGCAGAAGCACTGGGCCTGGAGCGACCGCGTTGACGCGGATCTTTGGCCCGAGCGCGTGCGCCAGACCGCGCGTCATCTGGACGATACCGGCCTTCGTGATGGAGTGCGGCACATATCCTCTCCACGTTTCGAACGCCGCCAGATCGGCGATGTTCACAATCGCTCCGCCTCGTTCCCCCATCACTCTCGCCGCAGCCTGACTCAGGAAGAACGGCGCGCGAAGGTTCAGCGCGAACATCGCGTCCCAGTCTTCGACCAGGACTTCGCCGACCGGCGTTCGCAGCATGACCGCGGCCGAATTGACGAGAACCCCGAGCTCGCCAAAAACCTTCATGGTGTGCTCGATGAGTCTGGGCGCGGTCGCGGGATCGGTCAGATCGCCCGGAAGCGTCACCGCGTCGCTCCCGCCTGCGACTATCTCTTCGGCAGTCTTGCGCGCGCCCTTCTGCGATCCGGAGTAGTGGACCCCGACGCGCATTCCGGCCTTGCCCAGCGCGAGGGCGATCACGCGTCCGACGCGCGTGCCTGCGCCGGTGACGAGCGCTACGCGACCATCCAGCTCCACTAGTCGATCCTCATTGTGCGCCCGGCAACGATGCGACTGAGGCTGCGACTGAGGCTACTTTTTCGTCCTGACGCTCGAGCCATTCGACCGGGACGTTCATTATTCCGAGTCGGCGCGGCCCATCCGGGGCTCCGTGCCAATCCGATCCGCCGCTGGGCACGAGACCGAAGAAATCGGCGAGCGCCTGCAGGCGCTTGATGTCTTCCCCCGAATGGCTGGGATGCCTTATCTCGAGGCCGTCGAGTCCCGCCGCCACCAGCGGCTCCAGGCGCTCGCGCCTGCCGCCATCGCCCGGATGCGCCCAGATCGCCAGAGCGCCGGCTTCGTGTGCAATTGAGATCGCATCTCCGATCGAGAAATGCTCCTTGGGAACGAACGCGCTTCCCGCATTGCCGAGATATCTCGTGAACGCTTCCCGAAAATCGGGCACGAAGCCCCGGGCGATCAAGGCGCGCGCTACGTGGGGACGTCCGACCGCGCCGCCGTTTGACTGCTGGAGAACTTCGTCCAGAGTGAGCGCCACACCGAGCGCATTGAGCTTGTCCACGATCTTCTGAGCGCGCGCGTATCGCATGGTGCGCAGCTCGCTGAGACGTCGCTCCAATCCGTCGAGATGGGTGAGGTGGAGCGCCAGAAGATGAACTTCCTGGTCATCATGAAACGCGCTCAGCTCTACTCCCGCAATTATTCGAACGCCCAGTCGCTGGCCGGTCGCGCGCGCTGTAGCAACGCCATCGATCGTGTCGTGGTCCGTTAGTGCCAGCGCGGTCAGCCCGCAGCGCTCGGCGGCCACGATCGCGTCCTCGGGGGCGACGGTACCGTCAGAGGCAGTCGAGTGAGTATGCAGGTCGACGAACGCGGGCCGGCCCGCATCCGCGCTCACTGCGCGTAACCGGCCTCAGGCGACGTAAAACTCGGCTGCGACTGCTCGAAGAGCTCCTTCAGCTGCGCATCTGACAACTCCGCGAACGCCTGCTCGCGCGAGCGAGTGCCTTGCGGCGAATAGCGCGTGACTCGCACCTCTCGGTCCTTGCCCGCGCCGTGCGAAAATATCAACGCGTACTCGTCCTGGGTGTACTGCGTGATATAACCAGAGGGATGGATATCCCATTTCTGACCGTCAACCTGCAGAGAGCGGGCGGGCATCCTAAAGCTCGACCTCCTGATATACGCGCGACGGATCCAGTGTCTTGTGCGGCGCACTGGAGTGCGCGAGGGTGAGCGTCTGTTCGTCGTCCGCCTCGGTAAACTCAATGAACGCGCCCGGAAGCGACGTTTCTTCGAATACCCAGAAGCGGCAGTTGGCGGCTGCGTAGTGGGAGCGCAACGCCTTGAGACGGTTCGTGTAGTTCTTGCGCTCGGCGGAAGGAACAGTCGACCGCTGAATCGTGAGAGCCTTGGGCATTTAGAGTCCGGTCTCCGGAAATGTTTCGATAGTCTTCTTCACGAAGGCGAGGAACTGATCCGCCACCGCTCCGTCAATCACGCGGTGGTCGAACGAGATTGAAAAATAAGCGCAGGTACGGATCGCGATGGTGTCCTCACCGTCAGCGCCCGGAAGAACCTTTGTTCGCTTCTCGATCGCGCCAACGCCCATGATCGCGACCTGCGGCTGGTTGATGATCGGCGTTCCCATCAGCGAGCCGAATACGCCCGGATTCGTGATCGTAAACGTTCCGCCCTGAACTTCTTCCGGAGAGAGCTTCTTGGCCCGCGCCCGCGCCGCAAGATCGTTGAGCGCGCGTGAGATTCCGGAAAGCGAAAGATCGTTCGCATTCCGGATGATTGGCACGATGAGTCCCCAGTCGAGCGCGACGGCGATGCCGATGTTGATCTGTTTTCTATAGATGACGTTCGTGCCGGCGACCGACGAATTCATTATCGGAAACGCCTGCAGTCCCTGCGTCACCGCTTTGATGATGAACGGCATGAACGTGAGCTTCTGACCGGTCGCGGCCTCGAACTCGGCGCGATTCTTTGCGCGAATGCGGGCGACGCGGGTGAAATCGATCTCGAAGAAGGACGTGACATGCGCGGACGTGTGTCGCGACGCGACCATGTGGTCGCTGATGAGCGCTCGCATCTTGGACATCGGCTCGACGACATCGCCGGCCCAGGGCTCGGGCAGCGGCAGCATGTGGCCGCCCGCGCGAGCTCCGGTCCCAATTGTCGTCGTCGACGCACCCGATTCGATGAAGCCGAGTATGTCACGCTTGGTGACGCGGCCGGCGACGCCGGAGCCGTGGAGGGACGCGATGTTCACACCGTGCTCCGCGGCAATTTTTCGGACGAGCGGGGAGGATTTCGTCCGGACGCGGTCTTCGAACGAGATGCCGTTGCCCGTATGAGTTGCGGCGATAGCGGGCGCGGGCACTGCCGCCGCCTTTTCAGGTTGTTTTGCCGGAGCCGGCGGAGGCGGCACGGTCCCGGTCGACGCCGGCGCATCGGTCTTGCCCAGAGGTGCGGCTTTCTCGGTTTCGA
>Ga0193727_1000339_pt1 | contig 17701 bp, 20 predicted proteins | sample H2c2metaG_FD_143051 | JGI IMG/M metagenome (GOLD analysis project Ga0193727, IMG submission 143051) | Soil microbial communities from a riparian zone of the East river system, Colorado, United States - H2c2 | ecosystem: Environmental > Terrestrial > Soil > Riparian zone | place: USA: East River...
TGCTTCCATCACAAGCACGGAATGGTGCGCGACAATGGCGCGTCCGCTCTCGCTAACAATGGCGGGATGCGCAACGCCTTCAGAATCGCATACGTCCATAATGTTCCAAACGACATCATTGGCATATTCCTCAAGTGAATAATTAGTAGAGCTGTCGAAGTCGCTGCGTGACCCGTCGTAATCAACCCCGAGACCGCCCCCCACGTCGAGATAGCCGAGCTCGTGCCCAAGCTTGCATAGCTTCGCGTAATAGCGCGCCGCTTCGCGGACTGCCCGCTTGATCGTCGAGATATCTGGCACCTGCGATCCCACATGGAAATGAACGAGTTTGAGGCAATGTGTCAGACCAGCGTCCTTCAAGATCTGACTGGCAGCGATTAGATTGGTTGTGTCGAGGCCGAATTTTGCGTTCTCGCCGCCGCTCGGGGACCATTTGCCAGACCCTTTGCTATGCAAGCGGACACGAATGCCGATGTAGGGCTCGACCCCAACTTCTTTTGAAATGCGAATGGTCTGCTCGAGCTCTTCCAGCTTTTCGGCAACAATGACGACCGATTTGCCAAGTTTGCTCCCGAGAAGGGCAATGCGAATAAAAGCAGGATCTTTGTAGCCGTTACAGATGATCAAGCTCTCGGGGTCCTGGTGCATTGCCAGCGCTGCGACTAGTTCCGGTTTGCTGCCCGCTTCGAGACCAAAATGAAACGGCTGGCCTGCATCGACGATTTCCTCAATCACTTCGCGCAACTGATTGACCTTGATCGGGAAAACGCCCCGATATTCGTTGCGATAACCGAACTCGGTAATCGCCGTTTGAAAGACACGGTTAATCGATTCGACCCGGTGCCGCAGCAAATCCTGGAATCGGATTACGAGCGGAAAACCGAGGTGGCGCGCGCGCGCTTCATTTACCACCTCGAGCAGGTCTATGGAACCGCCGTTTTCCTGCGACGGCTTTGCCTCGACGTTGCCCGAACTATTGACCGTAAAATAACCGTTGCCCCATCCTTCCACGTTGTAGGTGGCGATGGCGGACTCAAGGTCCCACTCGGTTTTCATTTCGATTCATCACGCGGCCGCGAACCGCAAAGCGCATATTCAATCAGCGCGTCGAACATGCAAGCCTCCAGAACCAAATTTTCGCGAAATTTTCGCTTCATCCGATGCAATCAGATTCATGTGATCCATGTTTCCCATAAGACAGATGCGACTTAGGCAGCACACTGCTTGTCTTTCATGCTCGCACGGGTACCGTTCGCGTGATGAACAAAACGGTGATCGAGGTGCAAGTGAGGGCAGTATTGCCGACGAGCGGCGGATGCGCGGTGTTTATCGGAAATAACGACAAGGTGTTCATCATTTATGTCGATCAAACGGTGGGTAGCGCGATCACCATGTTCATGCGTCAGATTACCAAGGAACGTCCCCTGACCCATGATCTGATGGGGCACCTGATGACGGCCCTCGGCGCAAAAGTAGACCGCGTGATTATCAACGATCTGAAAAATGCAACCTACTACGCCCGGGTCATCATTCGCGTCGAAAACGAATTGCAGCAGAAAAAGATCGTCGAGCTTGATGGCCGGCCGAGCGACTGCATCGCGATGGCCACGCAGCAAAAGGCGCCCATTTATGTGAGTCAAGAAGTCTGGGACGAAGTGGACGATATGAGCGATGTCTTGCGCAAGATGGAGGAAGAAGGGCTAAAGCCCGATCCGGAAACGGAATCGGAAGACTAAATCTGTAGCGGCGGTCTGTGACCGCCGGACGAATTGATATCCGACGCTCATAGAGCGCCGCTACAGCATCATCCCAGCAAATCGCCGTAGCGCTTGTCCGCTAATTCCAGACAGCGCGCCAGAATCTCTGACGCGGTATCGAGGTTGAGCGCCACTTCGACCAATTCCCGGCATTCGGGAATAGCGAGACTTTGGACTGCGCGCTTGACTTGCGGCACGAGCGTTGCACTCGCGCTCAACTCGTCGACGCCGAGACCCAGCAAAAGCGGGATGAGCGCGACATCCCCAGCCATCTCTCCGCAAACGCCGACCCAGATATTGTTCGCATGCGCCGCATCGGCGATCATTTTGAGCAAACGGAGGACGGCCGGATGAGTCGGCTCATAAAGATGCGCGATCTTCTCGTTCACGCGATCCACCGCCAGCGTGTACTGAATCAGATCGTTCGTGCCGACGCTGAAAAAATCGGCCTCGGCCGCGAGTGTGTTGGCGGATATCGCGGCACTCGGGATTTCGATCATTGCGCCGACCTCTATTTCTTCGCCGATGTCGATCTTTTTCTCATGCAACTCTTCTTTGCACTCATCGAGCACTTTTATGGCGCCGCGCAATTCATCCAGGCCGGAGATCATCGGAAACATGATTTTTACATTACCGACAGCACTGGCGCGGAGAATGGCGCGCAACTGTGTTTTGAAGATGTCGATGTTCTCGAGGCAAAAACGAATCGCGCGCCAGCCAAGGAATGGGTTTAGCTCATCGGTGATATCGACAGTGTCGGGAGCCAGCTTGTCACCCCCAAGATCAAATGTTCGAATAATCAGCGGATCAGGCCGCACCCGTTCCGCGACTTTTCGATAAACTTCATATTGTTCCTCCTCGGTTGGCAGAGTGTTGCGATTCAAATAAAGAAACTCCGTGCGATAAAGTCCGATTCCCTCCGCGCCGTTGGCTGCGACTGCATCGACATCCTCCGGAAGCCCGATATTTGCAGAGAGGACAATGTGACGGCCATCGCGCGTGGTCGAACTTGTCTCGCGCAACTCTCTGAGTTTCGCTACGACTCTGGCCCTTTTTGATTCGACGTCTGCGTAGTGCGCAAGCGTCTCCCGCGTCGGATCGACAATGAGCAAGCCATCAGTCCCGTCGAGGAGCACCTCCTGACCAGTCTCGAGTTTTGCAGTGATATCGTGCAAACCGACTATCGCCGGGATATTGAGCGAACGGGCCATGATAGCCGTATGCGACGTGCGGCTGCCAAGATCCGTCGCAATCCCGAGGACGTGCTCCCGCTTCATGCTGGCAGTGTCGGAAGGAGTGAGATTGTGGGCGATGAGAATGTGTGGCTCACTTAAGCCAAGAAATTTCTTGGGAGCTTTTCCCTGGAGGTTGCGGATTACTCGCTTGGTCACGTCCTGGATGTCGAGCGCGCGCTCGCGCAGATAAGGATCATCTATTTTACTCAACGTTTCGGCGTAACGTGTGGCGACTTCCTGAAAAACCCACTCGACATTGCAAAGGTCGGTCTCCAATTTGCGCAACACTTCGTCGATCAGAGTGCGATCCTCTACTACGAGCAGATGGGCGTCGAAAATGGCGGCGTCTTTTGCTCCGATCGATTCCGCGATGCGCTGCTGCATCTCCAGAATCTGCATCCGCGTTTGGATAAGGGCGGCTTCGAAGCGCCCGATTTCGTCCCCGATCTGGGAAGGCGCGATGCGATAACGCGGCACGTCATCCATGTCGTCTCGAACGACATGGATCTTGCCATGAGCAGTTCCCGGTGAAACACCTGCTCCTTCAAACCGAATTTCCTGCCGCGCCTTGTCGCTCATTCCAATTGTCAGAGTAATGGCGATGTCAACTCGGGAAAGTTTTTCCCAACGCAACCCCGCATAAGTCCTATAAGTCTGATGGGCGTATGGGACTCAATCTTCGTGGAAGCGCGCGTTGATCAGCTCCTCAAGCTCCTCCATCGCCTTCTGAGCATCCGGGCCTTCACAGCGAATGCGCAGTTTCGATCCCTGTCCCGCGGCCAGCATCATTAAGCCCATGATGCTTTTGCCATTTACCTCTTCCCCTTCTTTCGACACCCAAATTTCCGAGCGATAGCGGCTCGCGATGCGCACAAACATCGCCGCCGGCCGCGCATGGAGGCCCAGCCGATTCACGATTGAAATCTCCTTCTCGACCTTCTGCTCGGACGCCGCGCGATTCGCTCTTCGATACAACAAGCCCATTACGTCTCCTTCGGCTCCATCAAATTGAGCAGCTTTGTGTTGAAATCGATCGCGCTGTTCTGGCCCAAGTCCTTCAACTTTTGGTCCATCGCAGCGACTTCAATCAGACGCGCCATGTCGCGACCCGGTCTCACCGGAATCGTCACGTGCGGCACCTGTAGCCCGAGAATTTCGTAGAATTCCCGATCAAGGCCGATCCGATCGACCGCCTCCATTTCCTTCCAATCCTTCAGGGTGGCGACCAGATCGAGGCGCTTTTCGACTCGGATGCTGCCGATGCCGAAAACAGAGGCCACGTTAATTATGCCAATCCCGCGAACCTCCATGTGATTGCGAGTCAGTGCCGGCGCCGTCGCCATGAGCTCCCGTCCTTCGAGCGAAGTGATCCGCGTCACGTCGTCGGCTACGAGGCTATAGCCGCGCTCGATTAGCCCAAGGACGCTTTCGCTCTTGCCGATGCCGCTCGCGCCGCGAATCAAAACGCCAACCCCCAGGATATCCACCATGCTACCGAACTCGGTGACTGTGGGCGAGAAATCGACTTCGAGCGCGATAGTCGCGGCATTAATGAACTTCATGGTGATCATTGGCGTCCGAAAAACCGCGATCTGTGCTTCCCCTGTGACAGCAAGCAACTCCGGCGCGAGGTGAAACCCGCGCGACATCACCAGGCACGGGATCTTGCGCACACATAAGTTCCGAAATCGCTTTACCCGCGCTCGGGCAGTTAAACTTTTCAAATAGGAATGTTCGGCCGCCCCCAGCACCTGCACCCGTTTCTCCGCGAAATAGGTGTAGAAGCCAGAAAGCGCCAGACCCGGACGGTTGATTGTGGGCTCGCGAATTTTCCGATGGAATCCCACGCGCGGCCCCTCCAGCTTCATCAGCAGCTTTTCGGCGTGACAATTGTAAAAACTCTCGACCGTGACAACCGGAACGCTCTTCTGCTGATCGCTTGTCGATGTAATCGTCTGGGTCCCGCGTTGTTCCGGCATCAGGATTAACTTCTAGCGTGGATAAGGCGCAATTTCCAATCGGCATCGCGCGTTATATACTGATTCATTACCAGTCAGGCGGCTAAATCAAAATCCTCTTGAAGGATGGAAAATCTCACGCTGGTTGCCCATATTCCCCGCCAATTGTTGGCCTTGATCGAAAGCACGGCCGCCTATGAAAAGAGCTGGGGACTGCGGGTAGCCGATGGAGTAAGGGAATTCCTCCTCGCCGCCTCCCCCGACTTCCTCTCCGCATTGCAAGAGGCCACGGCCCCCGATCCGTGGACATTTGGCTTTGCGATAGTGCACAGGATCGGCAACGTCGTGATCGGATTGTGCGGATTCGCCGGTCCACCGATTCAGACGGGCTTATCGAAATCGCCTACAGCATCTCACCCGATTACCAGGGAAAGGGTTTCGCCACCGAAGTTGCCAGGGCCTTGGTCGATTTTGCGTCAAGTAGCGGCCGGGTCAGAACCGTTTGCGCGTACACCCTTCCGGAAATGAATGCTTCCACGCGCGTCCTCGAAAAATGCGGATTTAGAAAAACCGGGGAGATATTCGATTCAGAAAATCACCTCGTTTGGCGCTGGGAAAAAACCCCGCCAAGATCGACATCAAACAAATGATCAAACAACATCCTGCTTCGGGCTTCGTCATTCGTCGTTCCCGTCACATCTTGAAGCGTTCGCCGAGGTAAAGCTGACGGCTGATGGGATCGTTGATCAGAAAATCTTTTGTGCCCTCGCTTTCGACGCGGCCTTCGTAAATCAAATATGCGCGATCCACAATAGACAACGTCTCGCGGACATTGTGGTCGGTGATCATGATGGCGAGCCCCAATTTGCGCAGGTTTACGATGATTTGCTGCACATCATAGACGGCAATGGGATCGACGCCGCTGAATGGTTCATCGAGCATCAACAATTTCGGTTGTGTCACCAGCGAACGCGCAATGGTCAGGCGCCGTTTCTCACCACCGCTCAGGGTAAGCGCAATATTTTTGGCGATTCGCTCGATCCCGAACTGGTGCAGCAGCTGATCGCAACGATTTCGGCGCTCCGTTTTGCCCAAGGGGAGCGTTTCCAAAATGGCCATGATGTTTTGCTCCACCGTCATCCTCCGAAAGATCGATTCTTCCTGCGGCAAATACCCCATGCCGAGCCGCGCGCGTTTGTACATCGGATAGTTGGTAACGTCGGTATCCGAGAAAATGACGCGCCCGCTGTTGGGTCTGACGAGGCCGACAATCATGTAAAAGCTGGTCGTTTTACCTGCGCCGTTTGGGCCGAGCAGTCCGACGATCTCGCCGGCGCCAACATGGAGGTTGATCCCATCCACCACGGCCCGGCCACCGTAAATCTTCACCAGTTGTTCGGTCGTGAGGACAGTTTCTTTCTTTACCGCAGGGGGCACGCCGCCTTTCGGGACGGACACGGGCGCAGTTTGGCTAATCATGGTTTCGGCGAAGGTGTCGGGGTCCCAGCGGCAGAAGGAGTCGTTTCGCCCTTTGCTTCTTCCTTCGGCGGCTGGCGAATCTCGGTGCGGCTCGGGCCGTGCGTGGTCAGTTGATTGTTCTGGTTAATGATCATGACCGTATCAGGGCTGGTCGCCACGTGCATGTTCATTCCTTGCTGCACGCGCGGTGTTCCCGTCAATTCAACATCTCCAGTGGCAGCGGTATAGACCGCTTTATCTGCTCGGCCAACAGCGCGCGTCGGTGCTCCGCCATTCGGATCGGGACGGTCGCGCACCAGCCCAACGTCGCCTTCTGCGACGGCTTTCTCCAGACCCTGATTTTGCCCCTTCGTAATAAACACGGTCAGTTTTTTAGATTGAAGACTAAAGCGCGGGTCAGTTACCTTCACGCGACCGCTAAAGATGCCCATGTTCTTGGTTGAATCAAAAAACGCCTCATCCGCATAGATTTCCGTTGTGGTCGGTTCATTGGACTGTAGCCCCGTGGCCGTAGGAGCAGATACCTTGTCGCCGGACGATTTGTGCGCTTCTTCCGCCAGTGCTTTCTCCCGCTTCTTCGGCGGTTTGCCTGAGTCCGTCGGGGCGGCTGCAACCTGCCCACGTAATTGTGCGGTCATCAGGCTGACCATCAGAACCAGCGACACCGCCGCTCTTTTCATTCGTTTGTTTTCCCTTTCAGATGCGATCGGTCAGTGATCACCATTTTTACATTTCCGATCAATCGTCCAGTCTTGGTATTCGTGTCGAACTGCACTGAATCACCGGCGATGTTGAAATCTGCGCGCTGGATCGTTGTCCGCTCCTGCGAGCTTAAGACCCGGGTTTTCAAGTCAAGCACCGACGTCTGCAGGTCGATTTGCAGGTCGGGCTGACTCTCCGGGGTATAGGTTGTAATTTTAAGATGTTGAAAGCCGATGTGCTGCTGGTCAATCCGTCGCGCCGTCCCCGCTTCAAATTTTCCCCGCAGATGACCTTCGCCATCGAAATCAGGCAAGACAAGTCCTTTGGCTTCATGGCCTATAGGCAACGGAATATTGGTCAGACTTTGCTCGCCCAGAGACCCGCTCGGTCTCACCGCGCGAGCTTGTTTCTTTTTCTGGCCCTTGGACTCGGCAAACAGATGACTCGCCGGCACCGCAATCAACAACAGAAGCGGCACCAGCCAAACGAACCAGCTCCAGCGTGCGGAGCGGCCGCTATGAAACAGCAGCATGAATAGCCATTAACATGCGCAAATGCTTCGGCAAATCCTTTAGCGGAATCTGATTCGGCCCATCCGACAACGCACGCGCCGGATTTTCGTGCACCTCCATAAAGATGCCGTCGCAGCCCATGGCCATCGCTGCCCGAGCCAGCCCGGGCGCAAGATCACCATCGCCCGAAGTGAAATCCCCCGCCCCGCTCGGCCGTTGAACCGAATGGGTCGCATCAAAGATGACGCGATATCCGGCCTCGCGAATCCAATAAAGCGATCGCAGGTCGGCCACGAGATTATTGTAACCAAACGTCGTCCCGCGCTCCGTGAAACAAAATTTTGAGTTACCAAAGGCGATCAGCTTGTCGGCGATGTTTCGCACATCCCACGGCGCGAGGAACTGGCCCTTTTTTACATTAACTACGCGACCCGTTTCCGCGGCGGCGTGCAGCAGATCGGTTTGCCGGCAGAGGAATGCCGGGATTTGTAACATATCGATCTTTTCGCCAGCGATCCCGGCTTCAGCCGGCGAATGAACATCCGTTGTGACCGGTATTTTCAAGTCGCGGCCGATGGCCGATAGAATTTCGCAGCCTTCGCGCACGTCAATGCCGCGAAACGAGCGTACCGAAGTCCGGTTGGCTTTATCGTAGGAAGCCTTAAAAATAAAATCGACATCTTCCGCCGCGCAGATTTCCGCGATCCTTTTTGCCATGCGCCAGACGAACTTCTCCGACTCGATCACGCATGGGCCGAGAATGAACGCCGGACGCTGCCCGCCAATCGTGACTTTGCCGACGCGCAAGGGCTTTGTTTTCACAGTGATTGATTGTAGCGGCGGTCTATGACCGTCGCACTATTTTTGCGACAGCGTCTTCTTTCGCACAAGATCGACAATCGCAAACGGCGCATACAATCCTAGAAAGAAAAGCAAGGCCACCCCGTGCATCTCCAGAAGATAAAGGGGGCGCGAATCGGAGAGAAAACTCAAAATGGAAAACGCTTCCGGTTTGTGTAGCAGAAATCCGTAATTAAAGCCGGTTAGCTCGTCGGCAATAAGCGTGACCACAAAATAAAATTCCGACCACAGAAACACGCGCACGATCGACATGGGGTATGGCCGGTAGCGGCGTGTCAGCATTAGGAAAACCACGCCAATGATGATCCCACAATGCGAAGTAAAAAAACTGACGAACCGCCAATCTGGAAAACCAAAGCGCAAATTGGGAGTAAGCACTGCCTGGAGCGTGCCGCCAATCCCCCAGAAATACGCCACTTCGAACCAGCGCTGGCTACCAGTCCACATTGCGACGATTACCACGAACATGCCCCAGTCACAGAGTTGCAAAGGCAACATTTCCCGCCAGTCCACAATGCCGTGACTGCGGACAAAAATTAAGAAAGCGACATAGTTCAGCACGAGGACTGCCGAGATGAGGACAATAATCGCCCGTTCAACGCGCGGGGATTTTGTGCGACGCACAATCGCGGCGAACGCAAAGGGCAAGGTGATTGTGAGAAAAATGACCGCGAGGTGCGGCAGGCCATACGGTTGAAACGGGTGTTCGGGGTTCATCGCAAAATCGACAATTCGTGGCGCCCGCCGCAGCGAGCGAGTTTATGTAGCAGCAAGTTCCAAACTTGCTCCACAATCAGCGAATTACCCAGAGATTACAGGGAATCACATCGGTGATCCAGGCGATGTTACTCGGCAGTTGCTGGATCGCACCGTCATTTTTCGGCATCGGCACTACGAGCAAGTCTGCTTTCACTGATTGAACAAAGTCCGAAGCAGCCAACCCCGTGTTGCCGCGAATGCATCGCGTCTCAATCGGAACCTCGGTGGCGCCAGCTGACAAAACGAATCTTTCCAGCGCGTCTTCCTCCTCATCCTTTGTCTTGGATTTTTCGCCGTTGCCGGCATCCGCGCGGATCGATGCGCGCGCCTTGTCAAACGCAGTGATAATACGAATCACGTAAAGCCGCTCGCACGATTCTGCCGAGGCGAACTCCAGCGTCTTTTTTAACGCGTGCAATGCGTGCTCGGAATGATCGGCAACGAAAACGATCTGCCGCAGTGGTTTAGGTTTCACATCGGGATGCGTGAAAAGCATGACCCCGCAGGCGGCTTCTCGGACAAGGCGACGCGCGACATTGCCAAGAAATGGGTGCAACACAACTTCCTTTTCGAGCGCGCCGGCAATAACCATATCGATCTTGTGGCGGTCGAGCACGCGGAGAATGGCTTGGGCTGGATCGCCGTTTTCATAATGAATTGGAGAATCGGCCGGAAGCTGCAGTTGCGCGAGCGCATCGTTAAACTTCTTCGATGTCTCCTCATTACGATCGCCCACATAAATTAAATGAATGTCGGAGGAGAATCTGTCCCGGATTCGCTTCGCTTCAGCGAGTACGTGCTTGAATCGCGGGGAAAAAGTGCTGGCGACGGCAATTGTGCGGTAAGGCGATGGGACGGTCATGCGGTGACAATCAATCTCGACTTTCTCCGGATTTCGGCAACCGCTGGTCGGGACGAACCGCCGGACCGTCCGCGGTGCGCTCGGCGAGTACGCCCTACCAATCCGCTTTTCATTTTCGAATTCCTCTGCGAATTTCGCTTATGAGACGGGCAATTTATCCGGGCAGTTTTGATCCGGTGACGAACGGTCACCTCGATGTGGTCGAACGTGCGCGAAAACTGTTCGATGAGGTGATTGTGGCTGTGGCGTATAATGACGAGAAACAACCGCTTTTCTCGCTAAGAGAACGTCTCGATTTGCTTCAACGAACAGTCGGAAAGATCGACAATGTGCGGATCGCGCAATTCAAAGGATTATTGGTCGAGTTCGCCAAAGCAGAGAAGGCCGGGGCGGTCATCCGCGGTTTGCGAGCGGTTTCCGATTTTGAATTCGAATTTCAAATGGCGTTGATGAACCGGAAACTCGATGCGGTGGTAGAAACAATTTTCCTCATGCCGAAGGAGGAATACACTTATCTCAGTTCTCGGATTGTGAAAGAAATCGCGCGCCTCGGCGGCGATGTCTCCAGTTTTGTCCCGGCTTGCGTGGCCAAGGCGCTGAACAGGAAATTTAATCGATGAACTCCGAAAGGTTGCGCGAGTGAAAGTTCATCTGAAACAAATTCTACCTGAAGGTCTGCATCTCGAGGGGGATGAGGAATGTCCGATTCTGGAACTGGAGACGGAGGGCATTCGTTGTGTTGGTCCGCTCCATTACAGTATCGATCTGGGTGTTACAAGCGGGGCGCTGTGGGCGAGTGGATCGCTGTCACAGCCGGTGGAGTTGCGGTGCGTTGCGTGTCTGGAAAAATTTGTGCACGAGATTCAGGTGCCGGCATTTGCAATGCACACCGAGTTGCGCGGGCCGGAGACAGTCGATCTTACGCTATTCATGCGCGAGGACCTTTTGCTGAATCTGCCGGCCCACCCGCATTGCGACCGAGATGCCGGCCGAGTTTGCAAGCCGAAGCAAATCGAAGCCGCGGCGCAAGACGCGGGGAGAAAATCGGATTGGAGCGCACTGGATAAACTGAAGCTGAAGCGCTGAAGCATTATATCGTTACAGATTCACGATTCATGATTCATAGGCTTCTACTCACGTCTCGATTGTTTTTGCCCAAATACATGCTTTTTTAGCTGCCTTACATGGGAGTTCCAAAACGCAAAACGTCGAAGATGCGCTTGCGCACGCGCAAGGCGGCGAACCGCTGGCATGCGCCGCACCTGAATAAGTGCCCGCAATGTGGCAGCGCGGTAGCGTCGCACACTGCGTGCCCGTCGTGTGGCTACTACAAAGGCCGACAAGTGCTGACGATGGAAGGAAAGTAGATTCGCGTTAAGGCACAACGTGAATGGTCAAATCGCTACAACCTCGATTCACGTCCCTCATTTTTGGTTTTGCAATTAACTGCTAAAACTCGCAAAGTTTCGCTTTGATGAAAATCGCCCTCGATGCCATGGGCGGTGATTTTGGCCCGCCTAGTCTCGTTGCCGGCGCCGTCATGGCGCTGCGTGAATACCAGCAGATTAACAAACTGTATCTGGTCGGCGACTCCGACAAAATTGAAAGCGAGTTGGGCAAACATCAGTGCAACGATTCCCGAATCGACATCGTGCATTCCACCCAAGTCGTCGACATGAGCGACCGCGCCTGGACCGCTGTTCGCCACAAGAAAGATTCATCTGTAAGTCGCGCCGTCGATCTTGTGAAACGGGGTCAGGCAGACGCAATCGTGACCGCGGGCCACACTGGTGCAGCCGTCGCTGCAAGCATGGTCAAGCTCCGCACGTTACCGGGCATCGACCGTCCCGGCATTGCGGCAGTGCTTCCCACACAAACGAATGTATTTGTTTTGATCGATGCAGGCGCAAACATCGACGCGCGGCCAGAACATCTTCTTCAATACGCGTTCATGGGCTCAGTTTATTCGCGCCATGTTCTCGGCTACAAGAGTCCGACGGTTGGTTTGGTATCGCTCGGCGAAGAAGACGTGAAAGGCACTGAGAAGACCAAGGAAGTCTTCAAGATGCTGAAGAAGAGTTCGCTCAACTTCGTCGGCAACATCGAGGGCCGGCATCTGTTCGAGGACCCTGTCGAAGTTGTCGTATGCGACGGATTTGTCGGCAACGTGATCTTGAAAACCTGCGAATCGATCGCGGTGGCGATTTTTAAGTGGCTCAGGCACGAATTTGAACGCTCTAAATGGCGAATGGCCGGCGCCTATCTCGCTCGGCACGCATTTAAGGACATTAAGAACAAGACGAATTACGAAGAGTACGGCGGCAGCCCGCTTCTCGGCGTGAATGGCATCTGCATTATTGCACATGGCGCGAGCAGCCCGCTGGCGATCAAGAATGCGCTGCGGGTGGCGGCAGAGTCAATTGAACAGCAGGTGAACCCGCATATCGTCGAGGAGATTCGCCGTTACAATGAAACGACAGCCTCGCTCGAGCCCGCGCTCCGCTAAACCGCTGCGCACGGTCTCAATCATCGGCACCGGTAGTTATGTGCCGGAAAAGATTCTGACCAACGCGGACCTTTCGCGGATGGTCAATACGAGCGACGATTGGATCACCACTCGCACAGGCATTAAGGAGCGCCGTATCGCCGCGAAGGACGAGACCACAAGCGACATGGCTGCCAAGGCGGCCCTAAAGGCGATCGGGCAAGCAAAGATTTCGCCAAAAGAGATCAATCTCATTCTCGTGGCAACGGCCACGCCCGATATGCTCTTTCCCGCGACGGCCTGTTTCGTTCAGAAGAAGATTGGAGCAACCAACGCCGCTTGTCTCGATGTCTCGGCAGCCTGTGCCGGATTTCTTTTCGCCCTGGAAATCGCGCAGCAATTTATCACGTCACATACACACGATACCGTCCTTGTGATCGGGGCCGAGAAATTGACATCGATTACTAATTGGACAGATCGGAACACCTGCGTGCTTTTCGGGGACGGTGCTGGGGCCGCTGTTTTACGCCATCGCGGTGGCGCTCACGGCGTAATTAGCACTCACATTGGCAGCGACGGTCAGTACACCGATATTTTATTCATGCCTGGCGGCGGTTCGCGCTGCCCGATCACGCGCGAAAATGTCGATCTGAACTTGCAAACAATCCACATGATGGGGAAGGAAGTTTACAAGCAGGCAGTAACCGCGATGCTAAACGCGGCCAAGAAGGTCCTCGATCAAGCCGGACTCTCTATCGAGGACATTTCCTGCGTTATTCCGCACCAGGCGAATGTGCGCATCATCGAAGCAATCGCCGATCGCCTCGGGATTTCACGCGACAAAATGTTTGTGAATCTCGATCGTTACGGTAACACTTCGGCAGCCGCGGTAGCAATCGCACTCGATGAAGCCAATCGGACCGGGCGGATTAAACCGGGCGATTACGTTCTGATGGTCGTGTTTGGTGGAGGGCTTACGTGGGCAAGCACAATACTCGAATGGTAGCGAAGAAGTTGAGAGTTTTTAGTTGAGAGTTGATAGAAGACCGCCACTCATGAACTCTCAACTCGTTGAAACCCACGCTCATCTCGATTACCCAGATTTTGCGGCCGACTTCGACGATGTGCTTCGTCGGGCGAACGAAGCTGGGGTAACGCGCATCATCACAATCGGCACCTCAATCGAGAGCAGCCGGCGTGCGATAGAGCTTGCCGAGAAATATCCGAGCATCTACGCCGTAATCGGCGTTCATCCCACCCATGCCGAACAAGCCGGGGAGGATATCATTACGCCGTTGCGGGACCTGGCGAAAAGCCCTCGCGTCGTGGCCATCGGCGAGACCGGGCTTGATTATCATCACTTGCCGAGCGTCGAAGCAGCGAAACAGAAAAATGTGCAGGTGTTCAGCGCGTTGCAAAGCGGAACCGAAGAACAAATGGAAGCCAGCATTGAAGACGGCGCATACAAATCGAAACAGGCCGATCTTTTTGAGCAACAACTCGATTTGGCGGTCGAGCTTCGGCTCAATGTCGTCATCCACCAGCGCGATGCGTGGGATGACACGCTCGAAATCATAAGGCCGTATTCAGGAAAAGTGCGTGGCGTGTTCCATTGCTTCGGCGGCACGCTCGAACAGGCGAATGAAGTGCTCGACCTCGATCATCTGGTTTCCTTCACCGGTATCGTCACGTTTAAGAACGGCGCGAGCGTCCGCGAGGTTGCCGCCAAGGTTCCCCTCTGGAAATTCATGGTTGAAACGGATTGTCCCTATCTCGCGCCGGCCCCGTTTCGCGGGAAACGGTGTGAGCCGGCGCACACGCGCATTGTGGCAGAGACCATCGCGACCGCGCGCGGCGTGCCATTTAAAGAAATTGCCGAGGCCACAACCGCAACCGCAGAAGAGTTCTTCCGGTTCAATCGCGTATGAAAATAAAAAATGACCGCGCGCGACCGCAGGAGGCGCCATTCCACCTTCCCAACGACTGCTCGGCGATCCGTCCCTGGCTTCTGTTGCTCGCGCTTTTTTTCGCATCGTGCACCGCGCCTGACACGCGGCATCAGATCGTTATCAGCGCACGCGAGCAAAAATTAGCTCTTCTTGATCGCGGTAACCTGATGGCCATCTATCGGGTCTCCACATCCAAGTTCGGCCTTGGGGACCGGCCAGGCAGCTCTTTTACTCCACTGGGCGAGCTGGAGGTCGCGAAGAAAATTGGCGATCATGCTCCGGTTGGCGCTGTCTTCAAAGATCGGCGCCGCACCGGCGAAATTGTTGCAATTGACTCGCCAGGTCGGGATCCAATTGTGACACGAATCCTTTGGCTGCGTGGCCGTGAGTCTCATAATGCTAACGCATATGCGCGGACGATTTACATTCATGGAACGCCAGAGGAACGGAACATTGGTTTGCCCGCGAGCTACGGATGCATCCGGATGCGCTCCAGCGACATCATTAATTTATACGACATCGTTGGTTGGGGCGCGAAAGTAACGATCGTCGATGCCCCGCTCGCGTCGGCTATTCCAACAGCGGCTCTCCCGGCGCAACTAGCGGCAACGAACCAGCCCACGACGGGCACGATCCGTTAGACTACATCACGGCAATTTACCGAGATGTCTTCTGGGCGTTTCATGCGAGAGCAATTCCATGTCCGCGTCGACCATGATGCGGACGAGCTCGTGAAATCGCACTTTAGGTTTCCAATTGAGAATCTTTCTAGCTTTGGAAGCGTCGCCCATAAGAAGATCTACTTCCGCAGGGCGCTCATAACGCGGGTCGTGTCTGACAAATTCCTTCCAGTCAAGATCGACATGTGAAAAAGCCGCTTCGGCAAACTCACCCACACTGTGGGTTTCACCGCTGGCCAACACGAAATCGTCCCCTTCCCCATGCTGTAGAATTCGCCACATGCCTTCGACGTACTCAGGCGCATATCCCCAATCCCGTTTCGCGTCCAGGTTCCCCAGGAACAATTCCCTTTGCAGTCCGTGTTTAATCGCGGCGACGGCCCGCGAGATTTTGCGGGTGACGAAAGTTTCGCCGCGCCGCGGACTTTCGTGGTTGAACAGAATGCCATTGCTCGCGAAAAGGCCGTAGCTCTCGCGGTAGTTGACCGTCGCCCAATATGAAAAGACTTTTGCGACACCATAGGGACTACGCGGCCAGAATGGTGTCTTTTCCGTTTGGGGCACTTGTTGCGCCTTGCCAAACATTTCGCTGCTCGATGCTTGATAGAAACGTGAACGCAATCCCACTTCGCGGATGGCTTCCAAGATGCGGATTGTGCCAACTCCGGTAACATCGGAAGTGTACTCAGGAATGTCGAAACTCACGCGCACATGGCTTTGCGCGCCGAGATGATAAATCTCGTCCGGCTTCAATTCGTAAAGAAGTTTCACCAAATTCACGGAGTCACTCAGGTCCCCGTAATGGAGAAACATTCGGACGCCGTTGATGTGTGGATCGGCGTAAAGATGATCGATGCGTGAGGTGTTAAATGTGCTGGCCCGGCGAATGATCCCGTGCACCTCATAGCCTTTCTCCAGAAGGAAATCGGCCAGATAGCTCCCGTCCTGTCCGGTGATTCCGGTGATTAGCGCTTTCTTCATGAACCGCGTTTCGCTTTAAAGCAAACGGTGCGCGCGAGCAACGATTTAAGTTTCCGGCGGCGAGATCATGATTCGCGCCAGAACAGCGCGCTGCGCGGCGACCAGTTCCGCGATGCCTTTGCGGCCGAGTGCGAGCATTTCGTCCAGTTGCGCTTGCGCAAAGGTCGCTTCCTCACCGGAGCCTTGCACCTCCACGAATTCGCCGTCCTCTGTGGCCACGAGACTAAAATCGACGGTAACAAGCTTGTCCTCTTCATAGTTAAGATCGACGATGGCGCGCCCGTCGAGAACACCGGCGCTCACCGCGGCCACCAATTTTCGCACCGGCGGAATATCGATCTTTTTTTCCCTCCCAAGTCTCCGGCAGGCCATCGCGACGGCTAAACTGGCCCCGGTAATTGCTGCGGTGCGCGTCCCGCCGTCGGCTTGCAAAACGTCGCAATCCACCCAGATCGTGCGTGGCCCCAGCTTTTCAAGATCGACAACCGCTCGCAGCGATCGGCCAATCAAACGTTGGATCTCCGTGCTGCGGCCATCGAGTCGGCCTTTGGTAATGTCGCGAGGTTTTCGCGTCTGCGTCGAGTATGGGAGCATCGAGTATTCAGCGGTAAGCCAGCCGCCCGTTACGCCTTGCTCTTTCATCCATCGGGGCACGTTTTCCTCGATGGTCACACCGCAAATCACGCGCGTGTTACCCATAGTGACAAGCAGTGAGCCGCTTGCATGCGGCGCGATATTCAACTCGAAACTGATCGGGCGAATTTGATCCGACCCACGGCCATCGCTGCGATTCATAACGCCAAACTAGGCGCTCCGACGGCCGACGCTACCATTTATCGCGGCGTATGTGCGCGGGTTCCAGGTCTTGGCGGTGGCAATCTAGCTGGCGAAGCTGAATCCGATCATCAATTCCTCGAAGCGCAGCGAAGTACTGCGAATCATCGCCGACAACGTCAGCAAAGCCGGTTGGAATTGAGGCTGCGTGTCAGGCGTGGATTCTAACGGCCGAACGATCTGGATTGCTGATGCGCATCGCGATGACGGGAACCGTTTCGTTGTGCGAGCGGATGAAAAGTTGACTGCGTTTCTGGAACTGGAATCGGCGATTCGGGCTTGCGGCGAATTGTCTTGACTAGCTGGCGGGATTCTTTCCAAACTAGGCGTCGTTAACGGATCTGAATCAGGCGGAGGATATTTCCCCCGCTAGGTTCTTCGTCTTTTCCGGACCCGCAATCCCAAAATCAACTCAGCGGGGGAAAGGAAAGAAAGGAAGAACCATGAATCCGCTCACGCACTCCAAAAACTCAACAATTCTGCCACTTCTCATCGCACTGGCGCTCAGCGCCATGACGGCCAGCGCCTCGGAGAATCTGCCCTTCCGACTTGGGGACGAGGCACGATAACGTTCACCAGCCCGAGCACCGCGACGACGGCCGGGACGGGCAATGCTACCCACATGGGTAACATCACGAGCGACTCGA
>Ga0193727_1000340_pt1 | contig 17682 bp, 14 predicted proteins | sample H2c2metaG_FD_143051 | JGI IMG/M metagenome (GOLD analysis project Ga0193727, IMG submission 143051) | Soil microbial communities from a riparian zone of the East river system, Colorado, United States - H2c2 | ecosystem: Environmental > Terrestrial > Soil > Riparian zone | place: USA: East River...
CAACGATACCTGCGCCGGGGCAATCGCTCTCACGCTCAACACGCCTGTTGCCGGCACGACCGTCGGCGCTGCTGATGACTATGAGCTTTCTGGCGGAGCTTGTTTTACTGGTGTCGGTCAAAATGTATCAGCGGCTGCGGGCCGCGACGTTCTCTATTCGTTCACCGCGCCCAATTCAGGAGTCTATTCATTCAGGGGCACCAATTATTTCAACGGCGGCGATCTGGTTATGTATGTTGCAAGCTCCTGTCCGGCGGCTACTCCGGGCACGCCGGTTGTAGTGGGCACCTGTCTGGCCGCAGCCAATCGCTTCGTCGGATCTGCCGGATTCTTCACGGCTGAAGAAGTTTTCTGTGTAACGCTCAGCTCCAGCCAACAGGTCTTCATCTACGTAGATGAAGACACAGTCAGCCCCGGCAGCTCGTTTACAATCGAGGTGACCAGGTGCGTCAGAGAAACCGAGCCGAACGATACGCCGGCAACGGCTAATATCCCGGCCTGCGGTATTGAAGGAACTATCAGCCCGGCTACTGAAGCAGACTTCTTCAGCCTGGGCACGCCGGCTGCCGGCTCGCGCGTGTTTGCTCTGGTTGATGGCGTGGCAGCCAATTTTACGGACTTTGACCTGCGGGTTACGACCTCGACCGATACGCTGGAATATGATGACTTCAATTCTGACGCTGCGTTCGGCGACCTTGCCCCTACGGTAGGCGGAACGCCGCTCACCGGCGCTGCCTCTTTCCTTCGCGTAAACTTATTCCCAAGCACTCCGGCTTCCGAGCCTTTGCGATTGTATGCAGTCGTGCAGCCGGCTATAGGTTCGGCCACCGTGGAATCAGAGCCGAACAACACAATCGCGCAGGCCAATGTGGCTGCCAACAATTACTTCTCCGGGGCGCTGGCTGCTCCTTCGCCTTCGACCGACGTTGACATTTTCAGATTTACAGCGGTGGCTAACGATCTGATCTTCCTCGGCCTCGACTGCGACCCGCTACGTAATAACACGCCAATCAATGGCAGGCTTGCGTTGCTTGATTCCGCGGGCGTGGTGCTCCTGGACGTCAACGACAGCAGCTCGACTTCCAGCACCTCTTCAGGCGCAGGCTCGCTAACTGCCACGGTACCTTTCTCTCCCGCGGAGGGTCTGGCTTACAGAGCGAGAGTGAGCGGAACTTATTACGCCAGGGTCACAATAGGCACCGGACTGGCCAACGCGACAGGCTCAGGCGACTACCTGCTTTCTATCTCCAAGAACTGCGCGGTAGGCCCAACAGCGGCGACCTTCGCCGGCTCGGACGCGGCAAGCTACGATACCGGAGTCTTGATCAAATGGAAGACCGGCTACGAGGTAGACAATCTCGGCTTTAACATCTACCGCGAACAGGCCGGCCAGCGTGTGCGGCTGAACCCTTCGCTGATTGCCGGCTCAGCGTTGATGGCCGGGCAAGGCACTGTATTGACCTCCGGCTTGTCGTACTCATGGGTAGACTCGCCGCAGCAAGGCAAAGCAGCATCCACATACTTGATTGAGGAACTCGACTTCAACGGGAATAGCACGTGGCATGGGCCGGTGAGCATCAGCCGCTCATTCATCGGCAAGCCGATACCGGCCGATGTCCAATCGGCGCTGTTGAGCGGACTCGGAGCGCAACAGGCGGGCGCGACTTCCGCTACAAATCCAGTGGAGCGCAAAGCGGTCATTGCTCGCGCGACCGGTGCGCAGGCGGCCGCTCAGCTAAGTCTGGCCGGCGGCCCTGCCGTCAAGATCTCCGTCAAGCGAGAAGGCTGGTATCGCGTAGGCGCGCCGGAACTCATCGCTGCCGGATTGAGCGCAAGTGTCGATCCTCGATTCTTGCAGTTGTTCGTCGACGGACAAGAACAATCCATCATCGTCAACGGCGAGCAAGACCGCCGACTCGATGCTTCTGACAGTATTGAGTTTTACGGCATCGGCCTGGATACCGCCGTCACCGACACGCGGGTCTACTGGCTCGTCTCAGGCGCTCAAGCCGGAAAGAGAGTGATCTCTGTTCAAAGCCAGGGTGGGAAGCCAGGGCAGGGAAGCTTCCCATTTACGGTCGAGCGTAAAGATCGCACCATTTATTTCCCGGCTCTCAAGAATGGCGATGCTGAAAACTTCTTTGGTCCGGTGATAGCGGCGGATCCCGTAGACCAGTCGCTCACCTTGCAGCACGTAGCTCAATCGTCAGGCTCAGCCGCCTTCGTCGAAGTCTCGCTACAAGGAGTAACGGCCGGCGCGCATCAAGTCAAGCTGACGATAAATGGAATCGATCTCGGCGATGTGCTTTACAAAGACCGGCAAGAAGGGCGAGCAAAGATATTTGTCTCGCAGGAGATGCTCAGGGAAGGTTCGAATCAAGTGACGCTGGCAGCCTTGGGGGACCCCGGCGATGTCAGCCTCGCGAACTACCTGCGAGTGACCTATCAGCACTCGTACACGGCCGACGGCAATACGCTGCGGTTGTCGGCGGCAGGCGGTCAGGATGTGACCGTTGACGGCTTCACCAGCAATCGAATACGAGTGATAGACATTTCTGCTCCGGGCGCTCCGCAAGAACTGGTTGGAACGATCAAGAAGGGAGCGGCCGGCTTTGCGGTTGCGGTCAGAGTGCCGGGCAGCAGCCAAAAGACGTTGTGGGCGTTCGCCGACGACCGGGCAAGTCGTGTGGCCGGGCTTGCGGCCAATCAGCCGTCAAGCTTGAAGCAGCCGGTAAACGGAGCCGACTTCGTAGTCATCACTCGGCGCGATTTCTTCAGCAGCCTCGAGCCGCTGAAAACGGCTCGCGAGGCGCAGGGACTGGCGACCGCGGTCGTAGATGTTGAAGATATCTACGACGAGTTCAGTTTTGGACAGAAGACTCCGCAGGCCATAAAAGAGTTCCTCTCTTATGCCAAGACAAGCTGGAAGAAGAAGCCTCGCTTTGCGATGTTCGGCGGAGATGCCAGCTACGATGCAAGGAACTATCTTGGGAGAGGAGACTACGATCTGGTGCCGTCGAAGCTGATTGATACTGACTTTTTAGAGACGGCGAGCGATGATTGGCTGGTTGACTTCAAGGATGACGGGCTTCCGGAGCTTGCAGTAGGACGCTTGCCTGCGCGGACGGCGCAGGAGATGAGCGGAATGGTGAGGAAGCTAGTCAACTATGAGAAGTCGAGCTCGGTCCAATCAGCCTTGTTGGTGTCAGACGTGAGCGAGGGCTACGATTTTGAAGGCGCAAGCGCTGAGTTGCGGAGCTTGCTGCCTGCCGGGATGAGGGTTGAGCAGATCAACCGTGGTGACCTGGACGGGGCGACCGCAAAGAGTCAATTGATAGACGCGCTCAACCGTGGAGAGACCCTGGTCAACTACGCGGGTCACGGGTCGGTCACGCTTTGGAGAGGAAACCTGCTGACATCAGAGGATACAAGCTTGATGACAAACGAGAGGAATCTGCCCTTGTATCTGACAATGACCTGTTTGAATGGCTACTTCCAGGATCCTTTGCTCGACAGCCTTGCGGAATCGCTGATGAAGGTGGAGCGAGCAGGAGCGGTCGCTGTTTGGGCGTCGGCCGGCATGGGCGATGCAGGAACACAAATAGTCTTGAATCGGGAAATGTGCCGGCTTGTCTTTAACGGAGACAGTGCGACCGGTAGACCGCTGACGATAGGAGAGGCGGCAAAGAAGGCCAAAGAAGCAACGGCTGACAGGGACGTCCGGCGTACCTATGTGCTGTTTGGCGATCCGACAATGAGACTCCGGTAGAAGCGAGCGAGCACTATTCTTGTTAAGATCTACGGACTGGCTCGGAGATAAAACTGTCTCGCGCTAAAGAGAGAGAGGAGGATATTGAGTGACAGATTTGCCGCGGCTCAAGATGAAGTCTACCTGAATGGAGAAAATAAACCGCCTGGGTTGGGCGGACGGAATTTGCTTCAATTCATATGGCGTGCGGATAGGGGTTCGGGTCAATCGGCCGGAAATCCTGGATCGGCTGCAAGCTCATTTTCCGCCCGGCTGGAAGCCCTCGCAATCGCCTGTTGTAGACCGTTTGTATTCGTTCATCATTGGCGGCGGATCAAAGCCCAATATTCGCCGCTTTAATATACTCTACGGGAATGTGGAGAGATTGATCAGGACAGTGGAACTTGATCCGTTGTTTGACATATTTGAATCGGACGTTCAAATGCACGTTGCTGAAGGAGCGCCGCGCCGCTTGTTCGTGCATGCGGGGGTCGTAGGCTGGCAGGGACAGGCAATACTCATTCCCGGTCGTAGCCTCAGCGGCAAGTCGACCCTCGTAGCTGAGCTGGTCCGCGCCGGCGCAACCTACTACTCCGACGAGTATGCGGTGCTGGATGATCGGGGACGCGTTCATCCTTACACCAGACATCTGGGAATACGAGAAAACGGAAGAATGAAAAAATATCCGGTCGAGTCGTTGGGAGGCTCGCCTGGGATCAAGCCGCTGCCGGTGGGCATTGTTGTCGTGAGCAATTATAAGGCTGGAGCGCGCTGGCGACCTCGTTATCTCTCGGCGGGACTAGGAGCGCTGGCTTTGCTGGACAATACCGTGTCGGCGCGACGCCAGCCGGAGGTTGCGCTCGCGACGCTGCGAAAGGTAGTGGCGAACGCGCCCGTTCTCAAAGGTGTCCGCGGCGAGGCCAATCAGGTAATTGATTACATCTTCGGAATTCTAAATAACTGACTGCGCGGACGGAATCTGTTGACAGGAAGTCTCTGTGAGTTGTACATGTTCATAACCACTGGGCTTCGCTGTTTTAGGCTGCTATCGAACATTTGGAGGTTCTATGAAAGAGAGAATGGGGCAGTTACCTCGCGCGAGGAAAAAAGGATTAGTCATAGAAGAACTGCCGGGCGAAGTGCTGGTCTACGATCTGGAGCGGCACAAAGCGCATTGCCTGAACGAAACAGCCGCAATGGTGTGGAGGCACTGCAACGGAAGGACTTCCATCGCAAGGATAGCGGAGCGCTTGCAACACGAATTGAAAGCGCCCGTGGAGCACGAGGTTGTAGGGCTGGCGATTGAGCAGTTGGAAGCGGCGCGACTGTTGGGCGATGGGACCGGCAGGCCTAAGCAGAACGGCGGGTTGACCAGGCGAGAAGTGATCAGGAAGCTGGGGTATGCTGCCGCGGTTGGGTTGCCCCTTGTGACCTCGATCATGGCGCCGAGGGCCGTCGAAGCAGTGACTTGCGCAATAGTTTGCTCAGGTGATGCGTCGTGTATAGCGACCCCTGGATGTCCGCCCAGGTGCGTTAACAGCACCTGCGTTCCTTAAGTGTGGAATCTGATAATCACTCCCTAACATAGCGCGCTCCGAGCGCCGCGATCGATTTCGATGAGCAATAACGGAAGGGGCGCGCTAGTAGGACGAGCGTTGGTTGGGGCGTGGCTTAAGAACCCCTCCGGAACTTACCTTCAATCTCGAAGAACTCAATGAGGTAGCGCCGGCACTGCTCGGGTCAGGCGCAGGGGCTCTATGCTGGTGGCGAGTCCGCCATTCCGGCCTGCGAACTTCTCCGATAGCTCTAGAGCTTGAACAGGCATACCGCTTTCACACCATACGCGCTGCTTTGCACGAGCGCGAAATTCGAGAAGTCATCTCGCTTCTGCGGTCGGCGGGTGTTGAACCGATCCTGGTTAAGGGTTGGGCGATCGCCCGGCTCTATCCCGAAAAAGGACTCCGTCCCTACGGAGATATCGATCTTTGCTTTCGGCCAGACCAATACCCGACGGCAGCCGCGCTGATGGGAAGGCCTGACTATCAGAAATACCACGTTGACCTGCACGAGGGATTCTCAAAACTGGATGATTTTGGCGCCGATGAGTTGTATGCTCGCTCGCAGTTGGTCGGGCTCGGCGGCGTCGAAGTGCGCGTGCTTAGTCCGGAAGATCACCTCCGCATTTTATGCGTACACCTTCTGGGGCATGGCGCGTTTCGACCTTTATGGTTGTGCGATATTGCCGCTGCGCTGGAAAGTCGGCCTGCGAGCTTTGACTGGGATCGTTGTCTAGGCGGAAATCGGCGGCGGGCTGATTGGGTCTTGTGCACTCTTGGCCTTGCACACAAACTCCTCGAGGTGAAAATCAACGATACGCCGGCAGCCGCGCGCGCAAATAGTCTGCCTTCATGGTTGGTTCCACATGTTCTAAAACAATGGGAAGCGCCCTATGTTGCAAACCAGCCTCAAGTGAAGTACTACCCTGCTATGACGACCTATTTGCGCCACCCGGCGGGCGTAATCAAAGCGATTCGCAAGCGTTGGCCGGACCCGCTCGAAGCGACGATAAGACTGCGAGGGCCCCTCAACGAGCTGCCAAGGCTGCCTTTTCAAATCGGCTACAGCCTGTCGCGCATAACAAAGTTTTTGACACATCTGTAAGACCGTCTTGAATCGGCAATTCGCGGCGATCATTTCCGCCGCTGGCGAGTGCTCTGATTGAACTCTGGAAACATGGGGCCGGCGCCGAGCTCACCTATTTCAACGCGAGCCTGCTCTAACAACCGCCGGCGGACCGAGTTTCTCAATCGCTCGCTCCGGCCGTCGGTGAAGTGGTCCACCAGCAACATCATTCGATGCCAGCTCGATTCAAGCTCGTCCGCGATCCAGGAAATCTGGGTGATGTCGTAAGGCACGGCGACCAGAGCACAACCTACTCGCGCAAAGACGCCGAGGTAACGCGCTGTCGCAAGGTCGGGACAAAGCAAACGGCGATTTCCGATCTTCAGCTCAATCCCGAGCAGTGTGTGAAGCACTTCGACCCGGAGCTTCTTGGCCTGCGCTCGAAGCTCGTATTGGCGGGTGCGCTGAATGAGTATCTTATCTCGATAGATTGCCGTAATGGACTTGTCGCCGAGTTGGCGAGTGATCTCGGCAGCGATGTCTTCGGCCCGGACGGCGCGAGCTGATTTGCCCAGCCGGTCGGTGATGTATTCGACTTCGGACTTTGATTGCATAGACCAGATAGTTTCCAGATTCGCGTTGCTCTGACGCCGCCCACCCCAGCGGGGGTGGAATGTTTATAGACCGGCGCTGTGAGTCGACCCGCACCCCGCTAGGGGTGCTATGTCGCCGCTGCCACGTAAAGGTCGAATTGTAGTGGACACTTCTCGCACTCGCAGGCCGCAACTTATCTTGCGGAGCGCCATATCACCCTCTGGGGTGAGCGGTGCACGAGTCAATCGGTCTATAAACATATCACCCCTAGCGGGGTGAAGTCGCGTCCAAGAACGCCTCTGTTCGATTCGAACGAACTCCTCGGTTCTGTGAGCTTTACACGGCATTGCGTGCTTATTTCTTCGCCGTTGTGATGGCGGCCATCGGCTTGTCCAGCGCATCCAGCACTCGGCCCGGAAGAATCCCGAGATAAAGTGTCCCAAGCACCGCAAGCACCAGCGCGGTCACCAGCGAGCGCGCCAGACGCGGCGACTTGAATCCAGTCGCGGGTTCGGCAAAGAACATTGCGACGATCACTCGCAGATAGTAGTACCACGAGATCGCGCTGTTGATGACCGCGATGATAACCAACGAATGAAATCCCGCCGCCCACGCCGACTTGAACACCAGCAGCTTCCCGACGAAGCCCGCTGTCAGGGGTATGCCCGCCAGGCTTAGCAGAAACAACGAGAGCGCCGAGGCCAGGCCAAGCGATTGAAAACCGATTCCGGCATAGTCGCTGATCTCAGTTCGTTTGTCGCCGCGCCGCGCGATGGCTTCTATCACCGCGAAAGCACCGATGTTGATCACCACGTAGCTCAAGAGATAAAACGCGACCGACTGCCAGTTCAAAGCCACGAGTCCCACCAGCGCGTAGCCCGCGTGCGCAATCGAAGAGTAGGCGAGCATTCGCTTGATGTTGCTCTGAACGATCGCGACCATGTTGCCAAGAGTCATCGTCAAAACAGCCATTACCACAAGCGCGCCTGTCGAGGCGGCTTGGAGCGATGGCAACAAGCCCATCCCGGCTCCAACCGACGCCCCGGCGAAAGTCAGGATGAATACACGTGAAAAGGCGGCGAAAGCGGCGGCTTTCGAGCCGGTCGAGAGAAACGCAGTGACTGGCGTGGGTGCGCCTTCGTACACGTCCGGCGACCAGACGTGAAACGGAACGGTCGCGACTTTGAAGCCGAATCCCACGATCATCATCGCCGCGCCGGCGAACAACATCTCTTTTGAAAACAGGTGACCCGACGCGATACGCTCTCTGATCAATTGAAGGTCGGTCGTCGCGGCGGGGTTTGCCCCCGCCTGATAGGTCGCGCCGTAGATGAACGCGATCCCGTAGAGCAAAAACGCCGTCGAGTACGAGCCGAGGATGAAATACTTCATCGCGGATTCGTTCGAGCGAGTGTCCCGCCGACGGTAGCCGCACAGCACGTAGGTGGAAATCGACGTGATCTCGAGCCCGAGGAAGATCATCACTAAATTGTTCGCCGCTGACATGAACAGCATCCCGGTTGTCGCAAACATCAACAGCGCGAAGTATTCGCCGACCGGGAGCTCTTCGTCTTTGATCCATCGCAGGGAAATGAGCACCGTCAGAAACGTGACTATCAGAAAGATCATCGCGAATATCAGCCTGAAATGATCGTTGATGATCATTCCGCCGTACGAGGTTTCACCGTCGTGATTCCAGAGGGTGACCACGGCGACAGCGGCTGCGGCCAACCCGGCGAGCGAGAGGGCTCCCGCGACCCGCCGCTCGATCTGGCGCGAGATTGCGTCGAAGACCATTATGAGAATCGCGACTACCGCCGTGATTGTCTCAGGCAGGATTGCGTGAAAGTTGATTCCAACTTTGTTCATCTATCGCTCTTGAACAAGAGTCTCTGCGGCGGCCGGCATCTCGGCAGTCTCAGCCGCCCGGCTGAACCGCTCCTTGATTGCTTGAATGCTTGCGCTGCTGCGTGAAAGGAACAGGTTCGGATAAACGCCCATCACGAAGATCAGCACTATGATCGGCGCGAGCGCAAGCTTTTCTCTGAGGTTCAGATCCGCGAGCTTTTGATTGGCAGGGTTGGTCACTTCGCCGTAGATGACTCGCTGGTACATCCAGAGCATATACACCGCAGACAGTATCATTCCAATTGCCGCGAGTGAGGCGAACAACTTTGCATGAGGCAGGACCGTGGATGTGTACGTGCCGATCAGGATCAGGAACTCGCCTACAAATCCGTTCAACAGCGGAAGCGCGATCGACGAGAGAGTTACGATCATGAATAGCGCAGAGTAGACGGGCATCACGTTCGCAAGTCCTCCGAACTCCGCTATGAGCCGCGTGTGGCGGCGGTCGTAAATCATACCGACGATGATGAACAGCGCGCCGGTCGAGACCCCGTGATTGAGCATCTGATACAACGCCCCCTGCATTCCTTTGTCGGTGAACGAAAAGATCCCGAGAACGACAAATCCCAGATGGCTCACCGATGAATAGGCAACAAGCTTTTTCATATCGGGCTGAACCATCGCCACAAGCGCGCCGTAGATGATACCGATGACGGCGAGGGTCGCGACCAGCGGCGCCCACTCGCGAGAACCTTCGGGAAGAATCGGCAGGTTAAACCGCATCAAGCCATAAGTTCCCATCTTCAGCAACACGCCGGCGAGAAGGACCGAGCCCGCGGTTGGCGCTTCGACGTGCGCGTCGGGCAGCCAGGTATGAAAAGGGAAGAGAGGCACTTTGACAAGAAACGCCAGACCGAACAACCAGAACAACCAGCTCTGGGTAGTCGGATCCAGGACGAGTACGTGGTTTTGCACGTCATCGGTGATCGCCGCGATGTCAAAGGTGTAATTGAGCGTAGCCTGACCATGCAGATAGTAAAGCGCGATGATACCGGCGAGCATCAGCAGCGATGCGACTACAGTGTAGATCACGAACTTCACCGCCGCGTAGATTCGTCGCTCGCCGCCCCAGACGCCGATCAGGAAGTACATCGGAACCAGCATCACTTCCCAGAAGAGGTAGAACAGGAACATATCCCACGCGATGAAAACTCCGATCATTCCTGTTTCAAGCGCGAGTATGGCGATCAGGAATTCACGCAATCGGTGATGGATTGAGTTCCACGATGAGATCAACGCCAGCGGGACAAGCAGGGTTGTGAGCAAGACCAGCCACAGGCTTAACCCGTCGATCGCGACGTGATAGCGCACGCCGAGATCAAAAGCGCTTATCCACGGAACATTTGTTTCAAACTGGCGTCCGCCTGCGGAATTGAAATTGAAGGGAAGAACCAGCGATAAGACGAATGTCGCGGTCGAGAACAGAAGCGCGACCCACTTCGCCGCATTTTCGTTTGGCCGTTCGCCTCGAGCGACAACAAGGAGCGCGGCTGCGCCGGCAAGCGGAAGCAGCGCAACGATTGTTAAAAGATAACCTGGCATCTTTATTTCATCACGAAATAGCCGATGATCAATAAGGCTCCAAGCACGACTACGGCTACGTAGCTTCGCGCAAGCCCCGATTGCAGATAGCGCATCGCTCCGCCCACTCGCGTCGCAACGTAGCCCGCGCCGTTTACCGCGCCATCGATGATATGAACGTCAATGATTCGCCAGAGCACATTCGTTGAGCCAACCTTGATTGGCTGAATGACGACCGCGTCGTAAGCTTCATCGACGTAGTATTTCTCTTCGAGCAATCGCGGCGGCTCCCAGAGCGGCCTGCGCTTGAACCACAGCCAGCCGATCCCGATTCCAATGAGAGCAATGATTATTGAGACTCCCGTCAGCAGGATCTCCAGGCTGTGATCTTCATGCACTTGAGCGGGTGCTTGAGCAAACGTGTGTATCGCCGCCTCCTCGCTAGCCGGCCGCCGCGCGGGCTCGTGGCCAGGTTCTATTGCGGGTGTCGGCTGGTTTCTGCTCGCGATCGAGGGCTCAAGCAACCGCTCGAAGTAGTTCGGGATCTTGCCGCCAGACAGTCCTTCCGGCACGCCGAGATAGCCAGCGAAGATCGCTCCGACTGCGAGCACGATCAGCGGTACTACCATCGAACGAGGCGACTCGCGCGGCGGGCCCGCGTGATCTGCGTCGGCCTGATGCGCGCCGTAAGCGGCGTCCTCGTGGTGTGATTGGCTGAATCTTTCTTTTCCCCAAAACGTCAGCACCATCAACCGCGTCATATATACCGCCGTTAAGAGAGCCGTGATTGCTCCGATCAACCAAAGCAGCGGAGGCCAATTGCCGGGCAGCGTCGTAGACGTGAACGCGCGAAAGAGGATTTCATCCTTGCTGAAGAAGCCAGAGAAGAGAGGCACTCCTGAAATCGCAAGCCATCCGACAAACATTGTCGCGAATGTCACAGGCATGAACTTCCTGAGCCCGCCCATCCGTCTCATGTCCTGCTCGTGATGCATACCGAGGATCACCGAGCCTGAACCCAAAAAGAGAAGAGCTTTGAAGAACGCGTGAGTGAAGACGTGAAAGATGCCCGCCGAAAACGCGCCGACGCCGCAGGCGAGAAACATATAGCCGAGCTGCGAGATGGTCGAATAAGCGAGGACTTTCTTGATGTCCCACTGCGCAAGCCCGATTGTTGCGGCGAACAGCGCGGTCGCCGCTCCGATGATCGCGATGATCATCATCGCGGTAGGCGCGTGAACGTAAATCGAGCTCGCCCGCGCCAGCATGTACACCCCGGCAGTCACCATGGTCGCCGCGTGTATCAACGCCGAAACCGGAGTCGGGCCGGCCATTGCGTCGGGAAGCCAGACAAACAGCGGTATCTGCGCGCTTTTGCCGGTCGCGCCGACGAACATCAACACGGCTATGGTTGTGATGCCTCCCGCGAAGATCGCCGACCACGCCAGCGGGTCAGCCGCTTGTTTCATCGCCCAGTCGAACGCGCCGTGAATTCCCCGAGCCGGATCGTCAAAATAGAAAATCGAGCCCGACCTCAAGAACAAGAGCATCAACCCGATAGCGAATCCGAAGTCACCTATGCGGTTCACGACGAACGCTTTCTTTGCTGCGTCGTTGTTAGAGTGCTTCTCGAACCAGAATCCGATCAGCAAGTACGAGCACAAGCCTACGCCTTCCCATCCGACGAACATCAACAGAAAGTTGTCGGCCAGCACCAGCGTCAGCATCGAGAACATGAACAGGTTCAGATAAGCAAAGAATCTCCAGTAGCCCTTGTCGCCGCGCATATAACCGGTTGCGAACACGTGAATCCAGAAGGCAACGAAGGTCACGAACAGAATGTAGACCGCCGAGAGCGAGTCCAGCAGCAGCGAGAAATCAGCCCGGAAGTTGCCGACATTGATCCAGGTAAACAGGTATTCGTGAATCCGGTCGCCGTGCTCCAAGGCCGCGGCATGTTGGAAGAAGAGATAGAAAGACAGGATCGCCGAGAGGCCTACGGTCGAGCAGGCGATCCAGCCGATAACGCGCTCGCTCATTCGCTTGCCGACAAGCCCCAGTATTGCAGCGCCAATGAGCGGCGCGAGGATGATGTTTGCCAACGGATGCTTCACCGGTCCGTGATCCTTTCGCGTCACAGCTTGAGCGTGTCTACTTCGTCGACGTTGAGCGATTCGCGGTTCCTGAAAATCGATATGATGATCGCGAGTCCGACAGCGGCTTCAGCGGCGGCGACGGTCATCACGATGAAGACGAACAACTGCCCGTCCACGTCGCCAAAGAAGCTGGACAGCGAAACCAGCGCAAGGTTGGCGGCGTTAAGCATCAGCTCTATGCACAAGAATATCGTGATGGCGTTGCGCTTGATGAAGACGCCCATCGCGCCGATGGTGAAGAGCAACGCCGATAATCCCAGATACCACGATAGCGGAACCATCTTTTCTCCCCGTGGCGCAGACTTTAGTCTGTGGCCTTAGACATTGGTGACATTCCTATCTGCTCCAGACGCAGACTAAAGTCCGCGCCACTTAGTCTGCGCCACTTCAGTCGCCCTCTCGTCTCGCCAGAACCATCGCTCCAACTACGGCCATCAGAATCAGCACCGATGTGACTTCGAACGGGAGCAAGTAGTCAGTGAACAACGCCGTCCCGATGCTCGAGACGGTGCCAACCGCGTGCTCGGCTCCTTGAGCCGGAATAACAGGGAGCGCGAGCGGCTTGACGGACCGAATGACGTAGAACATTTCGGCTATCAGCAGCCCAGCGAAAGGGATCGCCAGGTAGCGCAGCCACTTTTGCTTTTCGATCTGCGGCTGGTCCTTCGGCTCGTTCAGAAGCATTATGACGAAGATGAACAGAACCATTATCGCGCCGGCGTAGACGACGATCTGAATCGCCGCGAGGAACTGCGCGTGCAAGGTTACGTAGAGCGCCGATAGCGACGCGAGCGTTCCGATCAACGAGAGCGCGCTGTACAGCGGATTCCGCTGAAGCAAGATGTTCAGAGCGCTCGCGACCGCTAGCACGGCTACAACGATGAACAGGACCTTTTCCATTCGGGGCTCTCTTAGCCTCTGAACATTATCCAGGTCGCGGTGATCACGACGTTTATGATCGACGCCGGCAGCAGGAACTTCCAGCCAAAGCGCATCAGTTGATCGTAGCGGAACCTCGGCACCGTGAACCGAATCCACATCGCTATCAGAATGAGGAACAGAACCTTTATGACAAAGTAGACCAACCCCAGAATCGGATAACGTCCGACGAACGGCCCGTTCCAGCCCCCCAAAAAGAGCGTAGTCGTGATCGATGCCGAAGTGATGAGATTGAGGTATTCGGCCATCTGGAACATCACAAACTTCATCGACGAGTATTCCGTGTGATAGCCGGCGACAAGCTCGGATTCGGCTTCAGGCAAATCAAACGGCGTGCGATTGCATTCGGCGAGCGCTGCAGTTACAAACACCGCGAAGACGGGAATCATCGGAAGCGAAAAGATATTCCAGCCAAAATGCCCCGGCCAGCCGCTTTGCTTTTCCACTATGGTCACCAGGTCAAGCGAGCCCGAATACAACAACACGCTGACGATCGAGAGCCCGAACGCAAGCTCGTAGCTTATCATCTGGGCGCTCGAGCGCAGCCCGCCCATCAGCGAGTACTTGTTATTCGAGGACCACCCGGCCAGCACGGTCCCGTAAACTCCCAGCGATGTCAGCGCGAAGATGTAAAGCAGCCCAACATCCATTCGGGTGACGTGCAGTTGTACGGTGCGGCCAAACAGCGTGACCTGGTTCCCGTAAGGGATTACGATGAAGGTCATCAGCGCCGGTATTAGCGACAGAGCCGGCGCCGCGATGTAAAGCCAGCGGTTCGCTTCTGAAGGGACGATGTCTTCCTTGAAGACCATTTTCAGACCGTCCGCCAGCGGTTGCAGCAAGCCCCACGGCCCCACACGATTGGGTCCGATCCGCAGTTGAATCCAACTCATCACTTTGCGTTCGAGCAAGGTGAGATACGCGACGGCCGTTACAAGGATGACGAGAATGACGAGGGTCTTGATGATCCACTCGATGAGAAGGTTCGTCATAAGGCGACCAGCGGTGACTTCAAATCAAGCGTCGCTAGTTTCTCGCTCGGAGCGATGTCGATGCTCAGCGGTTCCACTCGAGTATGCCCTTGCGCCAAACGTAAACCAGTCCGACAAACAGGACGAGGATGAAGAGCATCATTTCGATATAGAACAGGCGTTTCAGTGACGGGTCGTTCAGCAAACCCGGAAACACGACCGCCCACGGAACAAGAAAGACAGTCTCGATGTCGAAGAGCAAGAAGACCATTGCCACGAGGTAGAACTTCACAGACTGCCGCTCCCGCGCGGTCCCAACCGGCTCAACCCCGCACTCGTAGGGCGCGAGCTTTTCCCTGGTTGGGCGGTTGCGGCCTGCGAGCCGCGACAGAATCAGAAGCACTGCAGCCATGCCGATCGCTATCACTAGAATCAAAAGGATTGGAGCGTAATTGCTCATATTGTCGTCGTGCGCTCAACCTAGCGGAGTAGACAGCGCCAACAAAACAGATTCAACTGCGAAACTAAGACACGCATCTTATAGCTTGGCGAAAATTAGTGTCAAGCAAGTGAATTGTCAGCCTTCGGTCGCATGACAGAGCCAATTTTTTCTCACGTGCTCTTCCGCGAAAGAAACTATTGTGGCCCGCGCGGGGCTCCACTATCATTGCCGCGTCCCCGCGCTACTGTTATCAACCCTTCAGAGTCTAGAGATTCTATTATGGCATCGACCTGTGGCTATTGCGGCAGTTCGCTCGAGGACGGCGCGGCGAGGTGTGAAAGTTGTGGAGCGCCTGTTACTCGTGACGGGTCGAGCCCGCCTGATTTTCGCTCGTGTCCTTACTGCCGTCGCAAGCTTCTGGCGTTAGCGAGTCCGGCTTGCAGTTATTGCGGGCGGCGCTTGCCCGAGGACTACATCAAAGCTCGCGAGGCCGATCTGCGACGCATAGCGGAAATCAGGTCGGAAGACGGTGCGAGCGGTGCAAACCAGAAGGTGGACGAGTTGATTCGGCAGAGTGCGCGGCAGAGCAGAGAAGGATCGCTTCTCGACGAACTCAACCTCACCGACCTTTTGTCCTAGGCTTGCTTTTCAGGGAGAGCCGCGAGATAGGTTCGAGGTGCGACCGAGACTCTACGATGACTTTGAAGCCGCGTAAGTAGCCGGGTCGACCGGCTGGTCGTTCTCGCGAATCTCGTAGTGAACGTGCGGGCCGGTCGAGCGGCCGGTGCTGCCTGCGTGTCCCACTTGTTCGCCGCGCTTGACGCGTTGGCCCGCCTCAACCGTTATCCGAGAGAGATGCCCGTAGCGCGTTGTGACTCCGTTGCTGTGGTAGACGATAACGAGATTGCCATAGCCCGCGTGTGGCGCCGCGTAAATCACGAGTCCGTCGGCGGTGGCTGACACCGGCGTGCCGAAATCAACGGCTATGTCCAGGCCTTCATGCACCTCGCGGCCTTCGCCGTTGAACGGACTGCGGCGCATTCCAAATCCGTCGGTCACGTATCCATTCACCGGAAGGCCGGCAGGTATCGAGGCAACCCTTAACAGATCGGAGCGCAGCCGATCGCTCAAATGCCGGACCTCGCGTTCGAGATGGTCCGCCGTCTTGTCGAGACCGGCTACCGTCTCAGGGCCCCCGATTCCGACTCGGTTATCCATATCGCCCGGACGCTCCATCTTGGCCTGACGAGTCAGCTCCCGCGACATGTCCTCGATGTAAGAAATCTGTCCCTTTAGCTTTGCGTAGGAATTCTCATAGGCCTCATTTGTTTGCTTGAGCTGATGGTTCTCGGCCTTCACCGCCATATATTTGAAGTTGAGGACTTCGTGAGCGGTCAGCCGCACCGTGCCGTAAATCGCGAGCCCGAGGAGGACAACTGCAACGCCGCCTGCGGCGTATAGAGAGCTGTGGGCAATGCTGAACTGCCTTACCTTGGACGTTCGACTCGGGGCGATTAGGAACGTGTATAGGCGCTTATCCTTCGACATTCAGGCGTCTCCTTCGCTCTTCGCAAGAGTTTGGGGATATCGCCAATGTGCGACACCCTGCTTTGTCTCTACCGTTTACCTTAGTGAGGGGTTATTGGGCTCAAACAGAAGGCGGAGACTATCACAGCGGGGAAAAGCTTGGCAATAGGTGTGGGTCAAGTTGAAACAGACATACGAAATTTGCAACAAGTTGTTGGGCCGGCGGTCGCGCCTCTGCGTCGCAATCTCAGCGTGCTCGGCGGCTGTGTGGTGAGCAGGTCGCGAAAAGAATTCACCGCAAGAGCCGCCGAACACGCTGAGGTTCCGCAGAGCAGAGCACTAATCCTGCAGACTCCGACGGCGAAGGCTCGCTCTTGTAGCGCCCGACCACCGGCCCCGTCTTAGAAGGTTTAAGCTTGCTGAGGGCCACGCGGAGCGATCGCCTTGTAGATCAGCCACGCGACGAACGCGATAACGGCGACGACGATCGCTATCCACAGAAGGTGGAGCAGCGTGAAGACGATGCCCAGAATCAAGCCTACGAGTTTCATGGCGATGATGAACGCCACTATGCCTATAACGAATCTGAGAAATCCCATATCAAACTCCTTCCTATCGAATCCCAGCGGCTCAGTTGACGACTGCGCTGGCTTGTGTCTGACGAGAACCATTTGCCTGAACGATGATGTTCTTGTAGGACGTCCTCAACTTGATCGCCGGTCCATCTGATCCGACCGACGCGACGAGACTCTCTGTAGCTTTTTGCGCAAGCTCGAAAAAACCGATCGGTTTGATCGAACCATTCTCGCTGGCAGCGTCCAGTTGAAACCGGCTGGCCGGCGGAAGCAACAGCTTGATCTCACCATGGTTGTTTTCGACCTCAACATTCCCCGCCAGTTCCCCGGCCGGCACGAGCATCACATCCCGGTAGCTTGTCGCTACTTTCGCGCCCTCATAGAAATTCTTCACCACCACGTCGCCGTGTGAGGTTGTTACAACTACGCTGCCGTGTACGTCGTCGGCGCTCACCGAGCTTTGATCGGCTTGCACCTCGAGCTCGCCTGCCACGGCATTGAGTTGAATCTTGCTATTACTCGAAGTCACGAACAGGTCGCCGTCCACGTTGCGAGCGCGAACATCCGAAAACGGAGCCGTGATGGTCAGGTCCGAGCTCTGATCCACATCGACGTTGCCGTGTTCGGTCTTGAGATCGGCTTCGCTTGCTAGTCCTTGAGCCGTTATACGGCAGAACGG
>Ga0193727_1000341_pt1 | contig 17654 bp, 9 predicted proteins | sample H2c2metaG_FD_143051 | JGI IMG/M metagenome (GOLD analysis project Ga0193727, IMG submission 143051) | Soil microbial communities from a riparian zone of the East river system, Colorado, United States - H2c2 | ecosystem: Environmental > Terrestrial > Soil > Riparian zone | place: USA: East River...
GCGCGCGCGCTGATCGGCCGCCCTTGGTGCCATCGGCGCAAGTCGTCTGCGAACGCCGCGGCGGTCGCGTAGCGCCGCGCCGGTTCGCGCTGCAGCGCCGTCGCGATGATCACGTCCAGGTCGCCGGACAGCGTGCCCGCAAGCTGGCGCACGTTGCCGGCTTTCCCATACAGCTCGGTGATGTGCTGTTCGGAAATCCGTGCAGCCAGGACGCTGGCTCGCTCGACCGTCTCCTGCGCGACGTCGTGGACCAGTTGCGCCGCACTGGCCGCGCGCCGCCGCTGCGGCAACTGTCCGGTCAACAGTTCGCACAGCATCAGTCCAAGCGCATAGACGTCGGTCGACGTGCCGATCGGCTCGCCGAGAATCTGTTCCGGCGCCGCATAGGCCGGCGACAGTACGCGCAGGCCGGTGCCGGTCAGCGTGTGTTCGCCGCTTTCCTCGATCAGCTTGGCGATGCCGAAGTCGAGCACGCGCGGTTCGCCTTGATTGTCGACGAGTACGTTCGACGGTTTCAGATCGCGGTGCACGACCAGTTGCGAATGCGCATAAACCGCCGCATCGGCGACCTGGATAAGCAACGCGACGCGCGCGCGTGCGTCAAGCCGATGCGCCGCTGCATGCGTGGTGATCGGCTGTCCGGCGACGTAGTCCATGACGTAGAAGGGCCGCCCGTCGGCAGTCGAACCGCCATCGATCAGGCGCACGATGTGGCGGTGGTGCAGGCGCGCAAGGATGCGGCGTTCGAGCAGGAAGCGGCGCAGGATCGCGTACGTGTCCATGCCACGCTTGAGCACCTTGACGGCGACCTGCTGCTCGAACGTGCCGTCGATGCGCTCGCCCAGCCAGACCACGCCCATGCCGCCTTCGCCGAGCACGTGCAACAACCGATACGGTCCGGCCAGACCATCACCTGGCGGCCCGGCGCCGCCGGCGAGCAGATCCGGTAGCGCCGCAACGGCACCCGCATCGAGCAGTCCGCCACCCCTGCCGTCGGCGTCGAGCAGCGCGCGCACCTCCTGCGCGAGCACCGCATCGACCTGCTCCAGCGCGGCCAGGCGCTGCACACGATCGGACGGTGCAAGCTCGACCAGTTCGTCGAATAGCGCAGCGGCTTCGTTCCAACGATCGTTTGGAGTCGTCATGCGTTACGCCGCGGTCATTTCGCGTTGCAGGAACGCGCGTGCCCGGCGCCAGTCGCGCTTGAGCGAACGCTCGGACCGGTCCTGCACACCGGCGACTTCGCTCAACTCCAGCCCTGCATAGAAACGCATTTCGACCAGCGCCGCCAGTTGCATGTCGACGCTGGCAAGGCGGTCGAGCGCCGCGTCGAGCGCAAGCAGTTCGTCGTTGCGTTCCTGTGCCGCCGCCTGCAACGCGGTCGTATCCAGCGAGGCCAGATGCAGGTCACTGCCGCGCCGCAACGAGGCGCGTGCGCGCACATGGTCGATCACGATCTGGCGCATGACGCGCGCGGCGACGGCGAAGAAATGGCCGCGATCGTTGAACTCGATCGCGCCGTGATTGGCCAGCTTCAGGTAGGCCTCGTGGACCAGCGAGGTCGAACGCATGGCGTCGTCGCCGCGCAGTTGCGCGGCAGCCAGACGGTGCAGTTCGTCGTAGAGCACGGCAAAGAGTCGCTCGGACGCGAGCGCATCGCCCACGCGAGCCCTGCCGATCAGTTCAGTGATCTCGGCCACGCCCATCCCCATACACCCCGCCGCTACGGTGCCACGCGAGCGCCGGTTCGGCAACCGCAAAGGCCAACCCTGGTCAGGTCTGCGCCTGTACAGGCGCGCCGGATCCGGCACGTTGGCCCCCGCCGGCGCCGCATTCCGTGGCTATCAGTGAACCCCAACGCGGAGCCTGCCCATGATTCGTCTCGCCTTCCTTTTAGTCGTTGCCATGCTGGCGACGCCCCTTGCCTGTGCCGAAACCTTCGTCGTCACGCGCAACGACGATCCTGCGCCGAACGGCTGCTTGCCTGGTGACTGCTCCTTGCGCGAGGCGCTCATCGATGCGAGCGCGGACCCCGGCACCCTGCACACGATCCTGCTCGACGGCGCGACTTACGGGTTGCCGCGCGGCGGACTGACCTATGCCGGCCAGATCCGGATCAGCGGCAACAGCAACACGACCACGACCATTGAGGGCGACGGCGTGGAGCCGGTGCTTACCGCCAGCGGTGCGGCGTCGATCCAGTTGCTGCAACTGGCGATCAAGGCCCATGGCCAGCATGCGCTGGATGCCAGCGTCGACGGCGACACGTTCCTGTACCGGCTGCGCATTCCCGAAGCGGACAGCCAGGTCTGGGTGCAGGGTTCCTCGGACGGCCTGGGCAACGTGCAGGTCATCCAGAGCGAGATTCGCGCGTATTTCGACTGCGGCCGCAGCCAGCTGTGCCAGGTACGCGACAGCCAGATGCTGAGGCTTCAGGCCGGCAAAGGCGGCGCGACGCGTGTCTCGATCAGTGGCTCGACCTTCGATGGCGACTTTGTTCAGAATCAAAGCTCCGGCGTCGTCGTGCACTCGACCGAGCCTGTCACGATCAGCCACACGACGATCCAGAACGGCGATATCGGCCTTGTGTTCAGTGGCACGCCGCAGCCGATCGCGGTCGACCACTTGCACTTCATCGGCAACGAGCGGCCGCTGCGCCTCGCGGCCGCCACCGGCTTGACCATTGACGCGAGCGAGTTTCGCGACAACGAAAATCCGCACGGCCTCGGCAACGGCAGCGGCGCGCTGTGGATCAGCAACAGCGGCGCGACGGCCACCGTCACCGCATCGACGTTCAGCGGCAATGCCGGCAACGACTACGCGGGCGGCGCCGTGCTGGTCGAGAACGGCGCGTCGCTGACCGTTCGCAACAGCACGTTCTCCAACAACACATTTCTCGGCACCGGCGTCGGCAACCCGCGTGGCGCGGCGATTGGTTACCAGGACGACGCGGCCACGACCAAGCTCGTGCTCGACCACGTGACGATCGTAGCGCCGGCATACGTACCGGACATCGGCATCGTCGGCACCACGATCGGAGGCTACGGCGGCGAAAGCGGCCTGGTGCTCACCGTGCGCAACAGCATCGTGCGCGGCAGCTGCGGCCTGGAAGCCAACGCCATGGACACCAACATCGGCAACGTCGAAAGCGGCGGCGATACCTGCCAGTTTTCGGCGCCGGGCAGTCAGGTCGGCATCAGCAGCGGCGCCCTCGCGCTCGGCACGCTCGGCGACCATGGCGGGCCGACGCCGACCTACAAGCCCGCGGCGAACAGCGTCGCCATCAACGCGGCCGCCGCGGCGTTTTGCACCGAGTTCGACCAACGCGGCTACCCGCGGCCATTCGGCGGCGAATGCGACGTCGGCGCAGTCGAAGCCGACGACGACGTGCTGTTCAAGGACGGGTTTGAATGACAGTCGCTATGCCACACCGCCGCGAACGCACGACCGGGTTCGACGCGCTGTGTAGTGGCTGGCGATTGCCCTCCTGACCGGCTACTCGCGGGTAACGATCTGGCGACGCAATGGTTTTCATCCTTGGCACCTGGATTCCCCGTTTGTCGTTCTGCCGCGCCTCGGCTCAAGGCGCGGACAGCTTGCTGCCGCCATAGCGCTCGAACCAGCCGAGGATGTAGGCGACCTTCGCCATCATGTTGCTCGGTTTTTCCGAGATTTCGTGGCTGGCATCGGGCACGCGGATCATCACCGACGGCACCTTGCGCAGTTTCAGCGCTTCGTAAAATTGTTCCGCGTCCGAACTCGGCGTGCGGTAGTCGACTTCGCCGGTCATCAGCATCGTCGGCGTCTTGACGTTGCCGGCGTAGGTGAGCGGCGAGCGCTTCATGTAGTCGTCCTGGTTGTCCCATGGCATGCCGGCAAACCAGTATTGCGTACCGAACGACGGCAGGTCGGCCGTGAGTACCCAGCTGTACCAGTTGATCACCGGCTTGGCGACGACGGCCGCGGCGAAGCGATCGGTATGGCCGACGATCCACGCGGTCAGCACGCCGCCACCGCTGCCGCCGGTGACATACAGACGCTTCGCATCGACGTAGCCGCGCTGGATCACCGCATCGACGGCTGAAATCAGATCCTGGTAATCGTGATTCGGATAATCGTGATGGATCAGGTTGCCGAACTTCTCGCCGTAACTGGTCGACCCGCGCGGATTGATGTAGAGCACGACGTAGCCGGCTGCGGCATACAACTGGTCCTCGGCGGAAAAGCGCGGACCGTAATTGGCGAATGGTCCACCGTGGATTTCCAGCAGCAGCGGATACGACTGCTTCGCATCGAAGCCGGGCGGCTTGAGGATCCAGCCTTCGATCGACAGCTGATCGAAGCTCGACGGGAAACGGAATTCCTCGAGGGTGCCGAGCGCAATGTGCGCGAACAGGCCGGCATTGAGGTCGGTCAGGCGCCGCGCATCGCCGCCGCGCGTACCGACCACGGCGATGTCGGCCGGATGCTGCGCCGAGGTCTGCGTGAACGCGATCATGCCGACCTGTGGCGCGACGCTGTATTGCCCGGCCGCATACGGCCGGCCGAGATCGAGGCCGCCGACATCGCCGGCGAGCGCGTGGACTTTTCCATCGAGTCCCGCGTAGCCGACGCGCGTGATGCCCTCGTCGTCGTACTGGAAATACACGCCGTTGCCGCTGTTGTCCCACTGCGGATCCTGGACATCGCGGTCGAAGTCGCCGGTCACCAGGCGCGCATGTGTACCATCGCGATCCATGACGTACAGGTGCGTTACCTGATAGCCCTGCTTGCGATCGTCGAAGCCGACGTAGGCGATGTGCTTGCCGTCCGGCGCGACGACGGCCGAATGATCGGGGCCTTCGCGATCGGTCAGCGCGCGCACGGCACCGCCGTCGGCGGCGACTTCGTAGACTTCCGAGTTGAGCGGGTGATAGTCGGCATCGTCGTGACGGTTCGCCGCGAAAATCAGATGCATTCCGTCCGGCGTCCAGGCGATGCTGCCGTCGTCGTCGAAATCGCCATCGGTCAATTGCTGCGGCGTGCCGCCGTCGGCGGTCATCGCGAACAAATGCGTGTGGCCGCGCGCGAGATAACCGCGGCCGTCGAATCGGTAGACGAGCCGATCGATGACCTTGATGTCCGGCCCCCAGTTCGCGCCCTTCGGCGGCGCCGGCATCTTCGCGATCGGCGTGTCCGGCGCATCGTCGACGAACATTGCGAACGCGATGCGCTTGCCGTCGGGCGAAAACGTCAGCTCACGCGGCGGATGCGCGAGCGACGCCAGGCGCGCACTGTCACCGCTGTCCATCCAGCGCATGCGGATCTCGCCGGTCTTGTGCCCGGCCTTGTCCTCGTACGTCACCGCGTAGATCAGCCGCGCGCCATCCGGCGAGAAGCGCGGCGAAGCCGCGACTTCATCGGGCGGCGTCAACGCGTGCAGGCCACCGCCATCGGTGCCGACGATCCAGATGCTGTGGCGATCGTCGTCGTTCATGATGTCGTAACCGGAGCGCACGAACACGACGTGCTTGCCGTTCGGCGCGATGCGCGGATCGGCCGCCCATTGCAGATCGAAGATCTGTTTCAGGCCAAACGGCTTGCCCGGCGTCGATACCGCTGCCAGGCCATCGAGCGAGCACAGGGCGATCACCGAGCACAACGCGAAGGACGCAGAGGCTGGCACGCGGCGGCGCGCCGCGAAGCGGATAAGTCGATTCAATGGAAGCTCCCTGGCTTGAACCACAACGACGCGATGCGCAACGTGCACGCGGTGTCCACCCAGCATAACCCGGCACGCTGGCCGGCTCAAAGAGTGCGGCCTTCCGCTGCGGCGGCTGCAGCTCGCGAGCCGCGTCGCTGTTCGTCATGCATGTCGCAAAATCGGACGCGACGGCGTTCCCTGAACGTGCAGGTTCGATCGGCATTTTTTTGCCGGTTCCGATGGCGCCGGCGGTCTGGCGCTTGCACAGGCACTTATACTTGAGGCAAACGGGGTCACGCAGCGCGCCACGCAGATCACGAAAACGCAATGAACGACCCGCATCGCGAGTTCGGCAAGGCAGCAGGCGATGACAAGGCCGCACGCCTGCGCGCGTTGTTCGATGCGGTGCTCGATGTGGCCGCAACCGGGCGCGCGGCCTGGCTCGCAACGCACGTGCCGGACGCCACGGAGCGTGCCGCCGTGCTGCGCTTGCTCGAGGCCGATGATGCGCGCGGCTTTCTCGACACGCCCGCTGTCGAACACGCCTCGCGGCTGTCCGCTGCCGAACTGCACGTGGAAGGCCTCATCGGCCGCCAGGTCGGCGCCTTCCGCATCGTGCGCGCGCTGGGCCAGGGCGGAATGGCCGCCGTATTCCTCGGCGAACGCGTCGATGTCGATTTCACCCAGCAGGTCGCGATAAAACTGCTGCGCCGGGGGCTGTACTCGGAACTCGAGCAGCGCCTGTTCCAGCGCGAACGCCAGGTGCTGGCAGCGCTGGATCATCCGAACATCGCACGCCTGATCGACGGCGGCGTGACCGACGCCGGCATTCCGTATCTGGTCATGGAGCATGTCGACGGCGTGCCGGTCACACGCTACGCCGACGACCGGCAACTCGATCCGCGCGAACGGGTTCGCTTGTTCCTCGGCGTGTGTCGTGCCGTCGAAGCGGCGCACCGCAACCTGATCGTGCATCGGGACATCAAGCCGTCGAACGTGCTGGTCGGTGCGCAAGGCCAGGTCAAGCTCCTCGACTTCGGCATCGCCAAGCTGCTCGAAGAAGATGATCAGGGCGCGACGGTCGGCGTCTACACACCGGACTACGCAGCGCCCGAACAGATCAGCGGCGGCACGATCACGACTGCCACCGACGTGTACGGCCTAGGCGTGCTGCTGCACGAGCTGCTGCTGGGCCTGCGCCCGGAAGGAACACCCACGCGGCGTCCGTCGTCGCGGGTCAACGAGATCGGAGCGACGTCGGCGTCGGGCGCGTTGCAGGCGGTGCCTCCACCCCAGTTGCGCCGGCAGCTTCGCGGCGATCTGGACAACATCTTGCTCAGGGCGCTCGATGCCGAGCCGCCACGCCGCTACGCCTCTGCCGGCGCGTTCGCCGAGGACCTGGAGCGCTATCTCGACGGCCTCCCGGTGGCGGCGCATCCGCCGACGCGGTTGTATCGCGCGCGCAAGTTCGTCCAACGCCATCGCGGTGGCGTGACGATGACTGCGATTTTCCTCATCGCGATTCTCACGTCGCTGGGTCTGGCGCTGTGGCAGGCCGATGTGGCACGCCATGAACGCGACCGCGCCAGCAGCGTACTCGAATTCCTGTTGCGCGTTTTCGCCGCTGCCGCGCCGGGCGTGCCGGATGCGAAGGCGCCGACGTTGCGCGACCTCGTCGCCGACGGTCAGGCCGCACTCGCTGCCGATGCGCGGTTGAGCGCCGACGCCAGAACCGAGATCGGCACGCGCCTGGTCGACGTGCAACGCGAGATCGGCGACCTCGCCACGGCCAGGACACAGGCCGTGCGTATCGTCGATGCGGCGCTTCGCGACCATGGCGCCGCGGCGACACAGACGCTGCACGCCGCGCGCGCGCTCGGCGAAGTCGACATTGCGCGCGCCGATCACGCCGCCGTACTCGCCACGGTGGACCGTTTCGTCGACCGGCAACGCGTGCCGCACACGTCCGCGCAGGCACGCCTGCTCGCGCTCGGCGCCGAGGCGAAGTCGCGCATGGCGCATCAGAAGGACGCCCTCGACGACGCACAGATCGCGCTTGCCTGGTGCGCCGAAGCGCGCTGCGCAGGGTCCGACGAAATCGACATCAACGAAACGCTCGCCGAGGTCAACGAGAACGCCCTGCACTTTGCCGAAGCCGAAGCGGCGTATCGCAAGGTGCTGGCGCTCAAGCGCGCGGCGTTCGGCAACGAACATGCATTCGTCGCCAGCACGCTGCAGGGCATCGCTGCCAGCCAGATGAAGGCCGGACATTTCGCCGAGGCCGAGGCGACCGCACGTGAGGGCATCGCGATCGCCGAAAAGGTCTATGTGCGCCCGCACAACATGCTGGCCGCGCAATACCAGAATCTCGGCATCCTGTATTTTCGCCAGGAACGCTTCGACGACGCGAGCCGGGCATGGCGCCAAACGCTGGAAATCCAGACCGTGGTGCTGCCGGAAGGTCATCGCGATCTGGAGGCGACACTGAACAATCTCGGCACGCTCGAGTTCGCGCGCGAGAACTTCGCCGAAGCCGTTCCGCTGTTGCGTCGCGCATTGGCATCGGCGCACGCCCGCGGCGAATCCGGTGAGGGCGACTCTGCGGTGACCGCGCGCAATCTTGGCGGCGCGCTGGCGAATTCCGGCGCATTCGACGAGGGCCGCCGGACCATCGAGGAATCGATCGCGATTCGTACGCGGCTTTTCGGTGCGAATGATGCGCGCACCCTGGGCTCGCGGTCGGCACTGGCCGCGATCCTGATTGCCCACGCGCCGGCTGCGGCATTGACCGAGTGCGATGAGATCCTGCGCGCCCATGCGAACGCAAAAAGCGACGACGGCGATGCGATCGCGCTGGTCGAGACTTACAAGGCCGAAGCGCTGCTGGCGCTGGGCCGGCGCGACGAGGCGGCGCCGCTGCTGCGTTCCGCCACCGGCAGACTGAGCGCAAAGCCGGCAGCGCTGCGCACGCGCGCTCGCGCGCTGATCGATCTGGCCTCGACTGGCAGCGCGGAAGATCCTCAGCGCGAGGCGATGCGCGACGACGCGATTGCGGCTGTCGCGCAGCTCAATTTCAAGCCACCGAGCCTGACCACGAAACTGGCGGCATTGCGTGCCGATGGGCGCTAGGGAAGCCTGCGCAGCTTCAAACCAAAAGCGCCTCACGCTTGACCTTTCAGCATCAGGGGCAACAGCGACGCCGCTCGCCCGGAAAGCCGGTATGGGACGGCGCTTGCCGGGCCAGGGGCGGCCAGCGTGCGCGGCGGACGTCGTGCGAGCACGCGCCTTTGCTAGAATCCGGCGCAGGAAGCGATGCGAACGCAAACGTGCTACCGATACCGACAGCGACGGCCTCATCCTCGCGCACCACCGACACGCTGTTTGCGGAAGTCTACGCGCGCCTCAAGGCCATGGCTTCGCGCCAGCGCGCGCGCGGCGCCGGCGCGACACTGGAAACCACCGCACTGGTGCACGAGCTCTACCTGCGCCTTTCGACCGGCAATGACCTGGTCTTCGAGCACGAGGCGCAGTTCTTCAGCTATGCCGCCAGTGCGATGCGCCACCTGCTGGCGGACCGCGCGCGCGACCGCATGCGCCTGCGCGCCGGCGGCGACTGGCAGCGCGTGACATTGACCGGAGGCCTTGCCCCGGTCGCGCTCGAGAGCGCTGAACAGACCCTGGCACTCGATGCCGCCCTCGGCCGCCTCGAGGAAGCCAGCGCGCGCGCCGCGCGCGTGCTCGAGTTGCACTATTTCGCCGGGCTGACGATCCCGCAGATCGCGACAGCGCTGGAAGTTGCGCCGAGCACAGTCGATCGCGACTGGCGCTTTGCCCGGGCGTTCCTGAAGGACGAGATCGGCGCATGACGTGTTCGGGCGCTGCGCAGCGTTATACGCCCTGACCACGTTGCCCGAGGCATACTTTGGCACTGTCTTCTCAATCCCTGCGCGAGCTGTTCGACCAGTCGGTTGCCCTGGCTCCGGAACAGCGCGCGGATTTCCTCGCCGCGTCTTGTCCGGACGCTGCACTGCGCGCGCGCGTCGAGCGCCTGCTGATCATCGCCGCGACGGACGATGGCGCTGTTCGCGGGCGGCGCCGAAGCGGCGGCGCGCGCCATGGACGACGAGGACTCACTGCGGACATTGCCTGCCGGCCGCCGCATCGGCCCGTTCGAGCTGGTCAGCGTGCTGGGCGAAGGCGGATCGTCGACGGTGTTCCGCGCCTGTCGCGAGATCGAGGGTGTGCGCCAGGACGTCGCGCTCAAGCTGCTGCAGCGGGGGTTGTATACGCCGGACGCAAAAAAACAGTTCCGCCGCGAGCGTCAGGCGCTGGCACAACTGCGTCACGCGGGCATCGCGCGTCTGATCGAAGGCGGAGTCACGGAAGCAGGCCTGGCCTACATCGCGCTGGAGCTCGTCGAAGGCAGTCAGCTCACCGACTTCGTACGTGACCGTCGCCTGGACCTGCGCCAGCGTCTGTCGCTGTTCCTGCAAATCTGCCACGCCGTCGAGGCCGCCCATCGTGCGCTGATCGTGCACCGCGACCTGAAACCGTCCAACGTGCTGGTTACCGAGGATGGCCAGGTCAAGCTGCTGGACTTCGGCATTGCCAAGCTGCTCGACAACACCGAGGACGTGCAAACGCATGTGCCGGCATTCACGCCGGCGTATGCGGCGCCGGAACAGCGCAGCGGCGCGCCGGTCACGACGGCCACCGACGTCTACGCGCTCGGCATCCTGCTCGGCGAACTGGTGACCGGCCAGCGCGTCAACACGCACGCCGGGCGCACGCCGTCGTCGCAGGTGCCGGATGTCAGCGATCCGGGCGTCCTGCCGGCGGCGCCGCAACTCACGCGGCGTGCGCTGCGCGGCGACCTCGACAACATCGTTCTGAAGGCGACCGAGGCCGAACCCGAGCGGCGCTACGTTTCTGCCGGCGCGCTCGCCGACGATATCGAACGCTTCCTCGACAGCCGGCCGGTCGCCGCACATCCGCCGTCGCGTACGTATCGCCTGCGCAAGTTCGTCACGCGGCATCGCGGCAGCGTCCTCACGACGGCGATGTTCCTGCTCGCGATCGTCGCCTCGCTCGGCGTGGCGTTGTCGCAGGCCGATGCAGCGAAGCAGGCGGCACAGGCCGCGCAGGCCGAGCGCAACCATGCCCAGCGCGAGGCGGCACGCGCGACCGCGACGCGGGATTTCCTGATCCGCGTATTCCGCGCCAGCGATCCGCGCATTGCCCAGGACAAGCCGCGCGGCCAGGTCACGGCGAAGGAACTGCTCGACCTCAACGCGCCACGCATCGAAGGCGATTTCGCCGACGATCCGGATACCCAGATCGAATTGCTCGGCGTCGCCGCCGCGATCTATCGCGAACTCGACGACCCCGACCAGTACGCGAAACTGCATCAGCGCCAGATCGATCTCGCGAGCCAGCACGGCGGCGAGTTGCACCCGGCCATCCTGCAGGGACTTCTCGACGACGCCGAACACGCGAACAATCGCAACGAGTATGGCGCGGCGCTGAAATTCCTCGAACAAGCCGACCCCCTGATCCACCGCGCCGGCCTGGATCGCTCTGCGTTGCGCGCGCGCTGGTTCCTGCTGCGCAGCGATGTCCTGGCGACCGAAGAGGCCGGCGCGAAGGCCGGCGAGGCGGCACTCGACAGCGCGGTGGCGCTGTACGCCGAGGTCGCAGCGCACGATGGCGGCTACGTCAGTGCGCTGACCAGCATGGGTTACCGCAACCAGCGCACCGGCGGCGGACCGGCCGCTGAGCCGTGGTTCCGGCGCGCGATCGCCGCGGCCGAACTCAGCACCGATCGCGACGATGCCGAGTTGCAGCAGCTGACCTGGCCGGGACTCGCGGCGGCCCTGGAGTTCCAGGGCAAGTTCGACGAAGCCGAGCTGGCCTACGAGCGTTCCGTCGAGCTGGCGCGCAAGACCTATGGCGAGACGCACAGCACCTATTGGGTGCCTGCCGCCGAATTCGCCTCACTGGTGCACCGGCAGGGCGAACGCGAGCGCGCGCATACGCTGTTCGATGAATTGTTCCGCGTGATTCCGCAGCCGTGGGACGCGGACTCCTACGACGACTATGCGCGCGAGTTCTACGCGGCCTGCCTGGTCGCCGAAGGACGATCGCAGGACGCGATCCCGCTGCTGGAGGCGTCGCAGCAGACCTATCTCACCAAGCCGAGCGTCGAGTACGAACTGCGCCGGATCCGCCTGATCCTCGGCGACGCGTACGATCATGCCGGTCGCACCGACGAAGCACGCGCGATGCTGAAGTCGTCGCTGGATGAGCGCATCGCCAAGGACCCGCCCGACGGCGGCACGGTGCGCGCGGCGCGCGAGCGCTGGGGCCGGTTTCTGTTCGCACACAACGATGTTGCCGGCGCCGAAGAACAATTCCGCCTCGTGATCGCACAGGAGAACGGTCGCAAATTCGCGACGTTCGCCATGGCACACGGCGACATGGCGAAGGTCTATCTCGAACGTGGAGACTTTGCGAACGCCCTCGCCGAGAGCCGCAGCGCCGTGGAGAGTTTCGCGCACGTCACCGGGCGCCGCGATGTGCGCGTCGGTCCGTTTCTGTGGCTGATCCATGCCGAGGCCCTGCGCCGCTCCGGCGACAGCAAAGGTGCAGGCGAATGGGCGGATCGCGCACTCCAGGCAAGCCGACGCTATGACGACCCGTCGGCAGCGTCGATCCGCCAGGCCGAAGCGGAACTACGCGCCACAGCTGCCAAACCCTGAACAGCACGGGCGCGTGCACACTCACCTTGTGCAGGCTGTCTGCGATGATGCGATCGGCCAGCAATCGGCGTTCTCCGGATATGTCCGCCACTTGCCTACTGAAGGAATGCCATCATGTCTGCCGCCGGTTTGCGCGCTCTTTTCCTGCTGCTGCTCGCCGCGTGCGCCTCCTTGAGTGCGGTCAATGTGCGTGCTTGTACCGACACTTCGCAGGATGTGTTTCTCGTCGGCAACCCCTTGACTGATACCGCGTGCAAATACAGCACGATCCAAGCCGCGGTCAATGCCGCGGCCTGCCCCGCCGGCACCAGAATCTTGCTGACCGATGAAGTCAGCTACGGCACGCAACTGGCCCCGCAACAAATCACGATCAGCGACCACAACGTGTCGCTGATCGGGCGCGCACCCGGGGCGAAGTGCGGCACATTGAGCGCCGTGTGTGGAACCTTTTTCCCCTGCCCGACAGGGCCGCTGCAGACGATCCACGGCACCCTCAAGATCCGCGGTACGAGCAATGTCACGATTCAGTACCTGGAGATTACTGACGGCCTCGGCGTCGCCGACGACAACGGCAGCACTCACGGCGGCGGCATCGATTATGCGGCGACGGGCAAGCTTGACGTGTACGCGTCGACGATCGACGACAACAAGGCCCGCGATGGCGGCGGCATCCGCTTCCAGGGTTACAACGGTCAGGCCGATCTCTACCTGCACAGCCACTCCTTGATCGACTCCAACCAGGCCACCAACGGCGGTTCCGGTGGCGGCATTCGCCTCGAGGGTACAGCGACGCTGCATGCCGACGAAGCTTACGTATTGATATCGAACAACACGGCAACGGGCAGTGGCGGCAAGGGCGGCGGCATCCTCGTCCAATCGCCGGCGACGGCACACATCAGCTCGATTGGCGACTTCTTTTTCGGCGCGCCGGTCGGCGTGGTCTGGGCCAACCAAGCAAATTACGGTGGCGGCATTGCGATCGTCGGCAGCGACGTCCACACCGGCGAGTCCACCACGGGTCACGTGACGCTCGCGGCGAGCGACCTGACCTATCCCGTCCGTATCGAAGGCAACACCGCGACGAGTGTCGGTGGCGTCGGTGGCGCCGGTGGCGGCATCTATCTGAAGCCCTGGGTGTTCGCCGCACCTCCCGCGGGACTCGGCGGCGTCAATTTTGTGTCGCTCAGCGCGAGCGGCTATCACATCGACGACAACATCGCCGTGGAGGGCAGCGCGATCTATGTGGACACGGATACGGCCACGGGCCAGGACTACTACGGCGGCATCGTCAGCCTGACGCCGGTGACCTGTCTGCCAACGATCGATTGCGACATCATCGACGGCAACCAGAACCAGAACAGCGCCGATCAGCACGGATCGACCGTCCTCGTGCAGACTTCGGGCACGTTCGAGGCCACCGGTGTGCGAATGCGCAACAACTACGGCGGCGCCCACTTGATCCGCGATGTGGGTTCCACCCATACCTTGTTCACCAATTGCCTTCTGTCCGGCAATCATGACTTCAGCGACGCGTTGATCGAAGTCGGCTACTCCGTCTACATCGAACAGTGCACGATCGTAGCCAACTCGTTCGGAGGCAGTCATGTCATCGACAGTCCCGGGGACACAATTCTTGAAGAGAGCCTGATCGATCAGCCCGGCAAGGGCGCCTACAACGGCAGCCTCGATAATTTGTACGCGCACAACATCGTCGCAACCGATGCCGCCGGGCTTCCCGCTGATCCGACGATCGAGCAGCAGCAGCCGCTGTTCGTCGACGCCGCGAACGGCGACTTTCGGCTGCTGGTCGTCAGGACAGGCAACGGCGCGCTGGTTGCCTCGCAGGGGGTCGATTTCGCAACGGCCGGCACGGCTGGCGACATCGATATTGACGCCCGTCCATTCGATCGCGACATCATCGGCGTCGGCGCTGCCGGCAAGGTGCGCGATCTGGGTGCCTTCGAAATGCAGCCGATCAGCGACCGACTGTTCGCGAGCGGTTTCGGCGATCCGGTCTTGCTCGCTTACTGAAATCGCGGAGATCGCGTAGCCACGATGCGATTGGCGTGGCGCGCAATCGATGCAAAAAAAGCCCCGCATCGCTGCGGGGCTTTTCTGTCTGGTTTTGACTTCCGCCGATTTGAGCGACCGCAAGGTCGCTCAAACGAGGCGAGGTGATCCACCGCCGCAATTGCGGCGGCGGCAACTCAGAAGTCCATGCCGCCCATGCCACCACCACCGTGGTCATGACCACCACCGCCCGCTGCCGCTTCCTTCTTCGGCGCCTCGGCAACCATTGCCTCGGTCGTGATCATGAGGCCAGCGATCGACGCGGCGTTCTGCAGCGCGGTACGCGTGACCTTGGTCGGATCGAGGATGCCCATTTCGACCATGTCGCCGTATTCGCCGGTCTGCGCGTTGTAGCCGTAGTTGCCTTTGCCGCCGGCCACCTTGTTCAGCACGACGCTCGGCTCTTCGCCGGCATTGACGACGATCTCGCGCAGCGGCGACTCCATCGCGCGACGCGCGATGACGATGCCGTGGTTCTGGTCTTCGTTGTCACCCTTGAGCTTTTTGATCGCGTCGAGCGCGCGAACCAAGGCAACACCGCCGCCCGGAACCACGCCTTCCTCGACCGCCGCACGCGTGGCGTGCAGGGCGTCTTCGACACGCGCCTTCTTCTCCTTCATTTCGACTTCGGTCGAGGCGCCAACCTTGATCACCGCCACGCCGCCGGCCAGCTTGGCCACGCGTTCCTGCAGTTTCTCGCGGTCATAGTCTGACGTCGTCTCTTCGATCTGCGCCTTGATCTGCTTGATGCGCGCTTCGATGTTCTTGCTCTCGCCGGCGCCGTCGATGATCGTGCAGTTTTCCTTCGACACCTGGATCTTCTTCGCGCGACCCAGATCCTTGATCGTGGCCTTCTCCAGCGACAGGCCGACTTCCTCGGAGATCACCTGGCCACCGGTCAGCATCGCCATGTCTTCGAGCATCGCCTTGCGACGGTCGCCGAAGCCCGGCGCCTTGACTGCGCACACCTTGACGATGCCGCGGATCGTGTTGACGACGAGCGTCGCCAGCGCTTCACCTTCGACTTCCTCGGCGACGATCAGCAGCGGCTTGCCCGACTTGGCCACGCCTTCGAGCACCGGCAGCAGTTCGCGCACGTTGGCGATCTTCTTGTCGTGCAGCAGGATGTACGGATCTTCCAGCTCGGCCTGCATCGACTGCTGGTTGTTGATGAAATACGGCGACAGGTAGCCGCGGTCGAACTGCATGCCCTCGACGACGTCGAGTTCATTGTCCAGGCCCGAGCCTTCCTCGACGGTGATCACGCCTTCCTTGCCGACCTTTTCCATCGCCTTGGCGATCAGGTCGCCGATGTTCGCGTCGGAGTTGGCCGAGATCGAACCGACCTGGGCGATTTCCTTGCTGGTCGAGCACGGCTTGGACAAGTTCTTCAGCTCGGCGACCGCGCCGAGCACGGCCTTGTCGATGCCACGCTTCAGGTCCATCGGGTTCATGCCGGCCGCAACGGCCTTCATGCCTTCGCGGATCAGCGACTGCGCGAGCACGGTCGCGGTCGTGGTGCCGTCACCGGCCACATCGGAGGTCTTGGAGGCGACTTCCTTGACCATCTGCGCGCCCATGTTCTCGAACTTGTCGGCCAGTTCGATCTCCTTGGCGACGGACACGCCGTCCTTGGTGATCGTCGGCGCGCCGAAGCTCTTCTCGAGCACGACGTTGCGGCCCTTCGGACCGAGCGTCGCCTTGACGGCGTTCGCCAGCACGTTCACGCCGCGCAGCATGCGCGCGCGGGCGTCTTCGGAAAAACGAATTTCTTTAGCTGCCATGACTTTGATTCCTCAATGCTTGCTTTTGATCGTCATTCCGGCGCAAGCCGGAATCCATCCTGTTCACATTCAAGATCACGATGGATCCCGGCTTTCGCCGGGATGACGGCCGTGGATTTGTATACTTTGGCGATCGGCTCGAGCCAATCAGCCTTCGATGATCGCGACGAGATCTTCCTCGCGCATGACGAGCAGTTCCTCGCCGTCGACCTTGACCTCGGTGCCGGAATACTTGCCAAACAGCACCTTGTCGCCGGCCTTGACGGCCAGCGGCCGCACCTTGCCGTCTTCGAGAATCTTGCCGGCGCCGACGGCGACGACTTCACCCTTGATCGGCTTTTCGGCCGCCGAATCCGGAATGACGATGCCACCGGCCGACTTGGTCTCGGCCTCCAGGCGTTTGATGATCACGCGATCGTGCAAAGGACGCAGCTTCATAACGACTTCCTTAATTGATTGATTGATAACGAATACCGGCAGGGCTGTTAGCACTCGCCCTTGGTGAGTGCCAATTCTAGCGGCGAAGAACGGCCTTGAGAAGGCCATTACGCAACGACTGCTCCTAACTGGCGCCTCCGGCCCCGGAATTCAAGCCATAGCAGCCAATCAGGCGCGACGACTTTAGGATGCGAGTGCCGCCGCAAGCCGTTTGCTGCTAGGGTCAGAGCACGTCGGTAACCGTGAGAGCGTCTGATGTCATTGCCTCGCAATTGCCCAATCGCTATCGCGCGCAATCGTTACAGCCTGTTCGCAGCACTGACGCTGTGCGCAATGTCGGTCGCGCATGCCGCCGCGTCGGACACGTTCACGGTCAATACCCTGAGTGATTCCTCCGGCGGCGACTGCAGCGGTGCTTGTTCGCTGCGCGACGCGATGGCGAACGTGGCGCCTGGCGGCACGATAGACTTTGCGCAGGCCCTGCTTCCCGGGACGATCACTCTTGGCAGCCAACTACATCCCGTCGTGTCGATGAAGATTCAGGGCCCGGGCACAGGGCAGCTTGCAATCAGCGGCAATGGCTTGTCGCGCCTGGTCTTGATTGATTCGTCGACCGTTACCGTCAATATCGTTGGAGTGACCCTGCTTGATGGCAACATTTCGGGCACCGATGGCGGCAGTGGTACACCGGGAACGGGCATGGGTGGCACGTCGGGAGGCTCTGCGCAGGGTGGCTGCATCTTCATGTCAGCGGGCTCGCTCATTCTGGACCAGGTCAATATCCACGACTGCCTGGCGCAAGGCGGAACCGGCGGCAGCGGCGGTGCAGGCACAGCGGGAAGTGGCCTCGACAACGTAGGTGGGGCCGGGGGTGATGGCGGTGGGGGTGGCGGCGCATTAGGCGGTGGCATCGCCTTTAAC
>Ga0193727_1000342_pt1 | contig 17612 bp, 11 predicted proteins | sample H2c2metaG_FD_143051 | JGI IMG/M metagenome (GOLD analysis project Ga0193727, IMG submission 143051) | Soil microbial communities from a riparian zone of the East river system, Colorado, United States - H2c2 | ecosystem: Environmental > Terrestrial > Soil > Riparian zone | place: USA: East River...
ATGGGCCTTCGCGCCGATCACACCGCTGGTGGACTGCCACTGACGGCAGCCGTAGCGTGCTTCGCGGAAGGACCTGTCGGATCAGTCTCGGAAGCAGCCGCGCAAATTCCGGCGTGCGCGCGCCGCTGGCGCAGACCGCATCCGGACCGGGTTGTGTGCATCCGTCTTGTTGTTCTCGCACGAATCGTGTCGCAGATCGGCGAAAAACGGCGTTACTGAATGGTACTGGCGTAGGGGCGCTGGCGAGATGAGTCCCTTTGCTTGGCGGGTTGCGGCCCGCAAGGAAACCGGAAAAATGTTCCGCAGTAATTGTTCAGCGAAAATCGCCATCCTGCTCGGCTGCTGGCTCACCTGTGCCGTTGGTCCGGCCGCCGCGTTCAATGTGTACAAGGTCGATCCCGACTGCGTGGCGCTCGGCGCCTATGCCACGATCCAGGAGGCGATCGACGCCGCGGCGTCGAATCCCGGCTCGGACTATGTCTGGATCAGCAACGACAACGGCACGCGCACCTACTCCGGCCAGAGCATCACGGTGAACGACCCCGATGGGGTGATCATCGAAGGCGGCTTCAGCGACTGCAACGACTTCGATCCCGGTGTCGCGTATACGACGATCAATGGCGCCGGCAACGGCGGCTTGCCGGTATTCGACATCCGCCGCGGCGGTGTCTACCTCAGCAACCTGATCATCGAAGGCGGAGACCACGGCTCGGGCGTCAATGGCGGCGGCATCAGTTTTACGGGTAGTGGCGAGGTCGACATCGCGCAGACGTACATCTTTCTCAATCATGCCGACAACGGTGGCGGAATCAACGTCAACGGCACCGAATCCCAGCGCGCCCTGGTCAGGTTGCTGCACGATACGACGATCTACCTCAACGGCGCCTACGGCTCCGGCGGCGGCGTCAGCCTCGCCGGCAACGCGCGCTTGCTGATCATCGATCCCAAGGTGGCGATCAACGGCAACACGGCGGCGCAGTTCGGCGGCGGCATAGCGATCCTCGGGCCGGCGCGCGCCGACATCGCCTCGGCCGGTGGCGGATTCGGTGACGGCGTCGTTGCCGCCAACTACGCGACGAACGGGGGCGGCATCGCGGTGAAGGACGACGGCAATGGCGAAGCGGTACTACGCTTGTTTGCCGATGCCGCGCATCAGCCGAGTTCAATCGTCGAAAATCGCGCAACGACGAACGGCGGCGGCATCTATCTTTCCGGCCTGGCCGACGCCTGCCTGTTCGCGCCGCGCATCAAATCGAACTTCGCCGAAGACGGCGCGGCGATCTACTACACGTCGGGCACCGACGATAGTGGCAGCGGCATCTACTTCAACGACGGCTCGCCGACGCGGCTCGGCTTCGACTGCGGTCCCGAGTCGATTGCCGACCTCGGCGGTTGGCGCGACTGCAACGCCGGTGACGATACCTGCAACGCCGTCATTCCCAACGCGACGCAGCATGCCGACACGTCGCCGTCGGCCGGCGCAACCGTGTTCAACTTGAACGGCGACACGATCGCCCGCCAGATCCGCATGCATGACAACATCGCCGCGCGCGTGCTGCAGGTGGACTCGGCGGGAACGACGCACCTCTATCGTTGCCTGGTCACGGACAATCTGGCCTCGGATTACCTGTTCGACATTTATGCCGGTTCGATAGCGGACATCCGCGCCTGCACGATTTCCAACAACAGCATCGGCGGAGATTATGTTTTCAACCTCAATACGAGCGGTTCCATCCTGCTGACTTACCAGATTGTCGATCAGCCGGGAAAACACACCGCGCTGTGGACGGCCAATCCGATGTTCGCGCACTTTTACGCAGGCCCGATGCTGACCAACGACGCGTTCGGTCTCGATACGGTCAACAGCCAGATGATCATCGTCGGCGCACCGACTTTCGTCAACGCAGCGCAGCGCGACTACCACCTTGCGCCGATTGTGCAGACTGCGCTGGATTTCGGCTACGTCAACAAGACCACTGATTTCTTCATACCCGATCTCGACAACAATTTGTTTCCGCCGGTCGACTTGCCGGGCATCCCGAACAACATCGGCAGCGCAGACCTCGGCGCCTACGAGCGCCAGTTCCTGTGCGCCGCGGACGACATCTTCTGCAATGGCTTCGACGGCTGACCTGGCGAAAGGTCAGCGCGCGTTTTGACGCATCGCGCTGCGCCGAACGTCAGGGGCAAGCGCCCAGGCGCTTCGCGGCGATCGAACTGGTAACGGCCTTGCCGTCGCTGGTAGTCGTGAGCGAGCCAGCGGACGTGTCGCCATGAAACGTCGTGACGCTCTGCATCACGCGGTTGCCACACGTCAGCGTGTAGGAACCTTGTCGCCGCTCGCGTCGTAGGCGTCGACGCTGAAACGCCCCTTGGCGTTCTTCTCGGCGTAGGCTCGGCCCGACTTCGAATCGGCATTCATCTCGGCGGCCTTTCCCGCCGTGATGCATTGAGCGAACGTGCGTGTTGCGCCGTCTGTTGTCATCGTGAATTCCCATTGGCCCGGCACCAGGCGCTGGCTTGCGGAAAGCGCCGGGGTGCACAAGAACAGGCCTGCAGCGATCGAAAACAATTTGCGGAATGTGGAATTCACCTTCGTCCTTTTCCTCAAAAAAACCGTACGCCCAAATGGGATTGCGCTTCGCCTTACCCTGCGTCTTCCCATATTCCCGCCTTCGCTCGCGCCAGCGTGCGTTTTTCGTTCGCCACCGCAACGGCTATTGACGTTCGCCTAGTCGAAGTCGTCGTCGAAGATACGCTCGCGCCGATCGACGTCCGTGTTGACGCCGCCAGGGCGGAAGACCAGATCGCGCACATAGCTCCAGTCGCAGCTGGTGTTGCTCCCGGCCGGGCCCGGGTCGACCCGGTACTCGACCCGATCGCCTGCCTCGACATCGACATTTTGTGCGCGCAAGCGCTGTGCTCCGCGCTCGTGCTCGCGTTGGAACGGATCGATGTCGTTGTGCCACATCACCGTCGCATGGCCGGCGTGGTGCAAGACCACCGAAACCCCGACGCCGTCGGGCGCCTCTTTCGCACAGTCCGGCGAGGTCATGGCAAGATCCTGGATTCCATACGCGGCGGAAATCCGGTAGTGCCCCGGTGCCGGCGCAAACAGCAGCGAGGCTGGCGCGTGCAGAAAGATCGCCTGCCTTGCGCCCTCCTCGATGACGCGCAGGTCGGCGGGCGCCACCGGCTCGAGGTCGAAGCCAGGATACAGCGCGCGGCGCAATTCGGCCGATGTGCTCGACGACTCGGCATGCAGGATTTCGAGCGGCCGCCACGACAGCTTCAGTTCGTGCTGGTACAGCGCGCGCTGCCATGGCGCTTCGGTATCGATCAGAATGCTGCGCGCCGACGCCAGCGGTTTGGAGAAGTACAGTTTCAGCCAGTCGTGCGTGGACTCGACAACCGGATCGATCAGAAAACCCGCCGATGCCGGCAGGCGAACGAAGCGGTGATGCTGCTGCTCCGTAGCACTGATTCGAATCGTGATTTCGAGCGCGGGCTCGGGCAATAGCAATGTATACAATTTGCCCAGCCAGCTCAGCTCGCCGTCGATGAACGCGACCATCGGTGTGCCCGCCGTCGGAACCCTGACTTCCGCACCGATGTTCGCCGGCGTCGTTTCGCCATCGGCCTCGATGGCCGGTGCTGTCGTGACGGACGCCTCGCGCTGGAGCAGGAGGAATCCTTCTTCCGACAGCACCGGTCGATAGCGCCTTAGCAGCGCCATCAGAGCCAGACCGTCATCGCCCATCGGCAGCCGATTGTCGATCGTGCCGAGCTGGAACAGGACGAAATCCGGTGCCGCCGGCCCGAGAAAATACCCCTCGTTGAGGCGAGCCAGGTTCGCTGTCGCGGCAAGCTGGCTCTGGAATACCGGGCGCGGCGCGTAGTTCAGGTCGTTGGCCAGGATCATTCCCTGCTGCCAGGTGACCACATCGATGCGCGCACGGCCGACACCGGCCCTTACCTGTGGCAACGCTACCGAGCGGCCGACCGACAGCCACTGCGTTTCGCGTTGCTCGCGCAGTTCCGGCAGATGGCTCAGGTCGTGCAGGTTGCCGGCAAGACGCGGCATGAACTGGCGCAGGATTGCCGCTGGCGGCGCCTGGGTGAATCCCATCATGACGGAGGCGATGATAACGGCGCCCAGCGCGACCAGCAGCGCACGGCTGTGGATGACGCGCCGGTTGCGCAGCAGCGCGAAGGGCAGCAGCACCATCGCGGCGAAGAAACCGGGCCAGTGGAATTCGTCGGCACGCGTGAAGTAGGACAGCCAGAGCAACAACGCGGCGAGCGGCGTCAGGCCGATCGACACGACGGCCACCAGACTCGATCGCGCGCGCCACGCGGCATGCGCACAGGCGCCGAGGAAGACGAACAGCACGGTGAGCCCGGCGGCTTCGACGGCCACCGGGGCCGGCACCCCGGCCGAGTGACCATAGCCGTTCGCCATCTCGAAGCCCCGGCGCAGATACAGCGGCAGGTTGAGTAGCTGCTGCCCGCACGCCCACCAGACGGCGATCAACGCCAGCACGAAGCCGATCAGCACCAGCAAGACGCCGCGCCAGTCACGTTGCAGCGCGCACACGGCGGCAAGCGTCACCACGCACACTACCCAGATCGGGAACGTGGTGAATTTCGTCAGCGCGATTGCGGCAAAGATCGGTGCGACAAACAGAATCGCTGAATCGGCTGTCGCGGTCGCTGCGTTACTGCGGTTAATCAGGTACGTTGTCGCAAACGGCAACGTCAGGATCCAGGAAACATCGCCCGACAGCCTGTAGTAACAGCACAGGTACGCCAGCGCGAACAGGCCGAAGTCGAGGCTACGGGCGCGATGGAACATCAATGCAATCGCGAGGGCGAATGTGGCCGGCAACGCAATCTGGCCGATCACGAACGGCGTGAATATCCCGCTGACATACGATGAAGTCGGATGAAGAAAGCCCAGCGGCCCGTAGGTGTTGATCAGATCGCGTCCCCACTGGGCCTGATGCAGAAAGGCCCACGCCTGCACTTGTGTCCAGGACGGATCCAGACCGAGCGCCTGCGGCGGATTGCCGAACGCCAGGATCAACAGGCAGAACACCACGCAACAGGGAATCAGTACGGCGAGCGAAGTTCGCTTCGACAGAAACGCAAGCCGCTGGTTAATCGAAACGTCCACTGCGCTGAGCGTCAACTGTCGCTAAAGTCTCATCGATTTCGATCGGCACTCGCGACGTACCAACCGTCTCCCTCCCGACCTCTACTTTGACAGGGGAGGAACAAGGCGATCATGCGCTGCTGCGTGCCGGCTGTAAGCCCTCCCCTTCAAGGGGAGGGTTGGGTGGGGATGGTGTACTCGGAGCGTACGCTGATCAACAACGTAGCGCCCGTGAATGAATGCTCCGCGGATGCTTCCGACAGGCTCGGCGCGCGTTCGTCCGGCTCGAGCAGAAAATGCGCGTCACACCCGAGCGAATTCCTTGCCCTTGTTCATGCCGGCGAAGCCGTTGAACATCTCGTTGACCTGATCCCACGATTTCAGCCTGCGCATGTTGCCCAGCCAGCGCTGGACGTTGGGGAACCCGGCGAAGTCGCAGCCGATCAGCTCGCCGATCGACACGATGCCTGCGCCGAAATAGTCGGCGATGGTGATCTGGCTGCCGCACAGGTACGCATTGTCCGGTCCGATCCAGTGGTCGTTGAGAACCTGCAGCCATTTGCGTGCGCCCTGCTGGCCCCAGTCGATCGCGCCGGCATGCGCTTCGTCGCTGCGGCGCTTGTGATGCGGAAACAGTTGCGGATAGACCACGCCATAACCGAAATCGCGATACAGCTGCGTGTTGAGCCAGTCCATGACCTCGTTGACGCGCGCGCGCTTCTTCAGATCCTTCGGATAGCTCGGCAGGTCGTATTTCTCCGCGAGATATTTCAGGATCGCCGAACTTTCCGTCAGGCGGAAGCCGTCGTCATCGAGCATCGGCACCAGCCGGCTCGGATTGAGCGAGGGGTACGGTTCCTGATGGTGCGCGCCCTGGGTGATGTCGACGAGTTCCTCATCGCAAGCGATGCCGTTTTCGGCGATCAACAGCCGTACCGGGCGTGCCGCGGTCGATACGGGGTGCATGTACAGTTTCATTGGAATCTCCCTGCGCGATGGTGGAACTGGTGATTCTGCCACACCGTCGACGAAGGTTCATGCGAAACCCAGCCGGGCGGCGTGAAGACGCATAAGGAGGCCGGAAACCGGTCGCTCGAAATCCGTGAGGTGAGTGCCGGCGCAGACTCGAATCGGAGTCGCACGTTCTTTCCTTCTCCCATCGGGAGAAGGTGCCTCACCTGCATGCGCTGCGATCGCACGAGTAGTTTCTCAGCCATGCAGCGCATGCAGGTGGGGCGGATGAGGGTCCGGGTTTGACTCGAACTTCAGAGCAAGCGACGCGATTCGATCTTGATAAATTCCCGACCCTCACCCCTGCCCCAAAGGGAGAGGCGCGCAAAAAGCCCGCGATTACTTTACCCAGAACACGCCGCGTGCTATCTGCTGGAACGGCTCAGCGCACTTTCGCAGCGCTATTCGCCGCGTTGCGCCCGCTGGCACCGCTGATGCCGCCACCACCGTGCACGCCGCTGCCGCACAGATACAACCCGTCGATCGGCGTGTGATGATTCGACCAGCCCGGCAGCGGGCGCATGAAGAAGATCTGGTCGAGGATCAGCTGGCCGTGGTTGAGGTCGCCTTCGCTCAGGCCGTAGGTCGATTCGAGATCAAGCGGCGTGATCGTGTGCACGCGCTGCACCGACGCCTTGAAACCGGGCGCGTGCTGGTCGAGCGTGTCGATTGCACGCTGCTGCACGGTTGCACCGGCCTTGCTCCAGCTGGCATGGCGCAAGGTATACGGCGCGAACTGGAAGTGGATCGAAACGATCGGGCCGTTGCTGGTCACTTCGAGATACGGCGCGGCGGAGATCTCGCCGTATTTTGCCGCGTCGTAGGCACGCTCGAGATATCGGACTGTCGGCGCGACAACGAGCGTGCCGGATGGCAGACCATGGTGGCCGTTTGTCTCGACATGCACTTTCGCGACGCTGCCGCGCAGCTTGATCGACTGAACCTGCCACACGAATTCGGGCGGCAACTCCACGGCGCCGACCAGTCCCAGCTGGGTGTGACGCGGATCGGCGGCCGAGAACACGATGCTCGCGAAAATCTCTTCGCCGCCGGCCAGACGCACCCCGGTGGCACGCTGCCTGTCGACGAGAATCTGTTTCACGTCCGCTGACATGCGCAGTTCGCCGCCGCGCCGCTTCAACGCGGCGACCAGCGCCTCGGTGATCCTGCCGACGCCGCCGGCAACCGGCCTATGCGCAAGGCCGCCGCGATTGAGCCAGTTGTGCATCAGCGTGTAGCCGGTGCCGGCCGACATTGCGCCGAGCGTGACGCCATGGATCGCCAGCGCCGACACGGCGGCACGCACCGCTTCGGATTCAAACCAGTTGTCGGTCAATTCCTCGACCGACATCGACATCGCGCGTACCACCCTGAACATGTCTTTACCACCGAGGCGGCGCAGCTTCCACAGCAGTTTCGCCAGCGGCACGCCCTCGCCGAACGAGAAATGCGGCAAGCGCGGCATCGGTGTGCGGTAGGCAGCGTCGAGGAATGCGGCCGCGCGATCCATGAACGCGACGAAATCGCGCCAGCGCTGCGCGTCGTGGGCGGAGTGGCGGAAGATCGATTCGGCTGCACGGTGCGTGTCGTTCGTATGCAGATCCAGCTGCATGCCGTCACCGAGCAGCGACGTGTAGAAAGGCGCGGGAATCTCGTCGAAAGCCGATCCATTCAAGGCCAGATCGCGCACGATGTCCGGCCGCAGCCGACCGCTCGCGTGCAGGCTGTCGGCCATGAAGCCGTCGCCGAACGATTCGCTGACGAGCTGTCCGCCGGCAACATCGCGGCGCTCGAGCACGAGCACTTTCTTGCCGGCCTTCGCCAGGTAATTCGCGGCAACGAGGCCGTTGTGACCGGCGCCGATGATGATCGCATCGTACTTGCTGCTGCTCATTCTTCTTCTCTGTTCCTGACTCGTTGGGGTTCGCTCTGCTCACCCCAACCTATCGACTCTAGTTGACGTCATGCGCTCCAGCGCTATTAAGATCAAAATGGATTCCCGCCTGCGCGGGAATGACGTCAAGAAAATATTCAACCTTCTAAAATGTCGTCATTCCCGCGTAAGCGGGAATCCATTTTGCTCTCTAATCTAATTTTTCCACCGTTTGGAGGGTAATCAGGACCCGTCTTTCAGGACAGCCTCCGCTGCCATCTTGCCGGCCGCGCCCATCACGCCGCCGCCCGGATGCGCGCCGGAGGCGCCGAAGTAGTAGCCCGGCAGCGGCGTGCGGAAATCGGCCCACTGCGGCGCCGGACGGAAGAAGAACAGCTGGTGGAGCAGCAGTTCGCCGTGGAAGATGTTGCCGCCGGTGATGCCGGCGATGCGCTCGATGTCCTTCGGCGTGATGACCTGCTTGCCGACGATGCACTGGCGGATGTTCGGCGCGTACTTCTCGATCGTCGAGATCACGGTTTCGCCGAACGCGTCGCGCTTGGCGTCGTCCCAGCCGCCGTCGATGTCGTACGGCGCGTACTGCACGAAGCATGACATCACGTGATGTCCCGGCGGCGCCATGTCGCGGTCGATCATCGACGGGATGATCATGTCGATGTACGGATTCTTCGAGAACGCGCCGTACTTGGCCTCGTCGTAGGCGCGCTCGATGTAGTCGATGCTCGGGCTGATCGAAATCGCACCGCGATGCAGCGGACCTTCGCCCGGCAGACAGGTGAAATTCGGCAGCGCGTTCAGCGCGATGTTGACCTTGCCGGACGAACCGCGCACGCGAAAGTTTTTTATCGCCTGGGTGAATTCGCCGGGGAAATGCTTCTCCTCGACGAATTGCAGAAACGTGCGTTTCGGGTCGGCCGCGGACATCACCGTCTTCGCCTGCAACTCGTCGCCGTTCGCGAGCGCGACGCCGGCCGCGCGGCCGCCCTTGACGATAACCTGCTGCACGGTCGCGTTCGTACGCACTTCGACGCCGAGCGCCTGCGCCGAGCGCGCGATCGCCGCCGACACGCCGCCGGTGCCGTTCTTGGCGAAACCCCAGGCGCGGAACGCACCATCGATCTCGCCCATGTAGTGATGCAGCAGCACGTACGCCGTGCCCGGCGAACGTGGGCCGAGGAACGTGCCGATGATGCCGCTCGCTGACTTGGTGCCCTTGAGCGGATCAAACTCGAACCACTCGTCGAGCAGATCGGCCGACGACTGCGTGACGAGCTTGGCGATGCGGTAGAGCTCCTTCTCGGTCAGGCTTTTTGCGTACTTGCCGAGCTTGAGCACACCGAGCAGATCGCGCGGACTCAACGACGACGGATCCGGCGGCACCATCGAGATGATCGGCTTGATTGCCTTCGCGGCGCGCGCCATGACGCGCGAGTACTCATCGTACGCCTCGGCGTCCTTCGGTGAGTGGCGATAAACCTCCTGGCGCGTCAGGTCATGATCGTCCCAGCCGGCGAGGTAGTCGCCGTTCTCGAATGGCGTGACCGTGCTCGGCAGCGGCAAGATCTTCAAGCCGTGCTTCGGCAGTTCGAGATCGCGGATGATCTCGGGGCGCAGCAGGCTGACGACGTACGAAAATTCGGTGAAGCGATAGCCCGGAAAAATTTCCTCGGTCATCGCCGCGCCGCCGACGACCTCGCGCCGCTCGAGCACGACGACTTTCTTGCCCGCGCGCGCCAGGTACGATGCGGCGATCAGGCCATTGTGGCCCGCACCGATGACGATCGCGTCGTATTGATTGCTGCTCATCTTGATCTCTTTTTGCGACTGCCTGGAGTTCGCGTTGCGCGCGCCAACCAGGCGTTTTTTCTTGACGTCATTCCCGCAAAAGCGGGAATCCAATTTGATCTTGCTCGTTGCCAGGCGCAGAGAGCGAAAATGGATTCCCGCTTGCGCGGGAATGACGGCATTGTTTTGGCGGCACCCCTAACTCCGGTTTGCATTCTCACTTCTTCTTCCACTCCGGTTCGTAGAACGGCAGCCTGACGACGGTCGCCGGTGCGTCCCGGCGATGATGTTCGACGGTGACTTCCATGGATAACTGCGTGCCGAGTTCGTAATACGGCCGCTGCACGTGCGCGAGCGCGATGTATTTTTTCAGCACGGGCGACCACGTGCTCGTCGACGCGTAGCCGACCTGCGTGCCGTCCTTCATGATCGGCAGACTGCCGCGCATTGCCATAGCGGGAATCTGCGGTGGCAGACCGACCGCGGCAAACAGTTTTTCCAGGCCGACCCAGTCGATTTCGAGGCCGACCATCTTCCACACCGAGCCTTCCTTGTGTTCGCGCTCGAGCGCCTGACGGCCGACGAAGTAGCCGGGCTTGTCGAGATTCACTGCCCAGCCGAGGCCAAGCTCGAACGGCGTCGATTTCTGTCCGGCAATCCATGCGTGGTTGGTCGCCGTGTAGTCGACGTCGATCATGAACAGGCCGGCTTCGACGCGCGCCATGTCCATCGCGAGGATTCCGCATGGCACGATGCCGTAATCGTTGCCGGCGGCGATCAGCGCATCCCACACAGCCAGCGCCGCGCCGGCGTCCATCCAGATTTCGTAGCCGAGGTCGCCGGTGTAGCCGGTGCGCGAGATCGTGACCGGGACACCGGCCAGTGTGTTCTCTGCCAGGCGAAAATACTTGAGCTTGTCGAGCGATTTCTTGCAGATGCGATTCAAGATCGCGCGCGACTTCGGCCCCTGCAGGCTCAGCGCGGCGACCTGGTCGGTAACTTCGCTGATCGCCACGTCCATGCCGATCGCGTTCATGCCGAGCCAGCGCAGCGACGGCTCGGCCGAAGTCATGCGGAACTTGTCGTCGGCCAGGCGCGAGATCGTGCCGTCGTCGAGCATGCGACCGTCGTCGTCGCACCAGCCGGCATAGGCGACCTGCCCGATCGCCATCTTGTGGATATCCCGCGGCGTCATACGATGCAACAGCTTGGCCGCATCGGGGCCTTCGATGATGTATTTCATCAGCGGCGTGATGTCGATCAGCGCAGCGGCGTCGCGGATCGCCCAGTATTCGCGATCGAGTACCAGGTCATACGATCCGGCGGCGATATAGCCGGCCCAGCGCCGCCAGTTCTGCGGCAGGCACAGTTTCGAGGTACGCTCGTGGAACGGCGTGCGCTTGAGTTCGAGTTTTCTTGCTGGATTCATCGCTGTAACTTTTCTAGGAACCGTTCGTGTTGAGCGTAGCGGAGCGCCAGCTCTGCGAAGCCTGCCCCGAACTCCGATCCGGGGTCGAAACATCTGCGAATTACGCCCTCGTATCAAGATGTGTCTACGATCGCGAGCAAGCGCGCCATCAACACCATCCACACCCAACGTTGCCGGGCTCGGCCATCCAGGCCTCGCTGGACAACCCGGCCCTCCGCATCCTGCTGCGGGCGCTCAGCGGCGCGCGAGCGAATCGCTCGCAAACGCGCCGCTTCACCCCCTTGAAGGGGAGGGCTTCAAGCCAGCGCTACACGGCTGTCGCCGCTGCCGATGCCTTCGAACGGCGCATCAGGTAGAACACCGGCACACCGAGCGCGAGCAATACAAAATTCAGGATCGCCGGGTTCGACAGCATCGGCGCCCAGCAGATCAGCTGGCCGCCGCACTGTTTGGCATCGGTACTCAGGCCCGCGCCGTAGATCGCCCACAGCGAATAAAGCGCGCCGACCACTCCCGCCAGAGCCAGCCAGCGTAGTTTACCGCTGGAGGCCGGCAATGCGCCGGTTTTCAGCAGTTTCAATACCGCCAGGGCACACATCAGATATAGCGTCAGCGTTGCGGCCGTCGCGAGCAGGACGATGAAACTGAAAACCTCGACCAGCGATTTGGCCGAGTTCATCAGGATCAGCACGGTCAGCAGCGCGCTGCTGATGCATAGCGAAGCGACCGGCGCCTGGCGCCGCGATTCCTGCGCGAACAGCCGTGGAAACACGTTCTGCCTGGCCATCTGATAGGGCAACTCGCCCTGCAGCAGGATCCAGCCATTGAGCGCGCCGAGGCCGCTGATCGCGGCGAACAGCGCGATCCACTTGCCGGCGCCTGCGCCCCAGAACATGGCGGCAACGTCGGCGAACGGCGCCTGCGATTGCGCCAGTGTCGCGGCCGGAATCAGCAGCAGCACGCTGGTGCAGGCGAGTACATAGACCACCGCGGTGATGGCCGTGCCGAGCAGGGTCGCGCGCGGGATAGTGCGTTCGGGATCCTGCACCTTGCCGCCCGGAACCGACGCGGACTCCAGGCCGAGCAAGCCCCACAGCGTCAACGCCGCCGCCGCGGTGATCGCATCGATGCTGAAGGTGGTCGGCACGCGCGATTCCTGCGACAGCGCGACGTTGCCGGTGGCAAACAGATACACACCAAGCCCGGCGATCGCCAGCAGCGGCAATATCTTGAGCACGGTCGCAACTACCTGCACGCCGCCGGCGGTACGCGCACCGAGCATGTTGACACCGGTCAGCAGCCACACCGCGGCGATCGTGACGATGGCCGAGGTCGGCTGCGCGCCGATTTCCGGGAACAGCGCACTGAGATAACTGACCGAGCCGGTCGCGATCGCCGCGTTGCCGACCCAGATCGAGATCCAGTAGCCCCAGGCCACGATGAAGCCGGCCATCTCGCCGAACGCGATGCGCGTGTAGTCGTACGGACCGCACGCGGTCGGGAACGCGCGGCCGAGTGTGGCGAAGATCAGCGCAATGATCATCGCGCCGGTCGCGGTGAAACCCCAGGCGATGACGCTGTTCAAGCCGTACGGTGCAAGCGACGCCGGCAACAGGAAGATGCCCGAGCCGATCATGTTGCCGACGACCAGCGCGGAGCACATCCAGAAGCCAAGCTTGCGGCCGTTTTTTGCGCTCATGCTTCTAAGTTCCCCTCGCCACCTGCTGTGCCTGTGATCGCAAGAAAACTGCGCCGCTCATAACACCATCCCCACCTAACGTTGCCGGGCTCGGCCATCCAGGCCTCGCTGGGCAACCCGGCCCTCCGCATCCTGCTGCGGGCGTTCAGCGGCGCGCGAGCGAATCGCTCGCAAACGCGCCGCTTCACCCCCTTGAAGGGGAGGGCTTCATTGCGCGCACGTTTGCTGCGCGCAAAAACATCAGGACGCCGCTTTTCTCCTCCCCCTTCAAGGGGGAGGCCGGGAGGGGGATGGGTGCTTGGTGAGACAACGAACCTCACCGCCCAGCAACACCATCCCCACCCAACCCTCCCGTTTGTATAGACCGGGCAGCGCCGGATGAGGGTGCGAATATGTATTGCCGCCTGGTGCATGGAAGTGAAGCCCATAAAGACACGGCCACGCACCAATGCTGCGCGTTGCCCAACCCTCACCCCAGCCCCTCTCCCAATGGGAGAGGGGCTCAGACGAGCACTGCGGAGGCGGCAACTCGAGAGAGTGGTCATTGCATTGCCTCGAATTTGCTGCGTGCGGCCTTCAGGTAGTCGAGCGTATCGGTTTTCTCATGCTGGCTGTTGTAATCGGTGCGTGCCGACGCCGATTCGAGCGTGCGCTCGAGCCAGCGCATGAAGAACTTTGCGTCGGCCGGCGATTTCGGCGCGGCTCCGTCAATGGTCAGGTAGACCGGGCTCGTCGTCGCGTACGGATAGATGTCCTGCACGTGCGGATCGGCGTGATCGTTCCACGCACGCAGCACGACCCAGCCGCTCGCGTCGGCGACAATCGTGCCCTCGATGTCGGCGGCGGTGCGCGTCCCGTCCAGCTTTAGCGTCGCAATGACGCGGCCGTTGTGCACGATCTCGAAATGGTCCATCGGCACGATCGAGCGCAGGCTGGCGTGATAACTCATGCTCTCGCCGGCCTTCTGTTCGATCGTGTCACCGGGTCGCTTGCCGCTAACCTCGAAGCCGAGCAGCGCCGAGTTCGTCGCGAACGTGTGGCCGTCCTTTAATGCCTGGAGATGGGGCGCCGGCGATGGCGACGATGCAACATTGACGAACACGCGATTCATGCCGACCGGACCGCGTAACGAGGCGTAGTTCGCCATGGCATCGGTCCCGGCACCGGTCGGCAAGTGGAATCCGAGGTTCAGCAATCGATACCACACCGCAGCCGATTCCTTGTGATCGGAGAAGCCGACGACCTCGTAGTAATCGACTTTGCCGTGCGCAACGTCCGCCGGAAGCGCGTTGGTCAGCGGCGCCGAACCGTCGGGGTCGACGCGCTCGTCGAACGGATGCACATAGCCGACCAGCGCATGCTGCTGGTGGGCGAGATCGGCGATCACGCCGTTGTACGGATACGGGCTGGCCAGCGCGCTGAACGCGTAAGCGGCAAAGCCCGGTTCGAGCAGATGATCGCCGGGCGCGAGGATGCCCAGATGGCCCCAGTAGCTGGTATGGAATTCCTGACCCTGCACGATCAGCGCACCGGCGTCACGGTACGGGTGCGTGGAAAAGCCGGCGATATCCGGCACGCGCTCTTCCTTGTTGACGACGAGCTGGTGGATCACGTCGAGGTGTTCGGCACGCATCTGGTCGGCGAGCGAATCGAGCGTGTTGCGGTAGTGGCCGCCATAATTCATATGCACGTGCAGGTCGGCGCTGGTCCACGCGCCGTAACGCTCCGGCAGTGCAATGCTGCGCAATGCGACCTCGGCGGTTACGGGCTTGGCGCCCACGCAGACGCTGCTTTCGGCGATGGCATAGTCAAGGCCGCGCACGCCGGTGATCCGGGTCGTGCCGCGCGGCACGTCCAGCGTGCAAGAAGCCGAACAATGGAAATAGTGGTTCTCGAATTTCTGCGCGCTGCGGTCGAAGCCGTCGTCGGCATGCATCCAGCGACCGGCCGGCGCGTAGGCGCGCCCGTCCGCGCCGATCACGCTGATCCGCGCGGCTATCGCCGCAGGGCTGAGGGCTGAGGGCTGAGGGCTGGGAGCTTCGCGGACAGAGATCGTCAGTTTGCCCATCGGCACTTTGTAGTGCCGATCGTCGGCGACGACAGGCTCGGTCGCTCCGCCGGCGAGATCGCGCAGCCACAGCGCCGTGTTGCCGTCGGCATTGCTGATGTAGGCCATGCGCGTGCCGTCGGGCGATAAACGCGCGTCGGTGCGATCGAACTCGCCGAACGTCAGCGGCAGCGGCTGCGCGCCGTCGAGCGTCGTCATCCACAACTGGTGCCACTGACGGCCGTGGTAGCTGGCGAACAGCACGCGCTTGCCGTCCGGCGCGACCTGCGGTTTCGCGCGCCACGCGGTTTCTTCGCCGAGAATCAGCGTCGGCTCGCCCGGCGAGTCGACATCGATCTTCCACAGGCCGCCGGTGCCGTAGGCGACCTCGCGATTGCCGACGAAGACGATCTGCCTGCCATCCGGCGTCCACGCCGGACTCAGCGCGTGATCCCACGCCGAGTAGTAGTAGCGCGCGATCGTGCTCTTGCGCGACGCGACCAGTTGTCGCGGCGCAGCGAGGCGATCGCCGTGTACCTCGGCGACGAACAGGTTGAAATGCCCGCTGCCGCTGGTCGATACGAACGCAATACGCTTGCCGTCCGGCGCAAAGCGCGGTTCGAGATTGACGGCGCCGCCGCTGGTCAGCCGTGTTTCGCGGCCGGTCTTCAGATCCAGTTGCCACAGCTCGACCGCATCGTGCTCGTAGCGCGCGAACGCAACGTGGCGGCCGTCCGACGACCAGTCCGGCTGGTAGTCGTAACCGCCGCCGTGCGTGAGCTCGGCCGAGCTCGTCGTGCCGATCTTCTGCCGCCACAGCGAGCCGGCCATCGAGTAGACCAGCTCCTTGCCATCCGGCGAAAACGCCATCGCCGACGGGCCGGTCGTCAACTGAGGCAGGTACATCTCTCGGAAATAATAGTTGTGCGGCAAGTCGATCTGCGTGAGGACGGACGCGCGCTCGGCGAACGCCGGCAGTGTCAGACCACAAAATATACAAAGCAGGGAGATTGCGATCGGAAAAGTGAGCGACGATTGCATGGAGCCTTGCTTCGATTGCCCCCTTCCGGCTGCCGCCACCTTGTACTCGCCACATCCCTGTGGCTCGCCCTCCGGGCAGCATCCGCTGCAAACATCGGCAATCCTGCCGATGTTTCCCCGCCCGCGGGGGAAGGATCCCGAATCGAAGCCTTCTTGACTTTCCTTCCCCTGCGCAGCGGGGGAAGGTGCCGAAGGCGGAAGGGGGCAATCCGAGGTAGTGTCTGTCGTATTTTCCGGCGCATCGATTCGCCGAGGTGAGCGCACCAAGCTCACGCCGCAACGCAGCAGCACCGATTCGCCGATAAGGCGGAGAACGCGCGTCACGATTGCGCGATCGCTTCGGCCAACACGGCTTCGAGCAGCACCATCGCCTCGTCGACGTCGGCTTCACCGATCATCAGCGGCGGCATGAAGCGCACCGTGCTCTGGCCGCACGACAGCAGCAACAGTCCGCGATGGAATGCGCGCGTGACGACCGCATCGCACAACGCGCGTGCCGGTTCTCGCGTGGACGGATCGATCAGCTCCATGCCGATCATCAGCCCCTTGCCGCGCACTTCGCCGATCACGTCATGGCGCGTCTGCAATTCGCGCAGGCGGTCGAGGAAATGCGCGCCGACTTTCGCCGCGTTGGCGAGATAACCGCGTTCGACCAGTTCGACCGTCTTCAGCGCGGCCGCGCAGCAGACCGGGTTGCCGCCGTAAGTGTTGCCGTGCGCACCGCGTTTCCACTTTTCCATGATGCTGCGTTTCGCCACAGTCATGCCGATCGGCAGGCCCGATCCCAGGCCCTTGGCCAGCGTCATGATGTCCGGCGCGACTCCCCAGTGTTCGCAGGCAAACATCCTGCCGGTGCGGCCGATGCCGGACTGCACTTCGTCGGCGATCAGCAGAATCCCGTGGCGGTCGCACAGCGCGCGCAGGCCGGGCAGGAATCCATCCGGCGGCACGAGATAACCGCCCTCGCCCTGGATCGGCTCGACCAGGATCGCGGCGACTTCGCTGGCCGGCACGTTGCTCGCGAACAGTATGTTCTCGATGTAGTCGAGCACGGCCGCGCCCTGATCCGCGCCGGCAAACAGCGGCCGGTACGGATTCGGATACGGCACGTGCGTGACGCCCGGCATCGCCGGAAAAAAGCCCGTCTGCTGCGTGTACTTGCTCGAGGTGAACGCAAGCGAGCCCATCGTGCGGCCATGGAAGCCGCCGAGGAAACCGATGAAGCGCGAACGGCCCGTGACGTAGCGTGCGAGTTTCAGCGCGGCCTCGACGCTTTCGGTACCGGACTGGCAGAAGAAGCTCATGACCGGCTCGCCCATCGGCGCGAGTGCGGCGATCTTCTCGCCGAGTGCGACCTGGCCTTCATGCCAGTAGTCCGACGAGATGTGCAGGAACTTCGCTGCCGCGTCCTGCACGGCGGCGACGACTTCCGGATGACTGTGTCCGGTCGAGCAGACCGCGATGCCCGCAGCGAAATCGAGGAAACGGTTGCCGTCGACGTCCCAGACTTCGGCGCCGCGGCCGTAGTCCATCACGAACGGATAGTCGCGC
>Ga0193727_1000343_pt1 | contig 17588 bp, 11 predicted proteins | sample H2c2metaG_FD_143051 | JGI IMG/M metagenome (GOLD analysis project Ga0193727, IMG submission 143051) | Soil microbial communities from a riparian zone of the East river system, Colorado, United States - H2c2 | ecosystem: Environmental > Terrestrial > Soil > Riparian zone | place: USA: East River...
CACGCTTTCCTCCTGGCCGTCAAGATCGACCAGCAAATGTGCGTTCCCCGGCGGGACAATCAGTTTGCCGAGATCGCGCCGGGCCGCTTCCAACGTGAAATGATCGGCAAGTTCGAGCGAGGAAGGCAGGAATCCCGCGGCAAAAATCTCTTGCACGGCTTCTGCGGCTTGCACGGTGGTAGCAAATGCCGCCGACAAGGTGGCGCGCGCCGGGGGAAGTGGCAGCAAGCGCAGCGTGATCTCCGTCACCACACCGAGCATTCCTTCCGAACCGACAAAAAGACCGATCAAATCGAACCCGGTTTTGTTTTTATGAACGCGCCCGCCGGTCTTCAGCACATCGCCATTCGCGAGCACAACTTCGAGAGCAATCACGTAATTGCGCGTGACGCCGTATTTCAAACAGCGGGGACCGCCGGCGTTCGTCGCGATGTTCCCGCCGATCGTGCAATCCTTCATGCTGGCCGGATCCGGCGGATAAAATAAGTTCTGCGCCCTCGCCGCTGCTTTCAAATCAGCCGTAATCACGCCGGGTTCGACAATCGCAACCGCATCGCCAAAACTGATCTCCTTGATCCGATTCATCCGCGCGAGCGATAAGGCTATCCCGCCGCGCGCAGGCACACATCCTCCCACATAGCCAAATCCGGCGCCGCGTGCCGTCACCGGAATTTTTTCGCGCGACGCGAATTGAAGCAATTTGCTTACGTCAGTTGTCGATCCGGCAAAGACGACAACTTCCGGCTCATGCGCCGCGAACCACTTGTCGCCGCTGTGCACGGCGAGCACCTCGGATTCATTACTTATCGCGTCTGCGCCAATGAGCTCAACGAGCTTTTCGTTCAGATCCACTGATTAGGTTCGCTTTAAATCGTAAATCGAAAATCGAAAATCTGAAATCGTTCTCACATGCCCATTATTTGGTAGCCGCCATCGACATAAATGATCTGGCCGGTAATTGCAGCGGCGGCATCGCTCGCGAGAAAGACACCGGTCCCGCCCAGCTCGGCAGGATCGCAACTGCGCTTCAAGGGCGCGCGTTCCTGATAATGTTTCAACATCGACATGAACCCGCTAATGCCGCGCGCGGCCAGGGTGTTGACCGGGCCGGCTGAAATGCAGTTCACCCGGATTTTCTTCGGGCCAAGATCGTAAGCAAGATAACGCGTGCTCGCTTCGAGACTCGCTTTCGCCACGCCCATGACATTGTAGTGGGGCACCACTTTTTGCGAGCCGTAATAAGTCATTGCCAGAATGCTCCCGCCATTTGTCATCAGCGGCACGGCTTCGCGCGCCAGCGCCACGAGCGAGTAGGCGCTGATATCGTGCGCGGTGCGAAATGCCTCGCGTGTTGTGCTGACAAAATCGCCTTCCAATGCTTCTTTGGGCGCGAACGCAAGTGAGTGCAGCATTAAATCGAGCCGATCGGTCTCGCCACGCACCTGTTCAAAAAATGCTTTGATTTCGTCATCACTCGAAACGTCGCAGGGAAATAATGGTGTCTTTTCTCCAAACTCGCCGACCAGCTCCTCGACGTTTTCTTTTAGCCGCTCGCCTTGATAATTAAAAATCAATCGCGCGCCAGCCGCCGCCCAGGCCTTTGCAATCGCCCATGCGATGCTGCGCTTGTTCGCCACGCCAAAAACAACACCTGTTTTTCCTGCCAAAACTTGTGGAGTCATAGCTCGGCACGATACGCGTATTTCGGGCATCGCAAAGATGCGCTCATTCGTTAGAGTATGCGGCTATGATTGTTCGACTTGCTTTTTTCTGCGCTTCGTTGCTTTCAGCCGTATCTCTTCTCCACTCTCAGGAAGAGCCGCTTCAATCCGCCGAACCGAAGATCTCACCGACCGCTCCGCCTGAAACTGTCGCTTCAGCGACTGCCTCGCCGCAAAGTATGACGACGCCTTTGTCGTCGACTGCAACGCCGTCTTCCACTCCGCTGCAATTAACCGACGTCCTTTTCAAAAATCTCAAGGCGCGTTCCATCGGTCCCGCGGTGATGGGTGGCCGCGTATCCGACATCGCGCTCGATCCGCGCAATCCATTTGTTTTTTACGTCGGCCTTGCCCACGGCGGTGTTTTTAAAACGGGGGACAACGGTGTTTCGTTCGATCCGATTTTTGACAAACAGCCGGTGCTTTCGATTGGGGCGATAGCCGTCGCGCCGTCCGATCCGGATGTGATTTGGGTCGGAACAGGCGAAGCAAACGATCGAAACTCTTCCGGCTGGGGTAATGGCGTTTACCGTTCGACTGATGGCGGTGAAAATTGGCAAAACGTCGGATTGAAGGAGAGCCGCGCGATTGGTCGTATCGTTGTCGATCCGAAAAAACCGGAGGTTGCTTATGTCGCGGCGAGCGGTCATCTCTGGGCGGACGGCGGCGAACGCGGACTTTTCAAGACCACCGACGCGGGCAAAACCTGGAAACTGATTTTACAGGCGCCAGCGCCGCACGATACGCGGACTGGTTGCAGCGACGTGACTCTCGATCCAATAAATCCAGAGATTGTGTACGCGGCGCTTTACGCGCGGCAACGCACGCCGTGGAGTTTCATTTCCGGGCCGAGCGCGACGGATGGCGCAGACGTCGGCGGAATTTTCAAAAGCACAAATGGCGGCGCGAGTTGGAAAAAGTTGACCAACGGATTGCCCGCCCAAACCGGCCGCATCGGTCTCGCCGTCAGCGCGAGCAATCCGAAAGTCGTCATGGCCGTGGTGGAAAGCTTTGAGGGCGGCACGAGCCAGTTGACCGACTTGCGCAGCAAGAGCGGCGGCGTGTTTCGCTCTGAAGACGGCGGCGAAAAATGGATGCGCGTGAGCGCGATGGACCCTCGCCCATTTTATTTCAGTCAAATCCGCGTCGATCCGGCAAACGATCAACGTGTTTATCTTCTCGGATTCGCATTGCTTGTTTCCGACGATGGCGGGAAAAATTTCCGGGAAGATCTTTCTGAGAAGGTCCATCCCGATTGCCACGCGTTTGTCATTCAACCGGGCACGGTGCCGCCACCAAAACCGCCAAAGCCGGAAGACAAAAACAAACCGCCGAAGCCACCCGTTTGTCAGCGCCTCTTGCTCGGAACTGACGGCGGCGTTTATCAAAGTTTTGCCGCCGGCAAGGGCTGGGACCATCTCAACAGCATTCCGTCGGGAGAATTTTACCGAATCACGCTGGACGACACGAAACCGTACTACCGCATCGCGGGCGGACTTCAGGATAACGAGAATTGGGTGGGACCCAGCGCCGTGCCGAGCAAAGAAGGAATTCGTAATTCCGATTGGACGGCGCTTGCCGGCGGTGACGGGTTTTACGTCATGTTCGATCCAAAGGATCGCGACGTGTTTTACGCGGAGAGTCAGGAAGGTGAAGTGCACCGGATCAATCTCCGCAACGGTGAGCTGCGCCGGTTGCGGCCCGAGCCACCAGAAGGCCAACCGAAATATCGGTTCCATTGGAATTCGCCGTTGATCGGCAGTCGTCATCAGCCGGGTGTCATCTATTTGGCCGGCAATCATGTCTTTCGGTTAACTGATCGCGCCGAGAAATATTCGGTGATCAGTCCGGACTTAACGCGCAATGATCCGGCGCGGACGACTGCCGGCGGCAGCGGTGCGGAAAATTATGGCGTTGTTTATTCACTGGCCGAATCGCCGAAGCACGCCGGACTGTTATGGGCGGGGACGGATGATGGCCGTCTTTGGGTCACCGAAAATGACGGCGGCAAATGGACCGAGCTGACCAACAATCTGCCGGAGCCGGCGCGCGGCGCGTGGGTCGTGCGCATCGAACCCAGCGCGCACGATCCGAACGCAGCGTATGTGGTAACGAACTCATATCGCGCGGGCGATGATCGGCCAATGATTTTGCGCACTAACGATCTTGGCAAGACGTGGCAATCGGTTGTGGGCGATCTTCCGCCGAACGTACCCGTCGAAGTGGTGCGTGAAGATTCACTGAATCCGAAGTTACTTTACGCTGGAACACACTTCGGTTTGTTCGCGTCCTTTGATCAAGGCACGCATTGGCTTCGGATCGCCGATCTTCCCGCCGTGCGCGTGGATGATGTTCAGATTCATCCGCGCACCTCCGATCTCGTGATTGGAACACACGGTCGGAGCATCGCCGTCCTCGACGATAGCGTTCCACTGCGCGAACTCACGCCGGAGATTACGGCCAAGCCCACGCATTTGTTTAGCGTGCGCTCGGTGACGGGCGCTTATCTGCAACCGGGATTTGCCGATTGGAATGGTAAAGGTGTTTATCGCGGTGCAAATCCGGCCGAGGGCACGCTCTTCACGGTTTGGGTGAAAGAATTCACGGGCGACGAAATCAAAATCGCCGTCACGAAAACGACCGGGCAACCGGTGGCAAATCTAAAAGCGCCGGGCGCACCTGGTCTCACGCGATTGAATTGGGATCTGCGCCCCACCAAAGATGTTAGCATCGAATACGGCGGCGACGACCCGAAGCGCCTTCTGCCCGCCGGCGATTACAATGCGGAGTTAACGTTCGGCACATTGAAAATGAAGCAAACGTTTCACGTCGATCTTGCCGAAGGGATCACACCGCGGTGATTGGCAGGGACACGCGCTGCCATGTCGCAAATAAACCTGACTTGAATGGCTGTCATCGGGATCACTGGCGGAATTTCCACGGGCAAGAGCAGTTTTTGTAAATGTCTGCGCGAGATCGTTCCCGCGGGAAAATTTTTCGATGCCGATCAGGCCGCGCACCAACTTGTCGATCTTGACCCGGAAGTTAAGAAAGAAATTCGTCGCGATTTTGGAACCGAGGTTTTTTCGGCCGATGGGGACTTGAATCGAGAGGAACTTCGCGCCATAGTGTTTGAAGACGCGACTAAAAAACGCGCACTCGAACAGATTCTCCATCCGCGGATTCGCCGCCAATGGAGCACGGAAGCGGAAACGCATCGCAACTCCCCCGATTTTTTCTTCGCTGATATACCACTCCTTTATGAAACCGGCGGTGAAACGTTGTGCGATCGAGTCGTCGTGGTCGCCTGTTCTTCCAAAACCCAGCTCGCACGCTTACTGCAGCGCGGGGCGAGGCAGACCGGCCGCAGGCCGGTGGCTACAGGAAGTGGGGATGTAGCCACGTCGCTGCGCGACGTCCGCGAAGCTGAACAAATGATCAACTCACAAATGCCCCTCAACGAAAAAATCAGGCGCGCCGACCACGTGGTGTGGAATAACGGCGATCGTGGCGCGCTCGCCAAGCAGGCGCGCTTGCTTGTTGCGCTCTGGCAGCAGCAATCATGGACGAAAAGGTAGAAACGTCGAGGTCGTCGGAGACGGAGGGTGTAGCGGCAGGCGTGTCGCCTGCGGATGCCGGGCTTGCGGCCGACACGGCCGCCACCACAGGAGAGCGGGAGATGTCGGGATCGACGATCCCGGCTACAGCGCGCTCACTCGATCTAAACGAACTGCAAGAACTTTCGGGGGAAGAGCTGGAATCGTTGGCGCGCGATTTGGATCTGCATTTGCATCCTGGGCGCTCGCGTCATCAGCACGTGCTCGATGTAATCCGCGCGGCATTGGCCACCGGGGCAATTGTTACCGCAGAAGGCTTTCTCGATCAGGTGAGCGATGCGTTCGCAATGCTCCGCTGGCCGAGACTGAACTTTTTGCCTGTACCTGAGGATGTTTGCGTTCCCCGCGCGGTGATTGAGCAATACCCCCTGCGGCCCGGTCAACAGCTTACCGGGACCATACGTCTACCGAGGCAGCGCGAGAAATTCTTCACCCTTGAACAAGTGACAACGATTGAGGGCCAACCGGCCGAGCAGTGGACGGAGCCGACCGACTTCGACAAACTGACGCCGCAATTCCCGCAAGGCCGAATCATGCTGGAAAATCCAAAGACGAATTCTATCAGCGCTCGGGCGGTCGACCTGCTGGCGCCGCTCGGGCACGGGCAACGTGGTCTGATCGTCGCGCCGCCACGAGTGGGCAAGACAATCCTGCTCAAGGAAATCGCTAAGGCGATTCGCGTAAATCATCCGGAGATCGTGCTCATCCTGCTGTTAGTGGACGAACGGCCCGAAGAAGTGACCGATCTGGAGCGGGAAATTGACTGCCAGATTTATCATTCGAACTTCGACGAGAACGTTCATCGACACGTGCAGGTAGCGGAGATGGTGCTGGAGCGCGCCAAACGTTTGGTGGAATTGAAAAAGGACGTGGTGGTTTTGCTCGACAGCATCACACGGCTTTCGCGCGGATATAACAGTTTGCAACCGGGCAAAGGCCGGATCATGTCAGGCGGTGTCGAGGCGAAAGCGCTCACCAAGCCGAAGAAATTTTTCGGCTCGGCGCGCAATGTTGAAGAAGGCGGCAGCCTGACAATTCTCGCGACCGCGTTGATCGAGACCGGCAGCCGGATGGATGAATTGATTTTCGAAGAATTCAAAGGCACCGGCAACATGGAGCTGCATCTCGATCGCGCGCTACAGGAGAAGCGGCTTTATCCCGCGATCCACATTTTACAGTCAGCTACACGGCGCGAAGACTTGTTGTATCATCCCGATGAATGGGAACGCGTGCAGTTGCTGCGGAAGACGATGGCGGCGCTTCCTCCGATCGAGGCGATGGAAAAATTGATCGAGAATCTGGAAGCGACCAAGACCAACGCGGAGCTGCTCTTGAGCGGATTGAGATGATCGCCGCGAATGCGGCGAAATGACGAAGCACGAATGACGAATGACGAAAGAAGCCCGAATGCTCGAATGACAAAGGAGCGAGCGAAGAGGTCTCATCGTCATTTAGATTTTGTCATTCCTTCGTCATTAGACATTCGTCATTCGTCATTGCCAGGAAGTCTAATCACGAGCGCTGCGCAGCTTCACGAGCTGCTTCCAGAAATAGAATCAGTCGATCGCATGGCGGTCGATACCGAAGCCGACAGCCTCCATTGCTACCGGGAGAAGCTTTGCCTGCTACAAATCAGCCTGACGGCGCGGGATTACATTGTCGATCCACTGGCCAACGTTGATCTTGCACCGTTATCCGCTGCGTTGGAACGCAAGGAAATTGTTTTGCACGGCGCGGATTTCGATCTGCGATTGCTTCGCCGCGGTCTGAACTTTGCGGCACGCCGGATTTTTGACACGGTGATTGCCGCGCGCCTGCTCGGTATCCGCGATTTTAGTCTGGCCGCTTTGGTAAAGCGACATTTTGATGTTGACCTCGGCAAGGGTTCGCAAAAGGCAAATTGGGCGCGACGTCCCCTCTCCGACCGGATGCTCGAGTATGCGATGAATGACACCCATTATCTGTTGCCACTCGCCGATCGGCTCGAATCGCAGTTGAGAGAACATAATCGGCTCGATTGGTTGCGGCAATCGTGCCAGCGCGCAATCGAGCAGGCGGCGGTGGAGCGTGTCCGCGACGAGGATGAACTTTGGCGCATTCGCGGATCTGCCTCGTTGTCGGGCCGCGCGGCCGCCGTCCTGCGCGCCCTTTGGCAATGGCGCGAGAAAGAGGCGGAGGCGGCAGACCGTCCTCCGTTTCATATTTTGCAAAATGATGAATTGCTGAATGCGGCTGTAAGTTTCGCGGCGGAAAGCGTGCCTGATTACCGATATTTTTCTTCCCGGCGGCGTCAGACATTTCGCCATGCAGCGCAGAGCGCGTTACAATTGCCTGAAGCGGAATGGCCTGTCTCGCGCCGCCGCTTTGGGACGCGACCAAGCACCGAGACGGTACGTCGGACCGAACAACTGCGACAGCGACGCGATCGGGCGGCAAGGGAACTTGATCTGGAGTCGGCCTTTATCGCATCTCGTAGTACGCTCGAGGCGATCGCTGCCGATCAAACCCGCGCGGCAAAGTTGCTGGTGCCATGGCAACGCGAATTGCTCGGCGTTTCGGGAGAGAAGGCCAGAGCTTCGTAGCCAGGCTCTACGTCGAAGACTTAGCGCCTTCACGCCGGTGGAATCGTGGATGTGGCTGCGTGAGGCGGGACCGTGTAGTGCCGAGCCTGCGGGCGGATTACGGGACCACGAGACCTGTAGGGGGAGCGTCTGCCCTCTAAAAACACACGCGAATCACGCCGGTAGCATGGCATATGTTTCTATTGCGGCAGCCGGGGACGGAACGGATTCAACTGATAACCGACCATTGATATCGATCGCACACGTTTTTGCGAACTTTGGCCTCCAGTTTCCGTAGAACCTCTTAAGCGCACTTTTATTCCTGCCAAATTAGTGGGCTGTTTCAGTTTACTGGGACTGGTGGGACGTAGGCTCTATCAATGAATCTCTCAACGTTCCCGAGCCCACCGGTCCTGAAACGGACTCTGGCAGAACCTGCTGCGCTTTCGTTCGTGGAAGTGACTTTGGCCTTAGGCGAAGCTGCGCCAGTCCCAAGGTTGCCCGAGCCGACCAATTCCACGGTTCCCACGCGACAACGGTCGCATCGTCGGGCCAAAGCTGCACAATCCCGGCCGCGACAGTTTGCACCCGGGTGGTGCGCCCGGCCCAACGAAACGCGTGCAGCAACCTTACGAGTTCTGTGCCAACGCGATTTGCTTGGCGTTTCGGAAGAGAAACCGACAGGCCCGTGACGAGTAGCAAGAATCTAGTGCGAGACGCACAAAAAATCATTGACCTAGCAAGGTTTAGGCGCCAAAAAGCCCGCCGGAAAGTAGGTCTATTGAATAACCTAAACATGACCCCGCAGCTTCGCCTCCTCGTTTTGATAACGATCGCGGCGCCGCTTGCGAGCTGGTTTCCTAACCGGCTGAACGCCGCTTCGCCCAACGAAGCGCGTGTCACACAAATAAAGAATTACGTGCAATTGGTGCGTTTTAACGACCCCTCGCGCCGTGCCTCGCTAAGCGACATGATCGACGAGGAGACCGTCGTACGAACGGGCAACGGCTCGCGCGGTGAGCTGACTTTTTCCAACGAAACGGTTGTGCGGCTGGCAGCCAACACTGCTTTCAATTTCAAAGACGGGACGCGCGGTTTGAATCTGAGGGAGGGCGCAACGTTGATTCAAGCTAGCAGGAGGGCGAGTGGCGCGACAATTCACGCGGGTAATGTCGCGGCGGCGGTGGCGGGGACCACCGTCATGATCGAGTATCATCCCGGCGTTTATAAATTTCTGGTGTTGGAAGGCACCGGGCGATTGTATCGGCCTGGACACCTTGGTGATTCGGTTCTCGTTAATCCCGGGCAGATGGTGATCGGCAATCCGGACGCCGCCGTCAGCGAGGCGGTGGACGTCGATATTAGCCGCTTCATAAAAACAAGCCGCTTCATCACCGATTTTCCCCCACTGCGCAGTGAGAAGTCGATCGTCGCGGAAGGCCAGAAGCAGCAGCGGGAGAAGTCGAAAAAGACTTTAATCGACACGAACCTGGTCATTTTTGGGGGCGGCACGCTAGTATCGCTTGTCGGCCAAGGGCAAACCGACGCAGTGGGTGATCGCACAACTGCGGGGTTGGTCACCCCGCGTCAAGCGCGAAACTTGACCCCGGAAACGGCCTCCGCCTCGCAGTAGCGACCAAATATGAAAAGAGCTTTCGCGATAACTTTTAGCGGCGGGCCGATCGTCCTGTTTTGGGTGTTCCTGTCTTTGCTTGGCGCAGCACGATTGGCAAGTGCGGCGCCATTACAACAGGCGCGTGTCTCGCAGGTAATTCAAGACGTGCGGTTGCTGGAAGCTCGTGGTGCGCCGCGTCCCGCAGTAGTGAATGATAATGTCACTCTGGGGATGGGCGTGCGCACCGGCGTGGAATCGCGCGCGGAACTGACTTTCAGTGATCTCACGATAACGCGAATCGGGGCAAGCACGATTTTCAGTTTTACGCGCGGGACGCGCGAGGTCGAGCTGACGAGCGGGGCGGTCCTTCTGGAGGTGCCGCCCAAGGCAGCCCCGGTCAAGGTTAACACAGCAGTCGTTACGGCGGCGGTGACCGGTGGGACAGCGCTTTTGGCAACGGGCCCACCCATAAAATTCATGGTCTTGGAAGGGATAGGCACCTTTTATCCCGCAGGTCATCCTGAAAAAGCTGTAACGGTGCACGGCGGTGAAATGACGATGATGACCGCAGACGGGCACACAACGAAACCGGAAAAGTTTGATGTGAAGCTGGTCATGGAGACGTCGCGTCTGATTCTGGATTTTCCGCCGCTGGCGAACTTGCCGTTGATCCTGGCCGTAATGAACCTGCAGCTCGTGGAGCAGCAATTGGCAACCAGTCAGCCTCTTGCCAGGAACCTCGTGGACGTGATCGACGTGACCGATCAAAACGCTAACGCGAACCCGGTTGTTTTAGTAAGCACTTCAACGTCGAGTCCAACCCCGCCACCGCCGACCCCTCCACCGCCAACCGCGCCACCACCGACACCACCGCCGCCCACCCCTCCACCGCCAACACCCACTCCATCGGGAACGCCGAGTAAGTTCGGCACGCCAGGCACGATTACTTCCCCGAATCCTTACCTCATAACAAGCGGCACAGTCATTAATACCGATCCCTCGATCACTACGAACGGCGTGACCGATTACGGCAAAATTTATCGCGGTCAGGCGCAGGACGGATTATTGTCCGCGTTTGTCTTTGGATCGACTTCAGCCTTCGATACCGCAAGCGGATTCGATACGTTAGTTGGAAGCAATGGAAGCGGCGCAGGCTTCAAGTTCACAGCTCTCCAGTTAACAGGCGATCCGACCATCATTACGACAAATGGCGAAATCAATCTCGCCCTCATCGCCGTCAACGGCATTACTTCCGGCGGCCCGGGCGGTGTATTGACCTTCTCAGGTATCCGCGGCTTGCTGCTTGCAACCCAGAATGGTCCGATCACCCTGGGCCCGGAAATTTCCTTCTCCGGCCTGCACAATCTGAATATTTATGCTCGCGGCTCTAGCAGCGACCTGACACTTGGCTCCGATATTAGCACGACGAGCAAAGTCCGGCTGTTCGCTGAGCGCGACATGTCGATGGCATCGAGCATCACAACCGACGATCTATACGCGTTCGTTGGACGCAACGCCTCGATTAGCGGTTCGGCGATCATCCATGCCCCAACCATTACCCTATTCGCCGGGCAGAATCTAAATTGGAGCAGTCTAACCTCTGATGAAACGGCGTTGAACTCTGACGGCAACGTGACTATTTCCGCCGGTCAGATGATCAATATCGCCAACGATCTAACTATTATTCGGCGAAATGGGGGAATTAGTTCGGGTCTTAATGTCGTCCTTAGCGCGGAGACTGACATGTTGATCGGCGGCGACCTGTCAATCGCCACCGATATTAGCAACTTAACAACTGGCGCTAACATCGATGTCCTGGCTAGCGGAAATCTTACTGGGGGCGGAGCGCTTTCGCTGCAAACATCGGCGACTGCACAATCAGGGACTGGAGCTAATATCGATCTTCGTGTAGGCGGGACTTTGAGCGCGGCCGATTTGTTCCTCGGGGTCGAGTTCGGCGTGGAATTTCCACAAGCCAGCGGCGAAAATGTGACGCTCTTCGTCGGGAATGACCTGATCGTTCACAACGAGGCCAACTCCGGTGGAATTGACCTCGAGATAATCACTCCGGTCCATCAAACAGTTAACTCTGGTGCCAATCTTTCGTTAAGCGTCGGAGGTAATCTGGTTACGGACTCCGGCGGCGACACCACGCTTTTCGTCAACAACAACATCAACGAAGTTGTCGACGGGGCGAACATCCTCGGTGCAATAGGAGGAAACCTTGAAACCAACAATCTGACGGTCGAACTCTTAAACAATGGCGGAGAAATCGATACTGGCGGCAATGTTAGCTTAGCCGCAGTCGGCAATATAACCACTCATGGCAACGCTACTTTCGAGATCCAAAACAACAGTGGAATAATTGGTCATAATGCCACGATATACGTAAGCGCAGCAAACCTTAGTGCGAATTCTCTGTCGGCTCAGATCGATAGCCGCAACGGCGGCGTTATCGGCGGTGGCGCAATCCTTGTTATGAACATTGCCGGCAACGCAAATGTCACCAACGACGCGACAGTTGCGATCTACGGCAGCGATGGGGCGAAGGATAACGCGATACTTATCAATGGCGGCAGTTACGATGTCGGCGGCACGTTCCTCGCCTTGCTGGACGGAAATGGGTCGATCACCGCATTCAATAATGCGAGCGTTCACGCGGACGTGCTCAAAGTTGGCGCGTTCGGCGCAAACGGTGTGCTCAATATCGGCGGTGGCACGCTCTCGGCTGATACTACATTGAAACTTTACGCACCGGGGAGTAACGGCCGGCTCAACTTTGTTTCTAACGTCACGCTCGGCGGGAACAGCGCAAAGATTCTCGCGGCGAATTCGGTCACGATTTTCGACAATGTCGTGGTCAGCATCGGCGGCGAAATTCCGGCCGATGTTTACACCAACAACGCGAATTACTCCGAGGAGTCCGGCGGTAATGGTTCCACTACTGGCACGTTTGCTGGCGCCGGCGCGCGCAATCCACAACCACTCTCAAACGCCCCGCCGTTTGATGGTTCTCCGCCTGGCAACGCGACCAGCGGGAAGAAGACCAGGGCAGTAATCAACGTCAGGGACAGTGCGCAGCTGCTTTCGATCCTCGATCGTGCTGTTCCCGGCCACGACGGCAGGTTTACGGTTTCGCGTCACCACCGCACTCGCCACGCGGTAAACCCCGATCGGATCAATGCCGATCGTATGGCGAAAGCAGATCGCGGCATGGCGGAGCTCCGGCATATGCGCGACCGCGGAATGATCAACTCCCGCCTTGGTGGCGGCACGCGGGCTTTCTAGTTGCGACGTGTCTGGCATTTTCTAATCTGCAATTGACATGGCTGAGAAGACTAGCGGCTTCAGGGACGAACCCGGCAGTTTAGAAAACTGGTCGCGCTCGTGAGACCTCGCCTTCACCGTCATTTAGGCGGGTTAGTCGCGATATTGTGTGTCCTCTTTTTCGCCTCAGCACCCGAGGGCCCGGCACAAACAGTTCAGCCGAACCAGGCGCAGTTGACACGCGAACAAGCTCCGTCACCCTTTCCTCCCACGGTGCCTCCAAGCGCTGTCGAAGGTGGAAATGTCGTGGCCGCGCCTAGTGATGCCGATCTCGGCGAGCAGCAAATTCTCAAGCGGGTGGAAGAGTATCAACCGTTCACCATCTCGGCGGGCGCGCCGTTTTACTGGACATCGAATGTCGCGCTTACCCGGAGCGGGGAGCAGAGTGATTTTGTCGTGGCGCCAGCTGCTGCTGCATTTTACGAGCCGCGGATTACCAGCACGTTGTACGGACTGATCGATGTCCGGGAGCAGTTGTTCTATTACGACCGGTTCGATGGCTTCGATTTCGGAAGCTTTGATTTTGAAGTCGGCCTTAGATACATCGTGCCGCAGTGGCACAATCTGCTCCTACGCGTTGAGTACGATTACAACCGGCTGACCGAGAAGAACAGCTTCGCAGCCTTCTTTCAAAACCATGCCTTCATTGTAAACGCGGAAATCCCTTTTCGCCTCGGGCGCGCTCAACAGCTCTCTTTGGGCGCGGACGCGAATATCAGCGCCGCGGCCGAGGAGTCCGGCCAGCCACCCAACATAAATGCAATTTCGGCGCGCCGAAACGACTATGGGATCTATCTGGGCTATTCGGTAATTGTTGCACGTTCTTTTTTCGTCAACGCCGTTGGTCGCATCGTGGTGCGGCAGTACTGGGAGGGAGGTCGGGATGACCTCAGCGAAATTCTTGCCTTAACCGCGAATTATCGCGTGAATAAATTTCTGACGGTGAGCGCCGTCAGCACGCTGGCAGCAAGCCAATCGAACCAAAGCGTTTTCGATTACAATGTGGCCAATCTTGGCGGCGCAGTAGCCCTCTCGGTGAAGTTTTAGAAACAATGGTTCGCGCGATAACTGTGCCCCGCGACAACCCAAAGCTTCTACGGAATAACCAGGGTCTTGCCAACCATGAGTTTTTTTGGGATCGCGAATACTCTTCTTATTCGCGGCCAGGATCTCTTGCCAACGCTTTGGCGACTTATAAAACCTCCGCGAAAATCGACACGAGTGTATCGCCTGATCGAACAACATAAGTTCGTCCCTCAGATTTCCTCGAGGCGGTTTTTTTGGAGCTTGCATCGCGTCTCGCAATCGGGCTGCCTCGGCTCGAGTGAGCGCGAGCTTGTAATGGATCTCAGCACATCGTGGACTGTCATCGAGCGCGGCTTCGTAAAGATCGTTAAAGACGCCGATGGGAAGTCGGCGCAAGGAGACTTTTTGCGGGCAATCGCGAATTGTTCCGAATCGAACTCTAGACCGCGGACATTTTGGGGCCCACCGCTTAAGAGCTTGACAGCAACCCACCAGACCTCCGATAAAGATCGGCGTCGTGGAGCTATTAATGTGCGTATGAATCTCAATTTTCGTTTCATTTTGACGATCGCGTCGCTTTCGTTTGCGCTTGTGACTTGGCTCCCAACCGAGATCACCGCGGCCGAGCTTAAAGAAGCCCGAGTGACTGAAGTCATCCAGGACGTTCGCTTGCTCCCAACGAACGCGTCGCCGCGTCCAGCTGCAGTGAACGATAATGTTCGCCACGGCACGGCGGTGCGGACCGGTGTCCAGTCCCGGAGTGAGCTAACTTTCAAGGATCAAACGATCACGCGCCTCGGCGAGAAGACTATCTTTAGTGTCGGCGAAGGGGCGCGGACGATTGACCTGGGTAGCGGCCAATTTTTGCTTTACGTGCCGAAACATTCCGGCGGCGCAAAAGTCAAGATGGGGCCCGTCACCGCCGCGATCACCGGTTAGTAAGGTCAAATGCGCGGATGAATATCCAACTCCGGGTCATTTTGCCGATCGCGTCCCTTGGATTTGCGCTTGGGATTTGGGTCCCGAGCGAGATCACCGCAGAGGAGCTCAAAGAAGCCCAGGTCACTGAAGTCGTCCAGGACGTTAAGCTGCTCCCATCAAATGCCGCACCGCGTCCGGCCACAGTGAATGATAACGTTCACCAGGGCACGGCGGTGTGGACCGGCGTCCAGTCCCGCAGTGAGCTGACTTTCAAGGATAAGACGATCACGCGCCTCGGCGAGAAGACTATCTTTAGTGTCGGCAAAGGGGCGCGAACCATCGATCTGGGTAGCGGCCAATTTTTGCTTTACGTGCCGAAACATTCCGGCGGCGCAAAAGTCAAGATGGGGGCCGTCACCGCCGCGATCACAGGCACAACTGTGCTGGGTAACGTCAATCCGAACGGAACCACTTCGTTCACTGTGCTCGAAGGAACCGCGTGCATGCACCTGGATAGTGTGGGGCAATCGCTTCTTGTTCATGCCGGGCAGAAACTGACTTTTGACCCGATCAGTAACAGGTTGGAAGATCCGGTCGATGTCGATCTTGAACAAGTGCTCAGTTCGCCGCTTATCAAAGGCTTTCGGCGTTTGCCGAGCGCACCTTTGATCGAGCAGGAAATTCAGAATCAGCATCGATCTTCTGGGGCGGTAACCGGCAACGATGATTTAACAAATGCTGTCAGGGTGGCAGGCGCCGGGAGCGTGGGCACAGCAACGCCTGACCAATTTTTGCGAGCGCTCAATTCGCTCTTCGTCCGCTCAAATGAACGCGATGTGTGTGCGTATGTATCGGCGGCGGTAAGAGCTCGACCTGATCTGGCGGACAGAATTGTTGTGGCCGCTCTAAGTGTTAGCCGATCAGATAGACAACGGATCGGTAAGCAAATTTCCTGTGAGGCAATTGACTGCATCGTTCGAGCGGCAATCGCCGGCCATCCCTCGGCGACCAGAGAAATTGTGAGCGCTGGGGTAGGTGCAGCACCTTTACTGCGTGATTGTATTGTCGCAGCAGCGAACACCGTCCAACCGTGTCAAGAGGCGAACGCTTTCGTTGAGCCGCGGACAATCACTGCGACTGATCCAGCTAACTTTCGCTCCGAAGAGGTTGTTTCCCCCGAACAACCTCCGTCGGGGCCGTAGTGCTGCCGGGCTTTATGACAAAGCTACGCTACCGCGCCAATCGCGGCTCGCCTTTTAGCTAAGCACCTCAGATTCCATCTCCGATGCCATCTCAATTTTCAACACGCGCCCGTGCTGGAATCTCCACTCGCCCCTGGGACATCGGCCTGGCCTTGCAGATGGGAATTTTTGTCGTCGGCGTCTTTTCTGTTCGAGCGCAGGACGCTATCAAAGAAGAGCCATTGCCTTCTTCGGCTGAATACACGGTGGCGCAGACTAATCCCCTTCCGCCGCCTCCTTCACTGCCGTATCCCGTTGACACCTACAACCTCAAAGGCGCAGCAACCGCTGGTGAGAATGATTCCTCAGCCGAACCGCGCCGCTTTCACTATAATCTGCGGCTGACCATTCGGGGGGTTTATGACGACAATATCAATATCAGCCATACGAACCGGATATCCGATTACTATTTCGCGATCGAGCCTGGGATAACGCTTGGGTTCGGCGACATCGAAGGGCGCGGGGGAAACTACATCCGTTTGGATTACATGCCGAGTATCATTCTGTTCGTCGATCACACGGAACAAGATGCCGTTGAGCATCTGATCCACCTCGAAGGTCAGTATCGGTTCAGCCGTTTGACGCTGAATCTGAGCCAGGACGTGGCTATACTCGATGGCGCGAACCTTAACAGCACGCTCGACACGACTGGACTGCAAGCAAATGTCGACGTGAGCACGCCCACGCGGCTGAATCTTTTTACCACACGGCTGAGAGCAAATTATGAGCTCAGCGGCAAACTATTTTTAACCGGCGAATTTGATGCCTCAATTTATGACTATCCCGATTTCATTAGCTCCGAAATTTTTTCGGGTGGTCTTTATATTAATTATAATTGGACCCCAAAGGTGGTAGTCGGCATTGGCGGCACCGCGGGCTATGATCTGGTCGACGATCCGAATCCGGATCAAACCTTCGAGCAAGCGAATGTGCGCATCAGCTATCAAGCAACAGCAAAGCTGAGCTTCACCGCTTCTGCCGGCGTTGAGTTCCGTCAGTTCGACGGCAACCGGGGGGAACGCACTTCACCTGTCTTTCAGGCCGGCGCCCTCTACCACCCGTTCGACGGTACGACTGTCACGCTGACTGCGGGTCGGCGTATGCTTAATTCCGGATTTCTTCCCGATCAGGATTTCGCGGTAACAGATGTGATTCTCCGCATCCAGCAGCGTCTGCTGCAGCGCATTTACCTTGGTCTCGCAGCCGGGTATGAGAACGCCGATTATTTCAGCACGGTCAGCGGAGTGAATGCAACGCGGAATGATAACTACTATTTTGTCGAACCTTCTGTTGACGTGCTGATCACCAGATTCTGGAGTGCCGGTGTCTATTATCTCCGCCGCCAGGACTTCAGCTCGATCGATTTTTTTAGTTTCTATGATAATCAGATCGGCGTCCGGACGACCTTTAGATTTTAGCCAGGATCCGAAACGACTGCGAGCAAGAACCCTCCGGTGGTGGTTGCCAGTTGCGTTCGCGATCTCATTGCTCCCGGGCATCTCACTGGCGCAAATCACTCCCGGGTCGGCCGCGTCACAGCCCTCCTCACCGACGGCCGC
>Ga0193727_1000344_pt1 | contig 17547 bp, 16 predicted proteins | sample H2c2metaG_FD_143051 | JGI IMG/M metagenome (GOLD analysis project Ga0193727, IMG submission 143051) | Soil microbial communities from a riparian zone of the East river system, Colorado, United States - H2c2 | ecosystem: Environmental > Terrestrial > Soil > Riparian zone | place: USA: East River...
CACCGAGAACGTCCGCCACGTCGTCCGCGTCTCGGTCGAAATCGACAGACCCGTCGAGTGGGCTGCCGCCGAACCCGCGCCGGTCGACGAGCAGCAGGCGATACGAATCCGCGAGTGGCCGCTGCTTCGCCCAGGTCTCCTCGCCCCAGCCGAAGCTGCCGTGGACGAAGACAGCGGGCTCGCCTTCGCCCCGAACGGTCACGTGCAGTCCCGTAGCGGTGCGCACCCGCCGAGCCTAACCGCAGGAAGGCCGACCTAGAATCGCCCAATGGATCTCGACATCGTCTTCCTCGGCACCGCGGGATCGATGCCCACAGCCCAGCGGGCGCCGGCGGCCCTCCTCGTGCGGCGGGGCGGCGACCGGCTGCTCTTCGACTGCGCGGAAGGCACCCAGCGTCAGCTGCTCCGCTCGTCGGTGGGGCTCGTCGATCTCCCCGAGATCTTCCTGACGCACTTCCATGCCGACCACGTGCTTGGGCTCCCCGGCATGCTCAAGACGTTCTCGCTTCGCGGGCGCGAGCTGCCAATGGATGTCTACGGCCCTCGCGGGCTCGGCGATCTGATGTCGTCGCTGAAGCGGGTCGTCGGCAAGCTCTCCTACGAGCTGCGGCTCATCGAGCTCGAGCCGGGCGACGTCCTCGAGCGTGACGGGTTTCGCCTCGCCGCTTTCGCCGTCGCACACGGCGTCACTGCGCTTGGCTGGTCGCTGATCGAGGGGACGAGGCCGGGACGCTTCGACGTCGCAGTCGCGGACGCTCTCGGCGTACCGAACGGGCCCGAACGCGGCCGGCTGCAGCATGGAGAGGCGGTAACGCTCGCGGACGGCACGACGATTGCGCCCGAACAGGTGGTTGGTCCGCCACGGCCCGGACGCAAGCTCGCCATCACCGGTGACACGGCGCCGTCCGAGACGATCGTCGAGGCAGCCTGGGGAGCCGAAGTGCTGATCACGGAGGCGACGTTCTCCGAGGAGGAGGCTGAGCGCGCCCGCGAGACGATGCATCAGACCGCGGCTCAGGCCGCAGACGTCGCGAAGCGCGCCGACGTCCGCCTCCTTGCCTTGACGCACCTGTCCAACCGGTACTTCGGGCCTGAGATCGCACGTGAGGCGCGCGAGGTCTTCCCCGAGACGGTCGTGCCGAGGGACTTCGACGTCGTCGAGGTGCCGTTCGAGGAGCGCGGGACTCCTCAGCTCTTCAAGGGTGGGGCGCTCCACCGGCGCGAGCCTGAGGCCGTATCATCGGCGCAGGAATGACGGACATGGTCCAAGTCGCGGTCGCCGGCGACGTCACCGAGGCCGAGGAGATCCAGGGGATCCTTCGCTCGGCGGGGATCGACGCCGAGATCGGCGACGGCGAAGACGATTCGGTGACCATCTCGGTGCCCGAGGACTCGGTCGAAGAGGCGCAGGATGCGATCGAGGCGATGACCGAGCCGGATGAAGTCATCGGCGAGCCCTAGCAGTAGGATCCCGCCTGACTATGTGCATGGTGTTCCTCCGTGGCCGTCCGACCGCGACAACGTCGCGGCCTCGGCCAGCACTTCCTCCGCAGTAGCAAGCTCGCGGCGGAACTGGTCCGCGCTGCCGGAATCCGGCCGGGCGAACTCGTGCTCGACCTCGGTGCAGGCACCGGGGTTCTGACCGGCGCGCTCGCGCGTGTCACACCGCGCGTGATCGCGGTGGAGATCGACGGTGCTCTGGCCGCGGCGCTGCGGCAACGCTTTCGCGAAGTGCGGGTGCTCCAGGCAGATGCGCTCTCGATTGGACTCCCGCAGGAGGCGTTCAAGGTCGTCGCCAATCTTCCGTTCGACGGTGGGACGGCCATGCTGCGACGGCTGCTCGACCCGCGCGTCCCGCTCGAGAGCGCGGACGTGATCGTCGAGTGGGGGCTTGCCTCGAAGCGGGCGGCCGTCTGGCCTGGCACGCAGCTGAGCGCGTACTGGGGAGCCTGGTTCGAGCTCTCGATCGGCCGGCGGTTGCCGAGCGCCGTCTTCGCTCCGCCGCCCGCAACGGATGGAGGCCTGCTCCGGATCGCCCGCCGGCCCGAGCCCCTCGTTCGTGAATGCGATAACCGTGACTACGAGGCATTCGTCGCACGGGGGTACCGGGAGGGGCTGCGATCGGTCGTGACCTCGCACCTTCTGAAACGCTGCGCCGGCGAGCTCGGCTTCGACCGGAGGGCCCGTCCGCGCGACCTCGACGCACGGCAGTGGGCCGGCGTCTGGCACGCTGTCCGGCGGAGCATCTAGAGTCCCGCGCAACCGAACCCCTTTAACCCGGTCCAGTGAGGCCGGAAAGGAGTCAGATGTACCTGCCTGCCCGCACCCTGTCGACCCTGCCTGCGTTGTGAGCGCGGTGGAGGCTCCGGCCGGAAGAATTCTGCTCGACGCCGATGCGCTCCGCCGCACGCTCTCGCGGATCGCGCACGAGATCATCGAGGCCAACCCGGACTTCTCGCGCGTCGCTCTCGTCGGGATCCAGACGAGGGGCGTTCCGATCGCCCAGCGTCTGCGGCGCCTCGTCGAGGAACGTGCCGGCTCCGCGCCGGACATCGGTGCCGTCGACATCACCTTCTACCGCGACGACGTCCAGGTGCGCGGCGGCGGCGCTCCGCTTCACCCGCAGCCGATCGTGCGCTCGACCGCGCTCGACTTCCCGCTCGAGGGCAAGACCGTCGTCCTCGTCGACGACGTCCTCTACACGGGACGGACGATTCGCGCCGCGATCGAGGCGCTCTTCGACTACGGCCGTCCCGAGCGCATCCAGCTGGCGGTCCTCGTCGACCGCGGCCATCGCGAGTTGCCGATTCGTCCCGATTACGTCGGCAAGAACCTCCCGACTTCACGCGACGAGCGCATCCAGGTGCAGCTCGTCGAGGTCGACGAGATCGATCGCATCCTGCTCATTCCAGCCTCAGAGGAGGGGAGCCACGATGGCTGACATCCGCGTCATGCGGGAGGACTTGCGTCCGCCCGCCACGCCGCCCCGGCGGCACCTCATCTCGATCAAGGACATCACCCGAGACGACATCGAGCGCTTGCTCGCCACCGCCCGCACCTTCGAGCGGAGCCTCGAGCGAGAGGTGAAGAAACTGCCGACCCTCAAGGGGCGGCTGGTGATCAACGTGTTCTACGAGTCGTCGACACGGACGTCGTCGAGCTTCGAGCTCGCTGCGAAGCGGCTCTCGGCCGACACGATGTCGATCAAATCCAGTGGCTCCTCGGTCGACAAGGGCGAGTCGCTGAAGGACACGGCGATCACGCTCGGCGCCTACGACCCCGACGTGATCGTCATCCGGCACCCGCAGATCGGCGCTCCACAGCTCGTCGCGCGTGTAACAGAAGCGCATGTCGTGAACGCCGGTGACGGAAAGCACCAGCACCCGACTCAGGCTCTGCTCGATCTCTACACGATGCGCGAGGCGCTCGGCCGGCTCGAGGGGCTTCACGTCGCGATCGTGGGCGACGTCCTGCATTCGCGCGTCGCGCGCTCGCTGATCCAGGCGCTCGGACTCGTGGGCGCGCACGTCACGCTCGTCGGACCGCCGGCGCTCCTGCCGCGTGGGATCGAGGAGATGGGTTGCGAGGCCACCACCGAGATCGGCACGATCGCCGGCGCAGACGTCGTCTACATCCTCCGCATGCAGCGCGAGCGCATGCAGGAAGGCGCGAACTACGTGCCGTCGCTTCGCGAGTACACGGCTCGGTGGGGAGTCACTCCGGAGCGGTTGCGGCCGGGCCAGAAGGTGATGCATCCGGGGCCGATGAACCGCGGCGTCGAGATCGACCCCCGCGTGGCCGACCACGCCGACGCACTGATCGAGTCGCAGGTACGCGCTGGGCTCGTGACGCGTATGGCGGTCCTCTACGACCTGCTGACGAACGGCCCGATCGAGGTCAAGACCGAGTCAGTGCTGGAGGTGGCGTAGATGCTGTTCGGGCCTGAGAAGACGAAGCAGAACATCGTCGTCCGCGGCGCCCGTGTCGTCGACCCGGTCGCAGGCATCGATGCGTTACTCGACGTCCGGGTCGACGACGGCGTGATCGCGGCCCTCGGCACCGAGCTCGACACGAACTCGCACCGGGTGATCGAGGGGGAAGGCCTTCTGCTTGCGCCGGCCTTCGTCGATCCGCACGTGCACCTGCGCACGCCAGGACGCGAGGACGAGGAGAACATCGCGTCCGGCACCGCCGCCGCGGCGGCAGGGGGCTACTGCGCGATTCTCGCGATGCCGAATACCGATCCGGTCGTGGACTCGGCGTCGACGCTCGGCTCGCTCATCGAAGCTGCGCACGCCGAAGCGGAGATTCCGGTCGGATTCCTCGCGGCGATCACGAAGGGACAGTCGGGAGCGGAGCTCACCGAGATGGGCGAGCTCGCTGCCGCAGGTGCCGCTGGGTTCACCGACGACGGCATGCCCGTCGCAGCGCCCGGGTTGATGCGGCGAGCGTTGCAGTACGGCGCCGTCACTGGGCGGCGGATCGCACTCCATTGCGAGGAGACGACTCTTTCGCGCGACGGCCAGATGCACGAAGGCGCAGTCTCGGCCGAGCTCGGCTTCACGGGCTATCCGTCGGTTGCGGAGAGCCTGATGGTCGAACGCGATCTTGCCCTTGCCGCGTACGAACGGCAGCCGCTCCACCTGCTGCACCTGTCCGCCTGGGAGTCGGTGCAGGCTCTCCGGCGCGCTCGAGCCGAGGGGGTTGAGGCAACCGGTGAGGTCACGCCGCACCACCTTTGCCTGACGGACGAAGCGATCCGGTCGCTCGACCCGAACCTGAAGATGAACCCGCCGCTCCGCTCCGATTCGGACCGCACGGCACTGATCGAAGGGTTGTTCGAAGCGGCGCCGTTCGGCGTCACCGGCCTCGAGACCGCGTTCGCCTCGCTCTACACGCACCTCGTCGACCCGGGGATCATTGCGCTCGAGACGCTGCTCGACCGCATGTCGACCGGTCCGGCGCGGGCGTACGGGCTTCCCGAGCCGCGGATCGCGGTCGGAGCGCACGCGAACCTCGTCCTGCTCGACCTGAACGCGAGCTACCGAATCACCGAGGAGGCGTTCCGCTCCCGATCGGTGAACTCGTGGCTCCTCGGCGAAGCGGTCAAGGGCAAGGTGCGGGCGACGATCGCAGCCGGAAGGCTGGCGTACTCGGCATGAGCGGCTTCCTCGCGCTCGAGGACGGAACAGTCTTCCGTGGCGACTCGGTTGCAGCCGAAGGCTTTGCGGTGGGGGAGGCCGTCTTCACGACTGCGATGACCGGCTACCAGGAGATCGTCACCGACCCGAGCTTCGCGGAGCAACTCGTCTGCTTCACGGCACCGATGGTCGGCAACTACGGCGTCGCCGAGGGCCGCTCCGAGTCGACCAAGGCACACACACGCGCAGTCTTGATGCGCGAGGCTCGCGGGCCGGCGTGGACGGATTGGCTCCACGAGCGCGGCATCGTCGCGCTCAGCGGGATCGACACGCGCTCGCTCGTCCTCAAGCTGCGCGACGCCGGGGCTCTGCGGGCCGTTGTGGTCACTGGCGCCGGGTCGGTCGAGCAGGCGGTCGAGGTGGCGCGCGCGCAGCCCTCGATGTCAGGGCGGGCGCTCGCGCACGGGGTCTCGACCGCACGCCCGTATGTGTATTCCGACGCCGGTCGCACACGAGTCGCAGTCGTCGACTACGGCTGTAAGCGCTCGATCCTGCGGCGGCTCGCCGGCGCGGGCGCGGCGGTGACGGTGTTCCCTCACGATGCAACGGCCGACGAGCTGCGCCGCTTCGACGCGGTGCTCCTGTCGAACGGGCCGGGCGATCCCGAGCCGCTCGAGCAGGAGGTGGCGGTCGTACGCGAGCTGCTCGGCCGCGTGCCGATCCTCGGCATCTGTCTCGGACACCAGCTCCTCGCTCTCGCCGCCGGCCACGAGACGTTCAAGCTCCCGTTTGGCCACCGCGGCGCGAATCATCCGGTGCTGGAGCGCACATCCGGCCGCGTGCTCGTCACGAGCCAGAACCACGGCTTCGCGGTAGCGCCGTCTGACGCGCGTGAGGCGACCCACGTCTCGCTCTACGACGAGACGGTTGAGGGGCTCGACTTCCCGCTCGAGCACGCGCGCTCGGTTCAGTTCCATCCAGAGGCCGGGCCCGGCCCGCACGATGCGTGGCCGATCATCCGCGAGTGGGTCGAGGAGGTGGCGTATGCCACGGCGGCATGACCTCGAGTCGATCTGCTTGATCGGCTCAGGTCCAATCGTGATCGGGCAGGCCTGTGAGTTCGACTACGCGGGCTGTCAGGCGCTGAAAGTCTTGCGCGAGGACGGCTTCCGCACAATCGTGGTGAACTCGAACCCGGCGACGATCATGACCGACCCGGGGTTTGCGGACCGCACGTATCTCGAACCGCTCGATCTCGAAGGCGTGACGGACGTGCTCGCACGGGAGCGGCCCGATGCGTTGCTGCCGACGATGGGCGGGCAGACAGCGCTCAATCTCGCGCGCGAGCTCGCACTCGAAGGCGTCCTCGGCGAGCTTGGCGTCGAGCTCATCGGTGCGCCACTCGACGTCATCCAACGGGCGGAGGACCGTGAGCTCTTCCGTGCGGCCGTGCGCGAAGTGGGCCTGCAGGTTCCGAGCTCGCGGATCGTCACGAGCCTCGACGAGCTCGGCGGCGTCTCGCTGCCGGCGGTGATCAGGCCGGCGTTCACGCTCGGCGGCCACGGTGGGGGCTTCGTCGAGACGGTCGACCAACTCTACCGGCAGGTTGAACGGGGGCTCGGTGAGAGCCCGATCAGCCAGGTGCTCGTGGAGGAGTCGGTGCGCGGGTGGGACGAGTTCGAGCTCGAGGTCGTTCGCGACAGCAAGGACAACGTCGTGATCGTCTGCTCGATCGAGAACATCGACCCGATGGGCGTGCACACCGGTGACTCCGTCACGGTCGCGCCGCAGATGACGCTCTCCGATCACGCGTATCAGGAGCTTCGCGACGCCGCGGCCGCCGTGGTGCGTGCGGTCGGCGTCGAGTGCGGCGGCTCGAACATCCAGTTCGCACGCGAGCGCGACACCGGAGAGCTGCGGGTGATCGAGATGAACCCACGCGTCTCGCGCTCGTCGGCGTTGGCGTCGAAGGCTACGGGCTACCCGATCGCGAAGGTTGCCGCGAAGCTTGCGGTCGGCTACACACTCGACGAGATTCCGAACGACCTCACCGGCACGACACCGGCGAGCTTCGAGCCGACACTCGACTACGTGGTCGTCAAGTTCCCGCGCTTCGCCTTCGAGAAGTTCCCGGGCGCCGACACCACGCTCGGCACGCAGATGAAGTCGGTCGGCGAGGCAATGGGCATCGGCCGCACGTTCCTCGAGGCCTTCCGCAAGGCTCGGCGCTCGCGCGAGCTCGACGGCAGCGAGACGTGGGAGCTGGCGGAGAGCGCGCATCCCTGGTTCCACACCGAGCTCGCGAACGAGCTCGACGAGCTGTCGCTCGACGCCCTGGTCGCCGACGACTTCCTCAGGCTGAAGCGCAGCGGCTGGTCGGACGCCGAGATCGCGACCGTCTCCTCGGCGAGCGAGGACGCGGTCCGGGCCCGCCGCCGCTCCTGCGGCGTTCGTCCGTCGTATCGCCGGGTGGACTCGTGCGCAGGCGAGGTCGAGGCAGCCTCGAGCTACTACTACTCCACCTGGGGCGAAGCGGACGAAGCGCCGCCGCTCGGCGAAAAGCCGCGCATCGTCATCCTCGGCTCCGGCCCGAACCGGATTGGCCAGGGGATCGAGTTCGACTACTGCTGCGTTCACGCGGCCCAGAGCTTCCGCCGGCTCGGGTACGAGGCCGTGATGGTGAATTGCAACCCGGAGACGGTGTCGACCGACTACGACACGTCCGACCGGCTCTACTTCGAGCCGCTCGGGCTCGAGGAAGTCCTGTCGATCTGCGAGCGGGAACGGCCCGAAGGGGTCGCGATCCAGTTCGGCGGCCAGACACCACTGAAGCTCGCGCGCGGCCTGGAGGCCGCCGGCCACCGGATCATCGGCACGCCGTTCGACGCCGTCGACGTCGCCGAGGACCGCGAACGGTTCGGCGCCTTGCTCGAGCGCCTCGGCGTCCGCTGCCCGGAGTGGGGGATCGCGCGCACGCAAGCAGAGGCGCGGGCGATCGCGGAACGCATCGGGTATCCGATCCTGGTTCGCCCGTCGTACGTGCTCGGCGGGCGTGCGATGCGCGTCTGCTACTCGGCGGACGACCTCGGGCCGATCGAGAGCCCGGTCCTGATCGACCGCTTCATCGAGAGCGCGATCGAGATCGACGTCGACGCGGTCTCCGACGGGCGCGACACCTATGTCGGCGCGGTGATGCAACACGTCGAGGAGGCCGGCGTGCACTCCGGCGATTCGGCGTGCGTCCTGCCGGCCCCGTCGCTCGCACCGGCGCACGACGCGGAGATCCGCCTGATCGTCCGCACACTCGCGCAAGCGCTCGGAGTCGTCGGTCTGATCAACGTGCAGCTGGCGGTCGTCGACGAAAGCGTCTACGTGCTGGAGGCGAACCCGCGCGCTTCGCGAACCGTTCCCTTCGCCTCGAAGGCGACCGGGGTCAACCTCGTCGACGCCGCGTGCCGGGTGATGGCGGGAGCTCGGCTGTCCGAACTGGCGTTGTCTCAGGGACAGTCCCTCGGACATGTCTCGGTCAAGGCGGCGGTCCTGCCCTTCGCCAGGTTCCCCGGCGCCGATCCGGTCCTCGGGCCGGAGATGCGTGCTACCGGCGAAGTGATGGCGAGCGCAGCCGACCTGCCCACCGCCTTCGCGAAGGCCGAGCGTGCCGCCGGAAGACCGCTACCCACCGGCGGGACGGCATTCCTCTCCGTGCGCGACGCCGACAAGCAGGCGGTTGTCAATGTGGCGGGGACGCTCGTCGAGCTCGGGTTCAAGATCGTCGCCACCGCGGGCACGGCCCAGACGCTCGCTGCCGCCGGTCTCGACGTCGAGCATGTCCGCAAGGTGACCGAGGAAGGAACAGGGCCGACGGTCGTCGACCTGATCCGTCGCGGGCGCTGCAACCTTGTCGTCAACACGCCGCAGGGATCGGGCGCGCGCACGGACGGCTACCTCATCCGCGAGGCCGCGCTCGTGGCGCGCGTGCCGTGCATCACGACGCTTTCCGGCGCTGCTGCCGCCGTGCATGCGATCGCTAACGCCCGAAGCGAGGAGTCGCTATCGCTGCAGGAACTGCAAGAACGGATCGTGCATGAGACGCGAGCGGCTTAAAGCAGTCGCCCGCGAAGAGATCGGCCCGTACACGCTCCTGCGCGTCGAGCGGGGCGGGCTCGATGCCGGTGCGCCGGGACAGTTCTTCATGCTGGAGGCGCCGGGCCGGCTGCTGCCACGGCCGATGAGCCTCTGTTTTGCACCGCGCGGCGAGCTCGCATTCTTGATCGATCCGATCGGCCCTGGAACCCGGGCGATCTGCGCGGTGGAACCGGGCGACGAGCTGCAGGTGCTGGGCCCGCTCGGGAACGGCTTTCGGCTGGAGCTCGACCGGCCGCTGCTCGTCGGCGGCGGCATCGGCATCGCGCCCCTGCCGTATCTGTCCGAAGCTCTGGGACGGCCACCGGCGGTGCTCGGGTTCCGGTCAGACTGGCACGCCCAGGCAGCGGAGCTTGTTCCGAACGCACAGACCTGCGTCGAGCCCACGCTCGTCACGCAGTTGATTCCGGACGGAATGGACATCCTTGCCTGCGGGCCCGAGCCGATGCTCGAGGCGGTCCTGGCGGTCTCACCCGACGCGCAGCTCGCATGGGAGGCGCCGATGGCCTGCGGCTACGGCGCCTGCTACGGCTGCGCCGTCGAGATCGGCGGCGAGCTCAAGCGCCTCTGCGTCGAAGGACCGGTGCTCTGTGCTGCTTAACGCGTCCGGCTGTCTCGACGCACTGACCGCACCTGACGTCGCACGCGCTCTCGACGCGTTCGTGACGAAGACGGTGACGCCGTTACCGCGCGACGGCAACACTCCCGTGCGCATCGCGGAGACGGATGTCGGGATGCTCAACTCGATCGGGCTCGCAAACCCGGGCATCGACCGCTTCGTGACGCGCAACCTGTCGCGACTCGGCGAGCTCGGCGTGCCGGTCTGGGTTTCGGTCGGCGGGTTCGAGACCGACGACTATGCCGAGATCTGCTCGCGGCTCGACGACCACGCCGAGGTCAGCGCGATCGAGCTCAACGTTTCGTGCCCGAACGTCGAAGCGCCGGCGGAGAGCGCAGCGCAGATCGTCGCGGCCTCACGGTTGGCGACCCGCAAGCCGCTATGGGCGAAGCTCTCACCCGCAGTCCCCGACATCGCCGAAGTCGCGCGCGCCGCGCAAGCGGCGGGTGCCGACGGCCTCTCGCTCGTGAACACGATCCGCGGTCTGAAGCTCGACGCCCGGACGCTTCGGCCGGTTCTCGGCCCGGGCCAGGGCGGTCTGTCCGGTCCCGCGCTGAAACCGATCGCGCTTGCAGCTGTCGCCAATTGCTACCGCGCGACGCAGCTTCCGATCGTCGGGATGGGCGGCGTGCAGTCGGGTCTCGACGCACTGGAGCTCATCGCGGCGGGCGCCCGGCACGTCGCGCTCGGAACCGTCTTGTTCGCCGATCCGGATGCGCCGGCGCGCGTGCGCGCGGAGCTGCACGCCGCTGCGGCAGAACGTGGTTGGCGAACATACGAAGATGCATATGCAGTCGCCCATGAAGAAGCGTTGTCCGTCGGGACAACTCTCGATCACAAGTCGAGCTTCTAAGTCTCAAAAGACCTGCACAGAACCGTAAACTCCACGCTTGACCCCTGCAGTTCGCTTGTTAGACTCCCGCGCTCATGGTGTCAAAGACCCAGGCCGAGGCACCGATTCGCTCGCTCGACCAACGCATGGAGGCGTTGAAGCGAGCGAACGACATCCGCGTCCGGCGCGCACGCTTGAAGAAGGATCTCAAAGACGGTCACGTCCAGATCGAACAGATCCTCAGTAACCCTCCCGAGTATGTCTCGACTGCAAAGGTCTTCGACATGCTCATGGCCGTGCCGAAGTTCGGGAGAGTGAAGGCAGCACGTTTCCTCAACATGTGCCGGATCAGCCAGTCGAAGACGGTGGGAGGACTCTCCGACCGTCAACGGTCAGAGCTGATTGGCCTCTTCCACCGCTAAGCCCCTGGTCGTCGTCGTCACCGGCACGTCGGGTGCCGGCAAGGGCACGCTCGAGAAGGTCCTGCTCGAGCGGATGCCGGAGCTCGAGCTCGCGGTATCGGCAACGACGCGAGATCAGCGACCCGGAGAGGAGAACGGACGGGAGTACTGGTTCATCACGCCCGAGAAGTTCGAGCGGCTCGTCGAGGACGGCGAATTCCTCGAGTATGTCGACCTACCCTGGGGCGCGAGGTCCGGGACGCTGCGTTCCGAGATCGACCGCATCCAGGCTCACGGGCATGTGCCGCTGCTCGACCTCGAGACCGACGGTGCGCTTCGCGTGCAGGAGACGATTCCGGGGGCCGTCACGGTCTTCGTCGACGCGCCGACCTTTGAAGAGCTCGAAAGACGGCTCCGCGAACGGGCGACGGAGAGCTCCGGCGAGATCCAGGTGCGACTTGACCTCGCACGCAAGCAACAGACTCAAAAAGGGCTCTTCAACTATGCGATCGTGAACGACGATGTCGCGCGCGCTGCGGACGAGCTGATCGGAATCGTCCGCCGAGAACTTCAAACCGCAGGTACCATGAGCCGCCCATGATCCATCCCCGCATAGATGAGCTCCTCGACAACGTCGATTCGCGCTACGCACTCGTGATCGTCGCTGCCAAGAGGGCCCGCCAGATCAACGACTACCACCACCAGTTGGGCGAGGGCATCGGCTTCGACCAGGCCCCGCCGCCCCTGGTGGAATCCCGCTCGAAGAACTACTTGACCATGGCCCTCGAGGAAGTCGCCGAGGGCAAGCTCAAGTACAAGTACCCGAAGTAGTTCTTCCGCCCCAGTCGCGAGCTCTGCCAAAAGGGCAGAATTCCGGCATGGCTCGAGTGCTGGTCGGCATCACCGGTGGGATCGCCGCCTACAAGGCCTGTGACCTTGTGCGCCGGCTCGTCAAGGGCGGGCATGAGGTCGTCCCGCTCGTCACGCCCGGCGCGGACCGGTTCGTCCGGGCCGACACGTTCTTCGCGCTCGCCCGTCGCTCGCCCGCCGAGGATCTCTACGCCCACCTGACCCGCGCCGATCTGCTCGTCGTCGCGCCCCTCACCGCGAATACGCTCGCGAAGCTCGCCCACGGGCTTGCTGACAACCTCGTCGCCGAGGCCGCGCTTGCGCATCGTGGCCCCGTGCTGCTCGCGCCCGCGATGAATCCACGCATGTGGGCGAATGCTGCGACCCAGGCCAACCTCGAGACCGTCCGCTCGCGCGGAGCAGAGATCGTCGGCCCGGACGAAGGGGAGACGGCGGAAGGGGAGTGCGGGCTCGGGCGGATGGCCGAGCCAGAGGAGATCTACCGGCGCTGCCGTGAGCTGCTCGGTGAGACCGACTCGCTCGCGGGACGGCGGGTGCTCGTTAGCGCGGGTGGAACGCGCGAACCGCTCGACGCCGTTCGTTTTCTCGGCAACCGGTCGTCCGGCCGCATGGGCGTCGCCCTGGCCGAGGAGGCGCGGAAGCGCGGCGCCGAGGTGACCCTTCTCGCCGCGAACCTGGGCGTACCCGCGCCGCCCGGCGTCGAAGTCGTCGAGGCTCCCACCGCCCAGGCGATGCTCGAGCACGCGCTCGCCCATAGCGACGCCGATCTCGTGTTGATGGCAGCTGCTGTCGCGGACTACCGTCCGGCAGACGTCACCGACGAGAAACGCCCGAAGGACGACGACGCCTGGGAAGTCACGCTCGAGCCGACCACCGACGTGCTCCGGACACTCGGTGAGCAGCGCGCGAACGGCCAGGTCCTGATCGGTTTTGCGGCGGACCGGGGAGAGCGGGGTCTCGCGCGCGCGAGGGAGAAGCTCGATCGAAAGCGTGTCGACCTCGTGGTTTACAACGATGTGTCGCGCGGGGACATCGGCTTCGACGCCGAGGACAACGAGGTCGTTTTGATCGGCACGGGCGGCGAGCGCCGCGTCGGCAAGGCCTCGAAAGACCGGATCGCGGCGGCGATCGTAGATACGGCTGAGGAGCTGTTGCGTGAGCGAGCCCGGTAGTCAACGAGTCGAGACGGTGGCCGCGGCGGAAACGATCCGCGGGATCGTCGACAACCTCGGACGCGTGGTGCATGCGCCCGACGAGACGCTCCGGCTCTGCGTGCTCTGCCTCGTCGGCGAGGGCCACCTGATCCTCGAGGACTTCCCGGGAGTGGGCAAGACGATGCTCGCGAAGGCACTCGCACGCTCGCTGGACGTGTCCTTCTCCCGAATGCAGTTCACGCCGGATCTGCTGCCCTCGGACGTGACCGGCGTGAACGTCTTCAACCAGCGCTCCAACGAGTTCGAGTTCAGGCCGGGCCCCGTCTTCGCCAATCTCTTGCTCGTCGACGAGATCAACCGGGCTTCGCCGAAGACCCAGGCGGCCTTGCTCGAGTGCATGCAGGAGCAGCAGGTCACCACCGACGGCGTGACGACCGAGCTCGACCGCCCCTTCATGGTGATGGCGACCCAGAACCCGATCGAGTACGAGGGCACATACCCGCTGCCCGAAGCGCAGCTCGACCGCTTCACGATGCGAATCGCGATCGGCTATCCGCCGCTGGCCGAGGAGGCCAAGATGCTCACGGAGCAGACCGCGGACCCGCCCCTCGACGCGCTCGAGCCGGTGGCCAATGCCGCGGATGCGATCGCGCTCGCAGACGAGGCGAAGGCGATCTTCGTCGAGGAGAGTCTCAACCGGTACGTCGTCGCACTCCTGCGTGCGACGCGCGGCGATTCGCGGCTCTACCTCGGCGCGAGCCCCCGTGCCGGCATCGCCTTGCTCCGGGTCGCGAAGGCGCGCGCACTCGCAGACGGGCGTAGCTTCCTCGAGCCCGATGATGTCAAGGCGGTGGCGGTTCCCGTCCTCGCGCACCGGTTGATCCTTGCGCCCGAGGCCCGCTCGACCGGGGTGAGCGGGGAGCAGATCGTCCAGGAGACGCTCGACAAGACTCCGGTCCCGGTCTAGACGTGCTCACCCGACGCGGTCGCTTCATCTTCGCGCTCGGCTTCGGGGTCTACCTGGCCGCTTGGGCATTCGGCTCGAAACCGCTCTATCCGGTCGCGACCGGGCTCCTGCTCGCCGTCGCCGTCGCGTGGGTCTGGGTGCGACTCGCAGACCGGCCCATGCGGGTCCAGCGTGGCTGGGGCGACCGGGAGCATGTCGAGGGCGACGACGTGCCGATCGTCGCCGAGCTCTTTCCGACCGGGAACGTCATGCCGGCTGCTGTCACGCTCGTCGAGCGGGTGGGGCGGCTCGGTGAGCAGCGGCACGTAATGCGACGGAGCGGCTCGCACCTGAGCGTGCGCTACGTGCTCGAGGATCTTCCACGCGGTCGTTACGAGTTCGCAGACGTCCGCGTCGAGCTGTCGGACCCGTTCGCGCTCGAATGCTCGGTCGTGCCGTTGCCGCCACCGGGTGCGCTCCTCGTGTACCCGCGGCTCGCGCGGCTCGGACCGCTTTTCTCCGAATCCGGCGAGAGGTCGCAGGACGGTCGCCGGCTCTTGCTGCGCCGTAACAGCGGCTTCGAGTTGCACAGCGTGCGCGAGTACGAACAGGGCGAATCGCTCCGCCGGGTGCACTGGCCGTCGACGGCGCGCCGCTCCCAGCTGATGGTGAAGGAGCTCGAGGACTCGCCTCGTGACGAGATCGCGGTCCTCCTCGACGCAGATGCGAAGGCAGTGGTCGGCGACAGTTTCGAGGTGCAGGTGCGAGCGGCAGGCTCGCTCCTGGACGCGTACGTCCGCCGCGGGAGGCGCGCCGTGCTGGCGGTCAACTCCGCACGGCGCGATGTGCAGCATGTCCACTCGCCGGGCGCGGACTGGCGGCGCGCCCTCGAGCTACTCGCTGCGGTCGAGCCGACTGGGAACACTCCGGTGGCGCGGCTCCTGCTCGAGGAGGACAGTCCCGCGGCACGGGCGCTCGAGCTCGTCGTGGTCACCGCTCGTCTCGAGCCGGGACTGATCGACCGGCTCGTTCAGCGAGCGCTCTCCCGACGGCGGGTTTCGCTCGTCTTCGTCGACCCGGCGAGCTTCAGCGGTGCTGCCCGCCGTGCGGAGCCTGGGCTGCTGCGCCTACAGGCCGCAGGGATCCCGGTCTCCGTCGTACGCGCCGGCGACCAACTCGCCGCGTGCCTCGGCGGCGAACCGACACCGGATGCAGCGCATGCTTAAGACGGTCGCGCTCTCGGCGGCTGCGGCGCTCGTGATCGCCGTCGACTGGCTTCGGTTCGAGGAGCCGCGGTCGGGCGGCGGCCGCCCGTTCGTGCTCGCTGCCCTCGCCATCGCAGCCGTGCTGCTGCGGCCGCTCTGGCTGCGGCTTGTGGGCGTCGCGCTTGCGGCGCTGATCGCCGTCAGCGTCGCGTTCTCGCTCTCTCCGCTCGCACTCTGGCCCGGCGGCGACGGCTTCTTCGGCCCGATCGGCTCCCGGTTCTCGCGCGGCTTCCTCGACTTCTACGACTTCCGGCTCCCGATCGACCCGACGACCCATCCGGCGATGCACTCGGTCATCCTCGTTGCGATCTTCTGCTTCACGCTCGCGGTCGCACTCGCGGTCGCATCGCGCCACGCGCTCCTGGCTGTCGTGTTCTTCTTCATCGGCGCCGGTTGGCCCGCCACGCTCCTGTCGGGGGGTAACGAGCTCGGTCGCGGCATCGCAATCCTTGCGGTGGCCCTCGCACTGCTCGCCGGCATGACCGAGCGTCCGAGCAAGCTGGCACTGATCGCGACCGGGGCGGTCATCGCATGCGCGCTGGCGCTCTCGAGTTCTCCGGCGGTCGCGAAGAGCGCGTTCCTCGACTGGCAGCACTGGGACTTCTACACGCGCCCACAAAAGCCGGTGAGCGTCAAGTACATCTGGGATGCGCGCTACGACGGAGTTCATTTCCCGAAGAAGAGGACGACCGTGTTGACGATCCGCGCGCCGCATCGGCCCTACTACTGGCGCGCCACCATCCTCGACCGCTTCGACGGAACGCGCTGGCTCGAGCACGTGTGGCGTGAAACTTCCGGCCAGCGCCGGCAGCTCGAACCGCCGGCTGCGCGCGACCGAGCGAACCTCGTCCGGCAGGAGGTGACCGTCGCCGCCCTCGAGGACAACCACGTGATCGGCGCGAGCACGCCCATCTCGAATGATCTCCGTAACCGCGCGGCCTACGAGGGGCAGGGGGTCGCGCTCGCGATCGGCGGGCTGCACCGCGGCGAGCACTACGCGGTCTGGAGCTACGCGCCGCAGCCGACTCCGGAGGAGCTCGTGCGCGTGAAGGCGGTGTATCCAAAGGCCCTCACCCGGCCGAAGCGCGAGCTCGACGTCTCGCCGGGAGTCACCGCTCTGCCCTTCGGAACGCCGGGCCGGGACGGAAAGCTCTTCGCCTCACTGACCGGACGGTTGCAACCGTACGCGGACCTGTTCCAGCGCGCGCAGGCCGTCGCGGGCGAGACGAGCTCGCCTTACGCGGCGGTCGTCGCGCTCGAAGCCTGGTTCAGGTCGACCGGCGGCTTCACCTATTCGGAGCAGCCCGGCAGTGCTCCCGGACTGCCGCCCCTCGTCGGCTTCGTCGCCGTCACGAAGACCGGCTACTGCCAGCACTTTGCGGGAGCGATGGCGTTGATGTTGCGCCTGCTCGGGATTCCGGCGCGCGTCGCCGCGGGCTTCGTGCCGGGGCGCTATCACGACGACTTCTGGCAGGTGACCGACCATGACGCGCACACCTGGGTCGAGGTCTGGTTTCCAGGGTACGGCTGGCTCCCGTTCGATCCGACGCCCGGGCGCGGCCGGCTTGCCGGGACGTACAGCTCGACATCGCTCGGCTTCAACGCGCAGAGCGCGCAGAAGTTGCTCGCGCTCGTCGTGCGCGGGGGAGCCGTGTTCGGACGCGGCGGCGCGTCGGGTGTGCTTACCCACGACTCCGACCGCCGGACTCCACGCTCCACCGGCGACCTGCCGCTCGGGATCGGAAGTCCCGTGACCCCCGAGCCGAAGAAGCGCTCGCCGAGCCTTCTGTTCTTCCTGTTTCTGCTGGCGAGCGGCCTGGCCGCGGTCATCGTCCTCCTGAAGTCGGCGCGGCGGAAGCTTCGTTACTTCACGCGTGATCCCCGCCAGATCGCCGTCGCGTGTGCACGCGAGCTCGCCGAGTTTCTTCATGACCAGCGGGTCCCCGCCGAAAAGGCTGCGACCTTCAACGAGCTGGGCGGCACCGTGTCCGCACGGTTGGGCGTCGACGCGAGCCGCTTCGCACGCGCGGCGACCGCCGCACGGTACGGACCTCCCGCGGAGGCGAGCACGGCTGCAGCGGCGGCGCGAACCGAGCTCCGCGACTTGAAGCGCCGGCTTCGACGCAGCCTCGCGACGTTCGATCGCGCGCGCGGATTGTTCTCCGTTCGTTCGCTC
>Ga0193727_1000345_pt1 | contig 17543 bp, 15 predicted proteins | sample H2c2metaG_FD_143051 | JGI IMG/M metagenome (GOLD analysis project Ga0193727, IMG submission 143051) | Soil microbial communities from a riparian zone of the East river system, Colorado, United States - H2c2 | ecosystem: Environmental > Terrestrial > Soil > Riparian zone | place: USA: East River...
GGCTCGGGCACCGTGGCGATCCTCGAGGTGGCGCGCACGCTGGCGGCGGGCCCCGCGCCGCGGCGCTCGGTGCTCTTCGTGTCGCACGCGGCCGAAGAGCGCGGGCTCCTCGGGTCGGCGTGGTATTCCGACCATCCGACGGTGCCGCGCGACTCGATCGTCGGCGAGGTGGATTTGGACATGGTGGGTCGCGGCAATAAGGCCGATTTGCCGCAGGGGGGCCCCGGGTACCTCGAGGTGATCGGCGTGCGCCGCCTGTCCAAGGAGTACGGCGACCTGCTGGAGCAGGTGAATAGCCGGTTGCCGCAGCCCTTTACGTTCAACTACGAGTATGATGCGCCCGGGCACCCGCTCCAGTACTACTGTCGCGCCGACCACTACAGCTACGCGCGCTATGGGATCCCGGCGGTCGCGATGTCGCGGGGGGAGCACGCCGACTACCACCAGGTGACCGACGAGCCGGCCTATATCGACTACAACGCGCTGGCCCGCGTGGCGACCCTCGCTCGGTCGTTCGTGGTCGCGCTTGCGGACTTGGGGCACCGGCCCCTCGTCGACGGGCCCGTCCAGTCGGACCCGCACGCGCCGTGCCGCCAATGACCGATAGAGCCGCTTCAAGCTTCATCCTTGCTTGAGGTTACGCATTTCATTACCTTGAGTTGCTCGCGCGCGCCCGCATCACCCTTTCTATAAAGACGACACGACACACGTGGCTTTTCGGTGGCCGAATTTCAGAATCGGGTCCTGGAGCCCGGCAAATGAGATTGCCGTGGATCTGGGTACCGCCAACACACTGATCTACGTGAAGGGCGAGGGCATCGTGCTCAACGAGCCCTCGGTCGTCGCGATCGAGAAGGCCACCGGCAAGATCAAGGGAATCGGCCTCGAAGCCAAACGGATGCTGGGGCGCACGCCCGACGGCATTCTGGCAGTCCGGCCACTCAAGGACGGCGTGATCGCCGACTTCGACGTGACCGAGAAGATGCTGCGCTTTTTCCTCAAGACGATCATCGACCGCCATCTCTTTCGCGTGAAGCCGAAGGTGATCGTGTGCGTGCCTTCAGGCATCACCGAAGTCGAAAAACGCGCCGTGCGTGACTCGGCCCAATCGGCCGGCGCGAAAGAAGTCTACATGGTCGCGGAGCCGATGGCCGCGGCGATCGGCGTGGGGCTGCCCGTCGAGACGCCGACGGGCAACATGGTGATCGACATCGGCGGCGGCACGACGGAGATCGCCGTCATCGCGCTCTCCGGCATCGTTTCCGACACGTCGATCCGCACGGGCGGGGACGAGTTGGATCAGGCGATCGTGCAGTTCATGCGCAAGAACTACAACCTGCTCATCGGCGAGCCGACGGCGGAGCAGATCAAGATCCAGATTGGGTCCGCGGCGCCCGTCGGCGAAGAGCGCGAGATGGAGGTCAAGGGGCGCGACCTCGTCTCCGGCATTCCCAAGATCGTGCGCGTGCACTCGAGTGAAATTCGCGAGGCGGTGCAGGAGCCGATCCAGCAAATCGTGGACGCCGTGCGCCGCGCGCTCGAGATCACGCCGCCGGAGCTCGCATCGGACATCGTGGACCGCGGCATCGTGATGACGGGCGGCGGGGCGTTGATCCGCGGCCTCGACGTGCTGCTGCAGCAGGAGACCGGCCTGCCGATCCATCTCGACGAAGACCCCATGACCTGCGTGGTGCGGGGCGTCGGGCGGATTCTCGACGATCCCGAGAAGTACCGCAACGTCCTGACGACGTAGTCGAGGGCGCCATGCCGCTCGGAGCCGATCGCTACGCATCGCGCGCCGACACGCTCCTGTTCCTCGGATGCGTCGGGCTGTCGGTAGCGGCGATGAGCCTGCCCGACACCTGGCGCGATCCCATCGCCCAGGGCCTGCGCCAGACCGTCCTCGCACCGTTCCTCGCCCTGCAACAACAGACGGGTCTCCTCGCCGCCGCGCGCGCGCACTACGACGCCGTCGTGGCGCAGCGCGACTCCGCCGCATTGGCCGCGACGTTCCTCCCCGAGCTGCGCAACGAAAACGTGCGACTGCGGAGCCTGCTCGGACTCGGCACGCGGCTCGGGTGGGGCTACGTCCCGGCGGAAGTGCTGCACCAACCGGAGCCCACGAATCCGCTGACGTTCATCGTGTCGGCGGGGCGGCAGAAAGGCATCCGGCCCCTCTCGGCCGTGGTGAGCGCCGAAGGCTTGGTGGGTATCGTCGCCTCGGTCGATGCGCAGACGAGTGTTGTGCTGACGTGGGCACACCCCGAGTTTCGCGCGAGCGCGATTGCGAGCGACGGCAGCGTGAGCGGGATCGTGGCGCCGCATGGCGCCGCGGGTCCGGGCGTATGGCTCCTCGAGCTGCAAGGCGTCCCCTACCGGCAGCAGGTGCCGGAGGGAACGCTGATCGTCACGTCGGGACTCGGCGGCGTGTACCCGCGCGGCATTCCCATCGGCACGGTAGTCGGTCTCGCCGGTGAGGCGAAAGGGTGGGAGCGGACCTATCTCATCCGGCCCGCGATCCATCCGTCGGCCTTGTCCCACGTCATGGTGCTCACCGGTGGGCGCGGCTCCGGCTCCGACATTCGCGGCGCGTTCCAACCCGAGTCGGTCCAACCGTGAGGAAGACCGACAAGTACCGCTACGTCCTGGTGCTGATCGGCCTCGTGGTCCTGCACTTCACGCTGCGCGGGACGACCGCATCGCCCCGGACTTCCTGTTGCTCGCGTTGCTCATTTACACGGTCAGGGCCCAGCCTGGCCGCAGCGCCGCGGCGGGATTCGTCATCGGGTTGCTGCGCGACGCCCTCACGCCGGCGAGCTTCGGCGCGGGCGCGCTCGCGCACACGCTCGTGGGATATCTGTCCTCGTGGGCCAAAGCGGTGTTCTTCGCGGAGAACGTCCTGGTCAACGGCTGTCTCTTCTTCGCGGGGACCTGGTTGCGGAACCTCATCGTGCTGCTCGCCTCCGGGCGTCTGGGCGGCGCGCAGTTGGGGTGGGAGCTCCTCGTGTGGTCGCCGATCCAGAGCGCCACGACCGCCGCGGTGGGGATCATCGCGCTGTGGATGTTCGGCCGCTGGGTCAGGGTGCGGCGGGCGGACGCGTGAGCACGCTCCATCCGCACCTGCTCGATCGGCGCCTGCGGGCGGTGCGGGCGTTCGTGTGGGTGGTGCTCGGGATCCTGGTGTTCGCGTTCTTCCGCACGCAGATCCTGGGGCACGGCAAGTATCAGCTGCAGGCGCAGTCGAACCGGCTGCGCCAGATTCCGCTCCCGGCGCCGCGCGGCGTCATTTTCGACCGCAACGGCAGGGTCCTCGCGGAGAATGTCCCGGGGTACACGGTGTCGCTCTTGCCGGGGCCTCCCGCGAACCTGCGCGCGACGCTGGCACGCATCTCCTTGATCGCGCACCTCGACAGCGCGGACATCCAACGCACGCTGCAACGGGCCGCCAAGGCCCCGTACCAGCCCGCGCTCGTCATCGCCGACGTGCCGTTCGCGGTCGTCTCGACGCTGGAGGAGCATCGTCTCGAGATTCCCGGGTTGCTCATCCAGACGGAGCCGAAGCGCCACTATCCCGATACGACGGTGAGCGCGCACCTCGTGGGCTACGTCGGCGAAGTCACGGAGGGCGAGCGCGCGACGCCCCGGTTCTCGGGCGTCCGACTGGGAGGCCAGATCGGGAAGGACGGACTCGAGCGCGAGTATGACGACTCGCTGCGCGGCGCGGACGGCGTGCGATTCGTGGAGGTGAGCGCGCTGGGCCACCTCGTGCGCGAAGCGGAAGCCGTGCAGACCCTCGAGCCGGTTCCCGGTACCGAGCTGCACACGACGATCGACCTCGATCTGCAACGCTACATCGCGCAGAACTTCCCCAAGGGCCAGCGCGGCGCCGTGCTGGCCTTGAATCCGAATACCGGGGAAGTGCTCGCGCTCTACAGCGCGCCCGGGTTCGATCCCAACGCGTTCGTTGGCGGCGTCTCGCCCGAATACTGGCGTTCGGTCAACGACAATCCCGCGCTGCCGCTCCTCGACCGCGCGACGCAGGCGCGCTATCCGCCGGGCTCGACCTGGAAGCTCGCCGTCGCCGCCATGGCGTTGAAGCGCGGCCTCGTGACGTTCCGGACGCGCATGCCGATCCCGTGCCGGGGCGGGTTGCAATACGGGAACCGCTTCTTCCGGTGCTGGCAAGCATCGGGGCACGGCGATCTGACGCTCACCGAGGCGATCGCCCAGAGCTGCGACGTCTACTTCTACCAGCTCGGGATCAAGCTCGGCGTGACGTCGCTCGTCGAAGACGGCAACGAGTGGGGCTTCCGCGGCCGCACGGGGATTGACCTGCCCAGCGAGATCCCGTCCGAGTTTCCGACGGGGCCGGAGTATTACGATCGGCTCTACGGACCGCGGCGGTGGACGTCGGCGGTGGCGCTGAACCTCGCGATCGGACAGGGGGAGAACGCGCAGACGCTGGCGAACATGGTCCGGCTCTTCCAGATGTTGGCGAGCGACGGGCGCGTGCGCATTCCATACGTCGTGCGGCCCACGCGCACCGGCACGCAGCTGTCGCTCGACCTCACACCCGAGCAGCTCGGTGGGCTGCGCCTGGCGATGATCGCCGTGGTCGAGGAGGGCACGGCGCGCAGTGGGCGACTCGCGGGCCTCCAGATCGCCGGGAAAACGGGCACGGCGCAGAACCCGCACGGCGCCTCCCACGGCTGGTTCATCGGCTTCGCCCCCGCCGAGAAGCCGGAGATCGTGGTGGGCGCGATCATCGAGTTTGCCCAGCACGGCACCGCGGCGATCCCGATCGTCAGCCGCGCGATCGCGCACTATCTGGGTCTCGAGGAGACCGCCGCCACCAGGCTGCGGGTCACGGTGCCGACCGACTCGGCGCCAATCCCGTTCCAGTTGCCCGTGTTGCCGCGCCCCGACTCGACCCGGCCCGACTCCCTGCGGCCGATTCTCCCGCCGGCCGATACGCTCGTCGATACCCTGCGTGTTCACACGCCTCCGCCAGCTCGATAAGCCGCTGCTCGGCGCCGTACTGGCGCTCGCGGCGTTCGGGTTGGCGACGCTCTATTCCGCCGGCCAGACCGAAGTGCCGACTTTCGTGGCGACGATCTGGCATCGCCAACTCATCTGGCTGGCGCTCGGGGCCGTGGCGGGGTTCCTGATGTTCCGCACGTCGCCACGGATGCTCGAATGGGCGACGCCGTTCGTGTACGGCATCGCCGTCTTCTTGCTCGCCTTGACGCTGTTCTTCGGGACGGGGGCGGGAACGGCCGCGGGGTCCAAGTCGTGGATCGCCCTCGGCAGCCTGCGGCTCGGCCAGCCCGCGGAGCTCGCCAAGCTCGCCGTCATCCTGATGCTGGCGCGCTGGCTCGCCGGCCTGCGGGAACCCCCGGCCACGCTGCGGGACCTCATTCCGCCCTGCGTGATCGCCGGCGTGCCGTGTTTTCTCGTGGTGCTGCAGCCCGACCTCGGAAGCGCGATCGTTTTCATCGCCATCCTGTTTTGCATGCTGCTCTGGGCGGGGACGAAGCCGTCCCTCATGGTGCTCCTCGCCTCGCCGGCGATCGGATTGGCGCTCGCGTTCTCGACGGTGGCCTGGGGCGTATGGATCGCGGTGTTGTGCGGCCTGCTGCTCTGGTGGCGGCCCTATGTGTGGGAAGGACTCGCCGTGGTCGCGGCGAACGTCGCCATGGGCGTGTTCGCGCTGCCGTTCTGGAACCGGCTGGCCCCCTACCAACAAAACCGGCTCCTCGCGTTCCTGAATCCTGAAGTGGATCCGCGCGCCACCGGGTGGCACGTGATTCAGTCGAAGGTCGCGGTGGGCTCAGGTGGTCTCTTCGGGAAAGGCTTCACGCTTGGCACCCAGAAGCGACTCGCCTTCCTGCCCGCCCAGCATACGGATTTCATCTTCTCGGTGGTCGGCGAGGAGCTGGGATTCGTGGGCGTGGTCGTGGCGCTGGCGCTCTTTGCCGGGCTGGTCTTCGTGCTGCTGCGCATCGCGCGCAAGGCGACCGACCCGTTTTCGAGCCTGTGCGTCTTCGGGATCGCGGGGATGTTGTTCACGCACATCATCGAGAACGTCGGTATGACGATCAACCTGATGCCGATCACTGGGATCCCGCTGCCGTTCTTCTCATACGGCGGCTCGTTCCTGTTGGCGTGCGTCGCGTGGGAGTCCAGGCAGTCGGGCTACGCGGAGCTTTGACAATGAGTTAGCGCCTTGGGGCTGGCGTCCGCCCCGAGGCTCTCACAGATTGTGCAGCTTCGTGACCCCCCTATGGCATTAATGGCCTGGTTCAAGAAGGAACGAAAGCCTCGCACCTCCGAACGGGTCCGGCTCGAGATACCGGCCGATGCCTGGGAGAAGTGCGAGGAGTGCGGCCATATCGACATCAAGGAGCGCTTCGTCCGCGCGCTCAATGTCTGCCCCAACTGCGGCCACCATCGCCGGATCACCGCTCAAGAGTACATCGACCTCCTCGTGGACGAGGGGTCGTGGCACGAGCTCTTCGCGGAGCTCAAGGCCGCCGATCCCCTCAAGTTCGAGAACTACGCCGACCGGTTGAAGGCCGCGGTCAAGAAGGCGGGGCCGCTCGACGCGATTCGCAGCGGCTACGCGCGCCTGCACGGGCAGCCCATCAACCTCGGCGTCATGGATTTCGCGTTCATGGGCGGATCGATGGGGTCGGTCGTGGGGGAGAAGATCGCCCGTCTCACCCGGCGTTCGATCGACAAACGGATTCCGCTGATCATCGTTTCCGCGTCGGGTGGCGCGCGCATGCAGGAGGGCGTGGCGAAGACGTCGGTCGTCATTGCCGAGCAGCAGCAGGCGTCGATCCCGTTCATCTCGATCCTCACCAACCCCACGACGGGCGGCGTGTCGGCGTCGTATGCCATGCAGGGCGACGCGATCCTGGCCGAGCCCGGCGCGGTGATCGGATTCGCCGGTCCGCGCGTCATCAAGCAGACGATCGGGCAAGATCTTCCTGAAGGGTTCCAGACCGCGGAGTTCCTGTTGGAGCACGGCATGCTCGACGCCGTCGTGCCGCGCGGCGAGCTCCGGGACACCACAGCCCAGCTGCTGCGGCACATGACCGGTGCCCGGCCGGCGGAGGTCGCCGACTGAAGTTCGCAGCCGCCAGTCAGTTTCTCTTCGAACGACAAGCCGGCCGCATCAAATGGAGCCTCGGCCCCACCGAGGGTCTCCTCGACGTGTTGGGGCGCCCCGAACGCCATTATCCCGCGATCCACGTGGCCGGGACCAACGGCAAGGGGTCGACGTGCGCGTTCCTCGTGTCCGAGCTGCGCGCGCGGGGGCTGCGCGTCGGATTGTACACCTCACCGCATTTGGTCTCCCCCTGCGAGCGCATGGCCGTGAACGACGTGCCGATCAGCGAGGAGGCGTTCGCCGAGTGGGCCACGCTCCTGAAGCCACACATCGAGCGAACGGGCGCGAGTTTTTTCGAAGCGACCACAGCGATGGCCCTCGCCGACTTCGCCGCGCGCGGCGTGGATGTCGCCGTGATTGAAGTGGGGTTGGGCGGGAGGCTCGATGCGACGAACGTGATCACCCCCCTCGTCAGCGTCGTCACGAAGATCGCGCTCGAGCACACGGATTACCTGGGGACCGACCTCAAAGGCATCGCGCGCGAAAAAGCCGGCATCGCGAAACCCAACGTGCCATTCGTAACCGGGGAACAGGACCCGGACCTGCGGGCGGAAATCGTAGCGGAGGCCGAACGGCGTGGTGCAGCTCCCGTGATTCTCGTGGACACCACCCGACCCCTGACCCCTGACACCTCCCTTGGGCTTCGAGGCCCTCACCAGATCGCTAACGCCTGGGTCGCGGCGGGCGCGCTGAAGCTCCTGCCCGGGGGTTCGCTGCCTCAGGGGCCGCCCCTCGGCGAAGAGATCCCGGCCAGTTTCGGCGATGCCTACATCCCGGCGCGCTTCGATGTCCGCGGCAAGTGGATCTTCGACGTCGCGCACAACCCCGACGGCATGCGCGTTCTGGTGGACGCGCTGTCGAGTCACGGTCCCGCTCGACCCCTGCACGCGCTGGTCGGCATCCGCAACGACAAGGACTGGCGGCCGATGCTCGCGCTTCTGGCGCCGGCCGTGGACCGGCTCGTGTTGACGGTGCCGCCGTCGATCCCGGTGATGCAGCGCTGGTCCGTCAGCGACGTCGCCGGCGGTCCGATCGCGCAGGTCGAGCCGGACTTCGACACCGCGTTGCGCGAAGTACAGGACGGCGCGGCGACGGTGCTGGTGACCGGCTCGTTCCATACGGTCGGCGACGCACTGAGCCGCTTGCCCGGGTTCGCGCCGGTGGGCTAAATTGTTGTGATGCAAGGGAAAGCGCTCCCCGGCTTCCGCGATTTCTACCCTGAAGACTTGAAGCTCCGCAATCACATCTTCGCCACCTGGCGGAGCGTTGCCGCGCGCTACGGTTTCGAGGAGTACGACGGGCCCCCCCTCGAATCGCTCGATCTGTATACGCAGAAGAGCGGGGATGAGATTGTGGGCCAGCTGTACAGCTTCAAGGACAAGGGCGACCGGGACGTGGCGCTGCGCCCCGAAATGACGCCGAGCCTGGTCCGGATGGTCGCGGCCCGAGCCCAGGCCCTGAAGAAGCCGATCCGCTGGTTCTCCATGCCCCAGCTGTTTCGGTACGAACGGCAGCAGCGGGGGCGCCTGCGGGAGCACTTCCAGCTCAACATGGACATCATCGGCGAAGCCGGCCCACTCGCCGACGCCGAGCTCATCGCGGCGGCCCTCGACATCATGCGGGCCTTCGGCCTCGGTCCGAAGGACGTCCAGGCGCGACTCTCCGACCGACGCGTGCTGCGGACCTTGCTCCTCGGGCACGGCGTCACCGAGGCGCAGCTGCCTGCCGCGTTTGGTGTGATCGATAAGAGCGAACGGGTGCCCAAAGAGGCGCTCGCGGACATGCTGCGGGATGCGGGATGCGGGAAGCGTGAGGCGGAGGCCGTCCTCGAGATCGCTGCACTCAAGGGTCTCGACGCCGTATCCGCGGCGCTGGCGAAGGTGAAGGACGGCGAGGCAGCCGGCGAGCCGTTGCGCACCGCCGTCGAGGCGATCGGGGCCATGGGTCTCGGCGATTTCGTGCAGGTCGATCTCACGATCGTCCGCGGCCTGGCCTACTACACGGGGATCGTGTTCGAGCTGTTCGACAGTGCGAAGCAGTTGCGCGCCATCTGCGGGGGCGGACGCTACGACGGCCTCCTGAAGGCGCTCGGGGGTCCCGACCTGCCCGCGCTGGGGTTCGGGATGGGAGATGTCGTGCTCGGAGAGCTATTGAAGGAGCGGCACGTCGCCCCTCAGGCGTCGACCGAGCTCGGCGCCTTTTTGGTAGCGGTCTCGGGCGAGGACGTCGCCCCTGTGCTGCAGCTGGCTCACGCCATGCGAGATCGCGGCATCGCGGTGGAGTACGGTCTGCGGCACGCCGCCGTCCGGAAACAGCTCGAGCTGGCGGCCGCCCGCGGCGCGCCGCGCGCCGTCATCATCGGGCCCGACGAGCGGGCCGCCGGCGTCGCCGTCGTGCGCGACCTGAATGGGGGCACCGAAGCGAAGGTGCCCCTCGACAAACTTCTCAACGGATTCTTCGACTGATGGCGCAGGCCCAGAACGCGAAAGCGCAGCGCATCACCCCACGCGCGAAAGACTACAGCGAGTGGTACGGTGACGTCATTGCGCACGCCGAGCTCGCTGATTATTCGCCGGTGCGCGGATGCATGGTCATCCGGCCCCACGGGTACCGTCTGTGGGAGCTGATGCAGCGTGCGCTCGACGACATGTTCAAGGCGACGGGACACCGCAACGCCTATTTCCCCCTGTTCATCCCGATGAGCTTCCTCGCCAAGGAGGCGGAGCACGTCGAGGGGTTCGCCAAGGAAGTGGCGATCGTCACCCACACGCGCCTCAAGGCCAGCGCCAAGGGCATCGAGGTCGATCCCGCCTCGGCGCTCGAGGAGCCGCTGATCGTGCGGCCCACGTCCGAAACGATCATCTACGCGATGTTTGCAAAGTGGATCCAGAGCTATCGCGACTTGCCGCTGCTCTTGAACCAGTGGTGCAACGTCGTCCGCTGGGAGATGCGCACGCGCCTGTTCCTGCGCACGACGGAATTCCTCTGGCAGGAGGGCCACACCGCGCACGCGACCGAGGCCGACGCGGAGGCCGAAGCGCGGCAGATGCTCGGCGTGTACCGCCGCTTCGCCGAGGAGTGGATGGCGATGCCGGTGATCACCGGGCCCAAGACCCAGTCTGAAAAGTTCGCCGGCGCGTTGCGCACCTACGCCATCGAGGCGTTGATGCAAGACAACAAGGCGCTGCAGGCGGGCACGTCGCACAACCTGGGTCAGAACTTCGCCAAGGCCTTCAACGTGCAGTACCAGACGGCCGCCGGTGGTCTCGAGTACGTGTGGAACACGTCGTGGGGTGTGACCACGCGCCTGATCGGCGGGCTGATCATGACGCACTCGGACGACAACGGCCTGATCGCGCCTCCCAAGCTCGCTCCGGTCCAGGTGGCGATTGTGCCGATTTGGAAGAGTGACGAAGAGCGGGGTCAGGTCTCAGGAGTCGGGAGCCAGGTGAAGGCCGATCTGGAAAAGGCCGGACTCCGCGTCGAGCTCGACCTCCGCGACATGAAGCCCGGCGCCAAGTACTTCGAGTGGGAAGCGCTCGGCGTGCCGGTGCGGCTGGAGCTGGGACCGCGCGACCTGGCTGCCGGACAGGCGGTGCTCGCTCGTCGCACTGGAGGGAAGGCTCCTGCGCCTCTCGCTGGAATCGTAACAGCCGTTACGAGCGCCCTCGACGAGATCCAGCAGGGACTCTACGCCGCTGCAAAGGACCGGCGCGAGAAGGCGTCGGTGCGGGGCGTTACGAAGGCGCAATTCATCGAGCTGATGAAAGGCGCCGGCGGTTTCGCCTACGGGGGGTTCTGCGGCGCTGCCACTTGCGAGGCCGAGATCAAAGCGCAAACCGCCGCCACGATTCGCGTGCTTCCCGATCCCGAGTTCCGCAGCCCCGAGGCTCCGACGACGTGTATGTGGTGCGGGAAGACGAGCGTCGCGGAGGCCGTGTGGGCGCAGGCGTACTAGGCATCGATCCAGGGCTACTCCAGACGATCGCCGATCGCGTCGGCACCCCCGCCTACGTCTACAGCGCGAACCTGATTCGGGCGCAGTACCACGCCCTCGATGACGCGCTCCAGGAGATCAAGCACCGGATCTGCTACTCAGTAAAGGCGAACGGCAACCTCGGCGTCCTGCGGGTGCTCAAGCAGCTGGGTGCCGGAGCCGACATCGTGTCGGTGGGCGAGCTGCGCCGCGTGCTCGCCGCCGGGTTCGATCCCGACGGGATCGTGTTCTCCGGTGTCGGCAAGACCCCGGCGGAGCTCGAGGAATCCATTCGCGCCGGTGTCGGCTTCATCAATGTCGAATCCACAAGCGAGCTGGACACGCTGTTCGCGGTCGCGAAGAACGTGAAGAAGCCGGCCAACGTCGGCATTCGGGTGAACCCCGACGTGGCGACCGAGACGCCGCACCCGTACACCCGCACGGGGGAGAAGACCACCAAGTTCGGCGTGCCCTTCGACGAGGTCGTGGCGGTCGGTTCCCGCATCGCCGCCGAGCCCCTGCTCAGGCTGCGGGGCCTCGCGATGCACATCGGGTCGCAGATCACGGATGTCGCCCCGTATCACCGCGGCACGGTGAAACTGCTCGAATTGGTCTCCGCGCTGCGCGCCTCAGGCATCAACACCCTGGAAGCCCTGGATGTCGGCGGCGGGCTCGGCGTGCGCTACCACAACGAGAAGGCGCCCGCACCCAAGGCGTTCGCGGACGCCGCCGTCCCGGCGGTCAAGGCCGCGGGGCTCGGCCTGCTGTGCGAGCCAGGCCGGTTCCTGGTGGCGAACGCAGGTGTGTTGCTGACCAAGGCGCTGTATCGCAAGCACGCCGGCGGGAAGGATTTCGTCATCGTGGATGCCGGGATGAGCGACTTCGTGCGCCCCAGCCACTACAACGCGCATCACGAGATCGTGCCGCTCAAAGACGGCAAGCGCGGCGAGGAAGTGGTCAGCATCGTGGGCCCGATTTGCGAGTCCGGCGACTTCCTCGCACTCGATCGCAAGATGCCTGTGATCCTGCCGGGTGAGGCGATGGCCGTGCTCGGCACGGGTGCCTACGGATTCGTGATGAGCTCGACGTACAACCAGCGGCCCCGTCCCCCCGAAGTGGTCGTGGAAGGGGACCGCTATTTTGTGTCGCGGCCTCGCGAGACCCTGGAAGATTTGCTGCGGGGCGAGACCGCCGAGCCCACCACGTGGTACAAGGCGTGAACCGGATCCTCATCCTCGACTACGGCTCGCAATTCACGCAGCTGATCGCGCGGCGGATCCGTGAAGCCCACGTGTACTGCGAGATCCACCCCGCCGCGCGCGGCACCGATCTGGCGTTCGTGCGCGAGTTCCAGCCCAAGGGGATCATCTTCTCCGGGGGACCGAGCTCCGTATTCGATCCCGGGGCCCCGACGGCGGACGTCACAGTGCTGGATCTGGGCGTGCCGGTGCTCGGGATCTGCTACGGCATGCAGTTGATCGCGCACCTCACCGGGGGAAAGGTCAAAGCGTCGAACGCCAGAGAGTACGGGCGCGCCGAAATCGCCCTGCGCGGCAACGGTGGGCTCTTCGCGGGCTTCGAGCCGCAGGCGAACGTGACCGTCTGGGCGAGTCACGGCGACCGCATCGAGCAGCCCCCGCCGGGGTTCCGGATCACGGCGACGAGCGCGAACGCCCCCGTTGCCGCGATGCAGCACGACACCAGGCCCATCTTCGGTGTCCTGTTCCACCCCGAGGTCGCGCACACGCCTCGTGGCGGCGAGATCATCCACAACTTCCTGTTCGGGATCTGCGGGTGCACTCCCGACTGGACGCCCGGGCACTTCATCGATCACGCGGTGGGGAAGATTCGGGAGACGGTGGGCCCCACGCGCCGCGCGATCTGCGGTCTCTCCGGTGGCGTGGACTCGGCCGTCGCCGCCGCGCTGGTCCATCGGGCGATCGGCGACCGGTTGACGTGCATCTTCGTGGACCACGGTCTGCTGCGGCTCGGTGAGCGCGAACAAGTCGAGCGGACGTTCCGCGCCCACTTGGGGCTGGACCTGCGGGTCGTCGATGCGACGCACGCGTTCTTGAAGGAGCTCAAGGACGTGGAGGATCCGGAAGAGAAACGCAAGCGGATCGGCCACACGTTCATTGCCGTGTTCGCCGACGCGGCGCGCCACGTCGAAGGCGATGTCGGGTTCCTGGTGCAGGGAACGCTCTATCCGGACGTGATCGAATCCAGCTCGCCCAAAGGGGGACCGTCGGCCACGATCAAGACGCATCACAACGTCGGTGGCCTCCCACCCGATCTCCCCTGGAAGCTGATCGAACCCCTGCGAGAGCTGTTCAAGGACGAGGTTCGCCTCGTGGGACGCGAGCTGGGCCTCGCCGAGGAAATCGTGGGTCGCCACCCATTCCCGGGCCCCGGTCTCGCGATCCGCGTCCTGGGTCCGGTGACTGAAGAGCGGCTCGATCTGCTCCGGAAAGTGGACGCCGTTTACATCGAGGAGATCCGCCAGGCGGGGCTCTATGATCAGATCTGGCAGGCGTTCGCCGTGCTGCTGCCGGTCAAGTCGGTGGGCGTGATGGGCGATGGCCGCACGTACGATCACGTGGTGGCGCTGCGCGCGGTGACGAGCCGCGACGGCATGACAGCCGATTGGTACCCGTTTCCGTACGACGTGCTCGGGCGCATCAGCGGGCGCATCATCAACGAGGTGCGCGGCGTGAATCGCGTCGCCTACGACGTCAGCTCCAAACCGCCGGCCACGATCGAGTGGGAGTAACCGCGCGGCAGGCCGCCCTCGTGGCGGGCCTCCTCGCCGCGGTCGTGGCAGCACCATCGATTCGGAACGGTTTCGTCGCCGACGATCGCTGGATCATCGCCGAGCGGCCCTTGCTCCAGCACCCGCCGTCGCTCGGCGCCGTCCTTGAGGAACCATACTGGCCCGTGGGGTTCGGCGGGTCCCTATGGCGGCCCGTCGTCCTCGCGTCGTACGCACTCGACTATCGGCTCGGTGGAGGCCTGCACTGGTTCCATGCCGTCAATGTGCTCTGGGCCGCAGTCGCCACCGCACTGCTCACCTTGCTGGCCTGCCGCCTCTCGGATCCCGTCACCGGCCTCGTGACGGGATTGTTGTTTGCGGTGCATCCCGTGCACGTGGAAGCGGTCGCGAACGTCGTGGGCCGCGCCGAGCTGATGGCGGCGGCAGCGTACGCGGGGGCGCTGTTGTGCGCGTTGAACGTCGAGCGCCGTCCCGCGTACGCGATCGGCGTCGCCTTGTGTGCGGCATTGGCCATCGGCTGCAAGGAACTGGCGGCCACACTGCCGGCGGCCATCGTGCTCGTGTCGGTCGGCCGGGGATCGAGCGTCCGAAGCGCCTTGCGCCCGGCGGCGGCGGCTCTCCTGCCGATCCTCGGCTACTACGTCGCGCACGAGTGGGTCGGTGGTGGCGTCCTGTCAGCCGGTGGCACCGCGCCCGGCCTCGAGCACCTCGGCATGCTGCAGCGTGGCTGGGCCATGCTGCCCCTGACGCTCGAGTGGTGGCGCTTGCTCCTCGTCCCGGTCCATCTCTCGGCTGACTATTCGCCTGGCGAGGTCGTGGTCTCGACAGGGGTCACACTCTGGCACCTCGTCGGCGCCGTGGCCTGGTTGACCGCAGGGTGGGCCGCGTGGCGGTGGCGGAAGACCGTTCCAGGTGTCACCCTCGGCTTGGTGTGGATGGTCGTCACGATCTCACCGGTGGCCAACATCGTGTTGGCGACGGAGCTGCTCGTCGCCGAGCGGACCCTGTATCTGCCGTCGTTCGGGGTGGCGTTCGCGGTCGCGAGTCTCGGCGTGGTGTGGCGGTGGCCCGTACGCCAGCGGATGGCGCTGGCCGCGCTCGTCGTCGCGCTGGGCGCCGGGCGCAGCGTGGCCCGCGCGTCCGTCTGGCACGACGACGAGTCGCATTTCCAGGCGCTCAAACGCGATGCGCCGCGATCGTACCGAACCCTGTGGATGATGGGCAAGGACGAATTCCAGGCGGGGCGGTGGGGAAGTGGCGAGCGGTTGTTACGCGAGGCGATCGCCCTGGCGCCCGCGGTGGCCGGGCCCCGGTTCGATCTCGCCCGGTTTTACGCGGGGGCCGGGCTATGGCGTCCGGCCGCGGAGCAGCTCTCTGCCGCCATCGCTGTCGACAGCGGATTCGCACCTGCCTGGACGCTGCTCCCTCGGGCACTGCTGTCCGCCGGGGACACCGCCGCCGCACAGATCGCGGCGCGTGAGGCTCAGCGCCTGTTCCCGGACGATCCGGACGTTGCGGGGAGTGCGGCGTCGGTGCTACAGGCGGCGGGTCACCGGCGCTGACGTGAGGTAGGTCACGGCGTAGGATGGCGGAATGCGGCTCTTTCCACCTTGCGGGGGACGGTTACTATCAACCCGTATTGGCGCCCGTACCCTGTTCGGAGGACGTGTCCCATGAACCGCAAGGGTTTTACGCTCATCGAGCTGCTGATCGTGGTCGTCATCATCGGCATTCTGGCCGCGATCGCAATTCCGAAGTTCGCGAATACGAAGGAGAAGGCCTATTTGGCTTCGATGAAGTCAGATCTGCGTAACCTCATCACCGCCGAAGAGGCGTATTTCGCCGACTCGGTCAAGTACACGAGCGCGCTGGGCACGATGTACAACACGACGAGCGGCGTCCTCGGCCCCACGATCACCGTGACGGCTGACGGCTTCACCGCGACCGTGTCGCACACCACCACGACCAAGACGTGCGCCATCTACGTCGGGTCGACCCAGCTGGCCCCGGCCAACAAAGAGGGCGAGCCGAAGTGCGCGTAGTCTGAGGACCGGCAGTGTATACGAACGCCGAGGGGCTCAGCCTCTCGGCGTTTGCCGTTTCAGATGTTCTTCTGTTCCAGGAGATCGAGGAATTCGGCGGGGGTCTTGAGTTTGGCGAGACGGTCGGTGACGTCCTGTTCCTTGGCAAACTGCGCGATCTTGCCGAGCACCGGCAGGTACTGGTTCGAGACTTCGAGCGGCGGGGCGACGATCAGGAAGAAATAGTGCACCGGCTTGTCGTCGATCGCCTTGAAGTCGATCCCTTCGAGGCGGCGCCCGAAGGCGCAGCGCAGCCGATTCACGACCAGGGAGCGGCAGTGCGGGATGGCGATGCTCTGGCCGAGCCCCGTCGATCCCAGGGTCTCGCGGCGCTTCAGCATCTTGAACAGCATCCCCTCGGCCTTTTCGTCGAGGTGGAGGAGCTTCACCAGCTCCTTGAGCACCGCGTCCTTCGCGGTGCTCGCGAGTTCCAGCGCAATCGCATCGTCGGAGAAGAATTCGCGTAGCCGCATCGGGCGCCAAACGTAATGGTTGGTTGCTCCGCGCGCAACGCGCTATTACGTTCTCTCATATGCAGTTCCCGTATCGCACGGACCATCAGGTCCCACTTTTCCTCGCCCCCATGGCGGGCGTCTCGGAGTCGCCGTTCCGGCAGATGTGCCGGCGGTTCGGCGCCGACGTCGTCGTGTCGGAGTTCATTTCGTCGGTGGGGATCTCCCTGGGGATCGAGCGCGTGCTCGCCGAGATGCGATTTGAAACCTGCGAGCGCCCCATCGGGATTCAGATCTACGGGGCCGACGCCCAGGTGATGGCGACAGCCGCCGGGATGGTCACGGAGCTGTTCGAGCCCGATTTCGTAGACATCAATTTTGGCTGCCCGGTGAAAAAGGTCGTCAAAAACAACGGCGGATCCGGGTGTCTGAAGGACATGACGCTGGTGGCGGGGATCATCAAGGCCGTGACCGACGCCACCCGCCTCCCCGTGACCGTGAAGATTCGCAGCGGCTGGGATGAGCCGCAGCGCGATCCGGTGACGATCGCGCGGCGCTGTGAGGACGCGGGCGCCCGGGCGTTGACGCTCCATCCCCGGACCCGGACCCAGATGTATCAGGGGGCGGCGAACTGGGATGAGATCGCGCGGGTGGTGGAGGCGTTGGAGATCCCGGTGATCGGCAACGGCGACGTGCGCACCGCGGACGACATCATGGCGATGCGGCAGCACACCGGCTGCGCCGGGGTCATGATCGCCCGCGGTTCGTTCGGGAATCCATGGATTTTCGCCCAGGGCCGCGACCTGCTCGAGGGGCGCCCGAAGCGGCCCGACCCGACCGCCGAAGAGCGGTTTGCCACGGCGCTGGACCACGCCCGCCTGGCGTTGCGTCTCCAGGGCGACACGCGCAAAACCGCGCTCGAGTTCCGCAAGCACCTTGGTTGGTATACCAAAGGCCTGCCGGGCTCGGCGGAGCTGCGCCAGCGCCTGTTCGCCATCGAGTCGATGCGAGAGGCGGAAGAGGTCTTCAGCGAGTATCTGTTCGCATCTGCGCGTTCTGTGGCTGCATGAACTTCGAGCGGCTCCCGTTC